>WNFU01009572.1_pt1 | contig 13559 bp, 10 predicted proteins | sample 5400121 | NCBI WGS metagenome assembly WNFU01 (sample SAMN13153360, study PRJNA577476) | soil metagenome | isolation source: 100 cm soil or saprolite under grassland replicate 1 | place: USA:California | collected 2016-06-15
GTCGATCCAGTCGAGATAGAGGCGCTGATCGCGCAGGGAGAAGGCGTCCAGCGGGTTGCTCATCCACACGCGCCCGCCCGCCAGCGCAACCTGCTCGGAGATCACGCCGTCGGCAAGGATCGGCGTGCCGGCCGCGCGTCGCACCGCGTCGTCGAGTAGGCGGTCACCAGCTCCCGTCGAGATGGGGCCGCGGGCCACTCCGTAGACGACGAGTAGGGAGGCGACTGCCAACGCGGGCCACGTGCGACGACCCGAGCGGACGGGCAGCGATCGCGCGGCGAGTGGTCCGGCGAAGAAGAGGAGCCAGACCCCGGAGCGGCCCGTTCGCACCGTCAAGATCGCCAGCGCGACGAGCGCGACGATCTCCCAAGTCGCCGGCCGGGCCCGCAGCGCCAGTGCGACGAGTGCGATCCCCGTTGCCACGAGTAGCAAATCGAAGCCCGAGCCGAGCGAAAGCGGGGCCCAAAGCCCTTCTCCCCGACGCGCCGCCTCGTTGCGGAGAACGCCGAAGTAGTAGGCCGGCGTACGCTCGAGCGCCGGTGTCGCGCAGACCGCAAGCAGCGACACGACCAACACGGCCGCCGCTTCGAGCGGCCGCGCGCGTGCGCGCGAGAGCACAAGGTAGGCCGCGGCAACCGCGAGCCCTACGAGGACAGCTCCATGCAGGTTCGACCAGAGAGCGAGCACGAGCGGGACAAGCCAGACACGCCGCGACGGCACCCGCGTTTCTGTGCGAAGCAATGCGACGACCGCAGGAAAGAGCAGGAGCGAGAACAGCTGCGAGCGGATGACGAGAAAGGCGGGCAGCGCGCCGACGACGATCAGGACGATGACGAGTCCGGCAGTTGGGTCGCCCGTACCGCTGCGGCGCATGTCGGCGGCGACGAAAGCAAGGCCCCCCGCGACGGCCACCAGTTGGGCGAGCAGCAAGCCACGGTCGCCGAATGCTGAGGTCAACCAGTGCAGGATCAGTTCCGCGAGCACCGGGACGTTCGGCCAGTCCGCCGACGGCGCGCTCGCGAAGGGAACCCCGTGCGGAATCGATCCGCGCGACACGATCACATCTCCAAGTGCCGGCAGCCAGCGCGCGTCCGCGCCGACCGTCCCGATCACCGCTGCGAGTGCGCAGCCGAGGCCGAGGGCGAGCTCGGGCGGGCCCACGCGTGCCGAGACGGCGGCCGCGCGCGCCCCGAGTGCGCGGACGAGCGGAGACAACCGCACGACCATAACCGGGGTCTCGGTCGCTTCCGGCGTCGCCGCTCGCGCGGCTGCCGCCGAGTCAGTGGTCGCGGCGCCGCAGGCTGAGGATCGAGAGCAGGAACGACGTGAAGAAGACCTGAATTCCGACGATCACGAGCGTCGCCGCGAGGATCGTCACTCGCTCCTCTGAGAGACTGCCGAGGCCGCGGATGATCCATTGCGCGACGATGACGCCGCCGAGCACGGTCCCCGCGGCGGTCAGACCGCCGCCGAGGAGGAGGCCGTGCTCGAGGCGGAAATGGGCGATGCGGCGCTCGAGCCAGGGATCGCGGTCGCCGAGGTGGTGCACCGCGTAGATCCGGCCGCAGAGACCGAACCCCAGCAGTTGCGTGCCGACGACGACGAGCAGCGAGCCGGCGATCAGCGTGTGAACCAGGAACGTGTGTCCGAACACCGAGGCGCCGCCGAAGACGGCCGCCATCGTCGCCGCGCCGGCGAGAGCCACCAGCAGGCCGGGCAGCAGAAAGAGGAAGTTCGGGTTGTACAAGAGCATCAAGCGCAGGTGGCGCCAGCCGTCGCTGAATGGATTGAGCTTCGAATTACCTCCGCGCGGGTGGAGCGCGATCGGGAACTCGCGAACGTCGAGATCCGCCCTTGCAGCGCGGATCACCATCTCGGACGCAAACTCCATGCCGGCCGTGCGCAGCTCGAGCCTCGGGAGCACGTCCCGCCGCAAGGCGCGCATGCCGCAGTGAGCGTCGCGGACGGTCGTGCGGAAGAGGAGCTTCAGGAAGCCGCTCAGCAGCGGGTTGCCGATGTACCGGTTCATCCACGGCATCGCGCCGGGCTGGATGTTCTGCATCCGGTTGCCCATTACGAGCTGCCCGCCTTCGTCGAGCTCCTTCACGAAGCGGGGAATCTCGTTGAAGTCGTAGGTCAGGTCGGCGTCGACCATCACGATGTAGTCGCCCCGGGCGGCGGCGAAGCCGGCGAGGTACGCGCGACCGTAGCCGCGGCGCGGTTCGTAGACGACGGTTGCTCCGGCCGCCTCGGCAAGCTCGGCGCTGCCGTCGTCCGAGCCGTTGTCGGCGACGATGACCTCGCCCGAAATCTCGTGCTCTTCGAGGACCTCGAGCGCGCGGGTGACGCACTGCACGATGTTCTCCGCCTCGTTCAGGCATGGGATGACAACGGAGACGAAGGGTGACGCCGCAGGCTGCGCCGGCGCGAGGTCGCGCATCAGCTGGGTAACCACAGTCGAGGAATATCAGGCTGCGGGCCGAGCGACTACTAGGCGTTCGGCCAACTTTCCCGCTCTGTTTCGTCCTTTCGGGGGGGAAGGGCATCGCCGATACGCTCGTGGCCGTGCGCGTGTGCATCGTCTACGACTGCCTCTATCCGCACACCGTGGGCGGCGCGGAGCGGTGGTACCGGAACCTCTCGGAGCGATTGGCCGACGAGGGGCACGAGGTGACGTATCTGACCCTGCGCCAGTGGGAGCGAGGACGGGATCCCGGCGTCCGCGACGTGCGGGTGGTGGCTGTCGGGCCGCGACTGGAGCTGTACGTCCGTGGCCGTCGCCGCATCGGGCCGCCGCTCGTCTTCGGCCTCGGCGTTCTGTGGCATCTGCTCAGGCACGGTCGTCGCTACGACGTCGTCCACACGGCGTCGTTTCCCTACTTCTCGCTGCTCGCGGCGGGCGTTCTGCGCCGGGTGTGCGGGTTCCGTCTCGTCGTCGACTGGCACGAGCTCTGGACGCCGCAGTACTGGCGTGAATACCTGGGACCCGTTGGTGGACGCGTCGGCTCCGTCGTGCAGAAGCTGTGTCTGCGGATCCCGCAGCAGGCTTTCTGCTTTTCGCGGCTGTACGAGCGGAGGCTTCACGAGGACGGCGTTCACGGCGAGGTCGTCGTGCTCGAGGGGCAGTTCGAGGGCAGGGCCGCGCGAGCTGTGCAAGAGGCCGAGCCGGTGGTCGTGTTCGCCGGTAGGCACATCCCTGAAAAGCGACCGGCGGCGCTCATCCCGGCTCTTGCTCTTGCGCGCGAGTCGATTACAGGCCTCCGCGGCGCGATCTACGGAGACGGTCCCGACCGGGCGAAGGTGCTCGAACTGATCGCGCGGTACGGCCTGCAGGACAGCGTCGAAGCGCCCGGGTTTGTCGACGGCACGGTCGTAGAGCGTGCGCTCGAAAGAGCGTTGTGTCTCGTCCTGCCGTCCAGTCGTGAGGGATACGGACTCGTCGTGCTGGAAGCGATGGCTCGCGGGACCCCCGCCGTGGTCGTGCACGACGCCGACAACGCGGCGGCAGAGCTGATCGCCGAAGGTGAGAACGGCTTCGCCACGCCGTCCGCCTCCTCGGAGGATCTGGCCCAGAGCATCGTGCGAGTGTTCGACGCGGGTGCGGAGCTTCGGGCCTCGACTCTCGAGTGGTTCAAACGCAACGCGACGCGCCTCCACATCAGCCAGTCCCTCGAGGTGGTCTTGAGGACCTACGCCGCCATCGATGTGAGAGGTCTGTAGATCCCAAGTTAGCCGTCCGTGGTGTTAGCGTCGGATTCGTGGAGACAGATTCGGAACGCGCCGAGCGCGAGCGAGCCGCGTACGACGAAGGAAAGGTGAAGGAGCGCAGCCACGCGTGGATGGTGCGCTTCGATCACATTTTCGACGGAAGGAACACGCGGCGCGGCGAGGCGGAGTGGGAATCGCTCATCCGCAAAGCTGTGGAGGGGGGCGGAAGGGTTCTCGACGTCGGCTGCGGCGACGGTGTCACGGCCCGCTTGGCGCTTGCATGCGGCGCGACGTACGTCCTCGGGATCGACATCTCGGAGCGCGAGCTCGCCGACGCGTTGGCGACACGGATCCCCGGGCGGCTCGAGTTTCGGGTCGCCGACGCGGAGCAGGCGCTTTCTGACGGGCCCTTCGACCTCGTGGTCGGTCGGGCGGTGCTCCATCATGTCGACTTCCGCTCGTTCCTCGACCGGATCGCCGTGAACAATCTCGCGCCCGGCGGACAGATGTTGTGGATGGAGCCGCTTGCTCATCCGCTCGCGTTGGCATTCCACAAGCTCGTCCGTAGCGCCCACACTCCGGATGAGTTTCCGCTTCTACCGCGAGACCTTCGCTGGATCCGGCATCGCTTTCCGGGAACACGGGTCGTCCCGATCAACCTCCTCTCGTTCCCCGCCGGGGTACTCAGCTCAATGTTGTCCGAGACCGCCGACAATCGGCTCATGCGCATGGCTGATCTGGCCGATCACGCGTTGTTCCGCCACTCCCGGCTCATCCCATTCGCGCGCCAAGGGATCATCGTCATTGGGACGCTCTAGGCGCTCGACCTAGTCGGCTGCGAGCGCGCGCTCGTAGCTCGAGAGCGTCTCGTGAGCTGTCGTCGTCCAGCTGAACTGCCGAGCTCTTTCAAGTCCGGCCGTCCTTAGCCGTTCAGCTTCATTCCCGTCGCCCAGCACGCTTTCGATTGCCTTCGCGATCGAGTGCGGGCTTGTCGGATCGAACAGCCGCGCCGCCCCTCCTGCGACCTCCGCCAACGAGCCTCGATCGGAACAAGCCACAGGGACACCGCGTGCCATCGCCTCCAGCACGGGGAGACCGAACCCTTCATAGAGCGAGGGGAAGACGAAACATGTGGCAGTCCTGTAGAGACCTTCGAGCTCCTCGGCAGACACCCACCCTACGAGTCGGACGTCGGCGGCAAGGTCGAGATCGACAACCTGTCGGCGGAGCTCAACTTCGTGCGGCGTCGGGTAGCCCGGAAGCATGAGCACAGGTCGGCGCTCGTGCGGGATCAACGCGAGTGCTTTCAGCAACTGGGGCAGGTTCTTATGCGGGCGTTTTGCAGAGAGTGCAAGGACGACGGGGCGGTCGTTGAGGGCGTGGCGCGCCCGTATCTCGTCGGGGCTATGAGGTGTCGCAGAAGCGGTTGTCCCCACTCCTTCCGGCACAACGTCGACCTTCCAGCGGGATATGCCAAGGAGCCGCACGAGGTCGTCACGCGTGCTGTTCGACGGGGCAATGATCCGGTGCGAGCGGCGGGCCGCGAGTGGGACGAGCACGCGCATCGCCAGGGAGCGGAACCCGAAGTGCGCCTCGGGATAGATGCGATAGATCACGTCATGGATCGTCACCACCCGTCGGAAGGCGCCCCACGCGGGCGCGGTGCTGGCGAGGCTGTGCAAGAGGTGAACACCGCTTCGGGCTGCAAGCTTCGGAAGAAGCTGCTGCTCACCGCGCACCCACTCGGTGCGACGGCGGGCAAGGACAGGAACGGTCACGGTAGGTATGAGGTCGTGCCACGGGCCTTCGCGGACCTCCGCAGCCTCGCGGTTGATGAATGCCGTCAGCCGAACGTTCGGACGCTCCTCGAGGAGTGCCGGGATCAACTCGCGCGCATACGTCTCCATCCCGCCGGTCTCGCCGGGGACGAGATACACGAGGTTCAGGCCAACGTGCATGAGATCCACACAGAAATGGCTCCGAGCCGGTACGGCATTCGCCTTATTCTTCCCGCAGCCGTGGCCGATTCCGCGCGCAACGAGCCGTTATCAAGCGACGACCGACCCATTGTTACCGTAGTCACGCCCTCGTACAACCAGGGCCGATACGTGCGCGAAACGATTCAAAGCGTTCTCGCACAGGACTATCCGAGAATCGAATACGTCGTCATCGATGGCGGATCGTCGGACGAAACGCTCGACATTCTCCAGGAGTACGGGAGCCGCTTCGAGTGGGTATCCAAACCGGATCGCGGCCAGGCAAGCGCTGTCAACGAGGGATGGCGTCAGGCATCCGGCGAGATTCTTGGGTGGCTCAATTCCGACGATCTCTACCTCCCAGGCGCGGTCACCACGGCCGTGACCTACCTCATGGCTCATCCTGAAGCGGACGCCGTCTACGGCGAGGCGTATGAGTCGGACGAGGCAGGCACCATCGTGGGTCGTCATCCGACCCAGCCTTTCAGTCTTGAGCGGATGGCTGAAACGAACACGATCTGTCAGCCCGCCGTCTTCCTGCGGCGGAGAATCCTCGAACGCGTCGGTGAGCTCGATGAGTCGCTTCACTTCAGCATGGACTACGACTTCTGGATTCGGCTCGGGAAGGTCGGCCGTTTCGGCTACGTTCCGGAATATCTGGCCATGAACCGTCTGCACGGGCAGACGAAGACGCTCGGCCGGTGGAGGGAGGCGTACTCGGAAGTTCTTCCGATGATCCACCGCCACTTCGGCTACGTCCCCGTGAGTTGGATCTACGGATACGCAAAGGAGAGCGCCACGGCAGGCGAGCGACGGCGGGGACTTCGCCTTCCTCTCCTTCGGTTCACGGTTGCTGCGGTGCGGGCGTTCCGCCGGTACAACCGGGGGCGTCAGTCGCTGCGGGCCCTGCGATGGAGAGGTGCCTTCGCCGATGCGCGCGCCGCTCTGCGTCGTCGGCGCACCTTACGCCGTTAGATCGTCGCAGGCGGTTGTTCACTGTCGTCGAGCCTTGTGACGTCGGCTCGGTGGCTGACCAGAGTCGTCCACGGGCGATAGGCCCGTGCGTCCCACCTGAACGGGAATTTCGCGAAGACGGTCTCGTACTCATATCCCGGCCACTCCGTATCGTGGACGACGAGGATCTCCGCAAGGTGGGCCAGCCTTTCGATGTCGACGCGACGTCGCTCGCCTGGTCGATGATCCACGAGAACGACGCCCCACTGTCGGTCGGTGCCCACCCGATCCCAGGATTCAGGATGAAGTGCACGGTTTTCATCCTGGCCGTATACCGGGACGTAGAGAAACTCGTGGAGTTCCGAAGCCAAGTTCCTAAACCTGCCGAGCCACGCCCGATTCGTATCGCAGCTCAGCAGGAATCGGCCCTGGCCGGCGAGCACTTCGTGGAGCAGCGGTGTGCTGAAGTCGCCGCACCCAAGCTCTAAAACCGGTCCAGTCGTTGCGAGCACCGCCTTCAAAAGGGGAATGACGTGCGTTCCATATTCGGGACCGACGAGATTGCGATCCTCGTACCAGTCCTTTGGCGGCGTATATCTCTCCCTCAACACCGGCGCCGCCACCTCGTCGATCACATGGCGGTGGCTCTCGTACGGCCTGGGCATGTGGAAGTCCGTGAACTGCCGTTCGTAAACCTGGCGCTTGAGATCGGAGATCTGCTTCTCCGTCTTGTTCGGATCGGGCGGATTGAACACGCGATTGCGGAGCGTCAAGCTCAAGCGACCGACCATCGAGTCGACCTCGGAAGGCGCCATCCTCTTCCGAAAGAACGAGTCGACGCGATCAAGGCGGTGGAAGCCCGTCTCTGTGTCGGTCAGGGCATGAAAGTGTTCGAACGCTGTGGCGGCCTGGTAGAGCAGGCGCTGGTCAGTCGACCATCCGGGGCACCCGGGCCTGCCGTCGAACCCACCCCCGTATTGCCGCCACCAAGCTGTGATCTGGTGCCTGAGTGAAGTCAGGTTGTGCCCGCCGAAGAGAGCGCGCCAAGTCGCTGAGCTCGCGGCGCAGTAGCAGACGGCGAGCTGTGCTTCGTGGAGGACCGGTCGATACGAAGCGAATGCGTGATCAGGCAGATGCGAAACGCTGAACCAGAAGTATTCCGGCGAGATGGGCAGCATGTCGATGTCGGAGGTGATGACGGCGCCGCTTGCGCCGAGAAGGTTGCCTGGGACCAGCAGGCGCAGTACCTGCGCCTGGAACGTCGGATGAACCTCTTCGATCGGCTCAAAAAGCAAGATCTCGTCGCGAAACGCTGCGACGTCGTCGGGCAGCTCATGCCCAACGAGCGCCAGCGTCACCGGAATGCCGAGCACGTTTTGCCAGGCCTGTCGGACAAGCGGGAAGAACTTCAAGTAGCGTGGATTGGCGTCGGACGAGACGAGGCAGTGAGCGAGTTGCATTGAGTGCGTCAGTCTCGGCGAGAGCGATCAGCTGCGGCTGAAGGAGGATAACGACGAGCTGAGGGACTACGGCGACGCGTGAACACGGCGAAGGCGTGCGCGGGTTTCGTCGGCCGTAGCCCGGACGGCCTCGAGGACGAGGGAAGGCGCCGTCGCGAGTCGTATGAGAGCGGGATTCAGGGTGTTGCGAACGCGTCCCAGAGTCTTGTAGTCGACAGCCCGAACGTACTCGCCTTTGCCACGAAGCCGAGGCGTCCAGATCACTTGGCCGCGGCTTCCGTTTCGCTGGAAGGCTCCGAACTTCTCGAACGGGGAGATGACGGGGCTTCGGATGTACTTGTAAAAGAAGATGTTGAGCAAAGTCTGATCATGCCGAAAGTAGCTGCAGTCGCGAACAGGAGGGTTGGGCATGCGGTTGACCCACCGGTTTCGCCAGAGTTCGTGTTTAGAGAAACCGAGCGTGTAGCCGGCCTCTGCGTATCGAAGGACGTCGCGCACGACATGTTCGTAGAAATCTGAGTCCTTGCGGAAACCGACGACTCCACCCGCGATCACCGGCTTAGCGGAAAGAGCGGGTGGGATCGCAAACGTGTCGTAGAAGTCGGACGGAACGACGTCCTCTACGGTGTGGCCCGACTCGAGCGCCTCAAATTGGCCAACGACGAAGTACCCGTGGTTAGCGATCTCCTCTCGAACTTCAATCAGGCTCCCGAGCACCTCAGCACCGGCGTCGAGGAAGAGCACTTGGTCTCCCGGCGTGTTGCACCAGACCCATGGTTTCCACGTCCAGCAGCGCCTGGCATGCGGAACGAAGTCGGGGACCGCGATGACGCTGACGCCCCGGATGCTTTTGAAGATTGCGACCTGTAGCCGAGTTAACCCGACGTCATAGAGGTACACCGCATCGAAAATGTTCGAGTTCCGGCGCACGGATCCCAAGAGGTTCAGCGCTGCGCGTGCATAACGGCGGTCGCACGCCGTGGCGAGAACGTACGTCATCTGCTAACGCGCGAACGGCGCCGAGATCAGATTCTTGACGAGATCGCGCTCGTGCGGTCGCAACCAAAACGCATAGTAGATCGTCCAGTAAGACCCGAGTCCGAGCACTACGGCGCCGACTACCTTTGGCACGGTGTCGAGCACAACCGTGAAGCGCAAGACGAGCAGAGCGCACGAAACCACTGCGCCGGTCGCGTACGCCGGAAGCCAAGCTTCGCGAGCGAAGTCGGAAAGCGTGACCGGAAAGGTGGAGACCACGATCACCATGTAGACCGGAAAGAGGACTGCGAACGGAACCGCCGTGCCGATGACGAGGCCGTTCAAGCCCAGCCACGGAGTGAGTGCGAGCGACAGCGTGAGGTTGAATGCGGCCACGGCAACGCTCCAGGCTACGAGCTGGCGGACTCGCCCCGCGGCGAGCAGCATGCCGCCCGCCACCACAGTGTTTGAGTGGAAGAGCCAGTACGAGGCGAGGATCGTCATCGCCAAAGCGCCGGCTTTGTATTCGGAGCCCAACCAGACCTCGAGGATCGGCTGCGCGAGGATCATGAACACGAGTGTGAGCGGAACGATGGTCGCGAGTGCGTACCGCGTTCCTCGAAGCAGGAGGTCTCGCAAGCGCGAGCGGTCATTCGCTCTGAGGTAACTTGCTGCCGTCGGGAGGCTGGCGATGGCGAACGTGCCGTTGAGTTGACGGAGGAGGTTATGCGGGCGGACGGCCCCCTCGTACAGCGCGAGCGTCGCCGGAGAGCGAAAGGCTGAGAGGATCGCGCGGTCAAGGACGTAGAGCACGAGATCGGAGATGCCGCCGAGAAGGAGGTACCCCGACGGACGAAGAAAGCGACGAAGCGAATCCCGCTCGAGCCCTTCGCGCGTAAAGCGGAAAGGCAAGCCACGAAGCGTGACGAGCGCCGCCGCCGCAAGGCCAATCGCAAGGGGGGCAGAGCCTCCAACGCCGACCAGCGCCCACAACGGGGCGTCTGCAAGAGCGAGCGACATGAGAAGCGACCCAACGATCAGAAGGGCGGACATTTCGGCCGCCGAGTAGGCGGCCAGTTCGTGGGAGGCACGAAGGACGTCCTGGAAAGTCTTCGCCGGCCAGCCGACGAACGTGACCGCCGCGAGGATTAGCACGCCAACGCGAGCCTGATGCTGAAGCGCAGCTGGGACGTTCAAGAGGCCGAGTAGCGAAATTCCTCCGACCGCGATCAGCGCGGCTGCGACTCCTCCGGCGACCACGTAGACGGAGAGCGCCGTCGAGAACGCACGGTTGCGCTCGCGCTGGCCCGGAGCCTCCGCGATCGCCTTGACACCGAGTGTCTCGATGCTGCTCTGCACGAAGAAGACGTACGCCGTAAGGGAGACGAGCAAGCCGTAGGTCCCGAACTCGGTGAGCGTAAGACGGCGCGCGAGAACGGTGATCACGGCCAACATGACGACTACGGAGAAAACCTGCGAGATCTGCTGCAAGATCGTTCCGATTGCCAGACGGCGCTCATGCTCGCCGCTCGGCATCCGACCTGCCGGTTCCGCCGCCGGCGTGATCACACGAGGTCGGCGCGTCGAGCGCGGTGCAGCGTCCGCGCGCAGCTAGCCACTGTTACTGCTCCGAGGACACACGGTCGAGGAGTTCTTCGACTTCTTGCCGAAAGCGCTCGGGAGAGGCGACCTGGAGGTTCCGGCGAGCGGCGCTTCGCAGTTGCGCGGTCCGTTCTCCATTCTCAGCGATTTGCCGAATCGCATCGACGAGCGCGTCTGCATCGCCGGGGGGTACGAGGATCGTGTTGCCGAACGTCGCTAGCTCGCTCAGGGGTGATGTTGGCCGTGACTCTCGCTGCGTCGGCGACCGCAGCGGCGAGAGGTCCCGCGCCTGCTATGACGAGCTCGAGTGCGACGGGCGACGAGCCACTCGCCTTCGTGAATGCTTCGATGAGAATCTTGACGCCTTTGTGCGGGGTCAAGGCGCCGATGTACACGATTCGTCCTTCGCGAGGGGCTGAGCTCCTAGAGAAGAGACGCGTAAACGAACGGATGATCGCACCGCGTCGGCGAAGGCGGCTTTTGAGCCAGGAGCTGGGGAAGATCTCCGCCGACACGAGAGCCAACTGGCCGCGCTTCGGAGCTCGTAGCCATTGGCAGACGCGACACGTGGGCGTCTTCTCGTGGCACGGCGTTCCGTCGGGATTCGTCATGGTAGCCCGCTCGCAGAGCAGCCAGAGATCGTGATGCGTGTGTACCACCTTGGCTCCAGTAAGGCGAGCCGCGAGCCAGATGGCTGGCGACAACGCAAACAGGTTGTGGGTATGCACGATCCGCGGCCGTGCTCGAGCTAGTACGACGAGTGATGCAAGGAAAACGGCTGGATTGAAGAGGCTCAGTAGATGGAAGACCGCGAGCTCGATCCAACTTCGATCTTCCCTGATGAGGGACCAGCGTCTGGTCCAGGCGCCCAGGCGGAGTTGGTCGAACGGAGCCTGAACCGGCGGCGAAGTCGACATAAAAGCAACGCGTCGTGACCGTGAAAGAAGCTCGGCCTCCGACCACGCAATCGTCTCTGCGCCCCCGGCGAAGTCGGATGGGCTGAAGTATGAAACCACGGCCAGATCCAACCGCGCCACGTCTAGTTCCTATCCATCCGAGGCCGATCGGAGACCCGCAGCTCCTTTGAGATCGGGCCCTTTAGCACCCCGCCCACGAGCACCCCAAGCTCGCCGTGCAAAACCGGGCTCGTTTGAAGTCTTGCCCTGGGCTCCGACAAAGACTCGATTTGGTCACGACAAGATCACGCTGTACATAAGCGACGGGATGCTAGGCGAGGCACCGGCCACGAATGGGCGTGGAGCAGGTTTTACTTGTCGGCGCATCTCCGTTAGGCTTGAAGAGCGGAAGCGGGCGGCCACTCCGGCCGGCAATGGGGAAACGGGGCGGATTGTGAGAAGGGTCATGCGGTGGCTCACAGTGGGTGCGATCGGGGCGGTCGCTCTCTGCACCGGCGCGGCGGAAGCCGTCGGACCGAATCTGATCGTGAACGGCTCGTTCGAGTTGCCAGACGTCCCGACGGGAACGTTTGGCTTCTTTCCGTCGGTCCCGGGATGGTCGTTTGCGCCGCGGCCGGGGGCCACGAGTTCCGGAATCGAGATTCAGGACCACGTCGCCGGCGCGCCGGCCGCGGGTGCAGGAGACCAGTTCGTCGAATTGGACTCCGACGGCCCGTACCGGATGTACCAGGACGTCGCGACCGAGGCGGGGTCGACCTATCGGCTGGAGTTCCTCTACTCGGCACGCCCAAACACGCCGGCGATCGAGAATCAGTTCCAGGTGTCGGCCGGCCCAGCGACCGCGATCATCGGACCACTGCCCAGCGGAACAGAAACGAACTGGCTGATCGGCACGCTTGTCTTCGTGGCTTCAGGATCGACGAGCCGCATCGAGTTCCTCGATCTCGGCCCCGAGGCGCCACAGGGTGGCAGCGGCGCGTACGTCGACCAGGTCTCCGTCGTCCTGGCCAACAGGCCGCCCGATTGCAGCGGCGTTACTGCGAGCCCGACGGTCCTCTGGCCGCCGAACCACAAGCTGCAAACGGTGACGGTGGCGGGTGCAACCGATCCGGACGGCGACGCTGTCACGATCACGATCACGGGCGTGACACAAGACGAGCCGTTGAACGGCCCGGGTGACGGCAACACCTCGCCCGACGCAGTAGCGGGGGAGATCGCCGCCCAGGTGCGGCTGCGCGCGGAGCGGGCCGGCGGCGGCAACGGTCGCGTCTACGTCATCGCCTACACGGCGACGGATGCAAACGGTGCGAGCTGTTCCGGGACCGTGACCGTCTCGGTACCACACGACCGGAGCGGCGCGGCTGCCCTCGATTCCGACGCGTTCGAGTCGTTCGGCTCCGAGAACTAACAGCCGCGCGCGCGTCAGTGATGATCGCGCATGGAAGTGTCGACGAGCCCGTTCTCGTAGGCGTAACGCGTAGCCTCGGTCCGGTTCGACACACCGAGCTTGCGGTAGATGTTCGTGAGATGGAACTTCACCGTCTGCTCGGCGACCCACAACTCCTTGCCGATCGCGTCGTTCGAGAGTCCGCGCGCTAGAGCCTTCAGGATCGACGTCTCGCGCTCCGTCAGGCCCGCCGCCTTCGCGGCGTCGTCCGCGACCTGCTTTTCGGGTAGGCCGATCGCGCTGAACACGGAGCCCTCGACCGCCTGGCGCAGTGCGGACGGCACGTCGACGGGGTTGACGCTCTTCACGATGTAGGCGCTCGCGCCGCGGTTCAACACGTCCTGGATCACGTCCGGATCGGTCGAGACGCTCAGGATCACGACCTTCACGTCGGGGTGCCGGTCGCGGATCCGGTCGAGGCACGTCAGACCGTCCATCCCCGGCATCCGCATGTCCAGGAGCGCCAGATCCGGCTTCGTCTGCGAGACGAGCGGCAGCACCTGGGCGCCGTTGCTCG
>WNFU01015458.1_pt1 | contig 13556 bp, 15 predicted proteins | sample 5400121 | NCBI WGS metagenome assembly WNFU01 (sample SAMN13153360, study PRJNA577476) | soil metagenome | isolation source: 100 cm soil or saprolite under grassland replicate 1 | place: USA:California | collected 2016-06-15
GCTCGTCGAGCACGCCGCCGTGCCGGCCGAGCTTGCAGGCGTCGTGATAGGTGAGCTTGCGCGCACCGGCGTTTCGCAGCTTCAGGCGCCCGGCCTTGACTTCCCGACCGATGAACTCGGAGACGGCGAGCACCTCGAAGGGCAGCGGCTTGCCCGCCATCGCCGCGCCCTCCCAGCGAAGCGCCGGATACGAGTGGCCGCACTCGGGGACGATCACCGTCTTCGCCCCGATCGCGATCGCCTCGTTGATGATGTTGCGCGTCGCCTTGCGCTGCAGGTCCTCGACGCCCGAGAGCAGGCCGAAATTCGCCGCCTCGAACCCTCCGGAGCGCAGGGTCCAGTCGAGGCCGAGGTGATTCATGATCTTCACCGTCGCGGCGAGCGCATCCTTGAAAAGCAGGATATCGATCACGGTGGTGAGGACGAGCACGTCGGCCTTGGGCTTGTCGAGCGGCACCTTCACTCCTGACTCGCGCAGCTTCTCCACCGCTTCCTGCAATTGCCTCGCGCCCACGCCGAACACGCTGCCGCGCCCGTCCTGTTCCTGCTCGACCGCGAGCAGCTCGTCCGGAACGAGCCCCGCGGCCGCAAGCGCTTCGCGCATGACGTTGACGCCGCGCGCGATATTGATGCCCATGGGGCAGGCGTAGCTGCAGCGGCCGCACTCGGTGCAGGAGTCGTAGACGAGCTCCTGCCACTCTCGCAGCTCGTCCGTGGTGATGTCGCGCTCGAAGATCCTGCTCACGAAGCGCAGCGGCGACACTTCCCGCCGGTACACCCGCCGCATAAGGTCGAGCTTGCGGGTAGGGACGTACTTGGCTTCGTTCGTCTGTACGTAGAAGTGGCAGGCCTCGGAGCAGTAGCCGCATTTCACGCAGGCTTCGAGATCGACCGCCATCTGCCGGTCGATCTTCGAGAGTATGACCTCTTTGGCCCGCTCGACGCGCTGCTCATCGGGAAGATCGGCCTTGCGCGCCATTTCGCCGAGATGGGTGATGGCCTGGCCGAACTGCCTGAAGACGTTGTAGTCGATCATGCGCGCACTCCCCGGCGGGCGAGGAAGGCGCCGAGCTGGAAGCGGCCCGGGACGGCGAGGAAAGCGTGCATGAGCTTGCCGAACGGGAACCACGCGAGCAGTAGCTCGAGCGACATCAGATGCAGCGCGAGGGGCACGGGGTAGGCGACGCCTGCGCGTACGTGAACCGCTGCCGAGGGCTCGAGGATCACCGCCATTCCGGTGACAAGCGGCAGCATCGTGACGATCCATGTGATGTAGTCGTCGGCGCCAGAGATGAGCCGCAGCACCGGATCAGTGAGGCGGTAAAGCAGGGCGACACCGAGCGAGACGATGGTGGCGCCCGCCGACACGTACATGACCCAATCGGGCAGCGCCGGCCACGACAGGCCCGCCAGCCGCTTGATGAAATCGATATGGGGCAGATATCCGAAGGCGACGATCGCAAGCCCGATGTGATAGACGTACGGATTGATCGTGGCGAGCGTCGCGCTCGGATGAAAGCCCTTCCTCGGCAGCATGCGCGAGAACACGGTGCGAATGCCGGCGGAGGCGGTGTCGGTGCTCCGCGGGGCGGCGAGCGAGCGCTTCGTGCCGAAGCGCCAGATCCCGTAGAGCCGCCATGCAATTCCGAAGAAGAAAACGGTGAGGGCGAAGTAGAGCAGCGGCCCCCGCGCAAGCTGAAGAAAATCCATCGGTATCGTCCTGCCCTAGGCGCACTCTGCGCCGATCGGTGCAAGCTACGCTTGCCGCGGACGGGCGTTTTGATCTGCGTCAAACCGAAGAAGCGATCAAGTGACTTGCGCCGGATTGATCCAGGTCAAGCCGTCGACTTGCCGCGCCTGTACCCTGAACGGCATCTCAAGCGACCGGGCGCCCATGTGTGAGCTGTTCGCGATGTCGGCCCGCTTTCCGGCGGACGTTCGTTTTTCCCTCGAGGCCTTCTCCCGCCGCGGCGGGCTCGCCGGCAGGCACAAGGACGGCTGGGGGATCGCCTATTACGTGGACGAGGACGTGCGGCTGGTGAAGGAGCCTCAGCCCGCGGTTGGCAGCGCGTGCCTGCATTTCATCCAGGACCACCCGTTCTCCTCCGCGACCGTCCTCAGCCATATCCGGCGCGCGACGCGAGGCGCGCCGGCGATGAAAAACTGCCAGCCTTTCCAGCGCGAGCTCGGCGGCCGCGTGCATGTATTCGCGCACAACGGCGACCTCGATCTCGACGCCCTGCGCGGTCGCATGCGGCTTGAAAGTTTTCATCCAGTGGGCGATACCGATTCGGAGCACGCCTTCTGCGCGTTGCTGGAGCGTTTGCGCGGGCCTTGGTTGCGCGGAGGCGTGCCGCCGCTCGAGGAGCGGCGCAGCCTCGTCGCGCGCTTCGCCGCGGAGATCCGCGCGCTCGGGCCGGCGAACTTCATCTACTCCGACGGCGATGCCATGTTCATCCACGGCCACAAGCGGTTTCACGACGACGGTGTCGCGCCGCATCCGCCGGGCCTGCATCTGCTTTGCCGGCATTGCGCAGGCGAGGCCCGCGCGATGACTGCCGAAGGCCTTTCCGTCGCGCTCGGACCGGAACAGGAGGTCGTCCTGGCCGCGAGCGTGCCGCTCACCGAGGAGCCCGCCTGGCGCGCGCTCGACGAAGGCGAGTTGGTCGCCGTGCAGCGGGGGCGCATCGTCGCCGGGGCGCCGGCGGCGCAGGCCGACTTTCCGCGATAGAGCCGCCGCCCGTCTTCGGCGCCGCGTGCGCCGCGCGCTGGAGCATCCGCTCGATTCCCACGCTCGTCCGGTTTCAAAATGGGCGCGAGACGGAGCGGGTCTCCGGGGCCATGGATGCGTTCGCGCTCGTTCGCTGGGCGACGGAACGGAGCTCAAAGGAGCAGACCTGATTGTTCGCTCGACAGCACCGGTAAACAGGTATCGACCCCTCCGTTTGACCTGGATCAAGATCGTTGGCGCGCTCCGGTGGATACTCCGCGAACGGGTCATCGGGGTGCGTTCGGAGAGCGACCATGCGGAAGGGAATCAAGATCATCGGTTCGATTTGCCTGGCGAGCTTGCTGGGCGCATGCGCCGGCGACGCGCATTCACCCTACCCGCCCGCCGCCCAATGCCCGCAGCCGCGCTTCACCGGCAAGGCGCCGGACAAGATCTACGCCCTGTCCAACCCTGTGGCCGCCGACGCGGCAAACATTGCGGCCGGGCGCAGGCTGTACGAGAAGGATGCCAATCCGAGCTGCCAGATCTGCCACGGGATCAAGGGGGACGGCATGGGGCCGCTCGCGGCGCAGTTCGATCCGCCGCCGCGCAATTTCGCCTGCAAGGAGACGGTCAACGGCATTCCGGACGGCCAACTGTTCTGGATCATCAAGAACGGCTCGCCGGGAACCAGCATGCCCGACTTCCACGCTTTGAGCGACGACCAGATCTGGCGGGTGGTCCTGTACTTGAGAGAGCTGGCGAAGTAGATTCGGAAAAAAGCCGCGTTTTGGATCTGCGTCAAAGCCGGTGCCGGAACTGAAGGGCGCCCATGGACCGCATACCGGGATTCACCGCACCGAAACCGAAGCTGTGGCGGGGAGCTTTCGCGGGCTTCTATCGCCCCAACGCCGAAGAGGTCCGGCGCCTGGACCCGATCTCGAAGTTCCTGTACTCGGCCCGCAGCGTCATTCTGGTGATCTCCGCGCAAGCCGCGATCATCGCCGGGTTGCTGGCTGCGACCGACGGGCGGTTCGACGCGCTTCCCTTCGCGCTGGTGCTGGTCGGATTCGTCGTCGCGCACATGGTCAGCAACCTCAGCAACGACTACTTCGGCTACAAGCGCGGACACGACACGCCCGACTCCCCGCGCATGCGCTACACCGTGCATCCGCTCGCGAGCGGGGTGCTGGAGCCCCGGACTCTTGCCACCGGCTTGGTGATCCTTGTCGCGATCGGGACCGCGATCACCGCCTACTTCGTCGTCGAGCGAGGCTGGCTTGCGGTCGCGTTCGCCGCAGCCGGAATCGCGATCATGCTGCTCTACGACGCCGCGCCCGTTCCGCTGAAGAGCATCGGCCTCGGCGAGCCCGCGGTGTTCCTGGTGTGGGGGCCGCTCATGGTCGGGGGCGGCTACGCCGTGATCACGGGCCACGTCTCGAACGCGGCCTTCGGCGCGTCGATTCCGTACGGACTGGGCGTGATGTCCATCCTCACCGGCAAGCACATCGACCAGATGGATTTCGACGCCGGGAAAGGCAACCGCACCCTGCCGGTGCTGCTCGGCGAGCGCTCCGCGCGCGCGCTCAACGTCGCGACCGTCGTCCTCATCTACGCAATCACGGGCGTGCTGATCGCGCGCGGGCAGCTCACCCCGTTCGCCGCGATCATCGCGGCGGCGCTTCCGCGCGCCTTGCGCGCCGTGTCGGTCATGAGCCGGCCGCGCCCCGCCTCGCCGCCCGCCGGTTACGTCGGCTGGCCGCTTTGGGTTCATCGCGCGTGCCTCGAGCACAACCGGCGCTTCGGCTGGCTCTACATCCTCGGACTCGCCGCCGGAGCCGTTTGGCCCGACGCCCGTCTCTGACGGATCTGCATCGCCGCTCCGACGAAAACGCTGCTCGCTCCATAGCAGCAGGTTTGACTTAGATCAACAGCGTAGTCGGGCTCGGCGACTATCTTGGGGCCATGGTTAGTGAAGACCCTTGGATTCAAAGGAGGTACTAATGATCTACAAGCGAATCCTCGTTCCCGTCGACGGTAGCCCGACTTCCACCGCCGGACTGAAGGAAGCCCTGAAGCTGGCGAAGAACCAGCGCGCGAGGCTTCGCCTTCTGCATGCCGTGAATGAAATGATCATCTTCAACACGCCGGAGAGCAGCATCAACATTGCACTCTTGGCGAAAGCCCTGGAGCGCGGCGGCAAACGGCTTCTCGGAAAGGCGGGCAAGCTCGCTTTGTCCGGGGGCATCAGGGCGGAGTCCGAGCTGTTGAAGAACAACGGCGGGCGGGTTGCGGACGTGATCGTCGAGCGGGCGAAGCGCTGGCGCGCCGATCTGATCGTGATGGGAACCCATGGACGCCGCGGAATGAAGCGGATGCTCATGGGCAGCGACGCCGAACTCGTGGTTCGCCACGCCGCCGTCCCGGTGCTTCTGGTTCACGCTGGAAGGCCGTCCGCGAATTCCGGAAAAAAGCGAGGGGACTAAAGAACCCGGAAACCGGAAATCCGTCATGCCCTGGACACCCAAGTACTTCCCGCCCTCCATGCTCACAGGGACGAGATCCTGCACCTGGTGAGGCACTGCGAGGAAAAGGAGAAGGCCGCGCATCCCGTTCAACGCATCATGGCGATCGAAGACACCGCCGAAGGCGTCGCAAGAACTCATGTCATGAACCGCCGTCATGTGATGTCATAAATGGCAGTCGTCGACTTTTGATCAAATTCCTTACCCTGGCTTCGAACAATGGGGAACCACATCAGTCTACGGCCGCTGAACCCATTTCTCAGTCCAGAGTCTTCCGATACACTCCCAGCCCCAGCGCGATCACCGCCAACATGAATGCAAAGATTGGCCAGACGTTGGGCCACAGCTCCGCCAAGCCATTCCCTTTCAGCATGATACCGCGTACCAAGTGCAGGAAATGAGTGAGCGGCAGAAGGTTACCTACCCACTGCGCCCATTCTGGCATGCCGCGGAAGGGAAACATGAAGCCCGAAAGCAGAATCGACGGCAGGAAGAAAAAAAAAGTCATCTGCATCGCCTGCAGCTGATTGCGCGCAAGCGACGAGAATGTGATCCCGAGCGCGAGGTTAGCCGCGATAAAGATCAGCACGGAGAGGTAGAGCAAGAGGGTGTTGCCCACCATGGGCACATCGAAGATGATTAGTGCTGCACCGAGTAGCAGTGTCACTTGGATGAGGCCGATCAGGATGTAGGGCACAATTTTCCCGGTCATCACCTCGATTGGCAAAGCAGGCGTAGCAAGCAGGTTCTCGAACGTGCCTCGCTCACGCTCGCGCGTCATGGCGAGCCCTGTCATCAGGATCATGGTCATGGTAAGGATAGTCCCAAGCAACCCCGGCACGACGTTGTAGGCAGTTATGCCCTCGGGGTTGTAGTGTCGGTGCACGCGCAAGTCCACCGGATCGGGCGCGGGGTTGAGCTGCGCGAGCGTACCTTGCAGGTCACGCGATAGCGACGTGCGGACGACGCCGGCAAGCGCGGCAATCGCGCTGCCCGTAGCGCTGGGATCTGTCGCATCAGCTTCCACCAGCAAAACGGGTTTCTCGCCGCGTACCAGTTTCCGTTCGAAGTTCTCAGGCACCGTGACTACGAACTGCGCCTCGCCGCTGGCAATCAGGTCCACGGCCTCGGCCTCACTATGCACTTCACGGTCGATACGAAAATAGCCGCTGTTCTTCAGGCCTTGGACCAACGTACGGCCGTATAAGCTCCGGTCGGCGTCCAGCACCGCCGTGGGCAGTTGCTTGGGGTCGGCGTTGATGGCAAAGCCGAACAGGATGAGCTGGAGAATGGGAATGCCAATAACCATTCCGAACGTGAGGCGGTCGCGCTTGAGTTGGATGAACTCCTTAACGATGATGCCGGTCCAGCGCGACCAGGACAAGGCTTGGAGCCTCATTGGAGATTGTCCTCAGTGCTTCGCATGAGGCCGATAAACACGTCCTCCAGCCCCGGGGTGATCGCCTCCCAGCGGTGTGCACCCGCGGCGCCAAGCTTCGTCGCAGCAGTCCCTAACGCCTGCGCGTCGTGACCGACCACGTGCAGGGTATTGCCGAAGAGCGTGGCCTGTTCTACGCCCGGTTCGGCTTTCAGGCGCGCGGCGAACGCGGGCAGGTCCGGACCGGTGACGGCGTAGCCGATTAGGTGCTGCGAGGCCACCACCTCCTGGGCCGTGCCCGAGATTAGCAGCTTGCCGTAGGCGATATAGGCGAGCCGATGGCAGCGCTCGGCCTCGTCCATGTAGTGCGTGGACACGAGCACCGTGATGCCAGCGGCAGCAAGTCCGTGGATCTCGTCCCAGAATTCGCGCCGGGCCTTCGGATCGACGCCTGCTGTGGGTTCGTCCAGGAGGAGCAATTTCGGCTCATGTATCATGCAGGCGGCGAGCGACATGCGTTGTTTCCAGCCCCCCGAAAGGTTACCTGCCAGCTTGTCTTGGTGTTCAGCAAGCCTGAGCTTAGCGATCGCCCGGGTCACCATTTGGTGGCGATTTTTCATCTCATACATGCGCGCGATAAATTCCAGGTTCTCGCGGATAGTGAGGTCTTCCCACAGCGAAAAGCGCTGGGTCATATAACCCACGTCGCGCTTGATTGCCGCGGCCTCTTTAATAATGTCGTAGCCGAGGCATGTGCCGGTGCCCGAGTCGGGCGTGAGCAGGCCGCAGAGCATGCGGATGGAAGTGGTCTTGCCGCTGCCGTTGGGGCCGAGGAAGCCGTAGATCTCGCCGCGACGCACCTGCATTGCCAGGTCGCGCACCACGTGTTTGTTGCCGAAGCGCTTATTCAGACCCCGCACGTCAATGATGAGTTCGGTGGCTTGCATCGCTACTGTAGCGTTACGTCCACCGGTTGACCGGGCTTCAGGCGCATCGCGTCGGCGGCCGCTGGACGCGCCTCGATCAGGAACACCAGCTTAGCGCGCTGCTCGCGGCTGTAGACAACCGGCGGCGTGTATTCGGCCTGGACTGTTTCCGGCACAAAGAAGCGTACCTTTATATTAGCGGGCGGCAACAGGCTCACCACGGGGCTGCCTGCCGGCACCCATTCGCCCTCGGAATAGAAGGTGTCATGCACGAGGGACCCCACCGACGCCTGCGTGGCGCGCTGGGCAAGCCTCCAGTCCGACTGCGCCAGCACAGCGCGCGCTACGTTCACGTCGGCTTGGGCGGCTGCAATCTCCCTGTCACGCCCGATAGCGAGGCGCGCGCTCTTCAATTGGGCCTCCATTTCCGCTACGTGCGCAATGTCCCGGTCGTAGTTTGCGCGCGCCATGTCGAGACTGGCTTTTGAGATGTAGCCGTTGGCGTAGAGCTCCTCTTGCTGCTTCAACTGCTGCGTGGAGAGTTCACGCGCCGCTGCGGCCTGTGCCTCCTGCGCGCGCACTGCCTCAATCTCGGGCACGCGGCGGCCTGCGACGAGATTGGCAAGCTTGGCCTCGGTATTCCTCACGCGCTCCTCGGACTCGCGGCGCGAAGCCTTCTCGTTCTCTTGCTCCAGCGAAAACAGCGGCGCCCCTGCTTCAACCTGCTCGCCACGATTGACAAAGCGCTTCTCAAGCTTACCCGCCGCCGGCGCGGCGACGAGCACGAACTCGCCCTCCGCGTAGCCCTGGAATCCCGTGCTCGCGCGCTCGCCGCAGCCCGCGAGCGCTAGAACCACGATAACAAAGCGAACCACCATCTCATTGCATTGCATCTGATCCTCTTCGGCAAGCCGGGGCGCCAAAGCAGCGTGCGCTCCAGAGCGGACTGGCCATGATAGCGTTTGTCAGGCCAACTGAAATTCAGTCTGCGTCAATTGGAGTCTTTCGATTTGGGTCGCCCACCGCAGGGACCACCAACACCTGCTTGCGCTATGGCTGGCCCTTCGAGTTAGCCGGTACGCCGCTAAGAATGTAGAGCATGAAGTCTCCGTGCGATGCACTACTTGGTCAGCAGCCCCAGCGCCGGCCAGTAGGTCGCGCCGAACGCGAGCACCAGCACGTAGCCGATGACCGTCAGCACGAGCCCGGTGCGTACGAAGTCCCTGGCCGCGAAAGTGTCGGTGCCGTAGGCGACCATGTTCTGCGGCGCATTGACCGGCAGGATGAAGCCGAAGCTCACGACGAACTGCAGGAGCACGGTCATACCGACGACGTTGATGTCCGGGGTGTGAACCTGCTGAAGCACGCCGATCATGATCGGGATCATCGCCGAGGCGAGCGCGGTGGCGCTGGCAAATCCCAGGTGCACTACGATCAGGAAAAGCGATAGCAGCGCGAGGATCGCGAACGCGCCCGAGTTGGCGAGGCCGAGATTCTGCACGATAACGTTGGCGAGCCAGCCCGCGGCCTTGGTCTGCAGAAGCGCCGTGCCCAGACTGATACCGGTTCCGAACAGCACCAATGTGCCCCAGGGAACCCGCGCCTGCGCCTCTTTCCAGCCCATCACGCCGATCCAGGGCAGGAACATGAGCGCAACCGCGGCAATAGTGGTCGAGGACGTGTCGAATTTGTGCAGCACCTGCTCGGTCGCCCAGAAGCCCAGCAGCACGAGCATGATGAAAAGCAATTTCTTCTCGCTGAACTTCATCGGGCCGATCTCGTGCAGGGCCTTGGCGATCGCTTCCTTGCCGCCCGGGACCTCTTTGGTCTCCGGAGGCATCATCTTCATCATGATGAAGTAGAGCGCGATCGACATGAGCACAGCCCAGGGCGCGGCGGCGATGAACCAGTCGAGCCAGGTCACGGTCGACTTCAGCGTCTTCTCGATGAATCCGATCGCGACCATGTTCTGCGCAGCGGCTGTCTTGATGCCGACGTTCCAGATCGACGCGGCCTGAGCGGTCGCGATCATCATGATGCCCGCGAGCTTCGACTTCCTGTCTACGCCGAAGGCGAGCACCATGCCCATCATGATCGGCACCAGGCAGGCCACGCGCGCCGTCGTCGAGGGAACGAGGAACGACAGCACGATGCCGGTGAGAATGGCGCCGATCACCACGCGGTTGGTGCGGGCGCCGACCTTGGAGAGGATCACCAGCGCGATGCGCTTGTCGAGGCCGGTGAGGGTCATCGCCGCCGCGATGAACAGCGCCGCGCCGACCAGCGCGAACGAGGTGTTGGCAAAGCCGCCGAGCGCCAGGGTGAGTGCGCCGTTCGTTCCCAGGATCTGAGCCGGATTGGCCGCGTTGGGAGCAAGGCCGAGCAAAAACGCCATCAGCGCCGTGATCAGCACCGCGCTGATCGCGTAGTCGACCGCCTCGGTCATCCACAGGATCACCGAAAACAGCAGCATGCCGAGCATGTATTGGCCGGCGACCGGCAGCCCCGCCGGCGTCGGCAGCACGCACACGACGACGAGCGCGGCGAACGCCGCGAGCACGCCTCCATGGCGGACTCCGGATTCGCGGCCTGCGGGTGACGAGGCGGCCGCCGGCATGTTCAACGGTAAACCAGCACCGGAATCTTCGAATGGGCGAGGACCTTCTGCGTCACGCTGCCCATCATCAGCTTCGCGACGCCGCTCCGCCCGTGGGATGCCATGAAAATGGCGTCGCACCTCTTCCTGCGTGCCGCCCTGATGATGCCGTCGTAGGCGGTGCCCGGCCTGTCGCACAGCGAATCGAAGCGCACGCGGCGGGCCTTCGCAAGTTTCGCCATCGCCGCTAGAGTTTTCTCGCCGTTCGCCTTGGACTGGCGGTCGAGCTCGGCGATCAACCTGCCGTCGACCATGGTCCCTTCGCTGTAGTAGTAAGCCTGAACCGGCTCGATTGCGTAATAGCCGACCACTCTGGCCCGGATCTCTTGTGCGAACCGGATGCCGGCCTTCACGGCCTTGTCGGCGACCTTGGAACCGTCTGTGGGAATCAGGATGCGCTTGAACACAATTCACCTCGCTGAAAAAAACGGCGTCTTGACATGGATCAAATCCGCCGAGCGGTCACTTCACGAGCAGCACCGGGATGGGCGAGATGTTTACCACCCTGTTTCTGACGATGGACTCGGCCACTGGCCCCACGAGGACGTGCGCGGAATACTTGATCCCCGCGGCGTCGAGGAGCTTCCTCGCCTTGGACAGAGCAGCCCTTGCCTCCCGGTCGTAATAGCGCCTGACCTGGCTTGCGCCCACCACGACGCCCATCCCGCGAAGCTTGGGTACGGGCAGATGCACATTGACCAGCTCGACCCCGGGCTTCTCACGGTACCAGTCGGCGTGCTCTATCAGGCATTTGACGGCTTTGAGCGAGTGCTTGGAGCCGTCCACCGCGAGCAGAATTTTCATCGATGATTTCCTGGAAGTTGGATCGTCGGGATCCGACGGCCCCTATCTTATCGCCACCGACAAACATTGCCCGGACGGAACAGTCGGTGTTTGACCTAGGTCAATCCGGGCGTCCCTCGGGTTGATAAGTTCGATTCGTGCCAGGCCGCGGAGCGGGCGAAAGGAGACCCACGATGTATAAACACATACTCGCACCGACCGACGGCTCGAAGCTATCGGCAAAGGCCATCCGGGCCGCGGCGCGGCTCGCCAAGATCTGCGGGGCAAGGATCACGGGGATCTATGTGATCGCCCCGGACCTTCCGCCGGTTTACGTCGAAGGCGCAATGTACGGAGGGCTGTCGGCGCGGAACTACAAAGAGCTCAAGGAAAAGGAAGCGAAGAAGGCTCTCGCGCTCGTCGATATCGAAGCCCAAACCTCCGGCTTGCAAGCCTCCACGATGTCCCTCACCGCGGATCAACCGTGGAAAGCGATCATCGGCGCCGCGCGCTCGAAGAAATGCGACCTCATCGTCATGGCCTCGCACGGCCGGCGCGGACTGTCCGGGCTGTTGCTCGGCAGCGAAACCGCGAAGGTCCTGACCCACGGCAAGGTCCCGGTGCTGGTGTGCCGATAGGCCGGCGGAAGTCAGCTGCGTTTCAGTGAGCGCAGCCGCTTCGCCGCGTCGCGCTTGATCGCGGCCGTGCCGAATTTGAAGCGTGTGGTTTCTTCCTGCGCAGGCGGCGCGCTGCTTCTGCGGCGCACGCCCGAGGCGGCTTTCCGCCGCGGCGCGGCTCGCCTGAAAGCCGCGGTCACCTCGGCGAGCGCGGGCGGAGTGGTGCCGCCCCTGAAGCCTTCCAGCCTGCGATAGAGGTCGGCAGCGGCCAGATGAAAGCCTCCGGGCAGGCCGGCGGCCTCGAAGCTCGCCGCGATTTCCTCCATTTCGCCGATCCAGCGCCAGGCCTTGCGTGCCTGCGCGGTGACCGCTTCGGAGCGCTTTTGCAGCTCGGGCTGCGAGAGCTTCCATTCGCCGAGCAGCGCCGCTTCGACGCCTTCGTGCTCGGCGAGCGCCCGGATCGCGGCGAGGAGCGCGGTAGCGCCCTTGGTCCAGGCCGCGTAGCAGGCTTTGAGCGCGGAGGCCGCACCCGCGGGACCTTCGAGTGGAATCGCTTCGAGGCTGCTGCCCGCGAACAGAGCCGCGATGTCCCTGGCGCGCTCGCCCGACAGATAGATGCGCGAACTCGCTCCCGGAATCGGCGGGGGGCCGATGATGCCGCCATCGACGAACGTCGCCTTGGAGGCTTCGACCAGGCGGCCGATATTGCGTACCGTCGCGGGCGAGATCGCGTTCGCGTCGATATAGATGCCGCTGAAGCCGTGACCGGCAACCTCGCGAGCAAGCGCAAGCGCGCCGTGCGGCGGGCACACCGAAAGCACGATGTTGGCCGCGCCGAGCGCACGCTCGAGCGGGCCGAGATCTTCGAGCCCAGCGGCTTTGGCGCGGGAGCGCGTCGCGGCGCTGCGCCCAGCCGAGGCCCAAACGACCCGCAGGCCGCGTCCGCCGAGGCAGGCGCCGATTGCGGCGCCCATCTCGCCGGGATGAAGCAGCGCAACTGTTTTCATCGCCGTGGTAACGCCGCCCTGCTCAATGTCCCGGCGTGATGATCTGGATATGGTGGCGGCTCACGTTGAGAAAGGGCACGGCCATGACCTTGCGGTCCCCGAGCTCCCAGACTTCGGCCTCGGTCACCGCGATGAAGTCCCTCGCCTCGACCATGTAGTCGGTCACACGCGCGCCGGCCATCAGCTCGATGTAGCCCTTGATGCGATACGTTCCGGTCAGGATGGTGACCTTGGTCTTGTTGGGATCCGCCATAGTCTTGCTCCCAGGGTGGGCGAGGGCGAGTTGAGCAGGTGGAGTTTAGCATGCGCGTCCCGCCGAGACGGGGCGCTATAATCCGCGGCCTGAGACTCGAGCGCGTGAAAACCTATCGCCATAACGTAGCCGTTCACTGGGGCGACACCGATCCCGCGCGAATCGTCTTCTACCCGAACTATTTCGAGTGGTTCGACCAGAGCACGCGCCTTTTTTTCGACTCGGTGGGCCTGGACTGGGATTCGCTCGGGCGGAAATACGGCATCATGGGACTTCCGATCGTCGAGGCCAAGGCGCGCTTCCTCGCGCCCTGCAGGTTCCGTGACGAGATCGTGATCGAGTCCCATGTCGGCAAGTGGAACGACAAGACCTTCGAGGTCAGCCATGCCGTGGTGAACCGCGGCGTGCGGGCAGTCGAAGGCTACGAGATCCGCGTCTGGGCGCACCGTCATCCCGAAGACCCGGAGCGCCTGAAGGCGATGCCGATACCGGAGGAGATCAAGGCGGCGTTCGAGTAGCGATGGCGAAGACGATCATCACTTCACCCGGCGCCCCGACGACCGGCTTCACCGACAAGGGCACGCCCTCGCCGCTCGCGCAGGCGATCCGCGCGGGCAACCTGCTTTTCGTGTCGGGCCAGGGACCGCTCGATCCGAAGACGCGCGAGGTGGTGAGCGGCGACATCGGCGAGCAGACGAAGC
>WNFU01014886.1_pt1 | contig 13552 bp, 8 predicted proteins | sample 5400121 | NCBI WGS metagenome assembly WNFU01 (sample SAMN13153360, study PRJNA577476) | soil metagenome | isolation source: 100 cm soil or saprolite under grassland replicate 1 | place: USA:California | collected 2016-06-15
ACCATCCGGATCTGCATTGGCGGCCACACGTGGATCCGTCAAATAACCGGCACCAAAGTGCTGTTCGCGCCACGCAGCGGGAATGCCGTCATTCAGGGCGTAAACTCTCGCATAGGAAGTTGAATACACCGGCGAAAGGGCGCTCGTATTGTCAAACACCATCGCCCGAAATTCCGTGGCTGAGGTGATTTGGATCGGCCCGGGATAAACGGTTGACGACGCGGTTGGGTTGGTTCCGTTGGTGGTGAAACGAATGACCCCGGAGGCCAGGTTGTTTTGCATGACAACCGAAAGACTGTTGGTGAAGTAACCGCCGGCTGGTATGAATGTGATTCCGGGCAAAGCGGTCCCGGAGTCCAGGGTCACCGACCCGCTGAGGTACACTCCATTCAACTGGTAGCCAGCAAAATCGTTATAGCCGGAACCCACAATGTCGAGGGTATCACCGACGGCCAGACTCAAAGAATTGGTGAAGTGAATGATACTGCCTAGAGTCGCGGCATAAGCCGTCTGCCCATTGGTGCGAATCACCATGTCGTCGGTACCTCTCGAGCTGCGGGCGGTGATTCGAATTGTGTAATCGCCCGCGTTGGGAGCGGTGAAACGAAGCACCGCCAGACCCGGGTTATCCGTCCACTTGCCGAGGCGGATAACCGGCTCACCGATGTTGCCCCAGTTCAAAATCTGAGTGCCGTCATTGTAAGAAACCGCGGGCGCACACACGGTGGATCCCCGATAGAGGAAGCAACCATCCGCCCAGGCACCGGTCACTTTGGTGGTGAAAATGTCGAAGGTGGCGGCGCCGCTGCTGGTCTTGCCGTAACTCCATACCCCGGATGGATTCGACTGGTCCGAGAATTCCGAAACCAGGTTGTAGGTGTGGATTTGGCCCACAGCCGTGAAGTTAAGTACGGCCAGATTAACAATCGCCAACTTGATGAATCCCCAAGTCTTCATTTCCGACACTAAAATTCGCATGATGTGCCTCCTCCACGGTCGTCATTGGTGATCGATGTTGCTCCTTCACAAATTGATAAATCCAATCGCTTCTTGGAGGGAACCATACCACTGAACGACTCTGCGGACAAGTCTGGTCGAAACCAAGTGACAATTTCAGGTCTTGCTTTCCTCCGCGTTCGGGATTTTCCTCTCACCCGCACGAAAGTCGCAAATCGTAAATCGCAAATCGTCAATCCCCAATTGCATCATGGCCTACAAAGACGTGACCCCACCGGAGGGTGGCAAGATTCTGATCGACCACGGCAAGCTCAACGTGCCCGATAATCCGATCCTCCCCTTCATTCGTGGAGACGGCACCGGGCCCGACATCTGGCGCGCCAGCCAGAGCGTTTTCGATGCCGCCGTGCAGAAGGCTTACGGCGGCAAACGCCAGGTCGCCTGGTTCGAGGTCTTTGCCGGCGAAACCGCGTTCCAGAGGTTCAAGAATTGGCTGCCGGACGACACGGTCGAAGCCTTCAAGGATTTCCTGGTCGGCATCAAAGGCCCGCTCACCACTCCGGTCGGCGGCGGTATCCGGTCGCTCAACGTCGCCTTGCGCCAGTTGCTCGATCTCTACGTCTGCCTTCGGCCCGTCCAGTATTTCCGCGGAGTTCCGTCGCCGGTGAAGCATCCCGAGAACGTGGACATGGTCATCTTCCGGGAGAACACGGAGGACATTTACGCCGGCATCGAATATCCCGGCGGTTCACCCGAGGCGCAGAAGGTACTCGACTTCCTCGCAACCGAGTTTCCGAAAGAGTTCAACAAGATCCGATTCGGCACCGCGGAGAAGGCGCTGGAGTATTTGAAACTGTCTGCGCCTGACCATTCGCCGAGAAGCGCCGAAGTCTGCGTCGGCATTGGCATCAAGCCGGTTTCGACGATTGGAACGATCCGCCTCGTGAAGGCGGCGATCGAATACGCGCTCCGCAACCGGCGCAAGAGCGTGACCCTCGTTCACAAGGGCAACATCATGAAATTTACCGAGGGCGCTTTTCGCGATTGGGGCTACGCTGCGGCCGACCGCATCTTCGGCGACAAGGTATATACCTGGGCGCGCTGGGGACGAACGAAAAAGGAGAAGGGCGAGGCCGCAGCCAACGACGAGCAGAAGGCGGCGCTCAAAGCCGGCGCCATTCTGGTCAAAGACGCGATCGCCGACATCACGCTTCAGCAGGTGCTCACCCGCCCTGAGGATTTCGATGTGATCGCCACGCTCAACCTGAACGGCGACTACTTGAGCGACGCCCTCGCGGCGCAAGTGGGCGGTATTGGGATCGCCCCGGGCGGCAACATCAATTACGTCACCGGCCACGCCATTTTCGAAGCCACCCACGGCACCGCGCCGAAGTACGCGAATCAGGACAAAGTGAATCCGGGCAGCGTCGTGCTGAGCGGCGAGATGATGTTCCGCTACCTTGGCTGGACCGAAGTGGCCGACCTGATCCTCAAGGGCCTCAACGGCGCGATCGCGTCCCGGCGCGTCACCTACGACTTTGCCCGCCTGATGGACGGCGCGACGGAGATCAAGTGCTCCGAGTTCGGCCAGAATATCATCGCGCACATGTGATGCGGAGCGTGAGGCCTCAAGGCGCGAAGATCACGCGGTAGAACCGGGTTGATTGGCCGGCGGGATGGCTGTCGGTCTTCGGCGGACCGTTGTCGATCCATTCGCTGATTCCGCCGGTGCCGTTGAGCGGGGGGAGTGCGGTCTTCCAGTCGCGCATGTCATCGCTGTATTGGATGAGATAGGAGCGATTGAGGTCCGATTTGAAACGGACACGGAAACTGCCGTCGGGCAACAGCGAGGTTTCGCCGTCGGTGAACACAACCGGTATCCCGCACAAGCTACCGACGTTCGCAACCAGCACAGGCAGTGGCTGGGACGACAGCGGGCCAATGCCCAGTTCACCATAGTAATTCGACCCCCACGAATAGAGATTGCAGTCGTTGCCGATGGCCAGGCTGTGCATATAGCCGCCGGACACGGCGCTCCAAGCCGTCACACCCGGCGGTCGCGGCACTTTGACCGGGCTCAGGTGCTGCCCGGCGCCGCCTCCAATCCCGAGCTGGTTCTCATAATTACGTCCCCAGGCATAGAGCTCGCCGTCGCTGCCAATGGCCAGCGCATGGAAGGCACCGACACTGAAGGCGCTCCAGCGGATCACGCCCGCGGGCAGCGGGACCAGCCGTGGAGTTGGCACGACGCTGAACGACTCGGTCAGCACACCCATCTCGTAGAGCTGGCCATTATCGCCGTGAAGCAGGAAGGCGTGATCCCCAACTGCCAGCTCAACAAAATGAGAGACTCCCGGCGGCAGTGGGACCTCGTCGCTGACCGGCTGGCCAAAAACTCCAGTCCGGTGCAACAGAGCGCGGCCGCTCCGGTCCATGGTGGCTGAATACCCGTAACCTTCGCCGACATCCGCCCAGGGTCCGGCCGCAGCGAAGTTGATCGGGTCGCGTCCGTTGCGATAGGCGCCACCATCGTCGCCCACTGAAATCGCCGTACCATACCCACCGGAAACCTTTATCCATCGCTGGACGCCAACGGGAAAGGGGACAAAGTCCGTTCCGTTCCGATAAAGTTGGCCCTGGTCACTCAAGGCCCATTGAACGTGCGTGACGTCGAAGCGGCCTCCGGTGATTTGCAACCAGCGGCCGCCGCCCGGCGGCTGAGCGGCGAGCTGCGGCCAGAACAGATTGACATTCGGGCCAAGCCCAAACTGGTTGCTTGCCGCCCCAAAGACGTAAAGCGCGCCGAGCGCGTTCATCACGTAAGAGCAGTAGCCCCGCTGAGCAGCGAACACATGGGGGACGGGGAGGTGTTCATTTGCGTAAACCAGGATGGTCACGGGCAGGCTGGAATAAGTTGCGCCTTCCTGCGACGCCGCCTTCGCGCGGAGCGTATAAGTACCGGCGGCTACGTTGGACCACGGCAGCACGTACGGAGGCTGATCGACCGAACCGAGCAGCCTGTCGTTCGCCCAGAATTCAACCTGTTTCAACGCCACCGCCGGTCCGGCCAGCGCAGCACCTAAAGTTAGGCTCGCTGGCGCGGAGAAGATCGACCCGTCCAGAGGGTTCGACAATAGCAGCCCATCTGATCGGAGCGAGAGAACGAAGTCCCCATTCCGATCGGGCCGGCCGAGTACCGCGATTTGGTAAACGGTCCCCTGGACGGCCGCAAAACTAAGACTGTTGTCGAGGGACCAGGATGCGGTGTCGGCGGCGATCTGGAGGTCGGGCAGGCCGGGGCCGGTGAAAACTATCACTCGTGTCAGGGCGGCGCTCGAACGCGTCGAGATTGTCACCGGTCCGGACGCGGGCGCGGTCCACGACCACCAGAGAGAAACGGCGTTGGTTTCGCCAACCAGCCTTGCTTCCGGCGTCTCCAGAGTGGCGCCTTGAAGTGACGCCAGGACCTCGTAGAATGGGCCAACGAATTGCTGCCGGGAAATAAAATCGTCATTCCGAGGCCGAAGCGCCAGCCACCATTCCAGCTTTCCTTCCTCGCCGAAAAACCCGTCCACCGAGAGCTGATACGTCTTGCCGGCTGCCACCTCGAACGTGATGGGATCAGGAGTTCCCATTGCGTTGAATGCGACGGGCATGATGGTTCCGACGGAGTCACCGACGTGAGCGGACAACAACAGATCAAACCCTTCTCCCCTGCCGCCAATGGTGCACACGCCGCTCGCCGGCGCAATCCAGCGATACCAAATCGAGTGCCCACCCTGGTTGTCTGCCCAGATGGGTTCTCCACCCGGCGTGTCCCACGGCCAGGTCCGGCGCCCTTCCATCGTCGCCGCCTTGTTCGAGTCCCGTACGTTGAACGAGTAGCCAGATAGTACGTCCGCATCAGCGAAATTGTCGTTCCCTGGACGGACGATAACGCTCACCGGTTTGGATTCGGTAATCAGACTCCGGGCGTCACGGACGTCAAGGTGCAGCCGGTAGTAACCGGGCTCATCGATCTCGATCGGTGACTCGTATGGCTCCAATGCATCGGTGCCCACTTCGGTTTCGCCACGATAAAATCGTACCTCTGCAATGTCCCGGGCCGTTCCGGTGCGCTGCCCCCGAACAACAAATGAAGCAGGTGCCTTGAAAACAGCATTCGGTCCAGGAGACGAGATCTCCACGTCGTTAAGGGCGGCAACGAGCGAGGCGTCCGAAAGCGAGCTGGACATCGAATCCAAAGCGATTTGATAAATGGCGCCGGCATTCGCCTCGAATTGGCAACCGCCTGTCCCGTTGGTCACGAGGAGCAACGCATCTACCGCGGAACCGACAAAGACGCTGACGAGCGCGTTGAGCGTCGCAGGTTCCTCGACAGAAATGAATGCCCGTGCCGAGCGCGGGACGGTCCATTGCCACCAGACGCTCTGACCCCGGCTGTTTGGAACGGGCCGTGGTTCTCCAGGTTCCAGGGAAGCATCCGAATTGGATGCTGTCGTGAGCGCGTAATCGCCCACCAGCAGAGCGCGTTTGGCAAAATCGTCGTTGGTCGGACCTGGCGGTAGAAGGGTTACCCGGACCGGCGCCGACGTGGCCGTGTTTCCGGACGATTTCGTAAGCGTCGCTGTAAGATCCACGTCGCCTGTCGTTGTTGGTGTCCAGTCGAGTGTGAAGGGCGGATTGGTGACCAGGCCGAGTAACTCTCCCGAGGCGAAGAACCGGATGCTGAAAGGAGAAATGAGCGACGGGGAGGGCTCGGCCTGCAATGCGGCCGCTTCGCCGACGCGCAGAACCATCCCGCCCCGCGGCGCAGTCAGCCGGATTGCAGGAATTCCGGGAATCATATACGTCGTGAAGACCATGTCCCACGTTATACTCCGGTCGCCGAAAATGCTCCAGGTCTGCCACGGGCCAGAGTTGGCTTTCTGCCAAAGAATACCCCGGGAATAATGATTCCCGCTACCGGTGCCAAAGCTATACGTGGCCGTCGTTCCTGCAGGCGCGTCGGTGCTCAGCACCATTGCGTAGGGAGTCTCAGCAACGAGGTAAATTTCCTGGTCCAGGAACGAAATTGTCATCTCCCCAGCCAAATGTTGGACCACCACCCGGCCGAGCTGATTTGTTCCCGGGCGATCATCGACCGTGTCCACAATTGAAATGGTGGTCGGGTGTTCGGCGACGAGGTCGTTGAACGTTCCTACGAGAAAGAGCTTCTCCAGCCGCCCGGATATCGCCGGGGTGAAAGTCTGACCGAGCGTCACCTTTACGGCAGGGTTGCCGCGCAAACTCGCCCTACCTTCCCAGATCGTTTGTGATTGGTCCGCCACGCTACTCGAAGGGGGAGGTGGCGGCTCCCACCACAGGTTCAGTGTGAACGGACCCGAACCCCCGCCTCCACCCCAGACCGGATAGTAAATCGAGCCGACCTGGATTTGGAGTATGTCCCCGCTGGAGACCGGAATGGCGTTGCTCGCGGTCGTTGTCGCGGGCACCAACGTAGCCGGCGAATCCCCCCGAAATGCGCCAATGTTCAGAAAAAATGACGGATCCGAAGCGCTGCCCGTCAGGTGTACGAATCCGTTCGTCGGTGCCGTCCAGGAATACCAGACTGTGTAAAGCAACATCCCGCCGTTGGTGCCGGCGCTCTCCCCGGGCTCGGTGCCTGCGAGGGCGTTGCTACCTTGAACCGTAATACTTGTTCCCACCAAGCCGAGGCGGTTTGCAAACAGGTCGTTCGCCGGTTGACCGACTGAGGACTGGACAAGCCTTCCAAACGCAAGGCAGATGAGCAAAAGCGGCGAGACGCTCCACGACCGTCTTCTTAATTTCGTATGCCGCTTCATACATACTTAAGGCCGCCCCCGAGCATTGTTTTCGACGACAACAACATTGCGCAAATGTGAAAGTCAAGTGATCAGGGGAGGCTGGGGTCCGCCGATTTTGCCCGCACGCGGTAAAATCGCCGGGACAGTTGGATCGAGTCGGGATCGGTGAAGGTAAACGAGCCGGCCAGGTTGGTTGCCACGGCAGCCCAGGTAACGAGGTCGGTGGACGCCTCGACTGCGTACGCCACGCCTTCGACCCCTTCGAGGCGCAGACGAAACGGATCGGTCGCGCGCCCGATGGGCGCGGCCAAAGACAACGCGTTGGCTGGAACCGCGAACGGGATTACCGCAACCACCACCTCGCTGCCCAGAAACGCGTCCCAAACTTTTACCGTGAACATATGTTCGCCCGGTGGCAGCCGGCCGAGGATGGCTGTGCCCTGGAAATTTGTTGAGGCGCCATTCTCGCAGCCCGCTGACCATTCCAGCGGATAAAAAATCTGCGAAAACCCTGTCTCAGCGGTTCCCGCCACGCGGCTCTGGACTTGGTGGCAGGCGGGTAACTCTCCGGTGTGCGTAGCGTAGGTGACCCCTCCGATCGTGCGCAAATTGATCGCCAAATTTGCCGGCGGAGCGGCGGCCGGAATCCACGCTTCGCAGCGCGGAAGCGGGATGGTCGAACAGTCGATTTCCGGAATGCAGACGATGAAGTCCGGCTCGGCGTATTCCACCAAACCGCTCTGCTGGTAAGCTTGCAGCATCGCCGGAACGGTTGACGTCCGGGCGATCCACACCACTTGCAGATTGCCGATGGAAGGAAAGGTTTGCGTCACCCGGTTTCCGAGAGTGCGGTGCAATGGGGCCATGGCCTCGAGTGGTGCGTTCGGTTTTACCAGCAGGCGACACGGGTGGTATTGCGCCACGCAGCTCGCCGACAAAACGAACGACAACAATACCAGCTTGACTGGCACGCCGCGGTGAAAATCGCGAAATCCTTTCATCTCCTGCCGGAACTAAGCCAACCATACCGCGAGAAGGTCGCAAATTCAACCGGGTTCGTGCTCCGACAGGATCGGAAAACCGAGGCCGTGCGGAGACAAGCAAATCAGTCGTCCGTGATGAGAGAAGNNACGACCCTGTCCCCTCAACCGCCCTTCGGGCACCCTCTCCCACAGTGTATGTGTCTACCTTCGCAGCGGCCATCTTGAGTGCCGTAGAGCCGGCATCCTGCCCGGCGGAATGGGGCAGTTCGAACTCGAAAACGCCCATCCACATCGGGATACCGCAGCCAGTCACCCCCACCCACGAGTCCATAGGGCCTGGTGCGGCCTGGTGCAATAGGGCGGTCAATTCCCCCTCACCCCGGCCCTCTCCCGTGGGGAGAGGGAGAATCGTTGGCCGGCTTTCGACAAATCAGAGCGCGAGGACTGCCGGAGGATCCTCGGCAAACCAAAAACCACGCAATTGCTGTTCCCTCTCCACAAGGGTTACGGCGAGGGGAAAGCGACGCGAGCCGTCCGAGCCGATACTTCACTATCAAGGTCGCTGGTCGAACGGGCCGTTATGGGTCGAGTATCTTTCCGTCCGGTTGGGCTTCCCGTACAACCCGGAGAACAACCTTGCGCACAGTGGCTCCCAGACCGACGACACCCTCGGCCAGGTCAACAGTTTTGTTCCGACGACCGACGTCAACCAGTCGCTTTTCGTCGTCTGGGCGGGCGGCAACGACTTTTTGCAGCAATACGACAAACATTGGTTCGATGACGACAGTTGGGACCGGCAGATCGCTTACTCCGTGGGCGATCTTTCCAATGCTGTCGTGACACTCCATGCCAAGGAAGCGCGCTTCATCCTGGTGCCGAATACGGTGGATGTAACCGCGATTCCGGCCGCGCATTTCCTGCCCGACTTCATGCGCGATTACTTCCGAGGCAAAGTGCGGCAGTTCAACCGTGAACTGGCAGCCGCGATGGACCGGATTCGACAGGCTCTTCCGGGACTCACGCTGTTTCATTTTGACCTTTACAGCCAGGTAAAAGCGTTACTCCCCGGCGCAGCCGCTTACGGCTTTACTGAAACCGAGATCGATGCCATCACCGACGTGACGCTGCTCGACAAGAGGTTCGACGGACCGGGCGCCAACTATGTCTTCTGGGACCCGGTCCATCCCACGACCAAGTCGCACAGTCTCATCGCCGACTGGTTCCATGCGTTGGTTGCCCCGCAGGCGCCGCAAATCGCCGTTATCAATGGCGCAGATGGCCTGGACCTCGCACTCACCCAACTTCACGTTGGGAAGACATACGTGGTGGAGGAGAGCACCGACTTGGCGCGATGGTCGGCGCTCAAGTGCCTTTCTACTGCCACGCCCACGGTTTTCGCGCGAATCACCGGTGCGCTGCCGGCCGTCTATTTCCGCGTGAAATGGCAACCGTAGAGGGGCCCGCGAAGGATCCGTCCGGATCGCGGCGGCCAGGAGCACGAGGCCACTTTTGCTCCGCTCGAACATGGACTACGTTTGGCGTATTGATAAGATGTAACCCAATCCGGCGAGTGGCGCCGACCTTGTGCCTGACCGTTTTGCAAACGGTAACTGCACCGGCCTACGACGGGCTCTACGTATTTGGCGACAGCCTGAGCGACACAGGACGCGAACCGGCGCCGGAGATCCTGTATTACAACGGCCGTTACTCCAACGGACCGCTCTGGGTGGATTATCTGTCGCAACGACTCGGCCTTCCCTACAGCGCGGAAAACAACCGGGCGGAAAGCGGAGCGCAGACCGACGACACGCTGGGGCAGGCAACCAATTTCGTTCCCGCGCTGAGCATGCAAAAGTCTTTGTGCGTGGTCTGGGCCGGCGGCAATGATTTCCTCCAAACCTATGATTCGAACGGAGTGGATGACAACAAATGGAACCCGCAGATCACCAATTCGGTCAACTATCTGTCCAACGCGGTGGTGGCGCTTTACTTCAAAGGCACCCGGCACGTGCTCGTACCCAACCTGGTGGATCTGTCCGAAGTGCCCCCGACGAACCGGACGCCGGGCGAATATCGCGACTACATCCGCAGCAAAGTCCAACTCTTCAACGGGCTGCTGGCTGAGGCCCTCGACCGAATCGCGGGGGACCGGCCAGACCTCCGACTCTTTCGTGTCGATGCGTTCGGCCAATTTAGTGCCCTGCTGGCCAACGCCGCCGCCTACGGCTTCACCCATACCGAAGAGGGCGCGCTGGAGGACTTCAACCTGTTGGACAAGCGCTTCGATGGACCGGGACGCAATTACATCTTCTGGGACATCTTCCATCCCACGACCAAATCCCATGCGGTCATCGCGGACTGGTTTCAGTCGGTCGTCGCGCCGCTGCAGCCGCGACTTGAGCTCAGACCGAGTGGAGCTGGCCTGGAACTCGCCTTGGCCCAGCTTCACCTCGGCCGATCCTACGTGCTGCAGCGCAGCGTTGACCTCGCCACGTGGGACGATGTGGGGCTATTCTCAGTGACTACGACCAACTTCGGAACCAGCATGTCAAACGATTTGCCCCAGGCCATTTTCCGGCTGAAATGGCAGCCGTGACCACCTTCCGGGAGCGTGTGGATTCTTCGATCCGGCCATTCCAACGACAAATCATGCTCCCTCCTGCGTACAAATCTTTGTTCCGTACGGAACAAAGATTTGTCTCTCCTGGTGGTGCGCACCCTGATCGAATAGGGCCCCGGTGGCAGGTTCGCCAGTTCGAAACGGCCGTCGGCGTCGAAAGAGTCGATTGCAAAAATCCGCGAGTCACTGTTTTTTCGGAAGTGTACTGGGATCGAACAACTTCGGCGTAACAAGAATGAAGTAATTCGTTCCCCGTCCGTTGCCCTTCGCCGGTTTGCCGAGGATTGCGGTCATACTTCTGGGTACCGTGACGTTGGTTGCCAGAACAAAAGTCGAGGAATTGTCGAACAGGTTGGAGGGAGGATCTGGAACGGATGCGACTCCCTGGTTGGACAGGTTGCCAATCCGCAGGAGCAGATCCAGATTGATCAGATCGCGGTCAACGTGCGGTGTGAGATCAAGCGCGATACCTGTCTGAACGGCTTTGCCATCCACTAGTTCCGGCTTCGAGACGGACACAAAAGCCCGTTGACTGCCGACCGTGGTCACGCGCGGGGAGCTTAACGGTTTATTGCCTTGTCGAGAAAAGGCGAAACTTTCTCTTGGTTAGGTACAAGGTTTCCTTTGGCTTCGAATTTCTGGTTCTCGGCACCGGGCGCGGCTGGGAGTCCAATAACCGTTGCCTCGATCATCACAACTTGATTCGCGTAATCGCTTTTCGCGGTGGAGTCGTTGGCTTGCTTTATTACTATGCCATCGCGGTCCTTGTCTCCGGCTTTCTCGGGGCGCCGTTGACCTCTGGCCATAGGAACCAGCACCGCGCCTGTCATGAGCAGCACTGCCAAGCCAGCCAAACTCAACCTGGCGCTCCCAGGGACGGGGCGATTGAGAAGATGATGGATGCGTTGCATCAGTGCGCTCTTTGATTCCACAATCGCAATCAGTCCCAGCGCCATCGTCGGCCGCGGAAGTGCAAGCTTTGCGACTTCGACCAAGGTCGATGCGTATGCCTCGGCCTCCCCGGCCAGTTCCACCAGGACGAGCGCGGATAGTCTGTCCGCGAGTTGACCGGGAAGCAGGATCATGGGCCGCCAGAGCCCGCAGACTGCGGGACTCGTCGCTTCGCCGGATGTGACGATCCGAATCGCCTTCCGGCCACCCATTTGTTCGCAGCACTCGGCGAGGAGTCGTTTCAATTCGGGAGAAGCGTCTCTGGCCGAGGAAACTTTGCGCTCAATACCGACGCTGTTCCGGTAGGCGACATAACCAAGCAAACTCAATGTGCCAGTTAGCCAGGCGAGCAACAACCACCCGTCGGGCTTGAATTCTTGGGGCGGCTTTGCCCGGGTGAACAGTTCATACGAGTTGAGCAAATCACGCGGTGTTTGGTTGTCGCGAACGGCGACCCTTGCGCGCTGGGTGGTCGGTGTCGGATTCCACTTCGCCGCTCCCAGCCAGTAGCCGAGGCTGGTTGGCAGGGCGAGCGACGGAGGCAGAACCAGCTTCACCAGGAGAAGCATCCAGAGCGCGTACCGCACAACGGCGCGGACGCGCTGCCGCAACAAAACGTCGAGCGCGAACAGCACCACGATCAACAGGCTTGATTGGATGAGCATTGGCAGCGCGAAGTCTACCAAGCGTGCGCCCCAGTGGTTAACGGTTTCGGTGGCATTCATGACATTCACGGCACCCGGCAATAGAACGCGGAGCCCCGGCGCCCGGACGGCTTCGAGGCGTTCGCTCTCCGGGACCGAGCCTGTCCGAAGCCTCGCCTCACCGCGTTAGGGCTCATTTGTTTTTAGCGGTGCTTCTCTTTTTCTCTCTGATCAGTGCTTCCAGCTCGGCCAGTTCGGTTGGGCTGAGTTCGTTCGTCTCCAGCAGACACTGCACCATCGGCGTCAGTGCCCCATTGAAGGCGTGCTTAAGCGCATAGAGCAACTCGCCGCGCTGCGCCTGCTGGCTGGTCGCGGCGGACCGGTAGAGCGTCAGGTTGCGTATTTTCTCCGCCTTCAAGAGCCCCTTGGCCACCATCCGGTCCATGATCGTGCGCACGGTGGAGTAAGTCCATCCCGTCTCCGCGTGCAGTTTCTCCTGAATGGTCGGGGCCGCGCAGGGCTCGTTCTCCCAAACGGCCTTGATGATCGTCCATTCCGCTTCGGTCAATTCAATCGGTTGTTTTGGCATAGCGCGTAGCGTCTAATGAAGTAAAGAATTCTCTACAACTGTAAATATAGCAAGCGACATTTTGCGCCGGTTGGCAGCGCAGATTGGTCATCGGCTGTTTCGCCGACACCGCTTAGAGCTGCCTCACTCCGCGAGGCCAGTCTTCTCGCAAGGATTCGGGTGTTTCCCCGCGTTCGCGCAGCGAGCGCAGACTCAATGCATCGTGGCGTTTGGCCAGGCGAACACCGCGATCGGCGGTCACGAGCGGGCAGTGATAGAAAGCCGGCGCTTCCCGACCGAGCGCGCGATAGAGCAGGAGCTGGCGAGCCGTGGAGAGCAGCAGCTCAGCCCCGCGGACGACTTCGGTGATTTGCATGGCTGAGTCGTCCACCACCACGGCGAGCTGGTAGGCGGGAAGATCATCGTGACGCCAGACGACGAAGTCGCCAAAGTCTTTGCCGGCGAGGAAGCGTCGCGCCCCACAAAAGCCATCCAGGAAGGAGACCGCTTCGCCGTCGCGAACGCGAAAGCGCCAGTTGATGTTCCTCGATCGAGCCGGGCGAATTCCGGATTGCAAGGTGGCTGGAGGGCTGTTGCCGGACTCGAAACTCGAAACTCGAAACTCGAAACTTTCTTTGGGGCGACACGTGCCGGGATAAATCGGCTCGTCATCGCCGAGGTGCGGCGCGGCGAGCGCGCCGACGATGTCTTTTCGCGAGCAAGTGCACGGATAAATGAACCCGCCCAGGCGGAGGCTTTCGAGCGCGGCCCGGTAGAATTCAGTTCGCCTGCTTTGCTCGTACGGACCAAACGGCCCCCCGCAGTCCGGACCTTCCTGCCACTGGAATCCGAACCAGCGCAGGTCATCGAACATCGCGCCGACGAAGTGCGGCTTGCAGCGGGCGCGATCGAGGTCTTCGTTGCGCAGGACCAGCGAGCCGCGATGCGCCTGGGCCCGCTGCTGTCCGATCCCGAATGTGCGCGCGTGACCGAGATGAAGA
>WNFU01016941.1_pt1 | contig 13552 bp, 11 predicted proteins | sample 5400121 | NCBI WGS metagenome assembly WNFU01 (sample SAMN13153360, study PRJNA577476) | soil metagenome | isolation source: 100 cm soil or saprolite under grassland replicate 1 | place: USA:California | collected 2016-06-15
CTTCGACGGAAGCGAGTACGTCTGAGGAGCCCGGTGCGGGAAAACTGCACGCCGGGATCTGTGCGGGGGGCATTGGGTAACCGGTGTCCCTACCGCGAACTAACGGAGTGAAGATAATTTCGGCTTCGTGTGGACCCTGTGAAATATCCGGTTTCACCCTGTTAGGGGTGGGATGTTTATAGATTGAGCAAAAAAAACCTCCCGCGCCGTTCGAAGGAGCGGATTCAAGTTGAAAAGTACTTATCTAGAAACGTTTCCGCTCCTTCGAACGGCGATGGCGCTTAGTGAATGTTCCAATCTAGAAACATCTCACTCCAAACGGAGTGAAGATAATTTCCGCTTTGTGTGGACCCTGTGAAATATACGGTTTCACCCGGTTAGGGTGGGGTGTTTATAGCTTGAGCAGAAAAACCCTCCGGCGCCGTTCGAAGGTTGAGCCTTCAGTCAACGATTTCACGGCTGCAGTTTTTGACTTCGCAGATACTTCTCTCTTTGCAGTAGTCGGTCCGCGTTGGGTGCTTCGGGGTTCTTTTCGAGATAGGTGTGTAACTCATCAGCAGCGCGGCTGTAGAGATGTTGTCCGGCAAACGCATCGGCCAAATACAAGTGCGCGGAAACCGCTCCAGCATCGAGTTTCAACGCTTGCTCAAGGACTTCCTGAGCCCTTTGCCAACGGCTAAGTGCAAGATTAGCAATTCCCAGGAACAGCAGGTTCTTTGGATGGTTAGCATTAAGCTGGACCGCCTTTTCCAGGAAAGCAATTGATTCCTCGTAGTTGCCCAAAGAAAGCAGACAGTATCCCGCTCCGCTTAGGGCTGGTTCATGCTGGGGAAAGATCTCGATGGCCTTGCCAAAATCCTGGAGCGCTTCCTTGAGACGGCCGGCATTAATTTGCACGATCCCCTTTTCCGTGAATGCCTGGAAGTACTCAGGGTATATTCCAATCGCTTTATCGAGTTCACCCAAAGCAGCATCGAATTTCTTCTGGTCGCGATACCTTTGCGCCTTACCCAATGCTTTGCGAGCATCCTTCGGAATCTGCTGGTTCGCCTCTCTGACTGAAACCACCTGGGACGATTTTGACCTTTTAACGTTCGCCTCTAATGGATTGCGGAGAAAGATGTCGGCCATGAAGCTATCGCCCTCTCTAGACGTATCAACGGAAATAGAGTCGGCGTAGTAGCGTGTATTTGAAGGTGGGCTCACCGTTAAGCGGAACATGGACCGAGGTATTCCGTCGAAACGAAAACCACCTCGCCCATCGGTCACCGTACTAGAGGCAAAGCCATTCTGGCCTGAGATGTTAACCGTTACTTGAACAGCCGGTTGACTATCGGGCAGAAAGACTCTCCCGTAGACAGCGATGCCTCGCACCTGACAATAAGCCGGGGTGCTCATCACCAGGAACAAAGTCGTCATTCCCACGAGCCGTATGGAATTGAGCGAGCTGTGTCCCATGGCTTTTCTCCTTTAGCGAGTGTTTGCGAGGGAGCTTAGCAGATTGCAGCAATGGATTGAAGGAAGGAGTCCTATCCGTCCTGTCGCCTCTACACCCAGCTAAAGCAGGGTGTTAATGAGACTCAAGAGCTCTGAATTTCAATTCTTTGGACTCTTGTCACCCAGTTGGCGAGCCTTTTCTGCCGCGACCAACTGGTCGTAGATGGCCGTCTGTTCCCTGGCTTTGATTTCATTACCGCTGCGTCGATATGCCAACGCCAACTGATAATGTGCTTTGTAATGGTTCGGTCTCTCTTTGACGGCCTCCTCTAAAAACTGGATGGCCAGGTCAAACTGTCCCAGCCGATTGTAGAGCAGGCCAAACACAACGTTTGTTTCCACCCATTCGGGGTTCAGTGGCTTTGCCTTCTCCAGCCATTGACGACAACGATCATTGTCTCCCTCCAAATAGGCAAGGTAGGCTAGTTCGGCCATGGCCTGGTAGGATTTTGGCTCGGCTTTCAACTCTTCCTCAAAGTGTTGACGTGCCTCTTCATTGCTTTTTAACTCCAGCAAGGTCAGGCCAAGATACAGATGCACGCTGGGGGTTTGCGGCGCCTGGTCCAACACTTTTTGAAAATTCTCTTTGGCGCTAGCCAGGGAGGCAGTGGAATAGTAGCCGAGAGCGAGATTCATCCGAGCAGCAGAGTCGAGCGGGAAATATTTCAAATATGCTTCGTAAGCCTGGATTGATAACGAGTACTCTTCCAACCGGAAGAGCGCTTCTGCCAACATCTGCATCTGCAGCGAATCGCGGGCTGGAAAATCGTAACGGTCGGCTGCCTGAAACAGGCGCATGGCCTCACTCTTGTCCCCCTGGCTCGCGGCGATCATTCCCCGAATAAAATAGACTTCACCAGCCTCATGCAATCGCGCCTGCTGAGCAGGTGATTTCAGCCGGTCCTCTGAAACTCCCTGCAGCGCCGGTTGCAGGTTGGAGGAAAGCTTGTCGAGCAGTCTCTTCGCAGGCTCCAGCTGACCATAACGAACCAATGTATAGGTCACATTGAAAACAAAACGACTGTTATTTGTTGGCGTAGTCTGCAGGCGGTCAAGTAAGGAGGCTAATTTCAATTCGTTTCTAGTTTGTAGGTAGGAATCCAGCAGTTTTAGTTGCAGCTCGAAATTGTCGGGGAATTGAGGGGCAACAGATTCCATTAACTCTTGCGCTTCCGCACTGGCGGAGTCCGTTTCATAAAGGATGAGGCCCAAGGCCAAACGGACCTTCGCATTCCCGGGAGCCTGTTTATATGCTTGTCTTAGTTTGGCGAGGGCCGTGGTCAATTGATGCGCGCCGTAGGCCTGCAATCCTTCCTGCAGCAATCCTTCGCCCGCAGTCGCGGTGTCAGCTTGCGTTAACCGTTCGTAGATATCCGCATTCTCCTTAGCTTTGCGCTCATTGCCGATGCGTCGATAAGCCAGCGCTAACTGATAATGCGCCTTCTGATGGTTCGGTTTCTCTTTAACCGTTTGCTCCAAAACCTGAATGGCCCGGTCGAACTGGCCCAGGCGATTGTAGAGCAGGCCAAAAACCATGTTGGTTTCAACCCAATTAGGGTTCAGTGGGCGCGCCTTCTCCAGCCATTGAAGACAGTGTTCATTATCTCCATTCAAATAGTCCAGATAGGCTAAAGCTGCCATGGCCTGGTACGACTGCGGATCAATTTTCAGCTCTTCCTGAAATTGCCGCCGGCCTTCTTCATTGCTAGCCTCCTCCAGCAGAGTCAAACCTAGATAGAAATGTAGCTTCGGCGAGTGGGGAGCTTGGGCCAACACCTTTTGGAAATTCTCCAGCGCCTTGGCAAACGAGCCTGTTGCATGGTAGCTAAGGGCCAAGTCCGTACGCGCCATAGTATCAAGGGGAAAATGCTTCAAATAAATCTCATAGGCTTGTATAGATAACGGATATTCTTCCAGGTGGAAAAGGGCTTCAGCCAAAAGTCCCATTGGCAGTGAATCGCGCGCCGGAAATTCGTCCCGCTCCGCAGCTTGAAAAAGACTGATCGCCTCGCGCTTATCATTCTGTCTGGCGGCAATCAGTCCTCGAATAAAATTGCTCTCTCCGGCATCGTGCCTCAGTGCTCGCTGCGCTGATGATTTCAGATTCTGCTCCGTAAGCCCCTGCAGCTTAAGTTGTAAACGAACTGCAATATTGTCGAGTTGTTGCTTGGCCGGTGCAAGCTCACCATAACGAATGAATGCGTAGATCACATCGAAGGCGAAGCGATTGTTGTCCGCCATTGTGGTTCGCAGGCGGTTCAAAACCGATGCCAATTTTCGCTCGTTTTTCAGCCGCAAGTAGGAATCCAGCAGGCTCAGTTGCAAGTCAAAATTATCGGGCAATTGTGGGGAAGCCAGCTCCATTAACCGCTGCGCCTCCAGGCTAGCCGGATCTTCTTCGTAAAGCATCAGGCCTAAAGCCAGTTGCACCTTAGGATTCCCTGGAGCCAATTTGTAGGCTTGTTTCAACTTGGCCAGCGCTTGTGCTAATTGATGCGCACTATGAGCCTCCAGGCCCTCCTGTAGCAGTCGTTCGGCTGCAGTCGAGCGCACTTGCTCTTGTGGTTTGGAAGGCAGGCCGTGGAATTCCTCTGGCCTCGCCAACGAGCAGAAAATGATAATCGCAAAATTACTCAGTAATAGCAGGCGAAAGCGCGATATCTTTAGTGACAACATTAGGAATACTCTCGTGCAGAAATTGATATCGTAGACTCTACGTGCAAATAAGATCAACAGGCCGGTTGCCCTTGGTGGTGCTTCTTTTGAACTGTCATTCGTGTCTCACTTCCGTGAGCACCAGGAAGCACGTTCCTCGTTTTTCTCAATGCAGTCTGTGTCTCGTGAAAATCAAGGGAGCAAAGTTATCTCTTGAGCGGTTCAGTCACCCTCAATACCTGGTTCGCCTTGGGTTCTTCGACTCTTTGAACTCTCCCGCTGGGCCAGGCGATCTCCAGGGACACGATGCGAGTTTCCTGTCCCAAACCAAAATGCACGCGTTTGTCGCTGGCAGAATAGATTCCATTGGCGGTGGTGACGTGTTCGTAGAGGTTTCCTCCCGAGACCAGGGTCAACTTTAGCTTCGCTCCGATGGCATCTCGATTACTTTGAGTTCCTCGTAACTGTACCAGCAGCCAATTATTGTTTGTTACATCCTTCTTCTTGAACAAGACGGGCGCGTCATTTAGTCTGGAAGCGACTATTTCGAGATTGCCATCGTTATCGAGATCTCCCACGGCCAATCCTCTGAACGCTCCGATGAGTTGGAAATCCGGTCCCATCGATTTGGACAGATCCTCAAATTTGCCGTTTCCCTGATTGTGATAGTAGAACAAAGGTTCCTGGTATCGGGCATTGGCGTCATATAGTTCGACATTGTCGATAACGTGAGACCCGGCGACCAGGAGGTCCTTCCAGCCATCGTTGTCCAAATCCGCGAATTTAGCACTCCAGCCACTGTGCGGCGCCGAAAGGGATCCCAGATTGGAAGGAAAAGTTAAGTCCTGGAATAGACCTCTGCCCAGGTTGGAAAAGAGTGTAAATGCCTCCTTAATAAGATCGGTATAGAAAATGTCGGGCAAGCCATCGTTATTGTAGTCCTTGAAGTCGCATCCCATTCCCGAGACCATGACGCCGTTCTCGTTTGCCGAAACTCCAGCCTCGAGCGCAATCTCCTTAAACCTCCCGCCCCCCTCATTGTGATAAAGAAAGTTAGGGGTCTTATCGTTGGCTACAAAGATATCCATCCGCCCATCGTTGTCGTAGTCGGCGATCGCTACGCCCATTCCTTTGCCCAGGGACTTGTTTATTCCGGCCTTCTCAGAAATGTCGGTAAACGTGCCGTCGCCGTTATTCGTGAAGAGCACGTTTGCCGTCGGCTTGAAGACATCGGGAGTGCAGTACGTCCGATGGCCGGGTTTTTTGTCGCCACAATAGTCGTCACTATTCTCCTTGAAGGTCCATTGAAAATAGTGAGTGACAAAAAGATCCAGAAATCCGTCATTATCGATGTCGACCCAACATGCGCTGGCCTTAAAGGGATTTGCACTCATCGCCACTCCAGCTTTGGCTGTCACATCGGTAAATGTTCCGTTTCGATTATTATGGTAGAGGATGTTGTCCCCGTAGCAGGTAACATATATGTCTTCAAAGCCGTCGTTATCGTAATCTCCCACGGCAACGCCTTGAGGATAGCCCTTCTTTCCCGAGCCAGTGAGACCGGCCTGTTCGGTAACGTCCACAAAAGCGCCTTTTCCGCTGTTCCTATAGAGCCGGTTCCATGATCGCGGATCTGACTTTATATGTTCAGGCGAAGGCGAGCCATTGAGAAAAAAGAGATCCAATGCTTCGTCGTTGTCATAATCAAGCACCGCTACCGCGCCGCCCAATGTCTCAAACGGATACTTTTTCTCTGTGGCGAAGTTGTTCTGCCTGAAGTTGAGACCTGCGGACGCAGCAACGTTCTGAAGCGTAAATGCTCGCGTCGAGACCGGCCCTTCCTTTGGTGTCTTGAACTGGTTCTCAAATGAATGCTCCAATTGGGCCAACAAGATGACAGAAAGATAGCCCAGGCAGGCGCTTAACAAGAGTTTCTTCATTGCTTCTTAGAGTTCTCGTTTACTGAGCCAAGTTGTCAAATGAGCCTAACTTATCACAATGGCTGCGGCGACCGCCCAATCTGAGCCGCGCATTAACACCCCTCATTTAGAAAGTGGGAAAAATTCGAGATTGGATTGCGTCTTAAAACCTCCAACGGCAGGGGAGGATTCGTTCAGAGCCTGTCCACTCGTACGAGTCATCTTATTTTCAGATCTCGCTGATGGGACTCCTTGCCGCTGAACATCGAGTCTGTTGAAACAATCTGAACGAATCCCCCAGCTGCCGAGACTGTGTAAAAACTGCTGAGTGATGCCCCCGGCTTGCCCGGGGGAATTTCACGTTGGCTGCTAGAAATGAGCAATAGTGAACTTTCATAAGATGCCACCGCCTTGCGCGGTGGTGTTTCACGTTCCCTGCTATCCACTGCCAGGGTTACGCAGTTAGCAGCAAACGTGAACCTCCACGGGCCAAGCCCGTGGCATCAAAAGAAAGATCTTTCGGATCTTTTCCGTAGCAACCATCGTGAGACTCCACCGGACAAGCCGGTGGCATCTTTAAGAGTTTTCAGTCTCTGCCGTTGAGGGATTTCGGTGGTGTGCGTGGGTATTGTTTCCTAGAAAGGATAAACCATCCCCCAACTGCCGTTGGGGTTTTTTAAGAGGCAATCCATCCCCGAACGCCTTTGGGGGTATTGTGCCAAGTAATTTTTCAATTCTTCACAGCTTCTTCAGCTGGGTGGAGAGGAGCGAGTTCGTCAACAATCCAACCGCTTCAGCGCTTTTTGCCGGATTATACTGCGAACATTTTTGCGCAACAATTTTGTCTATTGCGCAAAGATCCGCACTGAGCTATCGGCATTTTGCTCAAAAACAGCCGCGAGCGGTTATATTTGCCACGGCATGTCTGTTGCTCCTTTGACGACCCCAGAGCAGGAGATGCTTAAAATGAGGAGATTTTGTTGATGGCGGAGCAAATGGTCAATCACTCTACCGAATCAGCTGTATTTGGCGACAACCTTTCCCAGCTGGCACAACGGGAGGGTGACGTGGTGCTGAGAGACGGTTCTACCGTTTCCGTGCGCATTATGCTACTCGCGTACGGTTGGCCTCTTAGCCATGACCGGTTGTGATGAACGAATCGTGGGCCATGCATTCTACGCTGGCACCGACCAGCATCGAGCCGAGGTTGCTTTCGCAATAGCTAACGACTATCAGGGACGCGGACTTGCCTCTATATTGCTGGGCCAACTTGCCGAGATCGCTGTGGCCAACGGAATCCAGGAGTTTGAGGCCGAGTTGCTGTCGTCAAACTATGCCATGCTCAAGGTCTTTAGGGAGTCAGGCTTCCACATAGCGGTTAGTGTCGAGGCTGGCCAGCTCCGAGTGACCTTTCCTACGTCATTCACAAATGACGCAATTGACAAGTTTGAGCATCGAGAGAGTATTGCGTCGATAAATGCCCTTAAGCTTTTCTTTAACCCTCGGGGTGTAGCCGTCGTTGGCGCCTCGCGTGAACGGGGCACCATTGGTGGCGAGGTTTTTCACAAGCTGTTGAGTTATGGCTTTCAGGGACCGGTGTATCCTGTTAATCCCGCTGCAGAGGTCGTCCAGTGTGTGACGGCTTATGCCTCAGTAGAATCGATTCCTGGTCCAGTCGATCTCGCTATTATTGTCGTACCCGCTGCTGAAGTCACCGCAGTTGCCGAAGCTTGCGGGCGAAAGGGAGTCAAGGCCCTGGTCGTAATTTCGGCAGGCTTTGCTGAAACGGGAGGCTCAGGACAGGCGCGCCAGGCGGAACTGCTCCGTGTTTGTCGTGCGGCAGGGATGCGACTGATTGGTCCCAACTGCATGGGAGTGGTGAACACAGATGCAAACGTTCGCTTGGATGCGACGTTCGCACCCGTGGTGCCAGTGCCTGGTCGTATTGGATTCTCATCGCAGAGTGGGGCCATCGGGTTGGCCATTATGGACTATGCAAATTCGCTTGGCCTGGGCATCTCGACCTTCATCTCAGTCGGGAATAAAGCGGATATTTCCGGAAACGACCTGCTACGTTACTGGGAAACAGATCCGCGCACTGAGGTAATCCTCCTATACCTTGAGTCATTCGGAAATCCGAAAAAGTTTTCGCAGATTGCCCGGCGAGTGGGGCGAAGCAAACCAATCGTTGTAGTGAAGAGCGGCAGATCACCCGCCGGCGCTCGCGCTACTTTATCGCACACAGGTGCGTTGCTTGCGGCGTCTGACGTAACTGTAGATGCCTTGTTCCGTCAAGCAGGCATCATTCGCACCGATACACTGGAGGAGCTCTTTGATGTTGCCTCGCTCCTGGCTAATCAGCCGTTGCCTCGCGGACGCCGAGTCGGCATCATCACGAATGCCGGGGGACCCGGCATACTTTGCGCGGATGCTTGTGAGGCACGCGGACTCGAAGTCCCCATTCTCGGTCAATTTAACCAGACGAGATTGCGTGAGTTTCTACCAGAAGGAGCCAGCATAGCGAACCCGATTGATCTAATCGCCTCGGCAACAGGCGGAGACTACCGCAAGACAATTGACATTGTAGCGAACGACGACAATGTCGATGCGCTGATAATAATCTTCACTCCGCCATTGGTAACATCCTCAGAGGAGGTCGCTAGCGCAATCGTCCGAGAGGCTCGTAAGTTCATTACCAGCAAGCCTGTTATGGCTGTCTTCATGTCGACGCAACCCGCACCACAAGCCTTGTGGGGCGGCGATATTCGTGTCCCTTGCTACAAGTTTCCTGAAACTGCAGCAATCGCTTTAGCTCGGACCGCTCGGTATTGCGAATGGCGCGGGCGTCCACAGGCCTCGCCGCCTTGCTTTGAAGACGTGCGTCGGGATGAAGCGGCCGCGATCATCGCAATGGCGCTCTCGCACGGGGAAGGGTGGCTGAGTCCCCTGGAGACTGCGGCACTCTTTTCCTGTTACGGATTACCTTTGATAGAACAACGGCTGGTCACCAGCCCGGAAGAGGCTGGCGCCGCTGCGGCCGAACTGGGATCTGAGGTAGCGCTAAAAGCCATCGCTCCAGGTCTGCTTCACAAAACCGAGGCGGGAGCTGTCTGTTTACATCTGCGTGGCGAACAGCAAGTTCGCGAAATGGCTCGGGAAATGGCTGCGCGCATTATGCTGGAGGGAACTACTCCCACCGGCTTTATTGTGCAACGCATGGCCCAGAAGGGAATCGAGATGCTGGTGGGCGTTGTTCATGATCCACAATTCGGTCCTGTGATTGCCTGCGGTGCAGGTGGAGTTCAGGCCGAGCTGCTCCGCGATATATCGGTGCGTCTGACCCCACTTGCCAGGGAAGATGCTGCAGAAATGATTCTGGATCTGAAAACCTACAAGTTATTGACGGGATTTCGCGGTGGGCCGATCTGCAACATAACAGCCCTTCAAGATGGGTTGTTACGGGTTAGCGCGATGCTCGAAGACATTCCCCAGATTGCTGAGCTCGATTGCAACCCATTTCTGGTGCACGAGACCGGTGCGGCGATCCTTGATGCACGCGTTCGCCTGGTAGCAGCCGGCCCAGCAAAATTACTGGGAGTGCGCCGATAGCCTTGGCCTTCAGTTCGAGTATCTTAGGGTCGATTACCTTAGGTTTAATTCTCGATCCGGTTGGGGGCGAAGAGCCGCGGAACAGAGCTCTGGCCAATGTTGGTTGAAATCTTCGTCTGAGGAATTTTCGTCAAGGTAAATCGCCTTTAGCTGCTGCCGGAGGCGCTCCAAATCAGCCACCTCTTTGCGCGACTGTGCCCTTGCCTCATTGATCATTCTCATTTCGTGTTCTGTTAGACCGTGTTGCGACATTAATCTTCTCCCTTCGTCGGGACTAAATCCGCACGCTCGATTAATCGTGGTCGTAACGTCAAGCCTTACCAATTCGGCTCGGCATTTTAGGTACTAGAGTAATAGTGCAAGGATCATACCAACACACGCGAGCTCGTTTTGCTAGGTTAAGAGTAGAAAGTTCGCCCTGTGATTGAGTAGTTTCTACACTACGCTGGTAAATTTTTCCCAGAAGATTTCTTTCCCGTCGGTGAGCTTAACCCCGTAGGGCCTGTCGCAATAAAGGACCCTGCCTTCCTCTGTGTCCTCGTCGTCTCCGTGGTGAATTGCTTTTCGTCTGAATTCACCGCAGAAGACGCCGAGCCCGCAGAGATTGCGCAGAGAAGCATACTTTTCCCGACAAACCACGTAGGGATGGCATGTTCATAGCCCTGAACATCACATACGCTGACCGGTGAGTCTTTTCCAAGCAACGTCATAGACAGGGAACTTTGCTGGTGTTAATATCCGCCCGCCAATATCAAAGAAGAGGCTCTCATGAATCCCGCAAAACGAACGGGTTTGGTAGCCATTAGTCCGCTTCCTCCATGTCACGAAACACGACGGTCCTATCGGGGCCCCGGAGACTTCGGAAGATCATTCTGCCGCCCGCGTCCCTCTGCTGACAATAAGCACAGGTTAGTGACTGAAGTGGGCGATAGCGGCCCAGAACCGAGGCCACACTGCAGGCTTGCTGACGACGGCGCCTACAATTTTCAGTAACCGATGTCGTCTCAAGATTTGCTCGAGGTTTTAGGGGAAATTCGATCATCGACGACGTAGTGAAACAGAAACAGTTAAGGAGATGCTCAGATGAAGAGAATAGCAGGAAATAAGATCTTACTGTGTTTGCTCTGCTTGTTGATAATGGGGGCGGTAGAGGCGTGCAAGAAAGGGCCCGATGACACGGCCTTAACGACGGCCGTCAAAGCAGCGTTGGCTGCCGATAGTCCTGCAACGGCCGCAGCAATAAATGTCGAAACTAAAGAGGGTGTGGTAACGCTGACTGGAGCGGTAGATTCGGATGCCGTCAAGTCCAAAGCGGAGCAGTTGGCCCGAGGGGTTGAGGGTGTAAAGTCAGTGACCAACAATCTGACAGTCAAGCCACGGTTGGTGTTTTCTCCGGATACGACCCTGAAGAATACAATCATGGCGAAGCTGACCGCGGCCGGACTGAGCAGTGTAACTGTGGAAGTAGTCAACGGCGAGGTTACCTTGAAAGGTACGGTGCCCCGGGCCAAATTGCAGGCGGCCATGAAAGCGGCTAATGATGCCAAGCCTCGCAAGGTGAACAATCAATTGACCATCAAATAAATTCCGGTTCTACATCAAGGGGATTCTTTCGAGAAATCATACAGGAGAAGGACAATGGCACTAGCGGATAAATACCAGTCGATAGTCGATTTAGCCAACCAGAACGGAGTGACCGATCTGGTGGTCCAGGAACAGGACGATGTATTACATATCTGTGGTACGGCGCCAAGCGAAGAGGTTAAACAGCAGCTCTGGGATGAATATGGCCGAATCGACCCTGACATGAGGTCCGGTGACCTGGTGATGGCCATCGAGGTCTCCGGCGGAAGCGAAGTTTACTATACGGTAAAGGCTGGCGATAACTTGAGTAAGATTGCCTCTCATTATCCCGGGGTGACGTGGAATGAGATTTTTGCTACCAACAGTGCCGGCATTAAGAACCCCGACCGAATTTTTCCGGGACAAAAGCTTTTGATTCCTCAAAAGTGATGACGCGGGAATCGGAAGCGGGCATTTGCAGGCGTCGAGCTCTCGTAGAGACCATCACTCGACCCCTTTAACTGAAAAGAGAAGGAGGATTATGTTTAATTTTCTTTGGTGGTTGATTATTGGATTAGTCGCAGGGGCATTAGCAAGGCTAATTATGCCAGGAAAAGATCCAATGGGTCTGCTGGCTACCCTCATTTTGGGTATCGCCGGATCTATCATTGGAGGACTGGTAAGCAGCCTCATGTGGGGAACAAGCGATAGGGGCTTTCAGCCCGGTGGCCTGATCCTTTCGTTGGCTGTAACCTTACTCCAGAAAGTTGATGCTCCGCAAAAGCTTCATATCAGGACTGGCACTGGGGCTGGTGAGCTTTAGCGGTCAGATTTGTGCACAGACGGACTCAACGGCGGTTGTAACCGGCACAGTCACTTACCGTGCGCGAATGGCCTTGCCACCGGACGCAACTGTGAAGCTTCGCCTGGAGGATGTATCTCGGCAGGACGCACCAGCCAAACTCATTACTGAAGTGACAATCCAGAGCGCGGGCAAACAGGTTCCCATCCCGTTCCAACTAACTTACGACCCCGTTCAAATCGACAAGACACATCGTTACGTTGTGCGAGCAAGAATTCTGGCTAGAGGCGAGGTGCTCTTTTCATCCACCGCCGCTTATCCGGTGATAACCAACGGCTCGCCGAATGACGTTACGATAATCGTTGAGCCGGTAACAAAGCCGTCCAAACCCACTGCTCTAGAGGACACTCAGTGGAACCTGATCGAGCTTAGCGGCGAAGGAGTTCAGGCGAATTCCGGTTTGAAAGAGCCTTTTTTGACTCTACGTTCACAGAGCAAACAGATGATTGGTTCGGCCGGTTGCAATCGACTCTTTGGAAGTTACTTGGCAGGCAAGCGCAGCCTGCGTATCGAATCTATTGGTTCGACAAAGATGGCGTGTGACGAAGCAGTTATGAAAACGGAACAAGCATTTATTCAGGCTCTTCAGGAAACTAGAGATTATCGAATAAATGGTCAGAAGCTTGAATTCCGCAGGGATGGGCGTGTGGTAGCTCGATTTGAAGTGCAACAGCCCTGATGAGAATCGGGCTGGTGCAACGAAGAACTCACTCCGTTTAGCAGTGACATGTTTATAGACCGGGACATCACAAAATGCCATTCGCCCGTTCGGAGGAGCGGAACTCAAGTAGTCAGCTCACATCTAGAAACGTTCCGCTCCTCCGAACGGCGCCGAAGGGGTTTTCTGCTTATTCTATAAATATGCCACCCTAACGGGGTGAAACCTCCTATCCTCCACTTTCTGAGCGCACTTTGGAGATATCTCTTTATCCTACATGCCATTGGCGAGTTCTGACTGCACCAGTAGAAGTTCTATTTCCCCAGGGGCGAAACACAACCAAGTCCGGATGTTCGCGCGCGAACGACTGAGCCACATAACAGTCCCAGCAAACTGGCAGGTAGCTTGAAAGGGCCTGGTTGAAATTTTTGACAGTTACCTGTTTCCACTCCAACAGCGAGCCCGCAGGGGTCTCTACTGCCGGCTTGTGGTCTGTCCAATTGATCTCAGCAAACTGTTTACCGCAGTAGACGCAGAACTTTGATCTGTACCACTTCGAGAGGACCCCGCGCACGAGACAGTCCGCGGGCATACCGTTCAGTTGGGTCAAACATTCCTGGCCACAGTTCTCTTTGAGAGGCCAGCGCCAACAACTTTCCAGACGGATGTCTGGTTGGCCCAGCACCGAAGTCACGGCAGCATGAAGGGCATCAACTTCGACCATCGCAGTCTCGCCCGTTTCCGGACAGATGATTCTTTGAGCCCCTCCGTAGCGCAATCGTGCCAGCG
>WNFU01014742.1_pt1 | contig 13550 bp, 15 predicted proteins | sample 5400121 | NCBI WGS metagenome assembly WNFU01 (sample SAMN13153360, study PRJNA577476) | soil metagenome | isolation source: 100 cm soil or saprolite under grassland replicate 1 | place: USA:California | collected 2016-06-15
AGCGAGGGCGAAGATCTGTCCGACCCGGAAGCGGCGCTTTCATGCGTGCAGGTCTTTGCATTGGGCGGCCGCGCCGGCTCGGACGATGCGTCCGAAAGCGGATATTTCGCCGTGCGCGGCATGCTGGCGAAAAGCGTGACTGAAGCCGCACGCTTCATCGCCGAGCGCGGCGTCGTCAAGGAAGGCGGCCCGCTGCTCGTGCGCTTCATCACGCTGGTGGCGTCGCGCTTTGGCGTGGTGGTGACGCAAAAGGTCGCGGCGCAGGCGCTTCCGGTCGTCGGCGCGCTGGGCGGCGCTGCCGTGAACTACGCGTTTATCGAGCATTTTCAGGAGGTGGCGCGAGGTCATTTCACCGTCCGCCGGCTCGAACGAGTCTACGGCAAGGACCTCGTTCGGACTGAATATGAGCGCCTCGCTCAGGACCGCTGAACCCGTCACTGCAGTAGCTTCGTGAGATTCGCCGCCTTTTGCTGTTGCCGCGACAACGAGGTGAATAACGCTCCGGCGGTCACAGCCCAAAGGCGATCTCGCACACGAGTCCTTCCGCGCGCCAATCGAAGCGCACATCGCCCTTCAGTTGGCCCCGTATCATCCGCTCGACCACGCCGGTGCCGAAGCCTCGCCGCGTCGGCGGCTGCACGGGCGGGCCGCCCGTCTCCGTCCAGCGGAACACAAACCGTCCGTCGGCGGCGCGCGACCACTCGATTTCAACGCGACCCGCCGCCGCCGATAGCGCTCCGTATTTGGCGGCGTTGGTCGCCAGCTCGTGCAAGGCGACTGCCATCGATTGCGCCGTCTCCGGCTCCAGCATCAGGTCGGGGCCGTCGACCCGCGCGCGTTCCTCCTGGTCCTGGCAATAGGGCGCCAGCTCTTCCGCGACCAGACCGTGCAGGTCGGCGCCAGCCCAGCGCGACCGCGAGAGCAGCGTGTGGGCGTTCGCCAGCGCCTGGATGCGTCCCGCGATTGCGGCCTTGAGAGCCTCCGGCGTACCGGCTTGCGTGAGATGCACGGTTGCCTGCACCACCGCCAGCAGGTTCTTGGCGCGGTGATCGACTTCGCGGGCGAGCAGGTTGATGTGCTCCTCCGCCCGCTTGCGCTCGGTGATGTCGCGGGCGATTTTCGACGCGCCGACGATCCTGCCGTTGGCATTCCTGACCGGCGACACGGCCAGCGAGATCTCGACCGAAGTCCCGTCCTTGCGCCGGCGAACGGTTTCGTAATGGTCGATGCGCTCGCCGCGCCCGATGCGCTCGAGGATTTCGGCTTCCTCGTTCTGGCGGTCCGGCGGGATCAGGATCGAGATCGGCTTGCCGATGACTTCTTTGGCGGTGTAGCCGAAAAGCCGCTCTGCTCCCCGGTTCCAGGTCGCGATGACGCCGTTGAGGTCCTTGCTCACGATCGCATCGTCGGAGGACTCGACGATGGCGCTGAACCTCTGCGCCAGCTGTTCGGCGCATTTGCGGTCGGTGATGTCGACCAGCATGTTCACCGCGCCCACGACTTTGCCCGCGGCGTCGCGCAGCGGCGACGGGAACGCCATGAACGGCACGCGCGTGCCGTCCGGCCGTTCGGCCGCAGCCTCCATGCCGTTGATGGCGCGATTTTCCCGCAGCGCGATGGCCATCGGGCATTGGTCGTGCGGCAGCGGCGTTCCGTCGGGCCGGAACAATCGCCAGGAGCCGCACCATTGGTCGCTGTCGAGCGTCGGCCGGCAACCCCACAGGGCGGCGGCGGCTTCATTGTAGAACGTGATGTGTCCGGCGGCGTCCGTTGTGTAGACGGCGGCCGGCAAGGCGTGCAGCAACTCCTGCATTCGCTTCTCGCTGTCCGCCTCCAGCGCCAAATCGCGTCGCCGCACCAGCGGCGCGAAGCCGTTTTTGAGGACCAACTCGGATCCTAGCTGTGACATGGCCATCTCGGCCTCCTGGCTGCGGTTGAGCTCATGACCCTACCACACTGCCGCCATTGGGATGCAGCACCTGGCCGCTCATATAGGACGCGTCCTCGCTGGCGAGGCACACGTTCTGCGCCGCGTCGATCTCGCGAAAATCCTCGGTCTCGTGCTGCTCGGCGGCGTTGTTCACCAGGATGTCGAGACGGCCGAATTCCTTCACGGTCTTCTCGACCGCCTCGCGGCAAACGTCCTCGACCCCGACGTCGCCGGCGATCTTGATCGCGCGGCCGCCCTCTTGCTCGACCGCCGCCACCGTCTCGTCGGCGTCCTTGTGCTCTTCGAGATAGACGATCGCGATCTTGGCGCCTTCCCGCGCCATCGCCACCGCCACCGCCCGCCCGATGCCGGAATCGCCGCCCGTGATCAGCGCCACCTTGTCCTTGAGCCGGCCGCAACCGCCATATTTGGGCTCGTATTCCGGCCGCGGCCGCATCGCGCTCTCGCGGCCGGGCTGGCGTTCCTGCTTCTGCGCGGGCTGCAAGCGCGTGCTCATTCCGGATCTCCGTGACGCCGAGTCCATCACTCGAACCGCCTCAGCGCGCCGAGGTTCCATCCGCTCCAAACCGCGGTGAGATTCCACGTCGTCTTCCCGACCAAAAAAGAGCAGGGGCGACGAGGTTGCGTGGAACCCGAGCGATGCATTGCCGTTGAGCTTGGTGAAAATTATCCGAGGCAACGCGCGGCTCCGAGCGAGAGAACTCGCGCGAAGGAGTCGATCATGACCGATACCACCTATATTGAACGCGACGTCATCGTTCCGGCCGCGACCGACGCAGGCGGCAGCCCATTCTCCTGGAGCGCCGCGATTGCCGGCGCTATTGCCGCCACCGCCGTTGCCTTCATCATCATTGCGCTTGGGTCGGGTATCGGACTCTCGTTCGCCTCCCCGTACGGCTCCGGACCGTCGGCCACGAGTCTCACGGTCGCCGCCGCCGTCTGGCTGGTAATGGCGCAGAGCATGGGCTTTGCGACCGGCGGATATCTGGCGGCGCGGCTGCGCAGCCCGGCCCACGACGGGATCGTGGGCGAAACCACCTTCCGCGATGCCGCGCAGGGCTTCGTCGTCTGGGCCCTCGGCGTCGTCGCCATGGTGGCCATTGCCGGCCTCCTCGGCCTGTTCGCCGTGGGCGCGGCCGCCAACGTGGCGGCGGGATCCGCGACCGGCGCGAGCGCCGGCCCGCGCGGTGAACCGGCTACTGCGACCGCGGCTGCGACGGATTACTTCGTCGATCTGCTGCTGCGGCCGGCCCCGGCAGGGGCGACGGCCGGCGGACAGAGGCCCGCGCCTTCCGATGCGGCTACCGTCGGCGCCGCGCCGACCGCCATCCAGCCGCTCAGCGCCGATGCCCGTGCCGAGGTGAGGCGGATCCTGGTCCGCGGCGTCGGCCAGGCTCGGCTCGACGACGGCGACCGCGCCTATCTGGCGCAGGTGGTCGCCGCCCGCACCGGGCTCCCTCCCGACGAGGCGCAGCGCCGCGTCGCCGAGGTGGAGACCAAGGCACGCGAGAGCGTGAAGGAAGCCGCCGACAAGGCCGCCAAGGCCGGGGCCTACTTCTCGTTCTGGACCTTCATGTCGCTGCTGTTCGGCGGCGCCGCCGCAACGCTCGCCGGCATTCTCGGCGGACAGCTGCGCGACGCCGAAGGCCGCCTGGCGGCGGCCGACTGAACCGACGGGATCCCATATCGGGACGCAAATAAGAGGCTCGCCATGCTCAATCTGGTCGTAACGCTCTTGATCATTGCGCTCATTGCCGCCGTGCTCGGATTCGGCGGCATAGCGTTCGTGGCGGTGGAAATCGCAAAGGTCGTCTTCTTCGTCGCGCTGCTGCTGTTCGTCATCGCGCTGCTGTTCGGAACGATCGGCAGCCGGCCGGTCGTATAGGCAGCCGGACGCGGGAGGACGTTCCTGAATCGACGATGCGACCGGTCATTCATTCCCGGTACGACCGGTGCGTCCCCTAGCGGATAGGCCGTGCGCGTCAACGGACCTTATTGGAGAAGCAGCCAAGGGCCGGCGCTAGGCCGCTTTCGGCTTCCGACTCTCGTCGTGTTCGTCGGCGAGCGGTGCTGTCCTGGTTTCGAAGCTTTGTCCTGATTTGATTTTTCGCGTGTCCTATTCGCTGTGGAGGCTTTGTAATGAATCGTACCGACAGCGAGTTCCCGACGTGCATAATGGCGCCATCACCGGCAGCGGCTCTACTCCAGGCATCGGTGACTGAGAGACCGAACGTGCTCCCGCCTGACGGCGAAGGGAGTGCCATGACCGAGACCATCATTCCGTTTTTCAAAGATTGCGCTTTCGATCCGACAGCCACCGAGGTGATGGGATCGGCGTACGACAGGGCGTGCAAGGCGCTTCACGACATCGGGCAGTCCGACATCGTGAGAGAGGTCATCGCGCGGCGGATCATCGAAGTCGCCCAAACCGGCGAGCGCGACCCGGAGCGCCTGTGCGCTCGGGCACTGTTTGCATTGGGCATCAACCGGTAGTCGTTCAATCGGCGGACGAGAGCATTCCCGGATGGCCCTGGTCGAGTGGGTGACCAGGGCCGGGCGCTGTCGGCATTGCGGTCCGGGAACATATCGCCCCTGCGAGGCGTTGATCCAAGTTCACCATCACAATCGGGTAGCCGTATTCCCAACAGCGGACTTTCAAGGTCCTTGCTGATGGCGCGCGCCCGCAACGGAGTTACCGACTTGACCACACCACAGGATAGGGCTGAAGCGCTCTTCAAGCGGAAGCAAGCGCAGTCTCTGGATGGCCAAAAGGCCAGGGCAGAATACGAGCAACGAGGTTCCGCCATGCGCGAAAAAACCGCGCGGCTCAGGGCGCTCAGGCTTGCGCGGGACGCCGTCGGAACACCGCACGACAGCCGCGGTCCGAGCGCAAGGGGCGCGGCGCGGAAGGCCTAGCCCGGAGGAGCCAGAACAGTGAGAAAGTCCAAGTGGCCACGATGGGGCAGCGGAAAAACGTCGAGTGGGACAAAATTCGATAAGCTCAAAAAAGTGCGGCGACAGACTGATCAAATATTGAAGCAGCAGAAAGCCCGCAAAAAAGCGGGGGACGCGGCCGAAAAGAACAATAAGTCGCCCGTTGTCGTCGCCATGCGGCCGACGGAGGCCGCACTGTCTTCGGATCGGCGCAGCCGCCCGCGAGCCACTCGCTCTTCAAAAGGCGAGAGCGCGCGCTGAGATCGCGGCGACGTCGGTCGGTGCGCGGTTTCTCAGGCCGTCGCAATCGAACAAGACGAGACGCGTCCTCGTTGCCGGTATTGATGCAAGAGGGCGTGTCTGCGCACGCGCCCAACGGCCAACTGCCACAGAGGAGCAGACCATGTCGGAGCTGTCACCTCGCAAGGGAATGCCCAGTCCGCGATTGAGCGAGAGCGAATTCCGCAAGCGCTTTCTGGATCAGTTTCAGGATCCTGCCTTCGATCCGCTCGCCGCGGAGCTCGATAAGATCGCCGCCGCGGCGTGGGATGCCTACGACCAAGGCCGCAAGAGCCCGCGCACGCGCAAGGCCGGCGGCGAATTTTCCGATCCGGACTATGATCTATCGGTCGATTGGCTGGCGGCGCGTGCGGCGATCCGCGAGGCCGAGCGTCGCCACGAAGATCGCAGCCAGCCGGCCATTCTGCTGATCAACTGCTCGTCGCGCAGCGAGCACACCTGCCCGGGGGAGATGTCGAAGTCCTATCGCCTGGTCGAGATCGCCCGCGAGGTGTTCGCCGCTTCGCCGGGCGTCGAGATCGAGCTGCTCGACTTGAGCCGTCTCGCATCGGAATACGGGCGCTGCATCCATCCGTGCAAGGCCTGCTTTTCCACGGCGCCTGCGCTCTGTCACTGGCCGTGCTCCTGCTATCCGAATTATTCGCTCGGCCAGACCCAGGACTGGATGAACCAAATCTACCCGATGTGGGTTGCGGCGCACGGCATCATGATCGTCACGCCGGTGAACTGGTATCAGGTCTCGTCGCCGCTCAAGCTGATGATGGACCGGCTGGTCTGCGCCGACGGCGGCAATCCCGATCCGACGCGGACCCAGGGCAAGGATGCGGAGCTGGCCAAGCAGATCGAGCTCGACGGCTGGGACTATCCGCGCCATCTCGCCGGCCGGGTGTTCTCAGTGGTGGTGCATGGCGACGTGGAAGGAGCCGAGAACGTCCGGCGCAGCATCTCCGACTGGCTCTGCTTCATGCATCTCTGTCCCGCCGGGCCGACCGCCGAGCTCGACCGCTACATCGGGTACTGGAAACCCTATGCCACCAGCCACGCCGATCTCGATGCCGACACCGCCCTGCAGGAGGAGGTGCGTAACGCCGCCCGCACGCTGCTCGAGGCGGTCCGCGGCAAGCTCGAGGGCAAGTTCGTTACCGCCGGTGAAAATCTGCGGCCGCCGCGGCAGAAATAGAAACTTCGACGGTGCGGGCTCGTATTCATCGCCGCTGGCTCGACGCACTCGCCGCGAAATAGAGTTAATGCGCGATGTCCACGGCGTGATGGAACGTAGCTGGATACCCTGACAGCCGGATTCGGCCATTAGGGTGGCTGCCTTGCTGCCCGCCGAGGATCGTGCGCGAAGGCTCCGGCGCGGTCGCAGCCATCTCACGCTCCATGTCGCCGTGATGTCCCCAGGCGCGACTTTGCGGCTTTGGGAACAAACCGGCGAACGCCACGTTTGTGCCCCTATGACGTTCCGTGATCGACCGCAGACAGAAGGCGTCGGTGTTGCTCTGGGCATCCACCTGGCGACCTATACGTTCGTGTTCGGTCTCTTCTCGGTCTTCCTCTACTGGCTTCTGCAACCAATCAAAGTGCCGAACCCCGGCTTGGCTGCGTATGAGCCGCCGCCCGCCACGGTCATCAGTTACCAGCTGCCTGCGCGATTGCTCGTGCAGAACGGACAGGCTCCGTCCCTCGCCGCAATCGAAAGCCTCCGTGAGGAAGATCACACCACCGGCCAAGCCAGCAAGGTGGTGGAGCACGAGCCTGAGCGCACCATCGTGGTGCAGAAACCAACCGCCCCCAAACCTGTCACTCCGGTCCGCGACCATGGCAGCCCCGCACGGGATTATGCGGCGGCGTATCCCGGCTACAGTGGCGACCGGCCCTTCTAGCTTGATCGATTTTGAGGAAGTCGACATCCTCGGCGGCTGCGATCAGACCCGCGACCGCGTCTTCGCCTATCGGCCGCTCGCAGAAGCGAGCGCGTGCGGGCGAGATGCGCCATCCGTCATTGCGCGACCGCGGACGAAGCTGCGCCGCTCCGCGGCATCGGCCGCCTTGCGGAACTCAGCGGCGAGTTCCATGAGCGCAGCCTTTGCGTAAGCGTCGCTCGCTTCATCGGCCAGTTTCAAGCAATCGGCGGCTTGCTGCCGATATTCCTTCGGCGTCTTCATCGTCCCTGTCGTCCCACGATGCTCTCGCAACGCAGCGCAAACCTCGCTGCCGCAAGCGAAACATTGATCGTTTTTCTTGAGGGCGCTTCGTCCATTATGGCCCGGCGCCTAAGAGGGTAACGGATGCTTCGATCGCATGTTCCGAACGAAATGTACTATTTCGTACAATTTACAGATTTGCGTGGTGTTGACGACCATCGCCATTGAGCCGGCGCCTTTGATGTGTGGGAGGGCGCTGTGGGCCTATGGTGGCGCCGCCTAAAAGTTCCAAGGCAGGTTCCGGACGAAATGTACTATTTCGTACAATTCACCGATTTAGCGTGGCTATTGGCCGCTCTGGGGCGTACACTGATGCACCGTCGACAGCGGCCACCGGGCGCCGACGTTTGAGAGACGCGACCGTGCTCTTGCCCTCCAAGGCAAAGGCACAAGTCATGCTCGCGCTCTCTCCCGCTTCCCCTCGCAATATCCTGCTCGCTGCACTTTCGCCGGCCGATCTCGGCCTGTTGCGGCCTCACCTCGAGCCGGTGGCCCTCGCGCTCCGCAAAGTTCTCGAACGGCCGAACCGGCGGATCGACGCGGTGTATTTCCCAGAACGCGGCTTCGCGTCGGTCGTCGCTATTCAACATCGCTCGCCGCACACCACCTATATTCAGGCGGCCGGAGACGGGCAATGCATCCGCGCGACGGAGCTTCGCAAGGCCATGGATGCGAAGGATTCGATACGAGGCTTGTTCTTGAAATACGTGCAAGCCTTTGTGGTCCAGACCGCCCACACCGCGATCTGCAATGCCCGGGCCAAGCTGGACCAGCGCCTGGCCCGCTGGATCCTGATGGCCCACGATCGGCTCGGCGTCGACACGTTGCCGCTGACCCACGAATTTCTTTCCCTGATGCTGGGCGTCAGGCGGGCCGGCGTCACCGAAGCGATGCAGGCGCTCGAAGGCCGGGGATTGATCCGATGCGCGCGCGGGCAAATCGTCGTGCGCGATCGCAAAGGGATCGAGCGCAGCGCGGGCGGGTCCTACGGCGTTCCGGAAGCGGAATTCCGGCGGCTGATCGGCTGAACGGGAGTATCTCGATGCGTACCCTGATCTCGGTGGCTGTCGTGGTTGTCCTGATCGCCTTTTTTGCGATCTACCTGAATGCGCCGCACTTATGAGCGTTGACGCACGAGCCGTTACGGCCTCTTGCCGCTCACTACGAGTTCCTCCGCGTTGATGCTTATGCGCCCCGGGCTCAACAGAGGGCGGCCCTGATCGGCCGCTCGATCAGGGCCTGGAATGCTCGGGACCTCCGCCGCGAACTTGGCGAAGCTGCCGAGAACCGGCTTTGCGGCCGGCACCACGTCCAACAATTCATAATGGTTCGCGATCTTGATCCATTGGTCCCGCATTCCATTGTAAAAGTCGCGCTCGCTCTGCGTGCCTGCGTGCTGCGCCTGCAGCACGCATTGCGTCGCCGTCCGCCAAGCGTTCTCGGCTTTGGTTGCCATGAAGCCGCCTAATCCTTGCGAGCCACGAAGGTGCCGTTTCCGCTGATATCCAGGGCGGGAGCGCGATCGGTCTCTCAGCCACCGACGCCTAGTCCGAGCCGCTGCCGGTGGTGGCGCATTCAACCACACTAGACGCGCGAGACACTCGGAATGTCAGTACGAAAGCGTACCGAATCCGAAACCCGTACAACGGCAACCTTTCGTGCGTCTTGCGGTTTTCCTGGTATGCCGCGCTATTTCTTCAACATTGTGCGAGGCAAGACGGTCATTCCCGATCCGGAAGGGGACGCGCTTGCCGGCGATGCCGAGGCGATGCGGCACGCCTCGATGACGGCGCGCGAGATGCTCGACGATCGTCATAAGTACAGCCGGCGCGGCATGGAGCGATGGGCCTTCGAGGTCATGAACGGCGCCGGCCGTCACGTCGGCACGGTGCGATTCCCCAACCCCGCGGCATCCAAGCGAAGCGCGAACCTCCCGAAAAGCAAATCGCGCCGCCGCTGATTTCAAGCCTGTCGGTCCGATCCCGGTCCACGCAGTCATTGCGATTCGCAAATGCTGCCGCGCCCGGATCGGCAAGGAACTATTGGTCCGGAACAGCGTTGCTTATCCGCTTTTATCGCCGGTCCGAGTGTCGGGTAGCCGACATTTGGCGGGAAGCCGACAGTTACGACGTCGGCAGCACCGATCAAGCGCGGGGTTCTTTGGCGTGGAGACCGCGCATGCGTGTTGAATTCATCGTTCTGCTTTCCGCCCTCGCCTTGCCGGTTTACGCCCAAGACGGTCATCTCGGGCACGGTCACGACCAGTGGCATCAAAGCTTCTACAACACGCTCCAGCGGCCCGACGGCAAGGGCTCCTGTTGCAACCTCACCGACTGCCGCCCGACGTCCGGTCGGACCGTCGATGGACATTATGAGGTGAAGGTGAACGGAGCCTGGATTTCCGTGCCGCAGGCCAAGATCATTCGTCGATCCGCGCCCGACGGCGGCTATCACGTTTGCGCACCATACAACTTCAGGGGCGGCCCGGACGAGCTGTACTGCGTCATCCTGGCGCCGGAAGGCTAGCGCGGTTTCTGCGGCGTAGAATCCACCCTTCGTCATTCCGGGGCGCGCCACCGATCTCGGGTTTACCCGAGATCGGTGGCCCCGGAATGACGGCGGACAGGTTGGCGTAAATCAACCGGAAACTACAGCGCCACGGCTCAGCGTACGCTTCCGTACCGAAAATCCGCTGCTCGGCGCGCAACCAATTGTTCCATTGGTGCATTTGTTCGGCATGCACATTTTTTACAAATGCCCTTTGACAAAGCAGAGGTTCGACCTCGGGGTTGCCACCGATTGTGCGAATCTGGCGAAGAACTGGCACCACATGCAACGCCGGAAGTGTCCTCACTGCAGCGGTGTGCATACGATCGACGTTACCGAGGCCTACCTGGACAGCATACTCGATGAAAGCATGCTGCGCGGCGAATTTCTAAAGGTAAGATCATCAGCGGCGACGTAGGAGCAAAATTCAAGGCCCGGGGGTTGCTTGTTTTGCGAGGCTGTCGTGGTTCTCCTTGATCGCCCTTTTGGCGATCTCCTTGAATGCGCCGCACTTATGAGGGGTCGAGGCGCAAGGCGTGCCGGCTTCCGAACCATCCGGGCAGGAACGTTTGTTGGCGTCCCCTGGGCTATTGACGCAGCGGCCACCGCCAGCGCGACATGCGCGCGTGGTAAATGCGCGACGTGCTCCGACCATCGGACGCCTGGGGAACGGCGATTAGGCAGAACCCGCGTGAAGCTCGCTCACTGTCGCGCGACCTTCATGCTTCATCGATGCTTCGATTGCGCTGAGTTGAAACTGAAGATCGTAGCTTAGACCCTGCGGCGCGTAATCCAACGTGACGCTCTGGCCGAAATGCTTGGCCGAGTCGAGAAGGATGACGCTCCCGAATCCCTTCCGGGTCGGCACGGTCACTGGCGGCCCCCCGGTTTCCCTCCACGCGAACGAAAACGTCCCGCCTCCATTGAGTCGGTCTATCTTACCCTCAATCGAGACGCGACCATTCGGGGTAGACAGAGCCCCGTACTTGAGCGCATTCGTTGCAAGCTCGTGGACGATAAGTGCGAATTGTTGGGCTGCCGATGGAATAACGACGATGTCACATCCGCCGACGTTCACGCGTTTGGAGAAGCCGGCGAACTGTCGGTCAAGAATCGCGGCAAGCGATGCGCCTCCCCACGCGGTGTCCGCAAGCATTGCGTAGGCCCGAGCAAGCGCCTGTATCCGGCCGCTCAAGACGTACTTTATTTCTGCGGCCGTTTTGCCCTCGTCCACGCTGCGGACGGCAATGGCTTGAAACACAGCAAACAAGTTCCCTGTTCGGTGCTGCAATTCGCGAATGATTAGTTTTTGGCCATCCTCCGCCCGCTTGCGCTCGGAAATGTCGACGACTGTGGCCAAAACGGCGTTGTTTTCGTTGCGGCTTACGGGGTTGAGACCAATCTCGACCGCAAACTCGCTGCCGTCCTTGCGTCGGCCGTTCAGGTCGCGCCCGCTGCCCGTCGCCGGAGCCTCGGGGTGTTCTTGAAACGAATCTCGCAGGCGCGTATCGACCTGTTGGTCAGGCACCAAGACCTCGACGTTCCTTCCCAGCAACTCAAGTCGATTGTACCCGAACAGTTTCTCCGTGCTCGCATTGACCAGCTTGATTGTTCCTTGCTTATCGACGACTACGATGCCGTTCGGCGCGGATTCGATGAGAACGCGCATGTTCTGCACCTGCGCAATAATATGCTCGACTGCCGCATTCAGCAGCGCGACGATGGTCACGTTGATGCCGGCGAGGAAAATGAACAGCAGCAGCGAGACTGCTTCTCGCTGGTTGAGGTCCGGGCTGAACAACGGCGGGAGGAAAAGGTACAAGGCAGTCGCCGAAGACAAGACCGTAGCGAGTATTCCTGGCCAAAAGCCTCCGGCGAGGGTCGCAATGATGATGGCAGGATAGTAGGTGATGAACGGAAGCCCCTCGACCACCTGCCCGCCGACAATCCAGCGCACGAGCGTGGCAAGGGCGACGGCAGCCACGGCGCTGCCGTACGCAGCAATCGGATTCCGTCGCACGCGCAGCGCGCACTCGACGAGAGGGTGGTCTTCGAAGGCCGTAGAAAAAGGCACGACCGCCACTCCCTTCACAGGCGGGAGCGCGACGGGTCTCTCAGCCACCGACGCCTGGCGCAGAGCCGCAGCCGGTGATGGCATGAGGCTACGCCTTTTCCAGGCGCGGCTAAAGGCTAATTTGTTAGTCATGTACCAGACATACGCTGCCACAAGCACGGCAGCACCGCGAGCAGCGCACGTCCCGGCCCGCCAGCCCATTGGCGAGCGCGGTATGCACCCAAGGGAGAACGTTTACACCCGGAAATCAGGGATAAGCTTCAAGCATGCGGGGCGTGTAAACGGTCAAATCATATGTGATTTAAATAATAATGTAGGATTCTGGATGGCCTGCCTCGGACGCAGCCGTCAACTGCGGCGGCCCCGATCGGACATGCCGACCGGGGCCGTGGAACGCTCAGGCCGTGCCGTTGATTCGACTGACGCCCAAGGCCAGCAATGCGTGATCGCTCAATCGCTCGGGATCGCGCTCGCCCGTCTTCGCGACCTCGATGATCCGCCGCGCGATGACCTCCTTGACGATATCGGGCTGCCCCACGTCGTGCAGCGACCGACAGGCGCGCTCGAACGCCTCGCCCATCGCCTGGGTCAGGTCGAGATCGAATGCGACATCCTGGAAAAACGGCAGGACGGTAGCCATAGCAGCGCTCCCTTTGGCCCCGGACGGGAGCACGACAGCTCTCTCGGTTACCCACGCCTGCTCGGAGTTGCGGCCCCGGGATCGAGGGCATTCCACCACAGCTCCGGCTGAACGCGCCGAAAAATGTTGGTACGAAATCGTACCGATGTGGATGAGGGCGATGCTTTGGGCAGCGTCGGACAGGTGGGATCGATCGCCTCTAATGGTTAGGAAGCGGGCGTTCCTAGTCGACCAACTCCAGCTCTTCCAGCCACTGCAAGAACAGGTGCGCTGCAGCATGCGCCTCCTCCTGGTTCTGGGCGCGCTCGAGCGCGTGCAGAACCTCGTCCCGGCGGTCGACGCCGGGCCGCGGCTCATGCTCGCGCGCGAACAGCGCCGCGTCCTCCAGGTTGCGGATGATGCGTCCGTCGGTGAGCCGCAACTCCGGCGTAAAATTGAACTCGACCGCCATGCACGGAGCAACGGCGGCTGGGATTGAAAGTTCCGGAGAAAGGATGCAGGCTTTGCCGTGGGAACGGAGTTCGCCGGTCAGGCCGCGACATTTGCATGCCGGATGCGACGCCGCCTGCGGAACCTGTTATTGTCCGGTAGACGGCATACTTCCTTGGAATTGGAGCTTATAGTCGCCTGATACTTTATCCCTGGGTCTCCGCAGCAGGCGCTATTCGGCGCGCCCAGTATCCATGCCGCGGTCTCTGCCCCGCCGAAGGGGCGACGGAGGCGGGCATGTGCAAACCCAACACATCGTAAAAAACCGCATCCTGCGGCAGCTGCCGGCCCAGGAGCTCGAGACGCTGCAGCCCCGGCTCACGCTGGTCGAGCTCAAGCATAGCGCCATTCTGCACCAGCCCGGCGCCTCCGTTGAGCATGTCTATTTTCCGCTCGCCGGAATGGTGT
>WNFU01012300.1_pt1 | contig 13543 bp, 16 predicted proteins | sample 5400121 | NCBI WGS metagenome assembly WNFU01 (sample SAMN13153360, study PRJNA577476) | soil metagenome | isolation source: 100 cm soil or saprolite under grassland replicate 1 | place: USA:California | collected 2016-06-15
TCCCTGGAGGGCGCGCTCGATTACTACACGACCCCGTCCTGGGTGCTGCGCGAGGGCCGTCCCGAGCGCGTCGATGCGCTGTCGGAGCTCGAAGACGTCGAGTTCCCGAGTCCGGTCGGGACGCTCGAGGCATTTCACACCGGCGGCGGCATCTCGACCATGCCGTGGGCGTACCGGGGTAAAGTGCGCACGATGGAGTACAAGACGCTTCGCTACCCCGGCCACGTCGCGATCATGCGTCCCATCCGGGAGCTGGGGCTCTTGTCGCTGGATCCGGTAAAATTGAAAGGCACGGAAATCGTGCCGCGCGAGGCGTTCATCGCCACCGTGTCTCCCCAGCTCACCAAGCCCAACAGTCGCGATCTCGTTGCGCTGCGCGTCGAAGTGCGGGGACGGAACGGCCGCCGCGTCGTCTGGCAGCTGCTCGACTATTTCGATGAGGCAACCGGAATCAGCGCCATGATGCGGACAACCGGCTATTCGCTCGCCATCACGGGTGTGATGCAGGTGGATGGGCGCGTCAGCTCAGCGGGCGTGTACACGCCGGATGAGGCCGTCCCGTTTCTGGCGTATGTGGACGAATTGCGAGCGCGAGGAGTTGAGATACGTGAGGTGATGTAATCGCCGAGATTCAGAAGCTCCATGCTGTGGCAAACGTGACTTGCATGCGCTCGGTCCCTTTGCCCCCCTCCAAGAGCACCAGCGTATTGCGCATGAGCGCCACAGCCACGCCGCCACCCAGCGCTGCATGCAGACCGCGGCGCGTGAGGCGAATCGACTCACCCGGACCGAAGACGCGCCCCGCATCGTAGAAGGCAAACAGCTTGACCTCGAGCAGGCGCGGAGCCCACACGAGCCCGTACCGCGCCTCGACGCCGCCGACGATTTTGCCGGGCCCCACAAAACGGCCGTCGTAATATCCGCGGAGCGAGCGAAATCCACCGAGCGCGACGACCGGCCCTTCACTCGTTTCCATCGTCTGTTGTGCCGCGAGCGGCGCGGTGCCGTTGATGTTCTCGCCGCCGACCCGCGCTGCGAGAACCAGTCGTTCGAGCGGATGCGCATACACGTGGAGCGAGGCGCTCGTCCGGGTATAGCCGCGGCCCCTGCCTACAAGGGCTTCGGCGAACACACCGCGGTGGGGATCCACTTCGACGTCCCGCGTATCGAGGACGAGGCCGGCGCGTGCGACGCGATCGGCAAACGGGCCGGAGCTGTCGCGCTGGTACCGGCTCACCCCTGGGAGCGCACGGAACGCGGTGCGCTCGAGCGATCCACCGACCAGCACGCGGAGCGGGCCGACGATCTTGCGTTGGATGGTGAGGCGTGCCGAGCGATTCGCGCGACTGACGCGATAGAAGTACGAGTGACCCGGCCCGGCCGTGCTGTCGCGATCGTAGACCGTGTTGTTGCCCTGGCCGAAATAGCCGAGTCGGTTTGCGCGGGTCAGGCTCAGCGTCAGACCGAGCCGCCAGCCGTCCCAGTAGGCGGGCGCCTGCGCGTCGATGATGAACGCGTGGCTGCCCTGTGTGCTGGCGCCGACATCGAGGGCAACGCGCCCGAAATTCGGTTCGGGGCGGTCGGCGAAGCCCATGGGGCTCGACCAGTCATAGTGCCCGGCGAACCAGAACCCGTCGACGGAGCTGTAATAGACGAATGGGTAGAGGTGATCGACCCAGGTGTGCTTCGGATTTGGTTCGTCCTGCGCGGCGAGTGGGGAGACCAGCGCGAGGAGGAGAAGACCTACGCGCGCGTGAATAGGTAGGCCGTATCGCGGATCTTGGCGTCCACGCCGTCGTGCGCCGCGAAATGATTGGGGTAGAGCGACGCGGCGCCGAACTCCCCTCGCTTCGTCAGCGCATAGAACACCAGGTCGAACTTTGGCTTGCCTTGCGCGTCCAGCAGCCGCGCTTCCGTCTCGGCGACGACGCGCTTCAAAGTCTCGAGGCATGCGTCCGTGGGCTTCATGCCGCGCCGCATGTGCTCGACCGTGAGGAACCCGCCGCACACCTTGATGTTCGCCTCGCCGAGGCCCGTCGATCCGGCGGCCCCGACGTCGTTGTCGCAGTACTGCCCCGCGCCGATGATCGGCGAATCGCCGACCCGACCGGGAATCTTCCACGAGAGGCCGCTCGTCGTCGTGACGGAGGAGAGGTCGCCCTGGGGAGTGACCGCGTCGCAATTGATCGTCCCGGTCTTCGTGACGACGAGGTGATCCGAATCCGGCACGTCCAGATAGTTATCGGTCGGGCTCAAATTGGCGCGCCACCGCAGCCATGCCTCGCGCGAATGGTCGGTCAGCAGGTCTTCTTCCTTGAAGCCGAACGAGAGGGCGAACCGCTTGGCGCCTGCACCGACGAGGAAGATATGCGTCGTGTATTTGAGGATCAGCTTCGCGACTTCCGAGGGCGTCTTGATGTTCTCGAGCGCGCCAACCGCGCCCGCGCGCTTGGTGGGGCCGTGCATGCAGGAGGCGTCGAGCTGTACCACGCCCTCCGCGTTGGGCAGGCCGCCGTAGCCGACGGAGTCGTCGTTGGGATCGAGCTCCTGGATCTTCACGCCTTCGACCACGGAGTCGAGCGTGTCGGCGCCCTGCATCAGCATGTCGAACGCTTTTTGCACGGCGCGCAGACCGTTCGCACTCGCGATCGCGACGGGCTTCGCCGCCCAGCGGGACGGTGGAGGAAGCGGGCGCGGGGAACGCATCGGGTGCGGAATTCCCATCACCGCACTCGCTGCAACGCCGCCCGCGGCGGATCGCAGGAACTCGCGACGCGACACAGACTCGGGCATGCACGGTTTTACCCACTCGTCTTGCGGCTGTCAACTTGCTATCGTTCCCAGCCCGTGGAGCTTTCGCTCGTGGTCCCCGCGTTCAACGAGCGGGAAAACCTCGCACCGCTGCTTGCGGAGATCGCGGCCGCGCTCGAGGGCCTGCGCTACGAGGTGATCATCGTGGACGACGGCTCGACCGACGGCACATGGGACGCGCTCAAAGCGCTCCGGCAGCAGTATCCCCAGCTGCACATCATCGCGTTCGAGCGCAACGCGGGTCAGACGGCGGCGTTCGCCGCCGGGTTTCGCGCGGCAAGCGCGCCGATTGTCGTCACCCTGGACGCCGACCTGCAAAACGATCCCGCCGATATCCCCAAGCTCGTCGATGCCTTGCAGCGCTCGGGAGCCACGGCGGTCGCCGGTTATCGCGCCACCCGGCGCGACACGTCGTGGAAGCGGCTCCAGAGCCGCATCGCCAATGGCGTCCGCAATCGGCTCAACGGGGAAGTGATCCGGGACACGGGTTGCTCCCTCAAAGCCTTTCGAACCGACGCCGTGCGCGCCTTGCCCCTGTTCGCCGGGATGCATCGTTTCTTGCCGACGCTCATCAAGATGGAGGGCGGCACGGTGACCGAAGTCCCGGTCGGCCACCGGCCGCGGAAACATGGCGTCACCAAATACGGTATGTGGAATCGCGTGTGGCGGTCGCTGATGGATGCATTTGCCGTGCGCTGGATGCAGCGCCGCGCGCTGCGCTACCGCGTGCGGGAGGAGATCTGATGGCGGGAGCCGACAGCACCCACGACCAATGGCTCGTGCAGATCGATGCCGAGCTGGACGGCGAGTTGTCGCTGGTCGAGCGAGCCGCGCTCGCCAAGCACCTGGCGACCTGCGCGCACTGCGCCGGCGCGCGCGCGAGCCAGCTCGAGGTCCGTGTCGCGCTGGCACGCTCGGCCGGTAATCCGCATGCGTTCGTCGTGCCGCGCCCGTCAATCCGCGCCGGCACGCTGGCCCTGTGGGTCACGCTGGCGCTGGCGACCGGACTCCTCGCGGGATGGATTGCGGACCGTCGCTGGGGCGGGCCGGGCGGGGGCGCAACACTCGAGGAAACGCGTGGCACTATCGTCGTTCAGTAGCGTCATCCTCGCGGTGGCCGCTCTCCAGGGGCCGGGCACTCGGCTCACCTATCGCATTCGGGTCATCGAGCCTGCCGCGGTCGCGCCACGCATCCTCGCGAGCGGCGCGGTCAGCGGAGCGCTCGACAGTGACATGCGCCTCACACTGCGCACCGACACCGCCGAAGTCGAGGCGCTCTTTCAAGTGACACCGCTCGGCGATACGGTGACGCTCCGCGGGGAATTCTTCACGCGCCGCCAGGTGGGACGCTCGCGGCGAGGATTGCCGCTGTGGGAGGAGGACACCTACCGGCGTCTCGTACGACTCGCGTGGAGCGATACGGCGCGGATCTACCCGTTCGGTGCTGGCAGGCGGGGACAAGGGGCGACATCGAAGGCGTTGCGCGTGGAATTGATTCTCGAGCGGGAGTTCGCGGGGGGCGAGACTCGTCCCGCGGAAGCCTTTGATCTCGTCGATTCGGCGCGCGACTTCCGGCTCGAAGCGGTTGTCCGCCCCAGGCGAGCGCGCGTCATTCTCAACCTGCTGCGCGGGGACACCGTCAGCGCGCCACGGCCAATCGATCTCGTGCCGGGAGAGCCGCCGCGCATCGTACAGCTCGTGCTGCGGGGGCGGGCGACCACGCTGGTGCTGAGTCTCACGCGACCCGATCCGGCGCGCTCCGCACGCGAGCGGGCGCTCGCGCTCGACGCGGACGTGGTCTGCCTCCGCGTCGCGCTCCCCGCGGGGACGGAGCCGCTCGGCACCATCTGCGGACGGCTCAATAACGTTGGGCGACAGCTCGCGTTGCCGACGGGCGACACGCTTGCCGCTACCTTTGGCTGGCCGGGGTGGCGCTGAATGACTCCCCGCAAAAAACGGCTCGATCCGTCGATCTTCCACCTTCCCGTCGACAAGATGCGGGAGGGCTATTACTCCGACAAATATTTCGTGCGCGCGCGCGATCTGTTACGCAAAGACAAGCATCGCCCGCGCGTGACGATGCAAGTGTTCGGAAAATCCCACGCCTACCTGGGCGGCATCGACGAGGCGATCGCGATCCTGAAGCTGTGTGCGGAGCGCTGGGACGAGCTGGTGGTCCACGCGCTCTATGACGGAGACGAAATCCAGCCCTGGGAGACCGTGCTCCTCATCGAAGGACCGTACGACGCCTTTGCCGTGCTCGAAACGCTCTATCTCGGCGTGCTGGCTCGGCGAACCCGGGTCGGGACGAACACGCATCAGGTCGTCGAAGCGGCGAAGCCCAAAGAGGTGATGTTCTTCCCGGCCCGGCACGACCACTGGCTGGTGCAAACGGGCGACGGCTACGCCGCACACATCGCCGGCGCGATCGGCGTGTCCACCGACGCCCAGGCGTCGTGGTGGGGCTCCGAAGGAATCGGCACCGTGCCCCACGCCCTCATTGCCGCCTATCAAGGGGACACCGTGCTCGCGTCGCGCAAGTTTGCCGAGCGAAGCGACCCCTCGATTCGGCTCATCACGCTGGTGGATTTCGACAACGACTGCGTGGGGACGTCACTCGCCGTGGCACGCGCGCTGGGCGACCGGTTGTACGGCGTGCGGCTCGACACGTCGGAGACGCTCGTGGACAAATCGGTCATTCCGCAGATGGGGACGTTCAAACCGACGGGCGTGAGTCCGCAGCTCGTGCGGAACGTGCGTCGCGCGCTGGACGCCGAGGGCTACCGGCACGTCAAGATCGTGGTGTCCGGCGGCTTCACCGTCGAAAAGATCCGGCAGTTCGAGGACGAAGCGGTTCCCGTGGACGCGTATGGAGTGGGCTCGAGCCTCTTCCAAGGGCGGTTCGATTTCACGGCCGACGTCGTGATGCTCGAGGGCAAGCCATGCGCCAAGGTCGGCCGCTCCTATCGACCGAATGCACGGTTGGAACAGGTGCAATGAGGCACTCTAGAACGTCATGGCGAGTCGCACGCCGAGCTGGCGCTGGCCAGGGATGTACATCGGGGTAAGCGACAGCCTTGCGTCCGAGCGTGCCCGCCGGTTGCGCACATTGTGACGCACCCGCGCGATATCGTAGATGGCTGAGACGGCGGCGAGACCGGTTCCGGTAGCGATTATGACCCAGGCCAGCTCATAGTTGCCGTCGCCCTTGCTGCAGTTCCATCCACAGATTCCGAACGCCGGCAACCCCGACAGCAAGGTGAGCCCGGCGCGCAAACCGATGCCCCTGGCCCCCCGGCCACCCAAACCCGCTGCGACGTAGCCGAAGGCTGGTCCGAATACCAGACCGGCCGATACCAGCGACGCCGCTCCAGATCGATCGGGTCCTCTGGACGACCAGGCGTCGGAGGACTGTCGTACCCAAAGCACGGTACCGGCGGCGACGGGAATCGCAGTGGCCCACAGGGACCAGCGAAACGCTGCTCCCTCCGAGACCCGCGGAGCGGGTTCCTGCGCGACGGCTGGTGTCGCGACGAATAACGCGAGCAATGCGAACCGCATGGGAATCCCCCGATCGAGTTGCGCAGAGCATCGATCCGGGCCGTCAAGCCCGCGTCAAGCTCGAACGGGTCCGAGTAGGGGCGCAGCAGGCTGCGCCCCTACATCTTGCGTACGCCCAGGTGTCTGCATAATTTTCCGCTCAAATGAATAATCATGCATCTATCCCGGTCGGCGTGCTGGGTGCGTCCGGGTATGTCGGTCAGGAGTTGTTGCGTCTGTTGGATGGCCATCCGGACGCCACAGTCGCCTTCGCGACGGCCGAGTCGGCGGCCGGCGAGTGGGTCGACGGGCACGAGCTCATCAAGGCCGACGACGCGCCCTGGCAAGAGGCCGAGATCATCTTGTCGGCGCTGCCGCACGGTGTGTCGGCCCGCTACGTCCACGAGGCGCGCGCCGGCGGCAAGCGGACCGTGGATCTCTCCGCCGACTTCCGGCTGTCGCCCGACGCGGTCTACGGGCTCACCGAATTCACTCGGCCGCGTCTCGCCGATGCCGAGCTCGTGGCCAACCCCGGATGCTATCCGACGGCCGCTCTGTTGGCGCTGATTCCGCTCGCGCAGCTCGGGCTGATCGATCCGTCGCGCGAAGTCATTATCGACGCGGCTTCTGGCGTGACCGGTGCCGGACGCAATCCCAAACGCGAGCTGCTCTTTGGAGAAGTCACGGAGGATTATCGGGCGTATGCGATCGGCAACACCCACCGCCATCTTGCGGAGCTGAAGCAGTCGTTGTCGCGCGAGGGAGGGTTCACCGGTGACCTCGTCTTCACTCCGCATCTCTTACCGGTGAAGCGGGGCATCCTCGAAACGATTCATGTGCCGCTCACGCGGGTGCTCGATCAGTCGACCGCCGAGGGGCTGTACAGCGCCGCCTACGACGCCGAGCCGTGCGTGCAGGTGATGCATGGCGCGCTGCCATCGCTCAAAGACGTCGTGTACCGCAATCGAGTGGCGATCGGCGTCGCCGAAGTCGTCGACGTCCGGCGGCCACGGCTGACGGTCATCGCCGCGATCGACAATTTGGTGAAGGGCGCAGCGGGGCAGGCGATCCAGAACATGAACGTGATGCTCGGACTTCCCGAGACGGCGGGACTCGCGTGCTGAACGTGCGCGTCGTCAAAATCGGCGGCAACGAGCTGGACCGCCCCGAATGGGTGGCCGCATGCGCTCGCGCGCTCAGCACGGGCGGCCCGGCTGTCGTCGTCCACGGCGGCGGCCAGGCCGTGAGCACCTGGTCGCACCGGCTCGGTTTGCCCGTCGAGAAACGCGACGGCTTGCGCGTCACCACGCCGGAGATCGCCCAGCTGGTCGAGATGGTCCTCGGCGGGCCGATCAATCGCACGCTGGTGACCGCGCTGCGGGCCGCCGGTCTCGATGCCATCGGCTTGTCAGGCGTCGACGGCGGACTGCTGACCGCGCAGCCGCTCCAGAACGGAACGGAGCTGGGCGAGGTCGGCGAGATCGTGAACGTGCGGGCATCGCTGCTGCAGAGCCTGCTGCTGGCGGGCCTGACGCCTGTCGTGGCACCAGTCGCCCCTTCGCTCGTAGCGCCCGCCCGGCCGTTGAACGTCAACGCTGACCAGGCCGCGGCCGCGATCGCCGCCGCCTTGAATGCACAGGAGCTGCTCTTCGTATCGGACGTGCCCGGCGTCACCGTCGACGGCATCACCCAACCCACCCTTGCGGCGGCCGAAATTGAGACACTGATTGAAGGGGGCGTCGCGACCGGCGGCATGGCCGCCAAGTTGCGCGCCGCCGCGCAAGCGTTGGGGGCGGGTGTTCGGGCCGTACGGATTGGTGATCTCGACATGTTCGAGCATGCCACCGCCGGCACCCGCCTCCTCGCGGTGCCGCCGGCTTCAACTCCCGCAACGCAACCCGCGTGACACTCCCGCTGACCTCATCGGACGCCACGGCACTCCTGGGCGTCTATGCGCGCGTTGGCCCGGTCTTCGTCGCCGGCGAAGGGTCGGAGCTCATTGCCGAAGACGGCACGCACTACCTCGACTTCGTCGCCGGCATCGCGGTCAACGCCCTGGGCTACAACAGCCCCGTCATTCGCGAAGCCGCCCTGCGCGCACTGGACTCGGGACTAATCCATGTCTCGAACCTCTATCGCACCGAGCCGGGCGAACGGCTCGCAGCCGAGCTGACGAAGTCGTTCGGCGGTCACGCCTTCTTTTGTAATTCGGGCGCGGAAGCAAACGAGGGCGCGTTCAAGTTTGCGCGCAAATGGTCGCAGAAGACCGGCATCGTCGCGTTCAGCGGCTCGTTTCATGGCCGGCTGTTTGCCTCCCTCGCCGCAACCGACCGACCCGACTACCGTCGCCCCTTCGAGCCGCTGCTCGCCGGCGTGCAGATCATTCCGCTCGACGATATCGAGGCGGCGAAGCGCGCCATCTCGAAAGAACGGACGGCGGCGGTCATCATCGAGCCGGTGCAGGGCGAAGGGGGCGTGCGACCTGTGCCTGCAGAGTTTCTTGCATTCTTGCGTGATGAGTGTAGTTCGAAAGACACCGCGCTGATTTTTGACGAAGTGCAGTGCGGCCTCGGCCGCACCGGGACGCTGTTTGCTTCCGAGCCATCCGGCGTCGTTCCCGACATGTACACACTGGCGAAGCCGCTCGGCGGTGGACTGCCGATGGGCGCCATCCTGGTGAACGACCGGGTTGCCGCGGCGCTCGCGCCGGGTGATCACGCGACCACATTCGGTGGTGGGCCGTTTGTGGCGACCGTCGCCCTGCGGGCACTCCTCGCGTTCGTGAGGCGCGCGGCCGCGGGCTGATGTGGGGACTCGAGCTCAACGAGGTCGCGGCGCCGGTCGTCGCCGCGGCGCGCGAGCGTCACCTGCTGGTACTGACCGCCGGCCCGACGGTGATTCGCATTGTTCCGCCCCTCACGATCACGGCTGAGGAGCTCGCGCGCGGCGTTACAATCCTCGAAGAGGTGCTTGCGTGACCAGCCTGTCGGTCGGGACCCAGACGAAACTCCGCCCCGCGACCCTCTCCGACGTCGCGGAGATGGAAACGTTGATGGCGCCGTTCGTGGCGACCGGCGATCTCCTGCCGCGCTCGAACTACGATCTCTGCCGCCACATCAAGGAGTACGTCGTGGCTCTGACTCCCGACGGCAGCATCGTCGGCACCGGGAGTCTCAAGGTCTACAGCACGCAGCTCGCGGAGATAGCCGGTCTCGCCGTGCGCGACGACCAGCAGGGCCGCGGCGTAGGGAAGGCGCTGGTAGAAGCGCTCCTCGTAGACGCGCGCGCGCTGGGATTGAACGAAGTGTTCGGCCTGACGCGTAAACCCCTGTTCTTCATGCGACTTGGCTTTCGCGTCGCAGAAAAGGAGCAGTTTCCGCTCAAGGTCTGGGCCGACTGCGCGCGTTGCCCCCGCCAGCACGCCTGCGACGAGGTGGCCGTAGCGCTGACGCTTTAGCCCCCCCCCGTCTAGATTTCCCGTCCCATGCCCACTTCTCGCGTCATCTTCTGGGACGTCGACACCCAATACGACTTCATGAAAGCGGATGGCAAGCTGTACGTGCCTGATGCCGAACAGCTCATTCCCAATCTCAAGAAGCTCACGGACTTTGCGCATGGACACGGCATCCGCATCGTGGCGAGCGCCGATGACCATGTTCGCGAGCACGCCGAGATCTCGGCCACGCCGGACTGGAAGGCCACCTTTCCGCCTCACTGCTTGCGGGGGACGCCGGGGCAGCGAAAGATTGCCGAGACCGCCCTACGAGATCCGCTCGTGATCGAGCCGGAGCCCCAAGACGGCACGACGCTTGCGACACGGGTCAAGACCCACCGTGGCGACATCCTGTTTCATAAGCACCGGTTCGACGTCTTCTCCAATCCGAACGTCCTCCCGGTGCTTGACGCTCTGCATCCCCATGACATCGTCCTCTACGGCGTCGCGCTCGACGTCTGCGACAAATACGCTATCGAAGGACTGCTGCAGCACCGGCCTCAGATCCGTCTTTTCGCGGTCGTCGACGCCATGAAGCCGATCGATCGAGATGTCGGGGAGCACCTGCTCAAGGAGTGGGGGGAGGAGGGGGTGCGGCTGGTGAAGACGAGTGAGGTCGTAATGGGTGGGCTGGTCGAAGAGCTGGCGCGGGCCAGCGCATGACGTCCACCGCTTCGCTATCGACGCACGCCGCCACCCCGACGTTCGGCAAGTTCTTCCTGCCCGGCCCGACCGATGTCCACCCGGAACGGCTTCATGGAGATGGCGGTGCGCAACGGCGTCCGCCGGCGGGCGCTGTCGCTCGTCAACGGCGCGTTCAGCGAACGGTTCGCCGGGATCGTTGGCGCCTGCGGCAAGGAGTGCATCCGGCTCGACGTGCCGCTCGGAGCGGCGGTCGAACCCGACATGCTGCGCGACGCGTTGAAGCGCACACCCGTCGATGCCGTTACCTGCGTGCACTCCGAGACATCGACCGGAGTCTTGCAGGACGTCGCCGGGTACGCCGAAGTGGTTCAGGAATTCGACGACGTGCTCCTGCTCGTCGATTGTGTGACATCGATGGTGGGCTCGCCGGTGGAGACCGATGCCTGGAAGCTCGACTTCGCGTTCACCGGCTCTCAGAAGGCGCTGGCGTTGCCGCCGGGTCTCGCGCTGGGCGTGGCGTCGGAGCGGATGGTCACGCGGGCCAAGACGCTCGAGGAGCGCGGCGCGTACTTCGACCTGATCGGCTTCCTGACCGCGACGACAAAATTCCAGCCGACCAACACGCCGGCGGTGTCGTTGCTATACGCGCTCGAAGTGCAGCTGGCGCGGATCGACCGCGAGGGCGGTATCGAAGCGCGCTGGAGGCGGCATGACGCGATGCGGCGGCGCGTCGAAGCGTGGAGCGCCGAGCACGGCGTCCAGTTCCTGCCGCGCGAGGGCCGGCACAGCTGGACCGTATCCTGCTTGCGTCTACCGGAAGGGAAGCACTCCAAGGATGTCGTCGGCGCGCTGAAGCAGCAGGGGTGGACGATCGGGGCGGGGTACGGCGCGCTCAAGGACTCCACGATCCGCATCGGACACATGGGAGATCACACCGTCGCGGCGCTGGACGAGCTGCTGCCACTGATCGGCCGGGCGTTGGAATGATCTGGCGCGTTGTCGTGGCCGACCGCGTGGCGGGAAGCGGCCTCGACCTGCTATCCAAAACACCCGACATCGAAGTCGTTGACGTCGCGGGCAAGCCGGCGGAGCTGGATAAGGCGATCGCCGGCGCTCACGCCCTTATCGTCCGCAGCGAAACGCGTGTCACGGCGAGTCTGATGGCGCGCGCGCCGCACCTGCGCGTGGTCGCCCGGGCGGGCACGGGCGTCGACACGATCGACGTGCCGGCCGCGACGCGGCGCGGCATCGCGGTGATGAATACGCCGGGCGCCAACACCGTCAGCGCCGGCGAGCACGCCATGGGTCTGCTGTTGGCGCTGGTGCGGCGCATATCGGACGCCGCGGCGGCAATGCGGCGCGGGGAGTGGGATCGCAAGCGCTTCGAAGGCACCGAGCTGCGTGGCAAGACGATGGGTGTCGTGGGGCTGGGGCGCATCGGCGGTCACGTCGCGCAGCTGGCGAGAGCGTTCGGGATGCAGGTCGTTGGCCACGATCCGTATCTGCTGCCCGAGCGCGCCGGCGAGCTGCACGTCCGTCTCCTGTCCCTGGAGGCGCTGCTGCGCACGGCGGACGTCATCACCCTGCATGTCGCGCTGACTGACCAGACGCACCACCTGATCGACGCGACGCGCCTCAAGCTGATGAAGCCAAACGCGGTGCTGATCAATACCGCCCGCGGCGAGCTGGTGGACGAAGCGGCGCTCGCCGAGGCCATCAAAGAGAAGCGCATCGGCGGTGCGGCTATCGACGTCTTCGCCGTCGAACCGCTCCCCGCGGACTCACCGCTCCGGTCGCTCGATCGCGTGATCCTGACGCCGCACCTCGCTGCTTCGACCGCCGAAGCCCAGGAGCGCGTGGCGATGGAGATCTGCGGGGCCGTCCGCGAGGCGCTGGTCGCGGGCGACCTCTCGTTCGCGATCAACGTGCCCGGCATGGGCGGTGATCTGTTGCGGCGACTTGCGCCGCTGCTCGATTTGGCGCGCCGCCTGGGCCGTCTGGCACTCGCCCTCGCCGAAGGACCGGTGAAGGCCGTCGAGATCGCCTACGGTGGCAAGGAAGAAGCGGCGCAGCGACCGGTGCTCATGTCGGCGCTCGAGGGGTTGCTCGAGGCCATGAACGCCGGCCCCGTGAGCCTCGTGAACGCCCACGTGCTGGCCGAGGAGAAAGGCATCAAGCTCGGCACGCGCATGGGGGCGCCGGAAACGGGGTTCGAGACCTCGATCGGCGTGAAGGTCGACACAGCCCGTGGACGCGTGCGCGTCACCGGGGCGCTCATCGGGGACAGCCATGGCCGCGTTATTCGCATCGACGATTACCACGTCGACGTCGTCCCCGATGGCTGGATGCTCGTGATCCGCAACCGGGATGTGCCGGGCGTCATTGGGCGCGTCGGGTCAGCGCTGGGGAGCGCCGGCATCAACATCGCGAGCTATCACCAGGCGCGCCGCTCGTCCCCCACCGCAGACGGTGGACCCGCGGACGCGCTCGCCGCGATCAATGTCGATCAGGCGCTGACCAACGGGGTGCTCGACAAGCTGCAGGGATTGCCCGACGTGCTCGACGTCCGGTTGGCGTCCGGTTGGCGAATTTCGGAGATTAGGCGCCCTTTCCCCCGAGCAGGCGTGTGCGTCAGCTAACTCTCGCAGTCATTGCCGCGCTCCTTGGATGCCGCCCCCGAGCCGACCAATCGAGTCAGGACCCCACCCTGTTCCGGGTCGTACCCGGCCAGCAATTCGGTGCCGTCGCTCCCACGACCAGTCATGCGGACCTCGTACGAGTGTTCGGGGCAGGCAACGTCCACCAGTCTCGGGTGCAGTGCGCCGAGGGTTCGTGCGACGAACCGGGCACCACCGTCGTGGTTCCAGGGTGCCCCGATACGCTTGAAGTGTTCTGGGAGGACACGGTTGCCCTGAGCCGGCCATCAGTCGTCACAGCGGCCGTCAGCTTCGGGCAGTACGGTGACTCCATTCCCGGGTGTTGGAGGACGCAGGAGGGACTTGGCGTCGGTACCACGCTGCAGGAGCTGGAAGCTTTCAATGCTGCACCCTTCCA
>WNFU01008442.1_pt1 | contig 13526 bp, 12 predicted proteins | sample 5400121 | NCBI WGS metagenome assembly WNFU01 (sample SAMN13153360, study PRJNA577476) | soil metagenome | isolation source: 100 cm soil or saprolite under grassland replicate 1 | place: USA:California | collected 2016-06-15
CACTCACACATGCTCGCGGTACGCAGTAGATACCGTGGTACTTCGCTCGCGCGTGACCTCAAAGTTGCCCAGCGCGACCACTGCTTGAGTCAGGGTGTCGAGATCATCGGCTGGACGATGGACCCGCTCGAGGCGCGGAACGCGACGTTCAACTTCGCCAAGCTCGGGACGTACACGCGTGAATACCATCGCGACTTCTATGGAGCGATGCCCGACAAGCTGAACGCCGGCCTCCCCTCGGATCGCTTCTACGTCGAGTGGCCCATCGCCGACGACCGGACGTACAAGCGCCTGCGAGGAGAGAACCACCCGCGGTCACTTGACGACGTGGAGCGCGAGGGCATCCGCTATCTGCTGCGCGCCGAGGGCGACCTGCCGGGCCACGTCGCGCCGCCGGCGGACGAGACGCACCTGCTGCTGGAGATCCCGGCGCGGTTCCAGGAGCTCAAAGCACGTGACCCGGCGCTCGCGCTCGCCTGGCGCATGGCGGCGCGCGCGGCATTCGAGTCGGCGCTCTCACGCGGCTACGTGGCGGTAGATTTCCTGCGGGCCGCGGACGAGCGTTGCGCCTATGTCCTGGTATCGGGAGGCCTCCAATAAGGATCGAGCGGGTCGAGCTCTTCACCCTGCGGCTTCCACAGAAGACCTCATACGAGACGAGCACGGCGCGCGAAACGCATCAGACGCGCGTGATCGCGCGCGTCGAGTCGGAGGGCGCCGTCGGCTGGGGCGAGAGCGTCGCGCCGGAACAGCCGTGGTACTCGGGCGAGACCCCCGAGACGGTGTGGTGGCTCCTCGACACGCACGCGCTGCCGCGTGTGCTCGCGACCGACCTCGCCTCTCCCGATGACGTTGGCCGCGCGCTCGACTGGATCAAGGACCATCGTATGGCGAAGGCGACGATCGAGATGGCCGTGTGGGATCTCTTCGCGAAGCGTGAGGACGTGCCGCTCGCAAAGCTCCTCGGTGGCACGCGCGACCGCATCCTCTGCGGGGTCGCGATCGGCATCCAGCCGACGGTCGAGGAGCTCCTGGACCAGATCGCGCGCGAGCTGGACGGCGGCTACCAGCGCGTGAAGGTGAAGATCAAGCCGGGGTGGGACGAACACGTGGCGGAGGCGATCCGCGAGCGCTTCCCGCAGCTGCAGTTCCAGCTCGACGCAAACAGCGCCTACACGCTCGAGGCGATTCCGCTCTTCAAGCGCATCGACGCATTCCGCCCGCTCCTCGTGGAGCAGCCGCTCGCCGAGGACGACATCATCGACCACGCCACGCTGCAGCGTGAGATCGCGACGCCCGTGTGTCTCGACGAGTCGATCGATTCGGCCGAGGACGCGCGGAAGGCGATCGAGATCGGCGCGACGCGCGTCATCAACATCAAGGCCGGCCGCGTAGGCGGGCTCGCCGAGTCGAAGCGCATCCACGACATCTGCGAGGAGCGCGGCATCCCGGTGTGGTGCGGCGGCATGCTCGAGATGGGCATCGGCCGCGCAGCGAACGTGCACCTGGCGTCGCTGCCGAACTTCCGGCTGCCCGGCGACGTGAGCGCGTCGGCGCGCTACTTCGACACAGAGATCATCGGCGAGCCGTTCACCGTCGAGAAGGACGGCACGATGAGGGTGCCGACCGGGCCGGGCATCGGCGTGACCGTGCTCGAGGACGTCATCCGGAAACTCTCGTCGCGGACGAAGGAGTACCGAGCGTAGGGAATTCGCGCCATGGCGCTGCGGGATCGTGCGCAAAAGCGAGGGCCGTTGCGGTCCATGCGCTACATGGTTGCCTAAAGCATGGCGTGTGCGGACGTTCGATTCGCGGCTTTCGACGAGATCGAGGTACACGACCGAGTGACCTGTTCGCGCGGCCGAGAGGACCTGCTGGATCAACTGTTGCGCTCGATGACTTGCGGATGAAGAACCATTTGCCTTGAGCGATAACCATGTGTCGTCGCGCGCGAGTTGTGGCGCGATTTCGGAGTTCGCCGGGGACATGACCTGAAGAACCATGTGTCGCCGGTTCGATCCCGGCCCTCGGCACAGCCCGGCCCTCCGCGTAATGTTCCGCTCGTGGTGACCTCCGTCGGCTCGCCGCGCGTCGGTGCCGGCATTTCCACCCGCGACGACGGGCGGGCCGCGATCCGTGAGGCCCTCGACGGCGCCCTCGCCCCGCTCGAGGCCGCTCCGGCGGATCTCGTCTTCCTCTTCATCGCCCCGCAGTACGAGGACGAGCTCCCTGCGATCGTGTCGTACGCGAAGGACCGCTGCGGCGCGGCCATCGTCCTCGGCTGCGTCGCCGGAGGCGTCATCGGCGAGTCGCGCGAAGTGGAGGATGCGCCCGCGGTCGCGGCATGGGCGGCGCGCCTGCCGGGCGTCACCATCCGTCCATTCCGCGCGACGTTCGGCGAGGACGGGGAGCAGGGGTACTTCGACGGCTTCGACGAGCTGCCGTCGCGCAAGCGCGGCGCGGTCATGGTGATGCTCGCGGACCCGTTCACGTTCCCGGCGCATCTCCTGCTCGAGCACATGAACGAGCGGGCGCCCGGCGTGCCGGTGCTCGGTGGCATGGCATCGGGCGCGCTCGCGGCCGGCCGCACGCGCCTGATCTTCGGCGACGAGATCCACCGCGACGGCGCGGTCGGGGTGGTGCTCGAAGGTGACATCGCGCTGCGCAGCGTGGTCTCGCAGGGCTGCCGTCCGATCGGTGAGACCTTCGCGGTGACCCGCGCGGAGCGGAACATCGTGTTCGAGCTCGGTGGCGCGCCGGCGATCCAGCGCATCGAGGAGCTCTACGCCTCCGCCAGCGAACGGGATCGCCTGCTCGTCCGGCGGGGCCTGCACGTCGGTCACGCCGCATCGGAGCTCAAACCCGAGCTGCGTCGTGGTGACTTCGTGATCCGCAACCTCGTCGGGGTCGATCAGACGACGGGGGCGATCGTGATCAGCGGCGTAGTCGAGGTCGGACAGACCGTCCAGTTCCAGGTCCGCGACGCAGAGTCGGCGCGCGAAGACCTGCGGATGCTCCTGGACCGCGAGCGCCGCGAGGCTGCCGGTCGCGTTGCGGGGGCGCTGCTCTTCTCGTGCAACGGTCGCGGTCAGGCGCTGTTTGGCCAGCCGGACCACGACGTGGGTGCGCTCCGCGCGGCGTTCGGCGAAGTGCCCGTCGCCGGGTTCTTCGCCGCCGGCGAGCTCGGCCCGGTCGGCGGCCGGAACTTCCTCCACGGCTTCACCGCATCCGTGCTGCTCGTGCGCGAGCGCGACAGCACGGGTGCGTGACTCCTAGTCAGTGATGATGAAGTCGTTTGCCGAACGGATACCGCGCATCTGACCATTGCGGCTCGGGTCAACTCTCAGAGAGACCATCGTCCTGCAAGGGGCGATCGCTTCCATCGGGACGAGGTAGGTCCCGTGGGTTTGCGGGCAGTAGACACCGAAAGCGTCGGCTTGCCCGTGGTATGGGACTGCTCGCGTGTTGTGGCCGCTGATGCTGTAAACGCGGAAGACGATACGGCCTTCGTGGAGGATGCCCGTCTTGCACTGGATGCGCAGAAACGTACCGTCTTCGTTATCAACAAGCAGGTCATACCGCGAGCTATTCGATAGCGGCCGAAGGACGCGGCGCCCCGCGCGCATTAGCGCGGTTGCGACTTCGAGTTCAGTCAGATCGCCGCGCGATGTTGTGTCTCGCATATTTCCTCGGCAGCATGTTGTTGCTCCCTGTATCGGCTCGACTTTGCGAGAAGGAACGACCGTCCCGAGACTGCGCTGCGGTACATTATGAGACAAAGTAGGATATTGTGAGATGAGCGACTGGCTGACAATCGCCGAAGCGCTACGGCGGTCAGGCCTATCCCGAGCAACGCTCTATCGACTGATCGCGGACGGAAAGCTTCGGAGGGCAAAGCGCGCGGGGGACATCCGGGCCTACGTGAGTGCGCGCGACCTGAAGCGCGTGACCACGCTTCGGGAAACGCCGCCCCGACGGAGCGCATCGCCGGGGAACGCTCCTGAAGAAACGGGCCTATCTCCAAAGGAAGGCTAGCGACGTATAATTCAACGTGCTCCGGGTCGCCGGCATGCGGTGGTGGCTCAGTTGGTAGAGCGCGACCTTGCCAAGGTCGAGGCCGCGGGTTCGAGACCCGTCCACCGCTCAGTACCTGAGGGCGCTCCAAGCGCCCGATCTAGCTCTCGCTTGTCGGAACAAATGGCTCCTCTGGAGTGTTCTAAAGAGCGTATGAAGACTTCCGGACTCCTCTGCCGCGCGACCCCGGACTGCGACGCGGTCTTTACGCCCGCGGATCAGTCGACGCTCGCCTCCCTCCTTGAGGCGGCGAAGCTTCGCGACGCCCACGAGATCGAGGCGCACGACTACCGGCACCGGGTGACGACCATCGAGCGGCCGAACTTCGCCGCCGGTCCCCGTCCGCGCCAGAAGCGCACGCGCGACCTGGAGAGCGTTAGCTAACCAGCCCGTCTGCCCACCCGCCTAGCATGGCGGCGCGTGGCCGGCGTGAGCGCGTCTCAGCGCATCCAATGAGCGATCGCGAGCGGGCGCTCGCGGCGATCTGCGACACATTCGTCCCTGGCGGCGACGGCCTGCCTTCGGCGACCGCACTCGGCGTGCATCGGATGCTGCGGGCGGAAGTCGCGGCGCTCGGTCGTCCTGCGCTCGTCGCCGAGCTCGATCAGCTCCTCGACACCATCGAGTCTCCGCTCCTCAACATCGCGCTCACAGGTCGCGCCGTGCGCTTCACAACGCTCTCGCAGCCGGAGCGAGAGGCGTATCTCAAGCGTTGGGCGGCGAGCCCACTCCCACTGAAGCGCCGCGCGTTCCAGGTGATGAAGCGGCTCGTGCTGCTCTACACGTACGGACAGGACGGCTCGCCGTACGCGGGGCGGATGGGGTACGCGCGCTCCGGACTCGACTCCATCGCTCCACCCGCGCCGCTGCGGTTACGCGTGCCGCGCGCGGGGGAGACCCTGCGCGCCGACGCGTGCGTCATCGGGTCGGGCGCCGGGGGCGCGGTCGCCGCCGCGGCGCTCGCGGCGGCGGGGAAGCAAGTCATCGTGCTCGAGCGGGCGCGGATGCGCACCGAACCTGATTTCGACGGCCGCGAGCTCGAAGGCTACGCGGCGCTCTTCGTCGATCGCGGCATCGCGACGACGACCGACCGCGCCATCTCGATCCTCGCCGGCTCCGCACTCGGCGGCGGGACCATCGTCAACTGGAATACGTCGCTGCGCATCCCGGCCGCGGTGCGCGACGAGTGGCGGGCCGCGGGGATCGAGGATCTCGATCCTCACTACGACGCCGTGAGCGCGCGGCTCGACGTCGATACTGACGAGAGCGCGCGGAACGGCGCGAACGCGGCGCTCGAACGCGGCTTGAAGGCGCTCGGACTCTCGAGCGCGACGATCGCGCGCAACGTGCGCGGATGCGGTGACTGCGGCCCCTGCACCCTCGGATGCCGTCGGGGCGCGAAGCAGTCCGCGATGCGCACCTATCTCGCGGACGCGTGCGAGCGCGGGGCGGAGATCGTGTGCGGCGCCGACGCGCGACGCATCGTCGCGCGGAACGGTCGCGTGACCGGAGTGGTGGCCCGGATCGACGGTGGCGAGATTACGATCGAGGCGCCGCTCGTCGCGCTCGCGGGCGGAGCGATCCTCTCGCCCGCGCTGCTGCTGCGCTCGGGCATCGCCGAGGCTCAGGCCGGCCTGCACTTTCACCTTCATCCGGTATCCGTCACCTCGGGCGTCTACGACGACGATCTCGGCGGTGTGTGGTCCGGGGTGCCGCAGTCGGTCCTGGGCGACGCCTTCACCGACATCGACGGGGCGTTCGGATTCCGTATTGAGGTCCCGCAGGGCTACCCAGGCATCCTCGCCGCGGCGTTCCCGTGGTGGGGGAGCGCCGCGCATCGCGGACGCGCGGCCGAGGCGCGTCGCATCGCCCCCTTCATCGCGATCGTGCGGGACCGCTCCGAAGGCCGCGTGCGCATCGACTCGTCCGGCGAGCCGCTCGTCGACTATCTCTGCGGCCCATCGGAACGCCGTTTGCTGACGCGGGCCATGGCCGAGTGCGCGCGGATCCACGCCGCCGCCTGCGCGCGCGCGATCTTCACGCTCCATACGCCGCCGCTGACGCACGACGGCGGTGCTCTCGCGCCGTTCCTCGCGGAGATCGAGCGGCGCGGGATCGTGTCGAATCGCGTGACGCTCTTCTCCGCGCATCAGATGTCCAGCTGCCGCATCGGGCGGACTGTCGGCGGCTCGGTCGCCGGACCGGATGGCCAGGTGTGGGGTGTGCGCGGCCTGTACGTGACGGACGCGAGCGCATTCCCGAGCGCGTCCGGCGTGAACCCGATGCTCACGGTCATGGCGCTCGCGCGCCGCACCGCGTCGTTCATGTCCGCCGCCTAGACTCGACGCAGCGGCACAGAAGTGACACAAGACAGCGGCGACGCAGAGGGGAGAGATCGATGGAGCTCAAGCCCGGAGACCCGGCGCCTTCGTTCGCGCTTCCCGACGAGAACGGGAAGGTCGTCTCGACGGAATCGCTTCGCGGCAAGCGCTACGTCCTCTACTTCTACCCGAAGGACGACACGCCGGGCTGCACGACCGAGGCCTGCCAATTCAACGACAACCTGAACGCGTTCCAGGGTATCGACGTTCCCGTGCTTGGCGTCTCGCGCGACGACGCCGGGTCGCATCGACAGTTTCAGGAGAAGTACCACCTGACTTTTCCATTGCTCAGCGATCCGGACAAGAAGACGCACGAGGCCTACGGCGCATGGGGCGAGCGGCCCGACGGCAAGGTCGGCGTGATCCGCTCGACGTTCTTGATCGACGACAAGGGCACGATCACGCGGGCCTGGTACGGGGTGAAGCCCGACGGGCACGCGCGCGAAGTGCTCGAGGAGCTCGAGCAGGCCGGCGCTCGGCGTTGAAATGAGCGAGGGCCGCGCTCATCGCGCGGCCCTCCCTCGTGTCTTGTCGCGAACGGACCTTACGGGGCGGTGATGCCGAACCCCGCGAGGAAGTCCTGGGTGACGGAGATATCCGCGCGGAAGGCATAGTCACCCCCCTTGCAGTTGCTGTTCAAGCCGAACGAGGTGATGCCGACGACCAGATTGGCCGTGACTCCGCCGTAGAAGACCGGTCCGCCGGAGTCGCCGAAGCATGTGCCGCCCGACTGGGTCGTTCCGTCCCCTGTCCCCTTACCCGGTGCGTTCGTCGTCCGCAGGTTGTACCCACCGGTGAGGGAGCTCTGCAGGTCGTTGATCTGCTGTGACGCCACGTATCGCGTCCGGTTGCTGTTGTACGTGGGGTAGATCTCCTTCAGGCCGTAGCCGACCGCGTACACGGTGATCGGCTGCGTTCCAGTCTGCGCCGCCAGTGCATCGAGGAACCCCAGCGGCGGGAGCGCGCCATAGGTCGAGCTGCTCACTCCCTTCTTGAACACGACGACGCCCACGTCCGCCGTGTTGGGGAAGCTCTCCCAGGCGCCCGCGGCGGTGTATGGCGTGCCGCGTACGCCGCCCGCGCACGGGTAGCCCTTCGCCGAGCCACACGGGCCGCTGCCGGACCAGCTGCCATAGGGCTCGTAGTCGCTGAACCACGCCTGCGCCGCGACGATGCCATCGCCCGGGAACCCGGTGCAGTGGCCCGCCGTCAGCAGGACGGTCGAAGACATGAGAGTCCCGGAGCACCGCCACTGGGGAGTGTTGGTCGAGTCATAAAAGACCACCAGACCCACGTACGGGTGCCGACCGTTGTCAGGCTCGCCGTACGTGATCGCGGATGCCGGCACCGAGGCCGTGAGCATGAGAGCCACGAGAGTCGCGAAGAAAAGGCGTCGCACCTTCGTACCTCCCGCGAGTTGTAGCGCCGGCGGCACAGCCTACCCCGAACCATTGGCGAGCGGAGCGGGTACGCTCTGTGACGGTGAAGACCTACCGGCCGGCGACGACGAACGAGTCCGTCCTGCGGCGCGGGGACTTCATCGCGCCCGTCCTGCACGAGATCCGGAAGGTCATCGTGGGTCAGGACTATCTCGTGAATCGGCTCCTCCTCGGGCTCCTGTGCAACGGGCACCTGCTGATCGAGGGAGTACCCGGCCTGGCCAAGACACTCGCGGTGAAGACACTCTCCGACACGATCGAGGCGAGCTTCAAGCGGGTGCAGTTCACACCGGACCTGCTGCCCGCGGACCTCAACGGCACGATGATCTACAACCCGGCGGACCAGACCTTCCGTCCGCGCCTGGGGCCCATCTTCACCGACATCCTCCTCGCCGATGAGGTGAACCGCGCGCCGCCCAAGGTGCAGAGCGCGCTTCTCGAGGCGATGCAGGAGAAGCAGGTGAGCATCGGCGGCACGACGCATCCGCTGGGCGAGCTGTTCATGGTGCTCGCGACGCAGAACCCCATCGAGCACGAGGGCACGTACCGATTGCCGGAGGCTCAGGTCGACCGCTTCATGATGAAAGTGGTGATCGGCTATCCATCACAACAGGAAGAGCGGGAGATCATGGATCGCCAGACGATCGGTGAGATCCCCCAGATCCGGCGCGTCGCGACGCCAAAGGCCGTGCTGGACGCGCGCGCGGCGGTCAAGCAGGTCCACATGGAAGAGTCACTGAAGGACTACGTCGTGCGCATCGTGTTCGCCACGCGCGAGCCGGAGCAATTCGCGCTCGCGGAGCTGCGACCGCTCATCGCCTACGGCGTCTCGCCACGCGCGTCGATCTTCATCTCGATCGCCGCGCGCGCGAACGCGTTCCTCGAAGGACGGGACTATGTCCTCCCCGACGACGTGAAGGCCGTGGCGCCCGACGTGATGCGCCACCGTTTGATCGTCACGTATCAGGCGGAAGCGGAGGAGGTCACTCCGGAGACGGTCATCGCGAAGGTGCTGGACAAGGTCCCGCTGCCCTGACCATGGCCCGGCTCGCAGGTGCGCCCGCTCGCGACGTTGACGACCGGACCCTCCCGCACAAGGTCCTGCGGAGTATCCGCACCGTCGAGATCAAGGCGCGCATCCTCGCCGACGAGGCGCTCCTCGGAACGTACCGCAGCGTCTTCCGCGGGTCGGGCCTGGAGTTCGAAGAGGTCCGCGAGTACGAGCCGGGCGACGACATCCGAAGCATCGACTGGAACGTCACGGCGCGGATGGGCGTGCCGTACATCAAGAAGTTCCGCGAGGATCGCGAGCTCAACATCTACCTCGCCGTCGACGTCTCAGCCTCGTCGTGGTTCGGAAGCGTCGACCAGAGCAAGCGCGAGCTCGCGGCGGAGGTGGCGGCGCTCCTCGCGATGACCGCGATGCGCAGCCACGACCGCGTTGGACTCCTTCGTTTCGCGGAGGGGCAGCAGGAATGGCTGCCGTCCCGCCGCGGTCACGATCATCTGCTCCGTCTCATCCGCGAGCTGCTCTTCGCCGAGCCGAGACGCGCGCGGACGGAGCTGTCGTCCGCCGCGCGGTTCCTCACCAACGTGACGAAAAAGCGCAGCGTCGTCTTCCTGATCAGCGATTTCATCGACGTCGGGCTGGGCGACGATCCGGCGGTGCGCATGCTCGGCCGGAAGCACGACGTCATCGCGCTCACGCTCAACGATCCTCGCGAGCTCGACCTGCCGAACGTCGGGGTGGTGGCGCTCGAGGACGCCGAGAGCGGGCGCATGGCGTACGTGGACACGGGGGACGAGCGGCTGCGCGAGGAGTACGGGGTCGCCGCGCGGCGCAGACGGCTCGAGCGCAGGAGGGCCCTCGGCCGGATGAAGATCGATGCGGTCGACCTGTACACGGACCGTCCGTACGTGCCGGCGCTCATGGCGCTCTTCAACGCGAGGACGCGACGCAATTGAAGAAGATCGCCCTCAGCGTGGCTCTGGCGCTGTCCAGTGTGATGGGCGGATCCGCCGCGGCCGCCGACCCCGTGAACGCGACCGCGACGATCGATCGCGCCACGATCACCGTGGGCGATCCGTTGATCCTGACGGTCGTCGCCGACGCGGAGGCTGGCTATCAGGTCAGCGATCCACGCGTCGCGCGGAACGTCGGCGATGTCGAGATCCTCGAGGTCCTGGCGTCGCAGCGCTCGAGCCGGCCCGGCGGCGTCACGCGCTGGACGTTCCGTTATCGCGTGACCGCCTGGATGGTCGGCGATGTCGCGGTGCCGCCCATCGAAGTGGCCTACCTCGGTCCGAACGGCACGGCCGGCGTTGCCGTGACAGCACCGCTCGTCCTGCGCGTCGCCACGGTCATCCGCGACGGCGAGGACACCTCGGACATCAAGCCGCTCAAGCCGCAGGCCGACCTGCCCGCCGCGTTCTTCGCCAAGGCAGTGCGTTTTCTGCTCGGCCTCGGCGCGGCCGCGGCCTTCACCGCGCTCGCCGGGCTGATCTTCTGGCTCCTGCTCCGCCGCCGCGAGGGGGCCGCGCTCGAGGATCAGCTCACGCCGGTCCAGCGCGCGCTGCGCGAGCTCGATCAGCTCGCGGAGCAGCGCCTTCCCGAGAAGGGGAAGACGGCCGAGCACTATGCGCGACTCTCCGGGAGCCTGCGCCGGTACGTCGTGGAGCGCTTCGGCATCGAACCCGGGCACACGAGCCGCGAGCTGCGCGCGGCGATGGAGCGCGCGGGCGTCGATCGCACGCAGTCAGCGGCGATCTACGAGATCCTGCGCGAGGGCGACGAGGTCCGCTTCCGCCATGCCATGCCATATCCGGCGCACGCGCACAACGCGGTGCGCGCCGCGCTCGACATCGTGCGGCGGGCGGCGACGGCCGAGGAATACGAGATCGCCGCGCTGAGGCCGCAATGAGCGCACGCATGTTCGGCACCGAGGTCCGGTTCGACGCGCCGTGGGTCCTCGCGCTCCTGCTCGTCGTGCTTCTCGCCCTCGCGGTCGAGCTGCGACGGGAGCTCGGCCGGCCCGGCGGCCTGTTGTTCTCATCGCTCGGACTGCTGCCGCGTGCGCGCGGGAGCTGGCGCGTGCGCCTCCGCTGGCTCCTCGTCCCGATGCGCGTCGTCGCCGCCACCGCATTGATCCTCGCGCTCGCCGCGCCGTCGGTCGTGCACGCGTCCTTCGACGTGCCCGCGGAAGGCATCGATCTGGTGATCGTGCTCGACACCTCGTCGTCCATGACGACGCCCGACTTTGGCGGCCAGAGCCGCATCGAGGCGGTGAAGAAGGTCGTGCACGAGTTCCTCGGCGGGCTCACGAACGACCGCGCGGGCGTCGTGATCTTCAGCGGGGAGGCTCTGGTGCTCAGCCCGTTGACGCTCGACTACGCCGCGGCGCAGCGTCTGGTGGAGCCGGTCCAGGCAGGCCGCCCGCTCAGGGACGGCACCGCGATCGGCACCGGCCTCGCGACCGGACTCAACGTGCTGCGCGACTCCACCGCGCGCGGCAAGGTCGCCGTGCTGCTCACCGACGGGCAGAACAACGCCGGTGACATCCAGCCGATGGATGCCGCGCAGATGGCGAAGCTGATCGGCGTCCGGCTGTACACCATCGGCGCCGTGCCGGCTGGGCGCCCGGGGCCGCGTGCCGCGCCGGACGTTGACGAGCTGGTGATGCGCCAGATGAGCGAGCTCACCGGCGGCCAGTACTACCGCGCATCCGACGAGACGGCGCTGCGCGAGGTCTACCGCGAGATCCAAACGCTCGAGAAGGCTCGTGTCGGGACGCGCGCGTTCATTTCGACGGAGGATGCCGCGATGCCGTTCGCCGCTGCCGGAGCGGCGCTCCTGGTCCTCGAGCTCATGCTCGCGACCACGGTCTTCCGGAGGGTGCCGTGACGTTGCCGATCATGGGCTTCGCCCGCGCCGAGCTACTGCTGCTGCTGGCGATCGTGCCGCTCGTCCTCGCGCTCGTCGCGCTCGCGTACAGCGCGAGGTCACGTTCGCTGCGGACGTTCGGCGGCGCGTCGCCGCTCCTCTCCCGCAGCGGCGCGCGCTGGTGGATCAAGGCGACGCTGCTCGTCGTCGCCGTCGCGAGCCTCATCGTCGCGGTCGCCGGTCCATTCGTAGACCTGCGGCCCCGCTCCGCACGCCGTCTCGGCGTCGATCTGGTCATGGCGGTCGACGTCTCGCAGAGCATGGGCGTGCGCGACGTCGAACCCGACAGGTTGCGGGCGGCGCGTCATCTGATCGAGGAGCTCGGCCACCAGCTCATCGGAAGCCGCGTCGCCCTCGTGCTCTTCGCGGGCCAGGGCACCGTCCGCTATCCGCCGACGACCGATCCACGGATCATGGGCGAGGTCCTCGACAACTCCGGCCGCGGGTTCAAGCTGCAGCCGGGGTCGTCGCTGCGCTCCGGGATCGAAGCGTCTTTCGGCGCCTTCGCTCCGGACCTCGATCCACTGCGCAAGCGCGCGGTCGTGCTCGTGTCGGACGGCGAGCTGACCGCGGGCGACATCCCGGCGAGCGACGAGCTCAAGGACAAGGGGGTCCGTCTGTACGCGGTCGGGATCGGCACGCCGAACGGCGGTCAGATCCCGACTTACGACACGGCCAATGGGAAGTTCACGGGCTATCTGCGCGACGCAGGCGGCGTGCCCCTGGTGAGTCGGCTCAACGAGGAGACGCTGCGGCTCGTCGCGGAACGAGGCGGCGGGCGCTACTGGCGCTACTCCGGGGACGACGGCGTGATCGGAGACGTCGCGCGGGAGCTGCGGACGCTCGAAGGCATCGAGCCGCTCGACGACGCCGGCGCGATCCCGGACGAGCGCTCGGCCCCGTTCATCGCGATCGCCGTCGCGGCGCTGCTCCTCGAATGGCTCATCCCGGGTCGCCGGCCGATGCCGGTCCCCCGCGGAGCCCTGCCCCCGGCGCGGCGGCGCCGTAGGGTCCTTGGCGTCGCGATCGGATCCGCGCTCCTCTGGGGCATCGGCTGCGGCGACGCGGCGATCTCGAACGAGACCGCCAACGGCCTCTTCGCCGCGGGCGACTACCGGGGCGCACTGAACGTGTATCGCGACATCCAGCAGTCGATGCCGGATTCTCCCGAGCTCGCGATCAACGCGGCCAACGCGCTGCACATGCTGAAGGAGCACTCACGAGCGCTGCCCGAGTACGCACGCGCGATCGACGGCGCCGAGCCCAAGCTTCGGGCGATCGCGCAGTACGACCGGGGCAACACGCTGTTCCGTCTGGGCCGGCTCGCGGAGGCGCGCGACGCGTACAAGGAAGCGCTGCGCCTCGATCCGGCTGATCGCGACGCCAAATTCAATCTCGAGCTCATCTCGCGGATCCTCGCGCCGACGTCTTCGACCTCGACGGGTCAGCAGGCGGGCACGGGGCAATCGCAGGGGCAGAACCCGGGGACGCAGGGGCAGGGCGCGGGTCAATCCGGTGCGCCGCGTCCGGGCGGATCGCCGCAACCGGGTCAGCAATCGGGTGACACGCAGGCGAACGGCGATCCGACGGACTCGCGCACCCCGACCGGGTCTCCGCCGCCGGATCTCCGTCCGGCGCTGGATCAGTTCCGCAAGGGCCTGACCATCGACGACGCGATCCGCCTGCTCGATG
>WNFU01010405.1_pt1 | contig 13522 bp, 13 predicted proteins | sample 5400121 | NCBI WGS metagenome assembly WNFU01 (sample SAMN13153360, study PRJNA577476) | soil metagenome | isolation source: 100 cm soil or saprolite under grassland replicate 1 | place: USA:California | collected 2016-06-15
CCCGTCCGGTGCAAGGTGAAGCAGGTTCCGACGACGCGGCCCGCCGAGGAACCGGGTACACCGCTCGAGCCGACGCGCAAGCGGCGGCCTAGAGAGATGGTCACCCAAGACAGAATCCGGCTTACAGGCCTGCTACGGAGAAAGCCCTGGTAACGGGGCTTTTTCTATTGTGACCTTTCGCTACGGACTCGTCACGGTTTCGGTCAGGCAGCCCTTCGGCGGTCTCTCTGGAACCGCTCGGCGCGGGCGCCCGACGGTCGCGCTTCGGCTTGTCGGCGTCGCTCCGCCCCGCAGCGGTGAGGCTAGCAATCGTGTTGCTCGCGCTCCAGCCCTGGCCATGGCCTGTGATTTAACGTGTGATTGACAGGGGATAGAATGTGTGGCAAGATCCGGGATGAGGAGGTGTGCTGATGGCAGTTAGTCCGGTCGCCCGGCCCGACTACGCGGCCCATATCCGCGCCGTTCGCTCCAGCTTCCCGGAGGTCGTGTCCGCGCTGCGCGAGATCCTCGGCCTGAAGCTCTGCGCGTACCTGGGCTCGGTGAAGGAGACGCGCGCCGTGAACGAGTGGGCAGAAGGTGTCCGCGAACCGAGCGAGGCGGTGCAGCGGCGGCTCCGGCTCGCGCTCCAGGTCGCCGGGGCGATCGCCGAGGTCGACGGTGCGGAGATCGCGCGCGCGTGGTTCCAGGGGCTGAACCCCCAGCTCGGTGATCGCTCGCCCGCCCGCCTGCTCCGTGAGGGCGACCTCGACGAGGTAGGCCCGGAGGTCATCGGCGCCGAGCGGGCGTTCCTCGTCGGCGGATGAGTGACGGTCTCGCGTCCGTCGAGCCCGACGGACCGCTCTACCGGCTCGGCAGGTACCCGGATCCGTGGGCCTGGCCCGACTGGTCGTACGCTGCGCCGGACGGAACCTTCGGAAATCGGTACGACGATCCGCAGGCGAGCTACCGCGTCCTCTACGCGTCGTCGGAACGCGTCGGCGCGTTCCTCGAGACGCTCGCTCGGTTCCGTCCTGACCTTGAGGTGCTCGCGGAGCTCGATCGGATTGAAGGCGACGACGAGCCACCGCCAGCCGTGCCGCGCTCCTGGCTCGACAAGCGCCTGCTCGGCGAAGCGAGAGTCGAGGGACGGTTCGGCGATACGACTTCGCTCGCCACCCTCCGGATGGCGCTCGCGGCAAGCGCGATTCGTCACGGGCTCGACGAGATCGACGCGGCGACGATCCGTTTGCGTGCGCCGCGTGCCTTCACGCAGCAGGTGTCGCGGTTCGTGTACGAGCAGCGCGACGATCAAGGGGCGTTCGCAGGCCTCCGCTATCGGTCGCGACTCGGCGACGACATCATCAACTGGGCGCTCTTCGAGCCCGCGCCCGACGCAGGGAGCCCATTCGTCGCGACGACCGCCGCGGCGATCGAAGCGGACGACCCGGATCTGGAAGCAGCGCTTGGCCTGCTCGGCCTGACGATCGCATAAGGCTCGCCCGCAGCCTGGGTCTCAAGCAGCCACACGTGTCACGGTGCGGGCGGCGAGTGCCGCCGCGGCGTCGTGCAACTCGTCCTCGGCCACGTGGGCATAGCGGCTGACGGTCGAAAGGTCGGCGTGGCCGAGCTAGGCGGCGACAAGGCGGGCGTCGCCCGTCTGCTGCCGAAGCCAGGTCGCGGCGGTGTGCCGGAGCGTGTGCGCGGTGACGCGCTTCGCGAGGCCGGCGCCCTCGGCGGCGCGGCTGACCTGGCGGACAAGCAGCGACGGTCGCCCGCTTTCGAGGTCGACGTCGCACCAGTTGAGCGCGATCAGCTCGGACCGGCGCAGGCTCGTCTGGACGAGCGCCAGCAGCACGAGCCGGTCGCGTTCGGCGAGCCCCTTCCGGCAGCGTCGTGGGTGCTCGGCCGCGGCGAGGAGCCGGGCGAACTCGTCCTCGGTCAGCCAGTCCGCCTCCTGCTGCGGCTTCGGCGGCGGCTCGAGCTCGAGGAACGGGTCCGGCAGGCCGCTGCGGCGACTGAGCCAGTGGAGGAAGCGGCGCAGGAGCCCGAAGCGGCGGTAGTAGGTCGCGGGCGCTGGCTGGGCGCGTCGCTGGTAGGCGGCGAGGTGGTCGACGATCGTCGCCTCCTCGAACACGTTGCGGCCGTGGTCGCTGCTCCAGTCGAGCAGGTCGTCGATCGCGACCCGGTACGCGGTCAGCGTGCTCTTGCTGCGCCGGCTCGTCTGCAATCGGCGCAGCCAGTCGTCGCGCGCCTGCCGCAGGTCGACCTCCGTCGCCATGCGCGCCGCCGGTGCCGGCGCGGCAGCGAGTTGGGTGAGGTAGCCGGCCAGCAGCGCGAGCGGATCCTCGCCAGTGTCGTCCGTCCTGAGGCGGCGGGACTCGTCATGGTTCGCGAGAGCGCGAGGCGCGGGGAGCTCGGGCGACTCGGCCGGCGGGGGTTGCTCGCGGCCGGCCTGATGGACCAGCGGCTCGCCGCGGGCGTCGAGCTCGAAGAGCGAGAGCTGGCCGGGCGGAGGCTTCATCCGGGGCATCCTTCTACGCGGAAACGCTAAGCGTAGCAAAAACGGATCGCGCCTGCTACAAGCTCATGTAGCGAAAACGGATAGAATCGCGGGCATGGCTGGTGGCGAGCTAATCCGCGAAGCACGACTGCGCGCCGGCCTCACCCAGGCCGAACTCGCGGAGCTCACCGGGCGGGATCGCTCGGTGATCGCCCGATGGGAGCAGGGCGTGATGTCGCCGCCGATCGACGGCCTGATCGAGATCATCCACGCCTGCGGCTTCGACCTGCCCCTGACGCTCCTGCCGGTCGACAGGAGCGCCGATCAGGAACTGCACGAGGCGTTACTTGCGACCCCGAGCGAGCGGGTCGACTGGCTGCTCAGGAACTCAGGCCAACACGCGCCCGAACGCGACGCTGAGGAGAAGACACCGGCCGGTCGGGCCGCGTCGGTGTTCGATCCGTACGAGCTGCTCGCCGCCCTCCAAGCGCGCAACGTCAGCTTCGTCGTGGTCGGCGCCTTCGCCCGCGTAATCCACGGCACGCGCGAGCTGACTCAGGGGATCGACATCGCTCCCTCGATGCGTGGCGAGAACCTCGTACGGCTCGAGCAAGCGCTCCAGGATCTCGATGCCCGCCGCGCGGACGACGAACCGCTCGACCTCAGCGACCTGCCCGGCCCCGTGGTCGAGTTGAAGACCCGCGTCGGTAGGTTGAAGCTCGTGCCCGAGCCGGCCGGGACGCGCGGCTACGACGACCTCCGCCGCCGCGCCGACCGTGAGCCGCTCGGCCGCGGCCTTCGCCCTCAGGTCGCCTCCCCCGACGACCTCGCGCGCATGCTCGGCGCACTCGACCGCGAACAGGACGTCGACCGACTGCTCCGCCTTCGACGTCTCATGAACCTCGAGCGAGGCCTGAGCTCTGACCGTGTCATGCCCTCGTTCGTACAGCAACTACTCAGCCCGATAGCCAGCGAGACACAGATGCACTTTCCAGTGCAAGGCGCCTCACGATTGCTGTACGGGTGTAAGCGGAGGCCGTGAACCGTGGCGAACCGCCGGCAGCAACGCAAGATCGAGAAGGAGCGCCGGCACGCCCCGAAGCTCGTACGTGTCCCTCCCGACGAGCCCGTCGAGCTCCTCGTCTACACGCGCGAGCAGGCCGAGCAGGCACTCGGCATTAGCCTCGCGACGCTCGACCGGCGTGTCATCCCCGCGATCGCGACCATCAAGACCGAGTGGCGCGCGCGGCTGATCCCGAAGGACGGGATCGATCGCTACCTCAGCGAGCGCACCGAGGAGCCGCGCGCGCCGCGGAACGGAGTCGTGCCGCCGGGCCGGCGTTCCGCGCTCCCGCCCGATGTCGTCAACCGCATCCGCCGCGAGCACGCGCAGAGCATCAGCCTCGCCGAGATTGCGCGCCGGCTCAACCATGACGGTATTCCAACGGCGCAGGGCGGACGCCAATGGTGGCCATCGACGGTTCGCGCAGTCGTGCGACGGGCGACCTCGCGCCGTTATGGCAGGCATGCGCGCCTAACGACTTAAGAGCAGCTGAACTCACCGGGCTGTGGCCGTCAGACCGGCGGAGTACCGTGCGCGCAAGGATGAAGTACCGAGCGCGACGAGCAGAAGAACCCGCGACGTCCGAGCTTCGGGAGCGTCTCGATGCGACCGCGTTGCTCGTGCTTCCCGGGTTCGCCGACAGGACGGTTAAGGGGCCGGCGGGCGAGGTCGTCTACCCAATGGGAACGGGTGACCTTATGAAGCTCGTGCGCGAGCGTGGCGCGAGTATCGACTACGCCGATCCTGAGGAACAGCGTGTCACGGTGGCGCTCTACGCGGCGGAGTACTGGGTGCCGATCATCGTGATAGTCAAGGACCTGCTGATCGGCGTGGAAGGTGCGCTCCTGGCGGATGTGATCCGGGAGTGGACGCTTGGGGGTCGTCCGGTTGACGAGTCTGGAGAGCACGGTGAAGCACCAGAGCTGCCAGCCGAATCCAGCGACGCTCTGCTTCACGTGAAGATTGGAGCTGTCGACCTCTCGGCAGGAACGATCGATTGGTTCGAGGCGTCTGGGTCTCGGGACGATGTCTTGGAGGGCTATCGCGAGTTCCGGAAACGGTGAAAGACGAGGGGGTTGAATACGGCCTCTCTCTCCTTGAAGAGGGAAAGGCAGGAGTCCGCGAGGCGAGGCGTCTCCTACGCTCCAACCGAAAGCACGCCGAGGGCAGAGCTCGACGCGCGCTCGAGACGCTTCGATCCGCGATGAACTGGCTCGTGGACACGCGCCACTTCGAGAGCGCTCACGAGGCATTGGATCGAAGCGGCGGATTCGTTCGCCGTACGTTCGGCTGCTCCCTGCACCAGAAAGGGACGAACTACTTCCAGACCTGTCCAGTTGCTCTTGCGCACAACCGGGTTGGCATGAGTCCTGCCATGGTCGTCCGACAGGCCGAGTGTTCGATCTGCGGAGGCGATCCGGAGGTTTGCCCACACATCGCCGGCCGCTCATACGAGGGCGCGAGGTGCTATCGCATCATCAAGGACGCCGAGATCACCGAGGTTTCGCTCGTTACGCGACCGAGACAGCCGGACGCCAGGATCACGAAGATGAGTATCGACATCCGCGATCTCCAGCGGTCACTGCCCATGCAGTGGAGACCAGGCATGCGAGTCAACTGTGATCGCTGTCTTTCGCCATGCGACGGCGTGGTCGAACCTGATCTCTCGGCCGGGCACTAGTAGGGCTGTAAGGCGATCTGCACCTCTCCCCGGAGATTCGACTGGCATAGCGAGGACAAAGCTGCGCAGCGCTTCATCAACGAGGATGTGCCCAGTCCAGAGCGGCAGGCGACGTATCTGGTTGCGTTGCAGGCGCGCCTCGACGATCAGACGCTCGATGTCACGCCCCGTGAGTTCTCGGATTCGCAACTCCTGCCCCAGGACCAGCCGGCCTTCATCGAGCGGATGCTGGAGTATGGGCTTGAGCCAGATAGCGCGTTCCAGAAGGACCTCTCGCTGGTTAGGACGGCGAAGTTCCGCGTCGTATTCGAGCACGGGATGGTTCTGCTCGCGGCGCGCGACGACGTGGCGGAGCAGCGACTTCGGATTGAAGATGCGGCTGACGGCGCGAACGTCCGGATCAACGACACGATCCGGCGGCTCGAGGGCCGATGAGTTCTTCCTGGTGCCGCTATTCCTGCGGACCGCTAACCCGGATCGTTCAGTAAGAAGGGCGGTTGGGCGCTCGCGTGATCGGGTGATGTCCGCCTGAGCAGGGAGGATCGAGTTGTCGAAGCCCTTCCCCCTGCTCAGGAGGATCACCATGCGGGTGCAGCGTTCGGAGCTGGTCGAGAGCGTACAAATCGTGGCGGACGCCGACCGTTTGACGTCGCGGTCGGGGACGGCGCTGCTTGTCGGCCTGGCCGGCCGGGTCGGTCTGACGGGGGCGCTTTCGCAGGCGATGCGCGGCGTGCGCAATCGTCGCTCGCGCCACGATCCGGGCAGGACACTGCGCGACGTGGCGGTGATGATCGCCGACGGCGGCGACTGCCTCGCCGACCTGAGCGCGTTGCGCGATCAGCCGACCCTGTTCGGCGATGTCCCCTCCGATGCGACCGCCTGGCGGGCGCTGGCCTCGCTCGACTGCGAGCGGCTGGCGGCGGTGCGGCGCGCGCGGGCGGCGGCGCGGGCGCGCGTCTGGGAGCTGGCGGGTGTGCCCGAGCGGGTGATCCTCGACCTGGACGCGACGCTGGTCACCGCCCACTCCGACAAGGAGCAGGCGGCGGGCAACTACAAGCACGGCTTCGGCTTCCATCCGCTGCTCTGCTACGAGGCGACGGCCGAAGAGGCGCTAGCCGGTGTGCTGCGGCCGGGGAATGCGGGCGCCAACACGGCGGCCGACCACGTCGAGGTGCTCGACCTCGCGCTGGCGCAGCTGCCGGAAGCGTTGGTCGGGCCGGGGTTGCTCGTCCGCGCCGACTCGGGCGGCGCCACCCACGCCTTCCTCGACCACGCGGCCTCGCTCCGCCTGCGCTTCTCGGTCGGCTTCGACCTGACCGAGCCGGTCAGGGCGGCGGTGCTGGCCCTGCCCGAGAACGCGTGGCGGCCGGCGCTGACCCAGGCGGGCGAGCAGCGCGAGGGGGCGGCGGTGGCCGAGCTCGACCTCGACCTCTCGAGCTGGCCGGCGGGGACGCGGGCGATCTGCCGCCGCGAGCGGCCCCATCCGGGCGCGCAGCTCTCCTTCACCGACGACAACGGCTACCGCTTCCAGGTCTTCATCACCAACCAGCAGGGCCGCCGCATCGAGCGGCTCGAGCAGCTGCACCGCCACCACGCCGTCGTCGAAGACCGGATCCGTTGCGGCAAAGCCACCGGCCTCGACAACCTCCCCTTCCGCGCCTTCCAGGCCAACGCCGCCTGGCTCGAGCTCGCGCTGATCGCCCACGACCTGCTCGCCTGGACGCGACGGCTTCTCCTCGATGGCGAGCTCGCCCGTTGCGAACCGAAACGGCTCCGCTACCGGTTGCTGCACGTCGCCGGCCGCCTGACCCGCCATGCGCGCCGGCTGCGTCTCCACCTGCCGCGCGGCTGGGCCTGGGGCGACGCGCTCCTGCAGGCGTTCGCGCGCCTGCGCGCGCTCCCACAGGCGCCCTAGCCGCCGCCGCTCGCGCCGCCACTCATGTCGACGACCAGCGGGCCTTGGCCTGCTCGCGCACGCTGCCACGACGGCCGCCTGCCTGCTCAACCAGCCGCGCGACGCAGAAGTGCCCGGGCCACAAGAGCGCACCGCCGCCAGACCGACCCCGACCAGCACCGGACGACCCCCTCATCCATTTACTGAACGATCCGGGCTAACGCGGAGGAAGTAACCGTCTAGGCCCAGGCTCCACGTTCCGGACTCCTCGAAGAACCTCTCGCCTTGTGCGGTCGGTTCAACGACGCGCCATTGCGGCTCCCAAGACTCGCCGAACTCTGACAAGAAGGCTGCCCATCGCGTCTCCGGGCTCTGCAGCGCCTGATAAACACGCTCGTGAACGCCGATCTCAGTGCCGGCGCGTGGAATGTCCCCAAGGCGGATCGGGACCGGCGGATCTAGGGGTAGGACCTCGCGGCGGAGCTCGCCCTGCACTTCGATGAGAGCGCGAATCAAGTCGAATGGCTCGAACGGACCTCATTGGGGCGCATGTAATAGACAGTTGGTTCCTCGCCGTTAGGGTCGCGAACGTGGATCGTTATCGGGGTATCCGCGAGCGTCGTCACAGCTGCAGATGCGGTCGCCGGCGGTTCTTGCTGTTGAGAAGCCCGGTCGACGAGTCGGATGTTGCGTGCCTGTTCCTTCGCGTGCCGGACGGTCCCGATGTCGGCGGCACCGGACGACCGCGCCTTAGCCTCCATCACGTGCCAGTCACCTCGGATATCGCAGCCGACCAGGTCACCCCGCTTGCCGCCGACGGCGAGCGCCAGCGCACCCGATTCGATCAATGCGTCCGCGTGCTCGAGGACAGGCACTCGGAGGCGGTGCTCAGCGAACAGCTTGGCACAAGCCATGCCGATTCGGAACGCTGGGCCTTGCTTCTCGCTCGCGTTCATCCCAAAGAATGACTGGCGCATTCGGAGCTCCGCGTAGCTCGGCTCGACGTACGCGAGCACCTGGAAGGCGACACTCGCAATCTCGAGCAGGTGCACGTAGCCGCTGGTTGGCGCCGGATGGTAGCCCCACGGTGGTGCCGGCCAACGACGTCTCCGACCAGGACGGCCGACGGTCACCGCCGCACGCACCAAAGCGGTCCGCGAGATAGGCAACGTGTAGTCGCCGTTGATCGAGCTGAAGCGGCCACTGAAGCCGCGCGCTTGGACGCCGATCGACACGTGTCATAACCATCCCTGGCGATGGGACGCGGCGCAAGCCAGGGCTGTCTGGGCTCGCCGCGAATGCCGTGCCCAGCTCACCCATCGGAGACGCTCGACGGCTCCGCGCAGCTCGTGCGCGTTGCCGCGCGTGTAACGCTGCGTCGAGTCGAGGTGCTTGTGTCCGAGCAGCTCGTGGATCTGCCGCAGGTTCGCGCCCGCACGCAGGAGCTCGGGTTCTGCCAGCCCCTTGGCCGCCCACCGGATGGGCGAGGAGATGCGCTCTGACGCTCTCAGGCGATCCGGAGCTGCTCGCTGCGGGGGGCCGCGTGCGACGCGACTACGACCGCGCCCTCGAAGACCTCGGGGCCGAGGAAGGCCTTCATCAGCTTGTCGTGGAAGCGGTGGCGCAGCGTCTGCGCCTCGAGGCGGACGGCGCCGGCGTACTCAGCCGGGTCGGCAGGTCGCTCGCCGGGGAGTCGCCGCTCGAGGATCCGCTCGGCGGCCCACCAGTAGACGGCGTTGGCGGCCACCTCGACCTCGAGCATCCGGTAGGGCACGTACTCGCGCGCTCGCTGGCGCGTCAGGCCGGCCTGTCGTGCGGCGCGCTCGAGCGCCTTGAACTCGCGCCGGCCTTCGTAGACGGTGACCGTGCCGCTCTCGGGCTCGAACTCGGCCTCGACGTGGGAGTCGTCGTCCTTGCGGGCTATCTCGCGTACCCAGCCGCTGCCGTGGTGGCGGACGACGAGGACGATGAGCTCGGCGTCGTGACCGCCGGCTTCGGCGAAGGCGCTGAGTTGCGAGCCGGGTTCGGCGGAGACGAGTGCGCGCACTTTGCCGCTCACGCGCGACCATCCGCCCGAGACCGGCGCCGGTACCTCGTCACGCCAGAGAGACAGTGACGGGCCGGGGTCGGTGGCGACCTCGATCGGCGTGCCGGGCGGGACGCGTGCCGGGTCGAAGATGAGCGAGACGGTTCGCTGCTCGCCGGGGTGGAGTCGCACCGGCGACTGCTTGAAGCGAATGGCGGCGTCGACGACCGCGGACGGGCCCGGTGCGGTTGGCGGCGGGCCATTCTCGCGCTTCTCCCGCTCTTCGAGCGGCGGCTGTTCGGTGGGCCCACCGGTGCGGGCGAAGCCGGCTCGCCCGGGCGCGTCGAAGGCGGCGCGGAGCGCGTCGTTGAGCGCGCGTAGCCCGACCGCGTCGCGGGCGGCGGTCTCTTTGCCGGCGCGGACGAGGCGTGCGCCGGCCCGCCGCTCCTCGGCGTCGACGATCGGGCGGAGGATCCGCTCGAGTTTCGCGTACAGGTGGCGCACGAGCGGGTGGGCCTCGTTGAGGCCGCTGCGGTCGACACGCACGACGACCTGGGGCCGCGGCGTCTCGAGTGCCTCCCGCTGCAGCTGCTCGATCGCCTCGCAGCGCACCTCCCCGTGCAGGTGCCGCGCGCCCGGACGCGCCTCGAGACCGGCGAGCGTCGTCTCGTGGGCGGCCCGCCCCGAAAGGACAACCAGCCCGCCGCGGCGGGCGGCACGGGCGGGGCTGAGCGGGATCGGCTGCGCGGCTCGGCGAACGATGACCCGCGCGCTGATGCCGCGCTGAAGCTCGACGGCGTCGTCGAACAGCAACGGACGCTCCGCGTCGGGCTCAGGAGGCGTGTAGCGGATGAGCTGGAGCGGTTCGCCCGAAAGCTCGAGCAGCAGCTCGCGGCTCTCGTCCTCGAGGATCGGCCGCAACTGCACGAGGTCGGTCATCAGCCTGCGCAGCCGCGCGTTTGGGGGCAGTCGTCCCTCTGCGAGCGGCACGGTCACTCGCGTCCCCTCGCGCGAGAGTCCGAGCTCGCGGCGGAGCGCAGGCGTCGCGGGCGTGTCGAGCACGTGCGTGTAAACGTAGGGCTCGTCGCCGGCGGCCGGGAGGAACCACGTCTCGACGGCTCGCTCGCCGCGCACGCCCTGGATCCGACCGCCACCTTGCGCGAGCCAGACGTCGCGCAGGCCCCGGCCGAAGAGACCCCGCTGACCCTCGCTCTCCGGAACCACCCCGAGCGCGCCGAGGCGCTGGTCGACGACGTCGGCGTCGACACCTTCGCCGTCGTCAGAGCAAACGAGCTCGTACCGCCAGCTGCGCAGCGCGGGTAGCCGGAGTGTGCGTAGGGCGGCTCGCCATGCCTGGAGGAAGGCCGGATCGGCCGGTCCGATGCGAAGTTGGATGCGGCCGCGCTCGCGCCCGGCAGCGGCGATCGCCGCGTCGGCGTTCGTCACGAGCTCGGGGATGATCTGCGTGAGGTCGATCCCGGCCTGCGCGAAGTTCTCGCGGAAGTAGCGCCCGCGGACGCGGCCGTGCCGCAGTTTCGAGGCGTCGATCGCCACGGTAGGAGCATAAGTCGCCGGACGGCGAATCACTTGGCGCGAGCGGCGAACGATTGAGAGACTCGACGCGTTGGCGAGCGACTCTCTCAGGCCAGGGCTCCACGAGGCGCTGCTGACTCGCAGGCTCGACGAGCTGCTTGCCCAGCTTGCTGACGGATCGCTGCTCGCCGAGGTCGCCGAGCTGCGCGACGCCGAGGCAGCGGATCGCGTCTCGCGGCATGTAGCCGGGATCGTCGCGAGAGCAATTGACCGAGCACCGGAAGGGCAGCGGAGCGACGAGGCACTCCGAATTGCTGCTGAGCTGATCAGTCGTCTTCAGTCACTCATCGACGGAAAGCACGATCTCGACGGCGACGAGCTTCTCGATCCTGCTCGTGTGTTGGTCGCGCTGCTGCGGCGTCTTCCGGACGGTAGTGCGCAGGCGATCGAGCGCCCGCTCACGCCACTCCTCGATACAACCGTCTTCACCAACGCGCCGGGCGAGCCTGCAGTTGGGCACGAGCTCCGTGCCGAGGTGCCGTCGGCGGACGCGATCGACGTCGTGATGGCGTTCGTGCGCTGGAGCGGCGTGCGGCCGCTGATCGACGTGCTGCGGCGGCACTGCGAGGCGGGCAAGCGGCTGAGGATCCTGACCACGACCTACACGAACAGCACGGAGCAGCGCGCACTTGACGAGCTGCTGCGGCTCGGCGCCGAGATCAAGGTCTCGTACGACACCTCGTCAACACGGCTGCACGCAAAGGCGTGGGTCTTCCACCGCGAGAGCGGCTACTCGACGGCATACATCGGTTCGTCGAACCTCACCCACTCGGCGCAGGTTCTAGGGCTGGAGTGGAACGTCCGCGTCTCCGCGGTGCGCAATCCCGATGCCGTGGCGAAGATGGCGGCGGTCTTCGCGAGCTATTGGGAGAACGCCGACTTCGTCGGTTACGACCCAGAGGAGTTCGCGAGGCGCACGCAGGAACTTCCGCCGACAGACATCACGCTGCTCAGTCCTATCGAGCTCGAGCTCCGCCCCTTCCAGGAGGCGCTACTCGATCATGTAGTGCTCGCCCGTCATCAGGGCCACCATCGCAACTTGCTCGTCGCTGCTACCGGGACCGGGAAGACGGTGATCGCAGCGGTCGACTACGCGCGCCTTCGGGCCGAGCTCGGCCGCAGTCGACTGCTGTTCGTCGCTCATCGCGAGGAGATCCTCGACCAGAGCCGCGCGACCTTCCGGCATGCGCTACGTGACGCCGCTTTCGGCGAGAAATGGGTAGGCGGGCAGCGGCCGACGCAGTTCGAGCACGTGTTCGCCTCGATCCAGAGCCTGCACCGCGCCGACGTCCGGCACATCGACCCGACGCACTTCGACGTCGTGATCGTGGACGAGTTCCACCACGCGGCGGCCCCATCCTACGAGGCAGTCCTCGAGCATCTGAAGCCGGTCGAGCTGCTCGGGCTGACGGCGACGCCGGAGCGAACGGACGGCCTCGACGTTCTCCGCTACTTCGACGGCCGGATCGCGGCGGAGCTCCGCTTGTGGGATGCGATCGATCAGGAGTACCTCGCACCGTTCGCGTACTTCGGGGTCCACGACGGGCTCGACCTGCGACGCGTCCCGTGGCGCCGCGGACAGGGATACGACATCGCTGCGCTCGAGAACGTCTTCACTGCCGACCACGCATGGGCACGTTTGGTGGTCGAGGAGATCAGGCGGAAGATCGCCGATCCGGCGACGATGCGGGCGCTCGGTTACTGCGTCAGCGTCGGTCACGCTCATTTCATGGCCGGGCGCTTCACCGAGCTCGGTCTCCCCGCAGTGGCTCTCTCGGCCGAGAGCCGTTCCGACGAGCGCCGGGCTGCGCTTCGCGATTTGTCCGACGGAAGCGTGCGAGCGGTCTTCACAGTCGACCTGTTCAACGAGGGCGTCGACATCCCGACCGTCGACACGCTCCTTCTTCTCCGTCCGACGGACAGTCCGACCCTGTTCCTCCAGCAGCTCGGGAGAGGGCTGCGTAAGGCGGCGGGGAAGAGCGCGTGCACGGTTCTGGACTTCGTCGGCACGCACCGGAAGGAGTTCCGCTTCGACAGGCGCCTGCGTGCGCTGCTCGGCGGCTCGCGCGCCGACGTCGAGCAGCAGGTGCGTCACGACTTCCCGTTCCTGCCGGCCGGCTGCAGCTTCCACCTCGACTCGGTGGCTAGGAAGATCGTGCTCGACAGCATCCGCGCCGCCATTCCGAGCACGTGGCGCGAACGATGCGAGGAGCTTCGCTCCCTCGGTGCCGTCGGGCTCGGCGAGTACCTTGAAAGCAGCGCACTCGAACTCGAGGACATCTACGCCGGCGGCCACAGCTGGTCGGAAATGCGTCGCGAGGCGGGGCTCGCCACTGCGCCGGCAGGAGCCGAGGAGGCCGGGCTGCTGCGCGCGGTCGGACGACTGCTGCACGTCGACGACGACGAACGGCTCGAGGCCTAGCCACGGTTCTTCGGTGGGGAATCTCCACCGTCCGTCGAAGAACTCAGCCCACGCGAGCAAAGGCTCCTCCGCATGCTCGTGTCGTCGCTCACGACGCTGAGCCCATCCGCGAGCTTCGCCGAGGCCGTCGCGCAGGTCTGGGCTCATCCGCAAGTTCGGGCCGAATTGATCGAGGTGCTCGAGTTGCTCCGCGAGCGCGTGTCGTACCTGGACTACCCGCTGGGGCTGCCCGGTGTGCCGCTTGCTCTTCACTCGCGTTACACACGCGCGGAGATCTTCGCTGCGTTCGGTGTCGGCGATGGCGCGAGGCCGCCGACATGGCAGACGGGCGTGTGGTGGGAGCCGCAGTCGCAGACAGACCTCT
>WNFU01022445.1_pt1 | contig 13522 bp, 10 predicted proteins | sample 5400121 | NCBI WGS metagenome assembly WNFU01 (sample SAMN13153360, study PRJNA577476) | soil metagenome | isolation source: 100 cm soil or saprolite under grassland replicate 1 | place: USA:California | collected 2016-06-15
AACTCTTGCTGCTGTTTCTCAGCCCAGTACCAGTACGGCGGCAACTGTTCGGAACGGGGTGACGAGACCGGAGGAAGCGTCAGGGCGTCCGGCGGCATCTAAGGCGCAGCCTGCCGGTCTTGCGTTGCAGACGACCTGGGAGCCGGCATCTGCTGGTCTCTGTAGACGTCAAAGACACCGCATCCGGAAGCCACCACCCCCAGGCCCAGAACGAAACTGAACACCACGCCCTTCATAGGCAAACTCCTGAAAGATATCCTCGCGCAGGTCTAGCTCTCGCGTCAAGTGCGACAAACCGCGTATACTGCATGCAAGGGGGCTAGGTGGACCGGGAGAACAGTGAGGCCAATGCAATGACTTGAAGAGAGGCGTGTATGGCAAAGATTCTCTTAGCCGATGACGAGGAGATCTTCTGCAATCTGCTGCAAGGGATTTTAAGTAGCCACGGCCATGAGGTGCTCACCGCGTACAACGGCCGCGAGGCCCTCAAGCTCTTTCGTCAGCACCACCCGCAGATTACCGTGTTGGACATTCGCATGCCGGAGATGGACGGGCTCGAAGTGCTACACCAAATTCACACGATCGACCCCAAGGCAGCAGTGATGATGCTGACGGCCTGGGGGACCGATGAGCTGGAACAACAGGCCCGGCAATATGGCGCCATCGACTTTCTCAGCAAGCAGCTTACGTATGATTCGATCGTCACCGTGGTGGAAAGGGTGGTGAAAGACCCGAGCAAGCTCTTCGAGCCTGGCTCGGTCTTGTTGGTCACTGACTCGGACGAGACTCGAGAGCCCTTCGAAAAGTTTTTGCGCGCCCACGGGGTGTCGATTCGAGTGGCCCGGGACAGCCACGAGGCATTGGCTCTGATAAGTGAGGCGCTTCCACAGCTCATTGTCCTGGATATGGATCTGGCTCGGATCGAAGATCCGTGGCGTGGGGTCCAGAAAATGACTGCGCCGGAGTTCCTCAACGCCTTGCGCCAGACTCGTTACCCTGGCAGGCTCATCCTGATGAGCAACAAAGTTGATCACGCCATGGAGGCTCAGGCATCGAAGTTACAGCCTATCGACCATTTACAGAAACCGGTTACGCCCGACCGGCTTCTGGTCGCGATCCAAATTGCGCTTCCTACCGCTGGGAAACCTCCTACGAAGCGGCCGTAAGCGTCAGTCGCTCCCCTCCCTTTCAGCGTTTCCCCTCATGCGTTTTCTCCCCTTCGATTCCTGGATTCAACTGATTGTTCCTCTCCGGCCAGTCGACTACCTTACACAAGTGGGGTGGAGAGGTGTCAACGGTCAAAGACATAAGTTTACCAAGCCGTCGTAGGGCCAAACGCTCTGTCGCGGGTTCAAATCCCGCCCTCTCCGCCAAACTTACCGAGCGTGATTGACAAGCTAATTACGCAAATCTCCGGGAACGAACCCAGAGAAGGCGGGATTTGAACGGGGATTCTGAAAGGGGTGTGCCCCTTTCACGGGGTGACCTGAGCGAAGCGAAGGCCCGAGGGGGCTGGCCCCCTAGGGGGAGCGCGTCCGCAAGGACCTTAGCGCGACTTCAAATGCCTGCCCTCTCCGCCATTACCACGGGTGACTTCGGCATAAAAAGCGAAGCGGTAAGGGAAATAATGGGGCACTCATTCAGAACACGCATCGAATGGTGCGAGCGCCTGCGAAAAATGGCAGTTACGCGGACAGAGGAAGAGGGGTGGCGGGCTGAGGAAGCAGGACTCCTTGATGCCTTTCTCGGCATAGATCGGACTGAGCTCACGACAAATTGCCACCCCCATCGGTTGAATCGCTATCAACTCGGCCTACGTGACGGGCGGACGGTCATGCGCATGTCTTTGTAGCGACCGCCATTTTTTCTAGAAGTGTTTGGTGGACTGCTCTCGATGCGGCGGCCTAGGGGTCGATGAATACATTCCCAAAGGAGAGGTCGCGAGGCGTCAGAACGTCCGTACGAGAGGTGAAGCGATGATGTGGATGAGAACCTGTCCGCATTGTTGGCGCGTGCTCTTCAAACGAGACCCACAGGAACCATGGCACTGCCACCGGTGTGGCTGGAGGAATTAGAGGACGAAATTCCTTGGTGGACTTGCCCTCTGCAGCGAGCCTTCCGCTTCTGATACAATCATTCTAACTACGGAGGGGAAGACCGGTTGATGCGTGTGCGCTGGGGGACACCTCGTGTGGTGGTCCTCGGTCTCGCCGCTGTGGTGGTCCTCGGTCTCGCCGCTGTGTATGTCCTGGCCGGCAAGCTGGGGTTGCTGCTGGCCTTCGTGCATGCCAGCGCAACGGCGGTGTGGCCCCCCACGGGCATTGCGCTGGCCGCCTTCTTACTGTTGGGCTATCGCGTCTGGCCCGGCATCTTCCTGGGCGCGTTTCTCGTCAACCTCACCACGGCAGGGTCCGTCGCGACCACGCTTGGCATCGCGACGGGGAACACCCTCGAAGGGCTCGCCGGCGCCTACCTGGTGAACAGGTTTGCCCACGGCGTTCACGCCTTTGACCGTCCTCAGGAAGTCTTCAAATTCGCAGTCCTCGCGGCACTCGCCAGCACGACGGTAAGCCCCTTCTTCGGGGTGACCAGCCTGGCCCTCGGCGGCTATGCCGACTGGGCCGAGTATGGGCGCATCTGGCTCACCTGGTGGTTGGGAGATGCGGGCGGTGCACTCATTGTGGCCCCGGTCCTGCTGCTCTGGGGCCAGGGCCCCCGTGCGCATTGGACTCTGGCTCAGGTGAAGGAAGTGGGCCTCTTGCTTGTGACCCTTCTGCTCGTGGGGCTGGCCGTGTTTGGCGGGGTGCTTCCGATCACCATAGAAACGTATCCCTTGGGCTTCCTGTGTATTCCGGTCCTCGTGTGGACGGCCTTCCGGTTCGGCCCACGTGAAACCGTGACGGCCACGTTGCTGCTTTCAGGGATTGCGATCTGGGGCACGTTGTCTGGGTTCGGCCCCTTTGCACGAGAAACCCAGAACGAGTCACTCTTGCTGCTGCAAGCCTTCATGGGGGTCACTGCCATAATGGCCCTGGCTTTGGCCGCAGGCGTTTCGGAACACCGGCAGGCGGTGGCAGCGCGGACACGCGAAGAAGCCAACACGCGGGCCATTCTCGATATGGCCCTGGATGCGGTGATTGGGATGGACGACCATGGCATCATTACAAATTGGAACCCTCGAGCCGAAGTCATCTTCGGGCGGACCGCGGGTGAAGCGGTGGGGAAAAAGCTTTCCGAGGTAGTGATCCCACCCCAATATCGGGAGGCGCACATCCGCGGCCTGAGGCACTTCCTTGCCACCGGGCAAGGGCCGGTTCTCAATCGGCGCATCGAAATTACCGCCTTGCGGCGTGACGGGACGGAGTTTCCCGTGGAGCTCTCAATCCTTCCCTTGAAGGTAGGCGCCTCCTATCGGTTCAACGCCTTCGTCGCCGACATCACGGAACGCAAACGGGCCGAAGAGAGAAATGCCCGACTAGCGGCCATCGTGGAGTCCTCGGAGGATGCCATCATTGGGAAGACGCCCGAGGGTATCGTCGTCACTTGGAACCGGGGGGCAGAGCACATCTTCGGCTACACCGCGGAGGAGGTCCTGGGACAGCCGATCGCGATGTTGATCCCACCCGACCGCTCGGACGAAGAGCCCAAGGTCATTGAACGGCTTCGACGTGGGGAGCGCATCGAACACTTTGATACCGTGCGGCGACGAAAAGACGGAGAGGAGATTGCCGTCTCCTTGACCATTTCACCGATCAAGGATGAGGCCGGGACGATTATCGGGATCTCGAAGATTGCCCGGGACATCTCCGAACGCCAGCGCGCCAAAGAGGAACTGGAACGCCTGGTCCGCGATCTGATGGACGCGCTGGCTCAAGTGAAGACCATGAAAGGCCTATTGCCGATTTGCTCGTCGTGCAAAAAAATCCGGAGTGACGAAAACTATTGGAAAAACATCGAAACATATATCGAGGAACATTCGGAAGCATCGTTTACCCACGGCATCTGCCCCGTCTGCGCGCAGAAGCTTTACGGTTACCAGCCAAAGAAAGATTGAAGAATAGAGATAAGAGCGTCTCTGCCGCCAGCCGGGTTTCAGTTCCTGCCGTAGAACTTCTTGATCGTCTCGACGACGTAGGCCTGCTGGTCTTCGGTGAGCTCGGCGTAGATGGGCAGCGCCAGCGTCTCCTGGGCCGCGCGCTCCGCGTACGGGAACGAGCCCGGCCCATAGCCGAGGTCCTTGTAGCAGACCTGGAGATGCAAGGGCGACGGGTAATAGATCTCGGTGCCGATCCCTTGCTCTTGCAGGTAGGCCCGCAACTGATCCCGACGTAGTACACGAATGACGTACTGGTTGTAGACGTGGCGGTTCTCGGCGGTGACCGTGGGCAAGGTCACGCGGCCCAGCAGATTCGCTTGCTTGAATAACGCCTCATAGCGCGCGGCGTTTCGCTGCCGGCCCTTGGTCCACTTCTCGAGGTGTTTCAGCTTGACGCGCAGCACCGCCGCCTGGAGCGCGTCCAGCCGGCTGTTCAGCCCGATCGCTTCGTGGACGTACTTCGCGCGGCTGCCGTGGACCCGCAGCATGCGGACGCGGTCGGCGAGCGCCTGATCGTTGGTGGTGACCATGCCGCCGTCCCCGAACCCGCCCAGGTTCTTAGAGGGAAAGAAGCTGAAGCACCCCGCCTGCCCGATCGAGCCGGCCTTGCGGTTCCGCCAGGTCGCCCCGATCGCCTGCGCGGCGTCCTCGATCACCGGAACCTTTCTCCTCGCGGCGATCTGTATGATCGGCTCCATCTCGGCGCACTGGCCGAACAGGTGCACCGGCATGATGGCCTTGGTCCTTGACGAGATGGCCCCGTCGAGCAGCGCGGGATCCATGTTGTAGGTGTCCGGCTTGATGTCCACGAACACAGGCTTTGCGCCCAGGCGCGAGATGGAGCCGGCCGTGGCAAAGAACGTGTACGGCACCGTGACCACTTCGTCTCCCGGTCCCACGCCGCAGGCCATGAAGGATAATAAGATTGCGTCGGTGCCGGAGGCCACGCCGACGGCCTGGCTCACTCCGACATACTTCTGGATGTCCTTCTCCAGATCGGCCACGCGCGCCCCGAGGATGAATGCCTGCTCGTCGCAGACCGCTTGGAGGGCCGCCATGACCTCCGCGCGGATGGACTGGTACTGGGCTTTCAGGTCGAGTAAGGGAACTTGCATGTGACTCCATATTCTCGTTTTCTCGGCAAGGTTGCAAGGAGCGTGTCATATTCACGTTCCTGCTGCCGCACCATCTCGTGAATGTCGAACTCCAATGGAAGCGCCTGACCATTGCGGCCCATGCGTTTGGCTTCCTCAGGATGCGCCAAGACATGCAGCACGCGCTCGGCCAGAGCCCGGACGTCACCCGGTTCGGTGAGGAAACCGGTAAATCCTTCTCGAACGACTTCTGCGGCGCCGTCCACCCGCGTGCCTACGACGGGCACGCCGCTGGCCAGCGCTTCCAGATAGACCCGTGGCAGTCCCTCCCACAAGGAGGTCAACACCAACACATCGAGACATCGCATAATTCCAGGAACGTCACGCCGCCAGCCAGCCAACCGCAACACGGTCGAAAGGCCCCTCTCTTCACGCTCAGCCTCGACGGCCTCGCGCAGCTCACCGTCCCCGACCAACAGGAATTGCACCTCGGGTCTGATGCGATGCACCAGATCTGCCATACGCACAAAGTCCACGGGAGCCTTCTGCGGCTTGAACGGCGCAATCATCCCCACCACGGGCCTGGTCGGCTCAAGACCCAGCTCCCGCTTCTTTTGGGGGGCGTCCACCCGGATCTGCCTGAACGCCGCGAGGTCTATCCCGCTGCGAATGACAGTACAGCGGTCAGCCGGGAACAACCCCAAAGTCACTCCCTGTCGGCAGTTCGCTTCCGAGACCGCGAAAAACCGGGTGGTGATGCGTGCCACGATCCGCTCCACAGACAGCAGGAGATGCCTAAGGAGCGGGTGCTGGTAGCGCGTAAACCCAAAGCCGTGGATGGTGTGAATGATGATGGGCACTCCGGCGAACCACGCCGCGAGGCGTCCAAGGACGCCGGCCTTGGAACTATGAGTATGGACGATCACAGGCTTCAGGGTCCGGAGGAGCACAGTCAAGAACACAAGCGCGCGCAGATCGCGCCACGGACGAAGTGGGCGGACCATCGTCGGAACTTGATAGCAGTCCACTCCCGGAAGCGCCTTGGCGTCTTGATCCAGCATGCCCGGCTCTCCGGTGATGAGCACGGCGCGGAACCGGGACGCATCCAGATGCGACACCGTGAACAAGGTATTCTGCTGGGCGCCTCCCAGTTCCAGCTTGGTGATGATGTGGCAGACGGTGTGCTTCATGCAGCGCGCAACTGCTCCGCGAGTTGCTTGCCCTGCGCCATGGCGTCCTCCATGGACGTGTGCTCCCAGCGCCCGTACCGGCCGATCGAATGAATGCCGCGCCGCGCCAGCTCCTCCAGGATCGTGGGCAGGGCACGGGCCCGATGTTGGTCGAACAGCACATAGGCGTACCGGATGTCCTTGACGTCGGCAACCACGAGTTCATCGTCCGACCGGAAAATGCCGGCGCGTTCCAGCCCGTCGCGGATCCGCTGGATCAACGCCGCCTCCGGCATGGCGTGCGCCGGCTGGTGCGAGACCTCCACGTAAAGCGAGCTGCACCCGGGCGGCCCCAGCAAAGGGGAGAAGTTCATGGGGAAGCCCGCGCGGTAGAACGGGAACTCCGGCTCTGGGAAGTAGATCCAGTGCTTGTCGGAGACCTTTTCCCGCGCCACGCCCAGATTGACGTTGTAGACCGACACGCAACGGAGCCCGCCCGCCGCCTCATGGATCGCCTTCGGCAGGTCTGTGCACCGGCGGACCAGTTCGGGCACCGGGATCGTGGAGACCAGCGTCTCGTACTCTTCGACGCGGCCGTCGGAGAAGGTCGCCCGTCGGCGGGCCGTCTCCACCTCGATCAGTTCGCAACCGTAGACGATATCCCGCACGCCGGGCAGGAACGCCCGGGGCAGCACGCTGATCCCGCCCTGCGCCGGATAGAGAAAGGTCGGGTTGTACCCAAAGGCCTTGTCCTTGATCCCCAGCGCGCCGTTGATCACGTCCTTGAGGTCTGGCTTGGGCACCAGCCAGGACACCCAGTCCGACGTCAGCTCGTTCAGCGACACCTGCCAGAGCTTCTCGTTGAACGGCACCATGAAGTGCCTGGCGATGCCCTCTCCCATGTTGTCTAGAATCCAGTCCTTGAAGGACCGGTCTGCCGACCGGGTCGCGGCCGGTTTCGTGAGCGTGTCGATGAACCCCATCAGGCATTCGCGCACGACCTCGGGCGGCAGCCCGTAGGTGTTGACCTGGAACGGATACTCCGTGTAGGTCCGGTGCGAGTAGATGAAGGAGCGGCGGACGTGCTTCTCAAGCCGGCCGTCCAGCAGCCCCTCCACAAGGGCCTTGATGGCGGCCTGGCGGAAGTGGAGGAGATGGCCCGTCATGTCGAAGGTGAAGCCGTCCTTCTGATAGGACCGGCAGAGGCCGCCCGCTTCCTTCTCCTTCTCGATCACCCGATAGGACCGGTCCCCCAGGTGATACGCAGTGCTGAGCCCGGCCAGACCGGCGCCGATGATCAGGATCACGGCGCTCTCCGCACGGACTCCGGCGCGGGAGGCACCACGGCCCCCTTCGCCGGTCTGGACATTCCAATGCGCTTGAGCCAGACCGCCGCGACGACCGCCAGGAGTACCGCGACGCCCGCGATGATCAGCGCCGTCGCCGTGGCCACAAACATCATCGCCAGGGCCGCCCCGCCCAGCGCGACCGATGCGCCATAGCTCGCGCCGACAACCTGATGAACCGAGAGCCGCAACTGCCGCAGGCGGAGCGCGAAATGGTCCAGGCTCCCGAGGAACATCGGCAGGCCTCCAAGCTCCCGAGGAACATTGGCAGGCCCCGCAGCCGGCGGACGTACATCACGAACAGCGTGTCGAACACCGGTACGCCGAGAATGAGGACCGGCGCCAGGACCGCCACCGGGTTCACCGCCGTGTACTTGCTCACCATCGCCAGCGCGCCCAGCATGAGGCCCACGAAGAGCGAGCCAGCATCGCCCAGATAGATCGTCGCCGGGTGCAAGTTGTACCGCAGGAACCCGACCAGGCTCCCCGCCAGCGCCGCTAACATCACGGCGACCGTTGTATCGTGGTTCACCAGAGCTACGACGAAGAGCCAGAGGCAGGCGATCACGCTGACCCCGCCGGCCAGCCCGTCCATCACGTCGATGATGTTGATGGCATTGATGATGCCGATCATCCACACGACGGTGAGCAACAGGTCCAGCCAGTCGGGAAACGCGGCGATCTCAATGCGGATGCCGCTCCGGATCAGGACGAACACCGCGATGAGCTGGCCGATCAGCTTGGGCCATGGTTTGAGGACCCCAAAATCGTCGATCAAGCCCAGCATCACCATGAGCGTTCCGCCCAGGACCAGCCCCAGGACGTCCTGGCGGAATTCGAAGGTCAGGGCCAGGCTGATCAGAAACGCCAGGTAGACGGCGAGCCCGCCAAAGTAGGGAACCGGTGCGGGCTGATGCTTGAGCCGCCCGTCCGGCCGGTCCACGACGTTGAACTGCAGCGCGGCACGGCGCGCCACCGGCACTCCATACAGGGCCAGCAACAGCGCGAGGACGAACGCCAGCAGGTACAGCACCATCACTCGACCTCGATGGCGGACCAGACGGTCTTGATCGCTTCATAGACGAAGGTCTTCGCATAGCGGCGGCGCATCCACCAACCTTCCGGCTCGAACAGGCCGTCGTTCACCGGTGACGCAAGGAAATGAGGACTGTAGGGGCCCCCGGCCCGTTCAAAAATCCGTTTGGCCCGGGCCGTATGGTAGTTGGACGTCACCAGGATCACGTTTTTCAGCCCTCGGCGTTTCAGGGTCGGAACAACCACGCCGGCTTCCTCCTTGGTGGAATCGGTGTTGTGCCTCACGGCCAGAATACGACTCGAAGGGACGCCGAGAAATTCGGCATGCCGCCGCATGACGTCCGCCTCGTGCGTTCGAAACCCCATCGGTGTCCCGCTCAGCACCAGCAGCGGCGCCAGGCCACGCTTGAAGAGCCCGACCGCGTGCCGGACGCGGTCGCCCTCACGTGAGTCGCCCGCCAGCACCAGAATCGCATCGGCCGGGTGGAGCGGATCGTTTTCGATCAAGGCCGCCCCCAGCGCATTCAGCCCCATCGGAACGGCAAAGGCCAGCGCCACGAGAATCAGAACCACCCCCAGCCGTTTTGTCCATCGCGGTAGCCTCACGTCATACACGCATCAGGCCAGAAGTTTCACGCCTGCTTGATACAGCTCTTCGTGCCGCCTGACCGCGGATTCAATGGAAAACAGATCACGGACCCGTTCCTGGCCTCGTACCCCCAAGGCTCTGGTCTGTTCAGGGAAGCTCAAGAGATGATCTATAGCCGCTGCAAGCGCGAACGGATCACCTGGCGGAACAAGAAGACCCGTCTCGCCATGGATGACAACCTCCGGAATGCCGCCAACAGCCGTGGCCACCACAGGTCGGCCCGCCGCCATGGCCTCCACAATCGCAATCCCGAATCCTTCGGAGAGGGAGGGCAACACAAACAGATCGTAAAGAGGAAGGATCTCAGAAACGTCGCGGCGCATTCCTGCAAACACCACCCACGGAGCGATTCCCAGTCCCGCGCTGAGATCCTGCAGCGGCTTCAACGACGGTCCCTCCCCGACAATTAGCAATTGGCAACGGGGCGAGGGTGACCGCCGTATCATCGCTGCGGCCGCCTGCAGCAAGACCCGCAGCCCTTTTGTGGGTTCATACAACCGACAGACCGTTCCAATGATCGGCAGTCCATCACGAAGTCCAAGATCTTGCTTCTTCAGCTGACCTCCATGACTGAAACGCCCTATATCCACGCCATTCTGAATAGTGATATATCGCGCTGGGTCCCCTCCGATCCGAGAAAGAGCAGACCGACGCACAGTCTCCGAGCAACAGGTCGTCACATTCGCCCACGCTGCCGTCCAGCGATTCGCCACGAGACGTGGCCACTTCATCTCTCCATCAATACCCCGGTACGATGAGATGAGCAGGGGCACCCGAAGAATCTTCCCGACCACACGCGCGGCGAGATTGGCGAAAAAGATGAAGGAGTGGATCACATCGGGCCGCTCCTTGTGGATGAACCGGAAGAGCCTGTACAGAACCCGGATATCCCACTTTCCTGACCCGTTGAGGGTGACAACCCGGACGCCACGAGCCCGTAGTTCCCGTGCAATCACATCGTCCCCCTTGAGAGCGCAGACCGTGACATCAAACCGCTCGCGATCAAGTCGTGACGCAACCTCCAAAATCTGTCCTTCAGTGCCTCCCACGCCGAGACCCACAGCCAGCATTATCAGCTTGATCCGCCCTTTCCCCATTTCCAACTCAGTCTTTCGTGATCCGAAGTCGAGATCATGCGGCGTGATTGATGATCCCTCAACGGGACCTGCCGTTACGGAAAAAAACGCCGGTGCCATAGTTCCAAACAGACCCAGCGCCAGACGCTGGCGCCAATTTTTTGCCGTCCCTCGCAATACTCTCGATACGCCTTCCTGACACGTGGGGCATCCCAGTATCCTCGCTGGGCAAAGCCTCGGGAATTGAAGAGCTGCTCTAACTCGTCGCGAAGAGTTTGCCGAAGCCATTGATCCTGCGGAGTCACAAACCCCATCTTGTCAGTGCGGGTTCTGACCATCTCGGGAATGATCCCGGCCATGGCTTCACGCAGGAGGTACTTGCTGAGGCCATTCCGAAGCTTCAGCCGTGCCGGCACACGCAGGAGAAAGTCCACCAGGCGAGCATCCAGAAAGGGAAGCCGAGCCTCGACGGAGAAGGCCATGGAATTGCGATCCTCATGGTGCAGCAGGGCCGGCAGACTATGGGTCTGGAGATAGGCCGCGATGTGATTCTCCAGAGCCGTGGGGAATCTCAGTTCATACATGGGGGCGGATGGGTACCGAGCGGCGAATTCCGGGGTTAACCATGCGCCATGACGTTTGAGCCAGTGGTGCGCCCTCGACACGACGCCGATCGAAAGCATCGCGCGTGCTGCATTCGAAAACACCGTTGGATGAATCCTGTCTTGCCTACCGCGATACGCCCAGGCCTCATGAGCCAAGGTCCTTCCATCTAGCTGCCTTGCAAGATCCACCAAATACGAGCCCCAATAGCCAGGATATCCGCAAAGCAATTCGTCGCCCCCTTGTCCATCCAACACGACCTTCACGCCTCTCTCGGCCGCCGCCCGCATCACAACCCACTGGGCCAGGTAGCTGGTGCCTCCAAACGGTTCCTCCTGATGCCAAAGAACTTTGGGCATTTCTTCGAACAGACGTCGCCCGTCAGGAAACACTTCGGTGCTTTCTGCACCTACGCGGGCAACGACGGCATGCAGAAACGGCCGTTCATCACAGGCGGGGTCATCGAAACACGACGAAAAAGTTCTGATGCGTTTCATTTCCTGTACCTGATGTATCGCACATACGATGGAGGAGGAATCGAGGCCACCGCTCAGGCAACTCCCCACCGACACATCACTACGAAGATGGAGGCAAACGGCGTCCTCAAAGAGCGCACGAAAGGATCGGATGGCTACGTTATCGGGCATGTCGGGTTGATCATCCCGGAGATCAAGATCCCACCACTTTCGAATTTCTAGACGGCCATCCTCTACGACGAGGAAGTGGCCCGGACGCAGTTGCCGTATTCCTTCAAAGAAGGTCTGATCTGTATGGTCCTGCAGCCCCAGGACCAGATAATCATGCACCATCCGGAGGTTGGGCGAGCGCGTGAAATTCGCGTCCTCCAACAAGGCCTTGATCTCGGACCCAAAGGCAAAGCGATCCCCATCACCCCGATAGTAAAATGGCTTCATCCCCAGCCGGTCTCTCGCGCAGAACAGTCGCGCCCGATCTGTATCCCAAATGGCGAAGGCAAACATGCCGTTGAGCCGGGGGAGACAGTCTATGCCCCATTCCCGATAGGACTGCAGCACCACTTCGGTATCGGACATCGAACGGAAGGTATAGCCCCGCTCTTGAAGGTCTTTTCGCAATTCGAGATAGTTGTAAACTTCTCCGTTGTACGTGATCCAAATTTTCCCGTCTTCGCTAGACATCGGTTGATGGCCGAGGGGGGAACAGTCCAAGACCGCAAGGCGGCGATGGCCAAATCCCACCGTATAACCGGAAGGGGCAGACCGAAGCGAAGCCGAGAGCCGGCCGGGAATCGGAATCGCCTTTCCCTTGTCCCGTGGAGAAAGGAGGACATACCCTTCCCCGTCAGGGCCACGATGCGCGAGAACCTGGGTCATCGCCTCCAGCGAATGGAGATCAACCGGGCTACCCGTCAGATTGTAGATCCCTGCTATGCCGCACATGCCTCTGCGTGCACCCCTCTCGTTCGTCGAGTGAACCGTAACCTCTCCAGCGCCACCGAGCCGAACAGGATTAGCACAGGCTCTACCGGCAATCGCAGCCTGGTCGAGCCATATGTGATCAACGTGACCAGACAGAAATAGAGAATCCAGAAGATCAACAACCATGGCTGCCGATGAGTCTTCATGGAGAGAACCATCCCGATCACGAAGAGAGGAAGGAGGAGCCCGTACGAGAAGAGACTGATGACCTGGTCGCGATTCGTCGTCTTTGGCAAGAGGCTCCAGAACCGTTTCAGCTTGTGAAGCTCCAGCCGCAACAACTCCAATGGCTGATGTACCAGACATTGCCGCAAAAAAGAAAAATAGGCCGACCGGTAATCCTCCAAGAGGTAATCAGTACGATATCCTTCCACCCTGCCGGGTTCTATCCACCCCCCTATCGCCTCGGGGTCTTGCATGATCGTCCGGTTGTTGGCTCCATACAGCGCGCTCCAATAATAATTGGTGGTATTAATGAGAATAAAAGAGTGCGTCACCGCATAGTTCCTTGCCGTCCAAGGCAGAATGACGAGCAGCATCCAGACCGTCATCGCGCTGGCGATCACCAGAGCCCGCCGTCTGCTTCCGAATTCGATCCAGAGCCAAAAAAAGAGCACGGCTGGCAGAAAAAGGGTCACCGGACGCGTGAGGTTCATGAGCCCCAAGACAATCCCCCCAAGGGCGATCAACGCCTTTGAGGGGCTCTCCCGTAGTCTTACTAGAATATACAGGAGCAGCGTCGCGAGAAAGACAAACAAGGTCTCTGCTAACACGAACCCGGTATACACGATAAGAAACGGATACACGGCAGCGAGAGTCGCTGCGATCATGCCCACGCGCCGCGTGAAGAGATGTTCTCCGATCTTGAGGATCATCAGACAGGTGAGCGCCCCCAAAATAGATTGGATGACCGTCACCGCGGCATAGTGGTGTCCCAAGTGTCCGTAAATCGCAGCCAAGAAAAAGGGATACCCGGGCGGTCGATAGGTACTCGGAG
>WNFU01016449.1_pt1 | contig 13521 bp, 9 predicted proteins | sample 5400121 | NCBI WGS metagenome assembly WNFU01 (sample SAMN13153360, study PRJNA577476) | soil metagenome | isolation source: 100 cm soil or saprolite under grassland replicate 1 | place: USA:California | collected 2016-06-15
CGTCACTCAACGCTTCGATGATCAGGTAAACGTAGGCCGGGCCGCTCCCGCTCAACCCGGTGACGGCGTCGAGCAGCGATTCCTTGAGTTGAAACGCAATGCCGACCGAGGAAAACAATTTCTGCGCGAGCCGTCCGTCTTCCGCCGTCGCATTTTTGCCAAGCGCGTAGGCGGTCGCGGAAGCGCCGACGAGCGCCGGCGTGTTCGGCATCACCCGAATGACACGCGCGCCGTCGCCCAGGCCGCTTTCCAATTTCGCCAGCGGCACTCCTGCGGCGATCGAGAGGAGCAGGTGGTTTTCGGCCAACTGCCCGCGAATCTCCTTGAGCACATCAGCGACCTGGTCGGGCTTCACTGCCAACAGCAGTACGCCGCCAAATTTCAGCGCTTCAATATTGGACGCTGTTGTTTTCGCGCCGACTTCCCTGGCGAAAGCGGAACGCGCGGCGTCAATCGGGTCACTGGCGATGATTTGGTCGGCGCCGGCCAGTTTCGCCTGAACGAATCCTTTGGCCAAGGCCGTCGCCATCCTGCCAGCGCCAAGAAAGCCGATCGTCAGTTTTGCGGACATGCGCCGGATTGTTGGAGGTCAGCAGGCCGGAGTCGAGCGTGAAAATTCGCCCCGGACGCAAGGGCGGCTCAAACGGTTGTCATCGCTGGAGGTCGGGTCGATGCGCACCGGATACACCGCCTCGACGTCGTTCACCAGCACGGCGAGCGCTGTAGCGGCAGGCATCCCTGCCTGCCGTAGAGCCGGGGCTTCCAGCCCGGCGGATTCAGGCGTGTCTGGCAAAGAAGCCCTCAAAAGATCCGGTGCCCAATTCCGGGCGGCAAGATGCACGCCCTCTACGTCAGGCAGGATGCCCGACGCCACTTCCATGTGCGCGCTCAACTCCTTGCCCGTCGCGTCCACGACGTGCAACCCGCTGCAGGCAATCTTGCGCCCGGACTGCTCCAGCACCAGCTTCGCGCCGTAGGCGGTCGGCTCCACCGTCGCGCCCTCCACCGCCATGCTTACCCGCAGCTCTCCTGCTCCTTCAGGCCGCTCCAGCACCGCGGAGTGATGAATTTCTTAGGCATGTGCTTTCATACCCCAAGGCGCAAAGGGGACGAAAATCGCGACAAAGAAAAAGAAGGATGCTGCGAGGCTGAGGCGATCATTTCCCAAAGACCGAAGTGCCAGCCGGTGTTGGCCAGGCTGGCGTTGCGTGTGTCACTTCATTGCTCCATTAAGGCTGCATTTACGGGCCGCCGAGGCGGCCCGTGCGTCGTCGGTGTCATTGGACCGGCTGGAAGTAGTGCTTCTGAAGGTAGTGAGCGACTTTGTTGCCGAGGACCGATCCCTGCGTGTCGGCTGTGCGGAAGTGGATGCCACCCCAGACTCGGGCATCGATAACCTCCTTGAGCACATCCGAGAACCGGTCGAAGCTCCGCGTGGTACCGGATTTGTTGCTGAAGGCGCTGAAGGCGATCTTGTCGGTGCCAAAGAAGTTCTGGAGCGTGTGCATAAACGCACTAGTCCCGCAGGCGTGCCCCGAGGGGTGGTCGGGGAAGGGCGGCGTGAGAAGCGGCGGCGGGATAACGACCGGTGTCGCCGGGTCGAACAGCGGCAGCCACGTCGGGTCGGCCTCGGTGGCCGGGTTGCCGTCGGTATCGGCCTCGCGGATCGCCGTGATCGGACGCCAGAACTGCCAGTAGTACTTGTCGTTCCAGCAGCCGATCGCGGCGTCTGCCGCAGCCAAGTTGGCCATAGCGAAGAGGCGGGCGCTCTGCGCGATGTCCAGCCCCTGGCTCGCCACGAGGTTGCGGAATAGCCGGTTCATGAACGCGTGCAGATGGTCCTGCCAGAAGATCGCAGCATCGGTCTCGTCCGCCGTTCGGGTCGTGCTCGTGAGCGAGCCGATCTCCTTTACTTCGTTGAAGTCTTCCGCGTAGGCGCCGCTGGTGAGCGCGTTCGGCCCGTCGGTGCGGAGCATTTCTACGTTCGGGACGAGGAACGGACGCACGTTGCCGACCCACGGCGCGGGATCGTTCGCGAAGTTCGGCGGTGTCGGCCGCCAGATGCCCGGCGCTGGCGGGTACAGAGCGGGCGCCGGCCCAAAGCGTCCGTCGCCTTGCCGTGCGACGAGCATGGCTGCGGCTGCCGTCTCACCGATACTGATCCCCGCCGCCTTCGATCCCGGTGGGTCGTCGGGCAAGGCCGATATGTAGTTATCATATTGCGTCTGCAACGTCGCCAATTGCGCCGGGAAGAGCCCCGCGAGCACGTGGAACGCCGCTGTCGCCGCGGCCGCCGCCTTCGAGTCCGTCGGATTCGCGCTCGGTTGCACGAGGTACGGCTGGTGACCACAGTCGATCGCGTTGACCGCGTCATAAACCGCCCCCTGCACCATCGCGAAACTCAGCACCGATACCGGCGGCGGCTGCCCGGCGCGCGTGACGATCGCCGCCGACGCAATCGCGTTCCAGTCGGTCACGGCGTCCGCGCGCGCGACTGGAGGTGACGCGAGCTCGAGAAGCGCAAAAGCAATCATCGCCTGAAGCAGCGCGAACCTGAGCGGCGATCGAATTCCCCCAGGAGTCCGTTTTCGGCGAGGAGGGCAAGAGTTGAAATGGATCGAGCCGATTGATTTCTGGAAACTAGTCTTCATATGTTTTCCTTTCGCCTACTGTTTGATCTTTGCTTTCCCAGGCGGCGTGCGCCTGAGGTTTTTTGTTGCACCCCTCAGTGCGACGTGGCAGGACGGGATTGGGCCAAAAATCTTTCGTGCCTAGAGCCGCCCACTTCAGGGCAATCGCGCTTGGAGGAGACAGCGTTTGGATGCCAGAAGGACAGAGGGTAATTCGGAGCCTCTATTGCGAGAGGCGAGTCGCCCGTACCGACATTATGGGCGAGCGCCTGTCAGTGTTTGGGAGCGGACGCCTCGGTTCGCTCCTCAGCCCAATCTAATCCGAGCTCGCGTAACTGGCGTCGCACCTCCATCAGGTCCCAAACCTGAAATCGTTGCGCGTTCACGCTCACGGCCATGTGGCGCCCATCGGGGCTGAGAGCCAGCGGGAGCACTCCCGTGGGCAGCAACAGTCTTGGCTCCAGTGTGCGCGCGTCATACAACCCTGCCGTCCGCCAGTCTTTCCTGAGCCAGAGGCTTCGGGCATCCGGCGGGTAGAGGATGTGTATGAAGTTCGTCAATGCACGCGTTCGCTCCCAGGTTGTCGTGTTCCAGAATTCCACTCCCCGGCGCGACGAATAGATCGCCACTTCGTCACTCAACGGAGAGAATTCAAAACCGTTGATATTGGCGGGATGCGTCAGTTTGGCAACGTGTTCCAATCCGGGCACGCGGTAAATATAAAGTGACGGTGGAACGAACCGTAGATGGCCAACCAGCGCCCCTCCGGCGAAACGCCGTTTAAACCTGGGGAAGTGGGAACCCAGCGGTCACTGCCCGTCTCCATCTCCTCTGGAGCGAGAATCTGCGACCCTTTGGAACAGGTCATCACAACCGCGTTGGAACTCAAGCAGAGGGAGGTAAAGTCCTCACGTCTGCGGAGTGGAAGTGCGTCGAGGCGGGGTGAGCCGCCGGTCCCACTTTGCGGGACCGCGGACGTCAACCGCCAACGAAAGCAATCAGATGCGTTTCCCCTGCTGCGAGAGCCGAATAGTTCCTGCGTATCCGGGGTGAAAAAGAAATGAGCCCCGTAAGCGGCGTCGTTGAGAGCGGCCGGCCCGCCACCAGCCAGGTCCCAGACGCCAGCGCATTTCTCCCCTGAAGCCGCCAGCCATCGGCCATCGCGTGAGAAGGCCCCGTGCTGGATGCCCCCGCCCAATTCTTCCGCAAACTCACGGTGGGTCGTGGGCCGTTCGAATGCATGCAGTTGCACTCGCAGATCAGGCCGAGTTACTACCACACACTGACGGCCGTCGGCCCGAAAGGCCAGTTGGTAACTGCCAAGCGCTATCGTAAAAGCGCGCCGCATCGCCTGCAGGTCCCAGCAAATCAATTCCCTCTCCCATCCGCCAGTGATCAAGTACCGGCCATCCGGACTAAATGCGATGGTATTTGCCTGTGCCCTGTGCCGCCCCAATGTGCGGGACTCTCCGGTTTGCGAATCGATCAAGTTAACCGAGCCATCCTCTCCGCCCACCCCTATCCAGCGCCCGCTCGGGTGCCAATCGAGCCAATGCAAGCCGGGAGGAATGGCTTGAGACACCAGAACCGCGCCTTCAGCCGAATCGTGTACCGAAACGACTCCAATGGGAATTGTTGTTGGCCGCGGATCGTCGCGGACGTAGCGAAGGGCAAATCTTTTTCCATCCGGCGAATACTGCAGATCGAATGGCACTGCCGGGAGTGTGAATCGTGTCATCAAGTTTCCATCTTCCAGGTTCCAAACCGCCGCAGATCCGTCGTGGGATATCACTATCACCTGCGGGAGATGGGGATGAAATGCCACCCGCCCCCATGGCACGTCTCGAAACAGAAGAATGCGCTGCGCAGTCGCCACCTCCCAGATTTCCACATCCGCACGTCGGCCCACCGGATCGTAGTCCCGCTTGATGGCTAGGAAATGCCCGTTAGCGCTCCACTTGCCGAGGTACGCCATGAGATTAGTGCTGGCTGGCAGGGAAATGAGCAGCCGGTGATCGGAAACCGAACGAATCTCGACCGGACCCCGCCCGCGGCAAAGAGCCATTCGCTCGAAGCTCGGATCCAACAGTATCAACGTGAAATCCGACCCCGCCAGGAGTTCCCGTTCGAAGCGCAAATCGGGCAAGGCGAGCGCCGCAACCACTTCGCGCCGCAGTTCGACCGCGTTGGAAATCGCCGCCGCACGGCGAAGCGCATCGAGGGCGCGAACACGCTGACCCAGTTCGCCACTTTTCACCGTGGCGCGAGCCTGTTCGAGCAGCGCGTTGTAAAGTTGTTGCTTTGTCTCTCGCTCCGCACCCTCGGCACGGACGCGCGCTTCGTCGGCCTGCTGGCGCAAACCGATCTGCTCGCCCTCGGCCCGCGTGGCGCGCACTGCCTCCCAAGTGCTCACGAATGCGCCGAGCGCAAGCACCATGATCAGGGCCGTTGCCGCCGCGAAGCCGAACTTGTGTCGCCGGACGGTTTTCTGAAACTCATAAAGATGGCTGGGCGGTCGGGCGAGGACCGGTTCGCACTTCAAATGCCGCTCGATGTCCATCGCCAGACCGTTCGCGGTTTCGTAGCGGCGCGTGCGGTCTTTCTCGAGGCACTTCATCACGATCCAATCCAGATCCCCGCGAATCAGGTTGATCAACTTCGGCGGTTCGGTGTGCCGATGCCTGGCGGTCGTTGTCAGCGACGCGCCGTCGAGTGTGCTCAGGCGCGTGGAGGGTTTCGGTGGTTCTTGCTCGCGGATCGTGCGGCGTATTTCGTCGAGTCCCGCCTTGAGCAGTTCGTTCGCGTCAAACGGCGTTTTGCTCGTCAGCAACTCGTAGAGCAAGACACCCAGTGAATAAATGTCGGTCCGCGTGTCAATGTCCAGGCTCGTCATCACCGCCTGCTCTGGACTCATGTATGCAGGGGTGCCAATGAACTGCTCGAATGCGGTGAAGAGCGTTTTGTCCGTGAGCGGCTGCTGATTCGTCGCCTTGGCGATGCCGAAATCAATGATCTTCGGCACGGGGAGGGCGTCGTTGACGGTGACGAGGATGTTTGAGGGTTTGATGTCGCGGTGAATCACGCCCTTCTGGTGCGCGTGCTGGATCGCCTGACAAACCTGGGTGAACAGCTTCAACCGCTCTTCAGTTGAAAGACTATTTTCGTCGCAGTAGTCGGTAATCCTGACCCCGCGCACCAATTCCATCACAAAGTACGGCCGTCCCGTCTCGGTCGCGCCGGCGTCGAAGATTTTGGCAATGTTCGGATGATCCATCAGCGCCAGCGCCTGCCGCTCGGCCTCGAAGCGGGCGATCACATTCTTCGTGTCCATGCCGAGCTTGATGATCTTGAGCGCCACGCGCCGGCTCGCTTTGCTCGGCCATGTAAACGACGCCACAACCGCCTTCGCCAATTTGCTGAAGGAGCTTGTAGCGGCCAATTTTGTCGCCGGCCTTCTCGCTGATGATCCGCGCCGTCTCCTTCGGTTGCTCCGGCAGAAACTCCTCGCCCGCTGCATCCGCCCGGAGCAGGGCCTCGACGCGCGCGAGCAGAACGGTGTCGTCGCCGCACGCGCTCTCCAAATAGCGCTGGCGTTCCTCCGCGGACGTCAGGTCAAGCGCGTGCTCGAAAATCTCTTTTTCGCGATTTGATCCGTCACCCATGGCAGTCACCTGAAATTGCTGTTCCACTCATCAGTGCGCCGCAGAGCGCGGCTTTGGGCCAAATATTTAGCGCGATTGGTAGGGCGCGTCACTCCGTGCGCGCCGCGCGCCCGCACGCCTGAAACGGCGCGCACGGAGTGACGCGCCCTACCTCACAAATTCCTTTTCAACTCCTCAAACAACCACGCCCGCGCATAAGCCCACGTGCGCTTGGCGGTGCGCTCGGGAATTCCCAGCAGCCGCGCCGCCTCGACGTTCGGCAGCCCGGCAAAGAACCGAAGTTTGATCAACTGAGCGCCGAGCGCATCGCGAACCGCGAGTTTTTCGAGAGCGTCGTCCAAAGCCAGCAGGTGTTCATCATCAGTCGTGATCGCGACATCGAGCGTAGTGAGATGAATGCGTTGCCAATCTCCCCCGTGTTTGACGCGTCGCTTGCGCCGGGCGTTTTCGACGAGGATGCGCCGCATCGCCTCAGCCGCCGCGGCGAAGAAATGGCCACGACCGTTCCACTGCGGGTTCGCGTTGCCAACCAGCCGCATCCACGCCTCGTGAACCAGCGCGGTAGGCTGCAAGGTTTGGCCGGCGGCTTCATTGGCCATGCGCGCGGCGGCGAGTTTCCGGAGCTCATCATAGACGAGCGGGAGGAGTTCGCTGGCAGCACTTGGATCCCCCTGTTGCGCCCGAGTCAAAATGAGAGTCGCGGCGCTCATAAGTGGTGATGAGCGCATTAAAGCCCCAGGAGTGAAAATGTAAACCTCTTCTCAAGGCCGGGGAGGCGGATGAATTGGTGCTTGCCCCCTCGCGGTTGTGGCTTGCGCAATGCGCTGACCCGTTCCGGGCTAAGCGCCAGGCCCAATCGTCGGACTCGATCGCTTGGGGATGGTTGTCACCTGAGATTCAGGCACGAGCGTCGCCCGGCGCAAATGGTGGGCACGGATAAACTGGACGGCCTGACGCCACGACTCAAAAGAGCCGACGAGTCTTCCCTTTTCGAATACCGAAATACGTCCCGAGGGCGGTTCGGTATGTGATTGTGACTGCCGCTGCGAATCCACCATGAACCCGTTCTCAGGTCCTCCTTATCAGAAGCGAATGATGATAATGCATTCCGTAGCAGTGGATTCCGATATTCGCGCGCGACTGTCTTCGGAAGGCTCAAGAGCCTCCTGCAATGCAAATCCAATGCTTGCGCATCAGAATGATTGGACCGTCTGAATCGTGTCACGTTGCTGTTTGTCCCAGGATTTGCAGACCGCAACCTCGGGATTCGGGCGTGTGACCCGATGGTACGATTACAAATAATAGATCCTTCGGTCCCATTGCCGTGAAAGGAGATCGCCGCATGGCGACGTTTGAGAGACCCTGCGGCGATTGGAACAAGTTACTGTAGGCCGACGCGCCCGCGCCGGCAATATCGTCAAGAGCAGGTAAGATGCCTTTATCGCAGGTGAGAATCGCTTCTCTTGATCCTGCTCCTGATCTTAATCTTTCGACGGCTTTGGGAGAGCGGGATCACGAGTAAGATTAAAATTAAGATTAAGAGCCTGCTCCGTCTCCATTGCCGCGCGGTTCAAAAGCCGCGCGGTATAGACCCTCGAAATCCCGGGTTGAGACGCCCCGCGGATTGAAACTCGCGGTCCACTGCCTCGCTGCTTCTTCCGCCAGGTTTTTGATTTTTGACCGTGCCACTCCGAGGTCCGCGAGTGATGGCGCGATCTGTGCCGCATTCAACAGCGATTCCAATCGCGCCACCAAAGCTTCCGCCGCCGAATCCAATCCGTCGCTGACGCACGCGATTTCCGGCGCAGACGCCAATTCGGCATAAGCCCGTTTGGCGGCGTTGTCCTTCGCGTTAAACCGCACCACGTGCGGCAACAGGATGCCCACCGCTTCGCCATGCACGATGCCGTAACGCGCGGTGAGCGGATTGGCTGCGGCATGGGCCGCGCCCAGCATGCTGTTTTCGATGGCGGTTCCCGCGAGCGCAGCGCCCAGCAACATCCGCCCCCGCGCCTCGATGTCTTTCGGATTGTTCAGGACACGCGGGAAACCGGGCACCGTCAGTTTGAATGACTCGTGCGAGAACATCAGCGACAGATTATTGCGTTTTTTCGTCACCGCCGTTTCCACGGCATGCGCGATGGCGTCGATCCCGGTGTGCGCCGTGACCAGAGGCGGCTGCGAAACGGTCAAGGCGGGATCCAATACGGCGATACGCGCCGCCGCTTTGGGGTCCAGGCACGCCATTTTCTGGTGGGTGCGCTCGTCGGCAATGAGCGCCGCGGACTGGCATTCGCTGCCGGTGCCGGCGGTGGTCGGGATGGCGATGAACGGGAGCATGGGTCTGCCGGCTTTGCTCACGCCCCAGTAATCCTGCACCCGTCCTCCATTGGTCAGGAGAAAATTGCAACCCTTTGCCGTGTCCATGCTGCTTCCACCACCCAGGCCCACGATGGTGTCGATCCCGGCCGACTTCGCGACCGCAAGGCATTGGTCCACGTCGCGCGTCGTCGGGTTCTCCCGGACTTCGTCGAATACGACCACGCCGAGGCCGCACGATTGGAGATTGTGTTCAACGCGGTCCGCGTGACCGGCTGTGACAATACCGGGATCGGTGACCACCAGCACGGTTCGCGCACCCAGTTCGCGGGCCAGTTCACCGACGCTGTCCACGCTGTTCAGACCAAAAAGAATCCGTGTCCGCGGCTGATAATCAAAGGCGGGAAAAAAGGAGACAGCGCCTCGCGGGTTCGGCCGGGCATCTCGCGCGACTCGCTCTTTGGTTTTGCCGGATACTTTGCTCATTCGCTGGGCTCCCGCCTCAGGTTGGCCCGGGCGCAAGTTACCCCACATCAGACGCCAACAGCGCGTGCCCCGTTCAATCCGCAACCGAGATCACGAGCCAGGATTCAGCCACTCGATCACCAGCGGCTCCAGCGGTTGCCCGATAAATGACACCGTTTTGGTGATCGCCGTTACGGCAAGCGACGGAAAGCATTTCCGTCCATTCGTGGCGTTCCAACCTGGCAGCCGGCGCGAAGTCTTCGCGAGCCGGGGTGCGGCAACGGCCTGACCCGGATATTTCTCAGGCCGGCGGAGCCGGAACCCGGTGAAAACGAACAACGAACCTTGAACCTTGAACCTTGAAGGCAAACTCGACGGGCGCACGCGGCTGGCTTCAAAGTATCCTGTCCCGATTCACGACTTCTCAATGGCGCCGGCGCGGCGGTGGAGCAAATCAATAAACGCCCTCCACAATATGTTTCTCCATTGCGCCGAACGGACGGACTTCCGCGACACCGTCCCAGGCGTAAGGCGGGCGCGGTTCGCGGCGGATGGCCTCGTCGCGCTCCAGAAAACGGGGCATGAAAAACTCCTTCGTCAAAGTCGTCAGCTCGACGCGGCCCCAGGCGCCATAATTTACCAACGCCACGGTCTTGCTCGGATTCACGACGCGCAGGACCGCGCGCGGTTGGGGCGCGTAGTAGGCAATGGAGAATTTGTCTTCCGGGCGCAGCGGCACGCTGGCGGCAAGACCCATCAGGGTGTTGCCGTAAGTGGGATAAAAACCGATGCGGCCTTCGAGCACTTCCTCGACGATGAAGCGGACATATTGCGGAGCCATGGTGGTGCCGCCGCAGAACACACCGCGGATTCCCGCGTCGTAGAGATTGATTTTCTCGGCGAGCGCTTCGAGGAGTTTCGGGGTGGTGAAGAGGCCGCGGACCTTGCGGTGCTGCAAGATCGTGACCGCCTGGTCCACGACGTGTTCCATGTAAGCTTTGGCCTGGTCGGATTGTTTGTTGCTGATGACCTTCTTCACCCAGCGCGGGTCGAGATCGACAAAGTAACAGGAGCTGCCGCGGAAATTGGCGAGGTGTTCGATGGCCAGACGCAAACGGCGCGGGCCGGTCGGACCGACCATCAACCACGCTCCGCCCCGGGGAAAGTGTTCGTCGGAGATTTTCCCGGAGAATTCCTCGTAGTCCACCTTGTAATCGTCCCAGCCGATGCGTTGCTTGGGCATGCCGGTGGTGCCGCCGGTCTCAAAAATGTTGAACGGTCGTCCCTTGGATTTCGCCGGCACCCAGACTTCGGGCTGAAGGTCGCGCAGCCATTCATCCTGAAAGTGCGGGAATTTCACCAGGTCGGCGAAGGTCTCGATTTCCTTGCGCGGATCGAAGTTCTTCTTCGCCCAATCGAGCCAGAACGGGCAGCCGGTCTCCGGCGAAAAATGCCACTGGACTATTTCGCGCAGGTGGGCATCGAGAGTTTGCTGCGCGGCTTTGATGGCGGCGGGGTCAACGGACATAGGTGAATTTACGAATTACGATCTACGATCTACGATTTCACTTTATTTTTCCCCGCCCGGTTTGTTCGCGTCCACTTTCGGCCGGTCGCTGCTCGGCGCGTTGCGCGCGGCGTCGTAAATCGCGTAAAGATGGGTGTTGCTGGCGACGTAGATCACGCCGTTGGCGATGATCGGCGTCGAATAGACCGGCGCGCCGAAATTGGATTCGCTCACTACTTTCTTTTCCTTGCTGGCGGCCAGGACAACGAAATCGCCGTCTTCATCGCCGCAATAGACTTTGCCGTCGGCGACGAGCGTCGAACCCCACATGTGCGCCTTCATGTCGTGCGTCCAGTAAAGTTTGCCGGTCTCGGCGTCGAGGCAGTGCACGAACCCGGAGAAATCGCCGACGAACAACAGGCCTGTGTCCGGGTCAATCGATACGGTCGAAATGCTGCGATGAATTTTGTCGTAGCTCCAGATTTTGCCGGACTGCGTGATGTCGCCGGACTTGGTCGCGTCGATGCAGGTGAGGATGCCGACGCCATCCTCGTGTTCGGGGTCCTGGCCGGTGGCGACATAGACGCGGTTCTTGTAAAAGACCGGTGTGGCGATGATCTCGCTATAGCCGTCGGCGGCCGGATATTTAATCGGCTTGCCGTTCCTGACTTTGTATTCCGGCGGATTGCAATCCACCTTCCAGACCGTTTTCAGATAGCTGGCGTCGGCTTCCTTGACCGGCCTGGCATCAAAAGCGTAGCAGAAGCCGTCGCCACCGCCGAAAAACACCTGCCATTTGCCGTTCACCTTGCCGGCCGAGGGCGAGGACCATTGTCCGTGAAAAATCCTTGGCCCGATGCGCGCGTCGTCCTCACCGGCCAATTCGCCGGTCTTTTTATTAAGGGCGATGAAACTGGGTGAGTTGGGTGAGGGCACGTTGACGTGGCTCCAATCCTGGCCATTCGAGGTGCAGGCGTAAACGAGATCATCGACAACGAGCACCGAACAGTTGGACATATTATGCGGGAAGACGCCCAATTCATCCATCATGTTATACACCCAGATGATGTCGGCGTCGTGCGGGCCGATCTTCGCTTTCGGTTTGCCCGGGCCGACGACGTATTGAGCCTCGTCCGTGAACGGGCCGTCGTTGCCGTTGGCCATCCCTTCGGTGTCGAGGCAAATGACTTCGCACCGGCTGGTCACCAGGTAAACGCGGTTGCCCTCGACAAAGGGTGAAGAACAGATGCCCATGCCTTCCCAATCATTGACTTTGCCCGAGACCAATTTGGGAACCACCAGTTGCCAGAGAAGCTCGCCGGTCTTTTCGCTGAAACACATCAGAATGCCGCGGTCTCCTGCATGTTGCGGGTCGCGCGGATTTTCATTGTTGGTGCCGATGAGAACTTTTCCGCCCGCGACGACCGAGTTGCCATAGGCCTGGGAACCGAGTTTGGCCACCCATTTCACGTTCTTTGTGGTCTTGATGTCGATCTCCTCGGTGCCGGGTTTCATTTTGCCGGGATCGACGCGGTCGGGCAGACCTTTGGCGGGCGAATACATATTGCGACCCGGATCGGGTCCCCCCCAGCGCGGCCAGTCCTGGGCGCAAAGGGGGAGGGTCGGCAAGAGCCCCAGCAGGCCGGCCAAAAGCTTGATCTTACTCATACTGAGGAGTCCTTTGGATAGGCGACACTCGGTGGCTGTCCAAGCGTCGTTTCCCCTCACCCTGACCCTCTCCCTCGGGGAGAGAGTCCTCCGAACTTTGTGCGCGCATTGCGCCCCTGAATCTGCGAGCGGCCCCCTCACCCCATCCCTCTCCCCCTCCGAGGGGGAGAGGGTGCCCGACTTGTCCGCCGTAGGCTTGGCGAAGGCGGAAGGGCGGGTGAGGTTCATGGGCAGGGAAACGTTGATTTTCTCGGGGTCCAAGCGAGCGGGTTTCGAGTTCATGGGATCGAGTTCAAGAAAAAGATTAGGATTAAGAGGAAGATTAAGAACCGAAGTTAATTCGCCGTGACCAGAATATTGTCGATATAGACGCGCATGTCCTGCGGTGAGAATCCGAACAGGCCGGGACAACCGCTTTGGTGCGCGTGCTTATGGGCCACTTCAAAAGTCCAGGCCGCCGGCTCCGCCTCGGTTTTTGGCCAGGCTTTGGCGCGCACGACGCCCGAGCGGTTTTTGGCCAGGCTTTGGCGCGCACGACGCCCGAGCCGTTTGGCGACTCATCGACTCGCGCCTTCAAATGATACCAGACTTGAGGCGACCAGGTAAACGGCGTATCGAATCGGAACAGCTCCTGATTTGAGTTGATTTCCAGTTTCTGCGCATTGCCTTTGAGGACGATCAAATAACGCTGGTTGATCAGGCCCACGTCGGACATCTTGCGGCGGGTGCCATCGCTCATGACATCGGCCTCGATGGTGTAATGCTTCAAGGCCGGATCGCCCATGAACACGGTTGCGCGCTGGAAGAACCGGTTGTCGATCGTCTTGACCAGCGCCTTGTTGCCCTCCTTGTCGCGCACGTCAAACTTGAAACGCGCGCCGATCCAGGGCAGGGGCGGATAGGCAAACGCCGTGGGCGGCTCGACGTTGTTGGTCGTTGTCTCGCTCAATTGGAACGATTCGAAGTCCTGCTTGATCGGCAGGCCGGGCAGGACGCGGCCGCGGAAGGTGCCGCGCAGGTTGCCGAGCGTGGCTTCGAACGCGCCGGCCGAAGGCGCCGGGTCCGCGGCGGCGACCAGTTGTCCGGATTCGTTGAACTCCGCTTTCAGCAAAGCCTTCACCCGGGCCGTCGGCGGGATGTAATGCGACCATTTGATTCGTGTCGGGTCTTTGATTTCGTCCACCATCAACCCGTTCGCGTCCAACTCGCGCACGCGGAAGGAAACTTTCTGACCGGGATGCAACAACACTTCGGAAGGAATAATCTGCAA
>WNFU01006980.1_pt1 | contig 13516 bp, 12 predicted proteins | sample 5400121 | NCBI WGS metagenome assembly WNFU01 (sample SAMN13153360, study PRJNA577476) | soil metagenome | isolation source: 100 cm soil or saprolite under grassland replicate 1 | place: USA:California | collected 2016-06-15
GCTCTGCGGGACTTCTTCGATGTGCTCGAGCCTGCGTACCGCATCCACCGTCTGCTGCCGGAAGCGTTATGGCCGCTCGACTACAGCGAACGATTGGAGATCTTCGAATACGCCAACTACGTTGCGCTTCCGAAGGGCGCGCCGTGAATTCCCGAGTCGCCGAGCAGACAGTGAAGTTCCACCTGACGAACATCTACCGGAAGCTCGGCGTCTCGAACCGCACGAGGCGACCGCTACTCGGACGAGCACGGGCTCGTCGATCACTCGCTGCGTGATCGGCTGATCAGGCGCGCGAAGCGACGAGTTTTTCGTAGAGCTGCACGGCGCGATCGAGCTCGCGGTCGAAGTTGCCGTGCAGCCCGACAATCTCGCGCCCACGCTCGATCAATCCTCGGCGCCTGTCCGCATCGACGGCCAGGCTGACTACCGCAGTCGCAAGCGCGTCCGCGTCGCGCGCAGGGACGAGCAACACGGTTTCCTCGGGACGCATGATTTCCGGATCGATCCCAGGAGCATCGCTGGCGACCACTGCGACGCCGGCTGCCATTGCTTCGAACACGGACACGGCTGTGCCGTCAGCTTCCGGAACCGAGACGTAGACATCGGCCGCCGCGTACAACTCGAGCAACTCTCCGCGATCGAGCTCCGCGATCTGCTTCACGGCGTGGGCCACGCCGAGGTCGGCGGCAAGCTCGATGCAATAGCGGAGGTAACCGGGATCGGAGAACTGCGGCAGCTCCTTCAGGATGAGCACGCACTGCGGGAGCTCCCGAAGGATCGCAGGCAGCGCACGGACGATCGTGTCGATGTTGTAGGACGGACGAACGAGCCGGGAGCTGAGGAGTACGAAGGCGTCGTCCGTAATGCCGAGTCGTCGTCGCCAACCCTCACGCGCAGAAGGCGACACGTGAACCCGTTCGACGCCGAAGCGGACGATATGCGTCTCGGTCCCTGGCACACGTTCCCGAACGGCGGTCGCCAGAGCCGTCGAATCTGCGAAGACTGCATTGGCGGCGGCCACCGCGCGGCGGGTGCGCCAGACCCCATACGCGCGGCCGGCCCGCCGCACGAACGATCCGCTGCTGCCCCAATTCAGATCCAGGACGTCCGAACCGAGGGCGCTGAGAACAAGCGGTTTGACACCGAACGCATGCGCGGTCCAGCCGTGGCCCGAGAGATAGAGCCCGTGCACGAGGTCTGGCCGCAGCAGCCGCGCGAGCCGTCTAGGCGCCAAGTGCGAGAGCGGCACCATCCAGGGTCGCGCGGGCGTCGGCGCCAAGTACGAGTGATGGGAGATCGAAGCGCGAAAGCTCGAGAGGTCGGCGGCGGCGAGCTCGTCTCGCATCCATACGAACGCAATGTCGTGGCCGCGGTCGACCAAGCCGTTTGCCCATCGCTGGCCGTGCGGAGACCGGCCGTCGGCGCAGAGTGCGATCCGCATCCGTCCGTCAGGCGTTCAGGTCGCTCATTCTGTGAGAAGAGCGTTGCAGACCTCATCGACGTCTCCGTCGGTGAGCATCGGGTGCAAGGGCAGCGTGACAACCCGGTCCGCGATCGCCTCCGCCGTCGGTAATTCGGCGGAGCCAGCCCGGTAATGGCTGAAACGGTGTATCGGGGGATAGTGGACGCTCGTCTGGATTCGTTGCTCCCGAAGGCGCGCTCGGGCCGCTTCGCGTTGCTGCAACGAAGCGGTGATGACGGACGCAAGATGATGCGCCGAACGGCCGCGATCTCCGAAGCTCGGAATCGTGAACGGACTCTCTGCAAGCTTCTCGCGGTACCGGTTGGCGAGCCGCGTTCGCACCTGCGTCAGCTCATCGAGGCGCGAGACCTGAACGATGCCGATGGCTGCTCTCAGCTCGTCGAGCCGGTAGTTGAACCCCAGATCGACGACGTCGTACCCCGTGGCATGGCCGCGATGGCGATCCCAGGTCAGCGAGGTCATTCCGTGCGAACGGAGACGGCGTGCCTTCGCGGCTGGTTCCTCTTCGCGGAAGACGACCATCCCGCCTTCGGCCGTAGTCATGTTCTTGTTCGGGAAGAAGCTGAAGCAGCCCGCGTCGCCGAGCAAGCCGCACGACTGTCCGTCGAGCTCTGACCCGAGCGCGTGGGCGGCGTCCTCGAGCACGAGCAGACCGTGTCGCGCCGCTGCTGCGCGAACAGCGTCCATGTCGACGGGAAAACCGCCGTAGTGGACGACGACAACCGCCTTCGTCCGGGGCGTGACCAGCCGCTCGATCTCATCCGGGTCGATGGAGAAATCGTCCAGCGAAGTCGAGTCGGCGAAGCGGACCGTGGCGCCGGCGTGCAGCATGGCGGCTGCCGTAGCGACGAACGTCAGCGTCGGGCAGATCACCTCGTCGCCGGGACCGATCCCCAACGCGACGGCGGCAAGATGGAGCGCCGCCGTCCCGTTCGTGACTGCGACCGCTTGGCCACCGCGGAGATACTTCGCGAACTCGGCCTCGAACCGCTCCGTCACAGGGCCCATGCTGAGCCAGCGGTCGCGCAGCACTTCGTCCACGGCCGCTCGCTCGCGCTCGTCGAGCACGACGTCGGCGAGGGTGATCCGCCACGACATGTCGTTCATTGCACGGGAAGCAAGGCGTCGCGCAACTCCTCGAACTGGTCCAGCGCGAGTTCGTAATCCTCGACGCGGCCGATGTCGAGCCAGAAGTCCGTCGACCGGTGTGCGTGGACCGGCCAGTCGCGGTCCAGAACCGCCACAAGCAGATCCGGAAAGTCGTAGTGGACGGCGTGCGGGATCAGACCTATGACCCTCTGCTCGAAGACGTAGACGCCCATGCTGACGTCATAGGTGATGACCGGCTTCTCCTCGAAGGCCGCGACCCGGGCGCCGTCGACGTGCACCACCCCGAAGTCGATCGGCACCTCGCGGGATCTCACCGCCAGGGTCGCAGCTGCGCCGCTCGCGACGTGCCCGTCGACGAGCGGGCCAAACTCGAGCGTCGTCAGAAGGTCGCCGTTCATCACGAGGACCCGATCGGCTGCCAGTTCCATCTCGGCAAGCGGGCCGGCAGTGCCCAGCGGCTCCGCCTCCCGCCAGTAGACGAGGTCGAGCCCGTAGCGGCGACCATCTCCAAAATACGCTTCTATCAGTTCCGCGAGATGACCAACGGCGAGGTTCACGCGCGTGTAGCCCGCCGCGACAAGCCGCCGGAGCAGGATCTCGAGAACGGGCATGTCGCCGATCGGCATCAGCGGCTTTGGAAGAACCGTCGTGTACGGGCGCAACCGAGTTCCAGCACCGCCGGCGAGCACGACGACGTCCATCAAACGTTGTAGATCGCTGACTTGTAGGTGTCGAGCGAGGTCGAGATCCAGTCGATGGTCGCGCGAAGGCCGTCGTCGAAGCCGACCGCCGCTTCCCACCCGAGACGTGTCCGCGCCTTGTCCACCGATGCACACAACCGGTCGACCTCGCTGCCGGGCGGCCGGAGGCGCTCATCGGCTTGAACAACCGGCAGATCCCTCCCAACCGCCGTGAATACACGCTCGATGACCTCGCCGATCGAGATCTCGCGGCCGCTGCCAAGGTTGAAAACCTCACCGACGACATCGTCTACCTCGGCGCAGCGCGCGATGCCTGAGGCGGTGTCGGTGACGTAGAGGAAGTCGCGCGTAGTCGATGTCGTGCCGAGCTCGATATGGTCGCGCGTCAGCGCTTGAGTGATGATTGTTGGGATTACGGCGCGGGCCGACTGACGAGGCCCGAACGTGTTGAAGGGACGTGCGACCACCACCGGAAGATCGAAGGCGCGCGCATAGCTGAGCGCAAGCTGGTCGGCGCCGACTTTTGTCGCCGCGTACGGCGACTGCGGATGGAGGGGGTGCTCCTCCGGGATGGGAACCGTTTGCGCGCTGCCATAGACCTCACTCGTCGAGACTTGCACGATCCGATTGAGATCCATTCGGCGCGCCGCCTCGAGCACGTTCAGGGTTCCTACGATATTCGTCTCGACGAACTCGCGCGGATGCTGGTACGAGTACGGAATCGGGATCAGCGCGCCGAGGTGCAGAACGATCTCGCAACCCTTGATTGCGTTCGTGACAGCCTCGGGATTGACGAAGTCGCCGGTGAACACGTCCACCTCGTCAAGGATCGCGTGGTCGAGACGGTCGAGCCAGCCGCGGTCGCTGCGCGAGTTGTAACGGACGAAGCCCCGTACGGAAGCACCCTGGGCGACGAGAAGCTCGACTAGGTGGCTGGCGATGAACCCGCCGGCGCCCGTCACGAGGACCCGGCGGCCGTCCCAAAAGCTCGAGTTGCCCGTGGGAACCATTTCGCGGTTGAGCTTGACACGACGACCAGAGGTGCTGTCGGCCACGGCACCAGGGTATGCGTTTCGTTAGGTTCCGCCTCGATGGAAGTCCGCCGGCGGCGAGTACTCGTACTCGTGTACTTCTTCCCGCCGCTCGGCGGGGCTGGCGTCCAGCGGACCCTGAAGTTCGTGCGCTATCTCGAGCCGCTCGGCTGGGATGCAACAGTGGTCACGACCAGGTCCCGTCTGTACCGGGCGCGCGATGACTCACTTCTGAATGACGTGCCCGCCGACACGCGCATCATCCGTACCCGCGCGCTGCCGATCGCACGCTGGGTCGGCATGGCCTTTTACCGCCTGCGAATGCGGCGGCTCTACACCTGGGTGACCTGGCCCGACGGTGGCTTTGGGTGGGCGCCCTTCGCGATACTGGCCGGCCTCCGAGCAGCGCGACGAGAGCGACCGGACGTCCTTTACTCGAGCTCGCCGCCGCAGGCGGGCCATCTGGCCGCACACGTTATCCGCCGGTTGACGGGAATACCGTGGGTAGCCGACTTCCGGGACGAGTGGGCGTCTGACGTCTACCGCGCCGATCAGCCACGCACTCTTTCCCGACTTGCGGCTCGCGCCGAACGGACATTCACTTCAACGGCATCCCGTGTGGTCGTGGCAGCGGGATACTTCCGACTCGCCGGCATGCCGCAGGACGATGCGCGCCGCATAGAGATCGTGAACGGCGCAGACGAGGCGGACTTCCCTGCCTCGCCGGCGGGTCCGCCACCAGATCGGTTCGTTCTCGCGCACGTCGGCACGGTCTACGGCATCCGCGACCCGAGCCCCGTGCTGCAAGCCTTGGAGCGCCTTGTCAGCCGAGGCGAGCTCGACGGCAATCGGATCGAGGTGCGCCTGGTCGGCTCGCTGTGGCTAGACGCATTCTCTCCACCGCGAAGCATCCGGGTCGAGAGCACCGGTTACATCGAGCACGCACGAGCGGTGGCCGAGATGTGCGCGGCCACGGCGCTGCTCCTTTACATACCGAGCTCGAGTCAGGCGCCCTCGGGCAAACTCTTCGAATACTTGGCATCGGGCCGGCCCGTCCTCTGCGTCGCGTCTGCCGAGAACTTGGCGAGCCAGCTCGTGCACGAACTCGACGCCGGCGTCGTAGCCGATCCTGACGACGAAGCGAGCATCGAGCAGGCGATCCTGACGCTGTGGCGCCGCTGGGAAGAGAACGGGCTTCCCATCCGCACCGACGTCCGCCGCCGTGCCCTCGAGCGGTACTCGCGACAAGCGGGGGCTGCGCAACTGGCGCAGGTGTTCGATGAGGTCTTGCGCCGTTGATCCGTTCGCTCGCACGGACACTTTCGGATATCGCAACGGATCTCATGACGCCGCATCTCACTGCGACGTCGATACGCGCGCGCTCGCCGACGCTGTGGAAGTGATCGGGAGCGTGCCGGCCGAACGAATGCACGACGTCAACGGCGCGGCGCGGGTCGAGGCTGCTCGGTGAGCTCGGCGCGTCGCCACCTCGGAGTTGGCGCGGCGTTTTCGGTGTTCGTCCAAGGCGGCCCACTGCTCGCCGCCGCCGTTCTCAGCATCGTCCTGGCACGCACGATTGGCCCGTCTGGCAACGGTCGCTTCGCGCTGTTGGTCACGCTGACGGGACTGGTGGGGATCCTCGTTTCGCTCAGCCTGAGCGCAGGCATCACCTATGAGGTCAGTCGCCGCCGCTGGTCTGTCCGGCGAGCCTTCGGCACCAGCTACGCGACGGGGTTCGCTCTCGGCGTTGTGGGCTTCGTCATCGGCTTCGTCGTGTTCGTGCTCACTCGCGATTCGGTCTTCCACGGGATCCGCACCGAACTCGCGGTGCTGGCGCTCGCGAGTCTGCCGCCGGCGCTCGCCTACCAGTTCGCCGATTCGATCCTCCTCGCACGCGAGCGCTACGAGAGCTACGCGGGGCTTGAGCTGTCTCACTCGGCCACGCTGCTAATGGTTGGTGCAGGACTCGCAATCCCGTTCGGGCTAAGCGGCGCGGTGGTCGGCCTTCTCGCAGCCGCCTTCGTCGGCGCCGCCGTCGGCGCAATCCTGCTCGTCCGCGAGACCCGCGGCGACACGGTCGTCGACCGCGCCGGCTCCCTGCCGCGTGCGCTCCGATTCGGCCTCCAGAGCTGGGGAGCGAACCTGCTCCAGCAGATCAATTACCGTTTCGACATTTTGATTCTCGGCAGCTTCGCGGCCGCGAGAGATGTCGGCGTCTACTCGGTCGCGCTGACGTTGACGAGCGTCGCTTGGGTGCTGCCGCAGGGGCTGCAGACGGTCCTCTTCCCTCGGACCGCGAGCCTTCACGAGTCGACCGTGGTTGGCGAGCTCAGCGCCGACGACTCAGACGCTGCGCTCGCAAAGGCGGCACGCCACAGCGTATTGCTCACCGTCCCGGCGGCGCTGCTGATCAGTGTGCTGTTGCTGGTAGCCGTGCCGCTGCTCTACGGCGGCAAGTTCAGAGAGACGGTGCCGCTCGGCTTCGTGTTGCTGCCGGGCGTGCTGCTGCTCGGCGTAGGAAAGGTCCTGACGTCGGCGATCGCGGGCCGCGGTTATCCCGGGTACATCCTCTATAGCGGCGCGATCTCCGTGCCGGTCACGCTCGCGCTCTACTTCACGTTGATCCCGGCGTTCCACGCGTGGGGCGCGGCGATCGCATCGTCGATCTCCTACGGCCTCACCTCGCTCCTGTGGCTCATATTCTTCCGGCGCGCGACGCGAATCGGACTGCGCGCCGCGTTGGTCCCACGCGCCGAGGACGTAGCGGATTACGGTGGGCTCGCGCGGCTCGCGCGCACGTGGCGAGCCCCCCGGTAACGCACCGCCGTCATTCGCTAGCGTCTCCGTATGCCTGAGGCTCCCAGCAATCGCATGGAGCGGGCGGAGATCTGGGGGAACCTCAAGGACGCGCCGGACATCCTCGAGAAAGTACGCGTCTTTACAGAAATGATCCCTGAAGAGGTGAAGACGATCGTAGACGTCGGCTGCGGAGACGGCGCGATTACAAACCCGCTTGGCCGGCAGTGGGCTGTCACCGGCGTCGACTCCAGCCGCACGGCGCTGCAGTACGTCAATACCAGCGCCGTACTCGCGGACGCCCGCGAACTGCCATTTGCCGATGGGAGCTTCGACCTCGCCATGTCGAGCCAGATGCTCGAGCACCTGGATGATTCGACCTACGATGCTGCAGTCGCGGAACTTCGGCGCGTGGCGCGAAAGTACCTCCTGATTTCAGTGCCTTACCGCGAAGACCTCGACGTGCGAATGATCCGCTGCCCCACGTGCGGATGGCGCGAGCACGTCTGGGGGCACCTTCGCCGGTTCACTCCCGAATCGCTCCTCCAAGACTTCGCTGATTTCGAACCGTTGGAGATCCGGATCTTTGGCGATATGCAGGATCCCGCTTGGCCGAAGCCTTTGTTGTGGGTGATGCACAACATCTTCCGAGGCTGGTATGCGCCCGACGGGCAGAACCCGCAATGCTCTCGCTGTGGGAACACCGACTTCAGGGCGACGCGACGATTCTCGCCTTACCTGGTCCTTGTCAAGTTGGTACTGGACCGGGTGCGCTTCAAGTCCCGAACTCCGTACTGGCTCGCCGTGCTCGCGCGTCGGCGTCCGATCGCGGCTCGCTAACGTTCCCGCGCCGCTGGGATTCGCCAGATGCCGAGCAAGTGGCTGCAGAGTTGCGGCAGGGAGCCGAGTGCGGCTGACAGGAGCGGATGACGGCCCGTGAACTGAGCGAGCTCGAAAGCGAGCGCTGCACGGCGGAGAAGGGCCGGTTCGCCGAATAGACGCCTGAGCTCGCGTCCGTCGAGGCTGACGGTCGGCGTCGCGACGCGTGCGTCCTTATGCCCGAGCACGGACGACCGGAGCCGCAGCCCGCGCACGTCAAAGGAAAGGACCCAACCTCGCGCTGCGACGCGGCGCATCTCGCGGGCGGCGGCGAGACGCACCTCGTCGTCCAGGATCGAGGAGAGGCACGTGAACTGCGTCACCAAGTCGAACCCGCCATCGGCGTAGGGCAACTCGGTCGCGCTGCCGACTCGCAGGTCGAGCGTCGAGTAGCGCTTCCGGCCCTCGGAGATCCGGTCTTCCATGAGGTCGATGCCGTGACATTCTGCGGCCCCGTATTCCATGAGCCGGTGTAGGAAGTAACCGCTGCCGCAGCCGACGTCGAGCACTCGCGCCCCCGCAAGTGGAACACCGAGGTCGCCAACGGCGCGCAACACGGCTCGCTCGACGCTCTGCATGTACGAGACATAGCCCGGGTTGTCCCAGCGGTACGGGCTGTCGGAAGCGGAATCGCGTTCGCGATAAGCGCGGCGGATCCGATCGAGCTCGGTCTCCGTCATGTTGGGTATTGGCCCGGCCCACGATGCGAGGCTTCGGTCAATGGGCTGGGTGCGCCGGTCGTCACGCGCGACAGGCTACAGCGGTGTCGTCGACCGTACTGTGGAATTCCGGAGGCGGAGACGGAAGAGCAGACCCTGAAGAACGATTCGGAAAGTCCGACGCAGGCCAGCGCTCCAGAAGAGTAGCGTTAGCAACTCAGACAGCTGAACCTTCAGGAGCCGCGACGCGAAGGGAAGGTGATCGACGAGCGGTAGCAATAGCTTCAGAGCGCGCGGTGCCGGAGACAGCGCGCGATTCTCGGCACGCTTTGCAAAAAGCTCAGCGTTGCGCTCGCGCAGCTGCTCGTAGAAGCCCTCGAACGTCTGAACCCGGCCGCGAAAACGACCGCCCGCGTCGCGGCGGTAATAGAAGGTGACTCGCGGGACGTAGACGCCGGCGAAGCCACGGGCGGCGATCCGCATCCAGAGATCCCAGTCTTCGATGCCCCTCCGCAGCTGCCAGCCGCCCGCCTGCAGGAGCAGCTCGCGCCTGAAGGCCGCGATCCCCGGCCGCGAGTTGACATACGTCACGTGCCACGGGCATAGGTGCGGCGCGCTGGGGATGTGAGCGTGCGCCGCGCCGAAGCTCTCTGCATCGCCCCATGCTGCGGCGGCTTCGGGATTAGCGTCCAGCGCGTCGGCGAGAAGACTGGTCGCTCCCGCCACGATGATGTCGTCGGACGAGAACGGAAGGACGTACGAGGCCGACGTCTCTTGCAGGCCTGCCATCCAGGCCGACGCAGGTCCGGCGTTCTGCTGACGGAGAACACGGATGCCCGACCGTTCGATGCCCGTCAGCGCATCGAGCGTGGCAGGATCGGTCGAGCCGTCGTCGACGATGACCAGTTCAGTATGCGGCTCACCGCGGAGAGACTCGATCGTCTCGTCGATCGTCGCAGCGTCGTCGTGACACGCAACAAGAATCGCCATCCTGACATCGTCACGAGATGCGGTCATAGACATCCCTCGTTCGCTTCACCATGTCCGCGGCTGTGAAGTGCTCTCTGACGCGTTGACGTGCACGTTCGCCGAGCTCGATCCGTTGTGCCTGGTTCATGAGGCGCCGGAACGCCGCCGCGAAGCCCGCGATGTCGCCGAACCCTACGACGATCCCGTCGTCTGCGACGACTTCGACATTCCCCGGCGCGTCCGACACGATAACGGGGAGTCCGAGTGACATCGCTTCCAGCAATGAGAACGACAGCCCTTCCCGGAGTGAGGACAGCACGAAGAAGTCGGCGGCGGCGAGCAGCGTTACGACATCGGCGCGAAACCCAAGCACGCGCACCGCATCGGGTTCGTCCCGCCCGAGCCGTTCGAGCTCGGGCCGAAGCGGCCCATCGCCCGCCAGCAGCAGCGTCAGTGCGTCGCCACCTTGCGCTACTTGCCTCGCGGCCGTGACCAGAGCGAGAGGATCCTTGTGCTCTTCGAGAGAGCCGACAGAAACGGCAACGATTCTGTCCCCGTCGATTTCCAGCTCAGCCCTGGCAGCTGCACGCTGTTCCGAAGTCGGCGGCGGAAGCATTTCGACTCCGTTGTGGATCACGACGAGTCGTTCCGCGGTGCGCTGGTCGATTTCCACGACTTCGTCGTACTCTGCGCGGGAGACGCATATCGTCTTGGAAGCCGAGCGCACGATCAGCCTCAGACTGATCCCGGCGCCCGCCTTGCGAGCCCCGTTGAGCCGGCGGAGCAGATGCAGGCCGTGGAGCGTCACCACCGAAGGGCGCCTCGCTAGGGTCGGAAGGCACAACGTGCTCGCCACCTCGCCGTGAACGTGGACGACGTCGTGGGCCCGAGCGAGTCTATGCACCTCCGCCGATTTCCGAACGATCGACGCCCGGCTGCCGACGGGCTTCGCGCTTGGCGCAAGGTAGGCGCGCTCGAACCGATAGCCGTCCATCTCCTCGAGCGCATCGACGTACGTCGCACCGCCGCCGCCGGGGTGCGGCAGCACGTGGAGGACGCTTCGCGTGCTAGTCATCGCGCGAGTAGCTTCGCAAGACGACGCCGAGCGACTGCTCGAGCGACAGCCGCTCCGCATTGGCCTTGAACCATGCAAGCGTCGACTCGCGAAGCGCCTGACCCGCCTCGTAGACGCGCACGATCGCATGGCAAAGATCCTCGGCCGACGATGACGGAGCGACGAATCCGTTCTCGCCCTCGGCGATGAGCTCCTCGGCGGCGTTGTCGTCGTCGCCGACGACGACAGCGGGCGTTCCGCGGGCCATCGCCTCGAGCACGACCAATCCGTAACCCTCGCGCTGCGACGGCAGCGCCAGACACAGCGCGTGGTCGAGCGCGCGGTCGACGACGGCTCCGTCGACGAAGCCGGGCGCTTCGACGACACCTGCCAAACCGTACTCGGCAATGGAGTCGAGCACCTTTTGCCGGTCAGGGCCGTCGCCGTAGATCTCGCCACGCAAAGCTGGGATAGCTTGGCGCGCCCGGGCGAGGGCGGGGACGAGTGTAGCGGGCCGCTTCTCCGGAATGTGCCTTCCCGCGAAGACGACGACCGGCTCTGCCGGGTGCGGCTCGTGCGCAGCCGGCCGCTCGAACTGGCCCTCGAGCACGACGACCTCGCCGCGAACTCCTTCCTCGCGCAGCCGCAGTTCGTAAAGCCGCGAGAAACAGAACGCCTGCTGCGGGATTCGCAGACAACGCAGCTGAACCGACCAGCCGATGCGCCCGCCGAGCGGACCGAGGTACTCGCGCCAGTACGCACGCGACCAGAACTCGTGCCAGTCGACGACGAGGCGAAACCGGCACCACCTGCGTAGAAGCCCTGCCGCCAGCAGCGAAAAGTACGGAAACGACGCGGTATGCACGACGTCGTAGCGCCGCCCGTGTCTCACCAGGTGCCAGAGGACCCCGAGGCCGAAGACGAGCGGCGGGCCGATGCGCCTGCGGCCCCCGACGTACAGCTCCATTCGCGGCCCCACCGCCACCACGCGGACGCCCCGAACACCCGGATCGACGCCTCGTTCCCATTGCCGGAGGGTCAAATACGTCACGTCGTGCCCCTCGTCGGCGAGCCTCTCCGAAAGGTTCCGGTACCAGCGCTCAGCCCCGCCGACCGTGTGGGGATAGAGACAGTCGTAGACGAGGCAGATGCGCACCGGCAGCGAGCGTATCGACCGCGCGCCATCCCCCCGGAAAGGACGAGATAGGTGGCAAATGCTGGACCAACGCCCAGTAGCCGCGCCGAGAACGCCGTGTTATTCCTGGACTGTGGTCACCCAGTTGATGCGCGAAGTCGCGCCGGCGCAGCTTCCCGAGCCCCTCGTCTCCGTTGTTATCCCCTGCCTCAACGAGGCGGGAAACATTGTGCAATGTGTCACGCGGGCCCTCGAGGTCATGGAGAAGAACGGGATCTCGGGCGAAGTCGTCGTCGCCGACAACGGCTCGGACGACGGCAGCGCCGCGCTCGCCGAGGCTGCAGGCGCCATCGTCGTCCACCAGCCCCGTCGCGGCTACGGCCGGGCGTACCTCGCCGGCTTCGCCGCCGCACGCGGCGACTACATCATCATGGTCGACGCCGACCTGACTTACGACTTCGAAGAGATTCCGAAGTTCGTCTCCGAGCTCGACGCGGGCGCAGAGCTCGTGATGGGCAACCGGATGGAGAACATCCAGCCGGGCGCGATGCCGTGGATGAACCGCTACATCGGCAACCCGGTGCTGAGCGGCTTCCTCAAGCTTCTCTACCGGACGCCGGTGCAGGACGCTCACTGCGGCATGAGGGCTGTTCGTCGCGAGGCGCTTCCGAAGCTCGACCTGCGCTCGGACGGGATGGAGTTCGCTTCCGAGATGGTCATCCGCGCCTCCAAGGCGGAGCTCAAGGTCAGCGAATTCGCGATCGCGCTCCACCCGCGCGGCGGCGAGTCGAAGCTGAATCCGTTCAACGACGGCTGGCGCCACGTGCGTCTGATGCTCCTGTACAACCCGGATTTCCTCTTCCTCGTACCCGGATTGCTGGTGGCGCTTGTGGGCGCGACGACGATGGCTGCGGTTTTCGCGGGCGCCTCGTTGTTCGGGCACACGTTCCTCGTCCACACGCTGATCGGCGGGTCGCTCCTCCTCGTCGTCGGGACTCAGCTGCTCGGCTTCGGACTCTGCGGTCGCATCTACGCCGTGAACCACCTCGGCGATCGCGATCCCTGGCTCGAGCGCCGCATTGCCCAGTTCCGCCTCGAGCATGGCCTCGTACTCGGATCCGGCGTCACGATCGCCGGAGTCGTGCTCGGCGGAATAGTCCTCGCACAGTGGATCGCCAACGGGCTCGGAAGCCTCGCGCAAGAGCGGGTCACGATTCTGGCGGCCACGCTCGTGATCGTCGGGATCCAGGTCTTCTTCACCTCTTTCCTGCTCTCGATCCTGAGCCTGCGGCGTCCGCAGGACTGACCCGCCTCCAGCCCGCGGGGTTGAGCCGATGGAGCTGACCCGCGAACTCGCAGTCCCGGCCTCGCGCGCGCGCGTTCGCGCGCTGGCGCGGCGAATCCCGAGCCCCGTGCTCCTCGGGCTCCTGGTCGCGGCGATCGCCGCCCTCGACGTCTGGTGGCGAACGATCGAGACCCGGCCGCCCCATTGGGACATGGGACGCCATCTCGGCAACAGCCTCTTCTACCTGCACGGCTTCAGCCTCACGGATCCACTCCCCTTCCTGGACGCGTACCGCTACTACCCCCCGCTCGTGTACTGGATCACCGACGCCTTCTACTTCGTGTCCGGCAGCGAGGCGCTGTGGCTCGCGATCCTGAGCAACGTCGTCTGGCTCGCCGTCCTCGTCTTCGCCAC
>WNFU01008146.1_pt1 | contig 13516 bp, 12 predicted proteins | sample 5400121 | NCBI WGS metagenome assembly WNFU01 (sample SAMN13153360, study PRJNA577476) | soil metagenome | isolation source: 100 cm soil or saprolite under grassland replicate 1 | place: USA:California | collected 2016-06-15
GTTTGCATCAGCACGATCCAGCGACTCTATTCCATGCTCAAAGGAAAAGACCTCGCCGAAGAAGACGAGGAGGAATCAGTCGAGGGTCTGGAGAAGATCTTCAAAGAAGTGGAGCCCATCGAATACAACCCGGCGATTCCCATCGAGACCTTCGACATCATCGTCACCGACGAATGCCACCGCTCCATTTACCATCTCTGGCGTCAGGTGCTGGAATATTTCGACGCCCATATCATCGGCCTTACCGCCACGCCCAACAAGCAGACCTTCGGCTTCTTCAATCAGAACCTGGTGATGGAATACGGTCACGAGCAGGCGGTCGCCGACGGCGTCAACGTCAACTATGACGTTTATCGCATCAAGACCGAGATCACCGAAGGCGGCTCCAAGGTCGATGCCGGCTATTACGTGGACAAGCGCGACCGGGCGACGCGCGCGGTGCGCTGGGAGCAACTGGACGAAGACCTTCAGTACGAAGCCAACCAGCTCGACCGCGACGTCGTCGCCGCGGACCAGATCCGCACGGTCGTCCGCACTTATCGGGACAAGCTCTTCAGTGAAATCTTTCCCGGCCGGACCCACGTGCCCAAGACTCTCATCTTTGCCAAAGACGACAGCCACGCCGAAGATATCGTCAAGATAGTCCGCGAGGAGTTCGGCAAAGGCAACGACTTCGCGCAGAAGATCACCTACCGCACCACCGGAAAAAAACCCGAAGACATCATCGCTGAATTTCGCAATAGTTACTTCCCGCGCATCGCCGTCACGGTGGATATGATCGCCACAGGCACCGACATCAAGCCGCTCGAAGTCGTTTTGTTCATGCGCTCGGTGAAATCCCGCAGTTTCTTCGAGCAGATGAAAGGGCGCGGTGTGCGAGTCATCAGCGAGCACGATCTCGCGGTTGCCACGCCGGATGCCAAGGCGAAGGACCATTACGTCATCGTCGATGCCGTCGGTGTTTGCGAGCGCGATAAAACCGACTCCCGCCCGATGGACCAGAAGAAATCCATTCCATTCGAAAAGCTGCTGCAAGCCGTCGCCCTCGGCAATACCGAGCCGGAAGTCATCTCGTCCATCGCCGTGCGCCTCGCCCGCATGAACAAGACGTTGGAAGATGATGACAAAGCTCAGATTGAAAAGAAGTCAGGCGGCAAGAGCCTCGCGACTCTTACGACCGCGCTAGTAAACAGCCTCGATGCCGACCGCCACCTTGAACAGGCGAAGAAAGACAACAACACCGAACAGCCCACCAGCGAGCAAGTTCAGCAAGCTGGGACAAAGCTGATTCAAGAAGCCGTCAAACCCCTCTATGATCCTGCTCTCCGAAATCTCCTGATCGAGCTCAAGAAAAGAGACGAGCAAACGATCGACAACGTCAGCCAGGACAAAGTCATCGAAGCCGGTTTCAGCGCCGACGCCTTGGAAAGAGCCAAAGGCGTCGTCCAATCATTCGAAAAATTCATCCAGGACCACAAAGACGAAATCACCGCGTTACAAATTCTTTATAGCCGGCCATACAAACAGCGCCTCCGATTCGAAGACATCAAAGAACTCGCCAACACGATCCAAAAACCTCCGCATCTCTGGACCGAATCCCAACTCTGGCAGGCCTACGCCGCCCTAGATAAATCCAAGGTCAAAGGAACGACAGCCAAACGGATACTGACCGACCTCGTCTCGCTAGTCCGCTTCGCCATCCACCAGGAGAACGAACTCGTCCCATTCCCCGAGCGAGTTAATGCGAACTTCAAATCTTGGCTGGCACAGCAAGAAACCTCTGGTAGAAAGTTCACGCCTGAGCAGCGCCGCTGGCTCGAAATGATCCGCGATCATATCGCCGCGAACCTTGGAATCGATCCGGAGGACTTTGATTACGCTCCTTTTGCGCAAGAAGGCGGGCTGGGCAAAGTGCATCAATTGTTTGGGACGGAACTGAATAAGATCCTCAACGAATTGAACGGGACACTAGCAGCGTGAGTAGAAGCAAGCCCGTCGAACCAATTGTTCCGGTTTTCAGTAAGGGGGACGTTCCTTCGAATTGGGATTTAGTCCCGATCGGTGAAATTTGCGTTCCAGTGAACAAAGTACATCCAAGGGAGAGACCGAACGTGGAATTCGATTACATTGATATTTCCGGTATCGACAACAACCTTTTCCAGATTGCTGAAACCAAGAAATATGCGGGACGGCAAGCACCTTCACGAGCGAGACAGCTTGTAAAAGCCGGAGACATCGTCTTTTCAACTGTTCGGACATATCTCAAGAACATTGCTCGTGTAACGCCAGAATACGATGGGCAAATTGCTTCAACGGGATTCTGTGTGTTGCGACCGGCGGAACCCGAATTTAGCAAGTATCTTTTTTACTATGTTCAGTACGAGCCGTTCTTGAATCAGCTCGCGAAATTTCAGCGAGGAACGAGTTATCCAGCCGTACGAGACGGCGACGTGTTTGCTCAGCTTATACCCGTCCCGCCAAAGAGCGAAGCTATAGGCATTGTCGCGGAAATCGAAAAACAATTCTCCCGTCTCGACGAGGCCGTCGCCAACCTCAAGCGAGTCAAGGCTAACCTCAAGCGTTACAAAGCCGCCGTCCTCAAAGCCGCCGTCGAAGGCAAACTCACAGAAGAGTGGCGCAAGGCTCATCCGGATGTGGAACCTGCCAGCGAACTCCTCAAGCGCATCCTCGCCGAACGCCGCGCGAAATGGAAGGAGAGGGGCAAATACAAAGAACCCATAGCAGTTGACGCCCCGAACTTACGTCCATTGGCTAAAGGTTGGATTTGGGCTCTAGTCGACCAGCTCTCGATTGTCGTGCGTGGTGCTTCTCCGCGCCCGGCAGGCCATCCTAAGTATTTTGGCGGGAACATTCCTTGGATTACGGTTGGCCCCCTCACAGCTGACGATCAACCTTATCTACGCTCCGTTCCAGAAACTGTAACGGAAGCTGGACGCGAAGCGAGTCGTGATATCGAGCCGGAGACACTTCTTCTCACCAACAGCGGTGCAACACTCGGGATTCCCAAAATCACATTGATCGGTGGGTGCATTAATGACGGTGTCGCCGCTCTTCTGAATGTGGATTACCCACTAAAGTTGTATCTTTTCTACTTCCTACGCTCACAAACGGAGCGCCTGCGCGCGATCAACCAAGGCGCTGCCCAACCGAATCTGAATACCACGATCATAAAGGACATTCCTGTCCCGCTTCCCCCCGTATCTGAGCAACATCAGATTGTAACAGAGCTGGAGCGACGGCTCTCAGTGCTTGATGAACTCGACGCGGTTGCATCTGCTAACGGCGACCGTGCCGAGCGCCTTCGTCACTCATTGCTCCAAAAGGCATTCTCTGGTCGCTTGATAACTACTGGGCCGAGAATAGATCACGTCAAGTTAACAGAGGCCCATTTGGCTCTCGAAAGCTAATCGCGATGGACGGATCGGATTCATATAATGTGTTCGAGGAACTCGAAAAATGGTCAAAAGATTTGGAGGTGTGGCAAAGGGCCGCTTTAATAGCTTTGCTTGAAAAAGTAGTACTCAGCACCGCAGATTTAGCTCTTATCTACGAGGAATTCAAAGTCGACAAGGTGTTGGCATTAGAGCCAGTAGAGCGGAAGGAGTATACATTTGAATCGACCAGGATTCCCAGAAAAAAAGACTCGCAAGAGCAACTGGTCTTGAAAAGCATTACCAATGCGAAGGGCATCAATGCCCTTGTAGAAGGGCAAGAGTTGAACTTCGGAGGCAATTTGTCCGTAATCTATGGCCCAAATGGTTCCGGGAAGTCCGGCTATGCAAGAATGCTAAAGGCGGCTTGTTTCACTCGTTCCAAAGACCAAAATATTCTTGGCAATGTCCTCTTACCTCTAACGCAGAGAGCGGCACCGTCAGCCGAGTTCAGTTTTACTAACGGAACTAAAGTAACATTCATTCTGGGGCAAGTCTGCGCTGAGTTGATCAATAATTTTGCCGTTTTCGATAGTTCCTGTATCCATGTGTATACGGACGAAAGTAACGATTTCAACGTTAGCCCGTATGGGTTTGACGTTTTCCCGGCACTCGTTGAAGTAACTGAGTACATCCGTAACCGTCTGAAGGAAGAGATCAGCAACCGTAACCCTGATCTCGAGTCTCTCAAAATTGAAGGCAGTACTTCAGTCGTGGGGACTCGACTCAGTAATTTGGGCGAGGCAACCGACCTAGACGAGCTAGCAGTATTAAGTGTCTTTGGAGCTACTGAAAGCCAAGAATTGACCGATCTTACCCGCCGTCTGGAAGAGCTATCGAGAAGAGACCTTGTAGAACTTGAAAAACAGAAGCGTCGACAGGTTGCTGATCTTCAGATTGTTTCAGAGCGCTACCGCATAGTTCAGCATGTAGTCCGGGAAGAGACTCTGCTCGAAATAGAGCAACGCATTTGTCACGTACATGAACTTAATGAATTAGCGAAAGCTAGCTCACTCGCCCAATTTAGCGGAGAGCCGGTTCAGCCTATTGGGACCGAGGCATGGACTACGCTTATCAGAGCAGCTGTTGACTACGCGGCCGAAACCTATCCTGGACAGCCGTTTCCTCCTGATGCGAACGATGCGCTGTGCGTACTCTGCCATCAGTCTCTTAACAATGACGGGGCACGCAGTCGATTAGCTAAGTTCTACGCCTTTCTAACCAGCGACACCGAAAAGAAGCTACAGGAGGAATCGACCAACCTTGAACTGCTAAGAGAAGCCTTGGAGAAACTGGATTTCTCTTTTTTTGCAGCACAATCGTCGTCACGTCGAGCCCTTGAAGACCTTGATCCGGAGCTGTCGGCAAAGCTAGACGAAAATGTCAAGGTGTTGAGAAAAAGACGGGATCAAGTTGTGACTTATATTAGTGCAAGAACATGGGAAGGGACGACGCCATTACCGCCAGACATAACAACGGAAATCGACAGAGTAAAAGACAAAATCGAGAAGGAACGGGAGGACCTTGAGCAGGACAACCCGGCAGAACTGAAAAGTAAGTTGAAGCTGCAGATTGACTTGTTAAAGGATCGGGCTCATTTGAATAAAATATTCCTTAAAGTAAAAGACGCCGTTAAGAACCTGCGCTGGATCAAAACGGCTTTAAACGAAAGCAAAAAACTCAGCACCAAAAGCATAACGGATAAACAGAAGGCGTTGACCAAAGAGCTGGTTGGCAAAGGATTTGTCAAGGAGTTTGCAAAGGAATGCGAGTTCCTCAAATTTGATCTCCCGCTTCAGATTAAGGTGACGGGTGAGTTTGGAACTACCCAGCGCAAGATCGAAATTGGAAACGCGGCTGCGGGCACTCTACCACACCCTTCAACAATTCTCAGCGAAGGAGAGCAAACTGCCGTCGCCCTTGCAGATTTTTTGACAGAAGTCCGATTGGTCGAAAGACCTTTGGGGATTGTGTTCGATGATCCAGTAACATCTCTGGACCACATCAGAAAGGAGCGGATAGCGCAAAGACTGGCTCGGGAAGCCAAGAAACGTCAGGTTATCGTCTTCACACACGATATAGTCTTCACAAACCACCTCGCACAGAATGCAGAGGTCGAGCAGGTTAAATTCGCTGGCCGGACAGTGTCTCTCGGTTATGATGACAAAACCCCGGGACATGTCGGACAAACCGTGTTTCCAAATAGTTACTACGAGGACATGGGCGCGGAATATGCAAAGGAACTTTTGAAGGAGGCAAATGAGAAAGACGGCAAGGAAAGTAAAGAAAAATTGCAAATGGCCTGCGGAGCGCTTCGAACCGCTTATGAGTACTTCATTCAACGAACGGTTTTCAACGATGTGATAAATCGTTGGCGTGAAGAGATGAAGCCATTTGCGTTATGCGAAATGTATTACAATGAAGAGCTTATTGGAAAAATAGGGGGACAGATGGGTCGGCTTTCACGATATATCGAAGCGCATTCCCATTCTCCCGAGTACCAAGAAGTTCCGCTTACTCCAGATGTCGTGCAAGAGTTCATTAATAGTTATTACGACATAACAAAGCGATTCAAGAAAGAGAAGAATGCCTTCCAAGACAAAAAGAAGAATGAGAAGAAAGGCATATATGAGTGAGCGTTACACGTTAGTCCGCGGGTCTCCACGCATGTAATCAAAGTAACATCGTCCAGAAACTACTGTAACGTTCTGCCCGGCGATGAGATGAGCGATGGCGATTATCCTTCGGCCTCAAGACGGCCTGCCTGTGCGGACACGCAAACACGGCTCTGAGCAGTTGACGTATTTTTTTCTCAAGATGGCTCATGAGGACACTTCGCAGGTTGGACAAAGGTCCAACGGGCAGGCAAAATGGTGATATACGATAGGGCAGATGCGAGGTGGGTTTTGGCAAGCTTCAAGCAAACAAAAGACTCCGCTGAGATGGCTGATGAAAAATCCTTAAGTCAGTCTTTCAACTTGAAGACCTGGAGTCAGGCAAGTTTGCGCCGCAGCAGGGTTGGCTGAAGGAGATTTGGGGTAAGTGGCCTGGAGATGAGAAAAATCGGTGTTGGAAAAACTCCTCAAGTTACCGCTGGAAAAGCAAAAGGAAGTATTGGACTTTGTAGATTCAATATGGCGACAACACCGTGGCCTCAAGACCGAGAAGGAAGCTGAGATTTCAAAAGCGGAACATGCGCGCATACTCCGCGTTCTCAGTGGTGTTGCGGCGCTTTCCGTGGAGACAGGACCTCCAGTAAGGAACCGGGACCATGACCATTATCTTACGGCGGCCATTAAGGGCTGTGCCTACGTGGTTGAATTCAATAGGTGACCGAAGTAGGAGAGTTCCAAGATGAGCGAGAAAAGCAGTATTCGACTCCCCCGGGACAAGATTGCCGATTTCTGCAAGAGAAATCGCATACGGAAACTCTCCCTCTTCGGTTCGGCTCTGAAAGGCGAGCTGCGGAAGGATAGCGACATCGACCTCCTGGTTGAGTTCCATCCTGACGAGGCGCCCAGCCTTTTTGATTTGGCTCGGATGGAGAGGGAACTTTCTACGCTTCTTGAAGGTCGAAAGGTCGATTTGCGCACTCCCAACGAGCTTAGCCGCTATTTCCGCGACGAAGTACTCTCCACAGCAAGTGTCCAGTATGCGGAAGGATGACCGTGTACGGCTGCAGCACATGTTGGACGTAGCCAACGAAGCTCTGACTTTCATTCAAGGCAGAATTCGAGCCGATCTAGATAATGACCGCATGTTGGTCTTGTCGCTGGTTCGGGAACTTGAAAATCATCGGCGAGGCCGCCAGCAAAGTATCCGCCGACACCCGTTCTCAAAACACTTCGATTCCGTGGCAAGATATTACCGGCATGCGCAATCGATTGATTTGATTCACGCCTACTTTGATGTCGATTTGGATACCGTGTGGAACACAGTGCAAGGACCTTCCACTATTTGAAAGCCGAACTCGAGAAGATTCTTTGACCAAGCGGATTCAGACATGAACGTTGTTCTGACATGATGGGCTAAAAACATGACCTCTTCCGCAATTGTTCAAAAACTCTGGAACTACTGTAACGTTCTCCGCGATGACGGGATGAGCTACGGCGATTGTCCTTCGGCTTGGCTCAGGACGGGCTCTGAGCAATTGACATATCTGCTGTTTCTCAAGATGGCCTATGAACGGACGAAGCCGCTGTTCGCGCCTGCCTTCGCTTCACTTTAGCCAGTCGATATCCTTCTTCAAGTGAAGTATATTCTGTATGCTGGAATTCATTGATTAGCGGAATTAGTGCGTATAGGCTATATCTGGATCGCACTCGGTAACTATATTCTATATGCTGTAATTCATATATTCTATGAATTATGACGTAGGTGATATACTATGGAAACGATTTCAGGGCTTGGAAAGCTTGATAGGGAAAGGTTAGCGGCGTTGATTCAGCGGACAAAGGGCACGATTTCAGTTGGTGAGGCCGCTGAAATACTTAAGGTTTCTCCGACTGATTCCGCAAAGATGTTAGCGCGATGGAGGAAAACTGGATGGGTCTCCCGAGTACATCGCGGTATTTACGTTCCCGTCCCTCTAGAATCACCAATCGCCGACGTCCCTCTTGAAGATCCTTGGATAATCGCTGAACGGTTGTTTGCACCTTGCTACATCGGCGGCTGGAGCGCGGCAGAGTACTGGGGTTTAACAGAGCAGATCTTTCGCACTGTCGTAGTGATGACGAAACAAAAACCTAGAGATAGATCGCCAAACATAAAAGGGACGAACTTTTTACTGCGCACGATTCTGGAAAGAGCGATGTTTGGTTTGAAACCTGTTTGGAGAGGACAGGTGAAGGTATCCGTATCTGACCCGACGCGGACGGTCCTCGACATGCTAAACGATCCCAAGCTGGGAGGAGGTATTCGCTCCACCGTCGACGTATTTCTCAGCTATCTTAAGTCAGAAAAAAAAGACACAAAGCTTCTAATTGAATACGCAAAACAGCTCGACAACGGCGCGGTGTTTAAGCGACTTGGTTTTTTAGCGGAGCGGTTCGCCCCGGAGGAGACGTACGTTATTCAGGAATGTCAATCGAGGATGACCAAGGGCAACGCCAAGATCGACCCTGCTTTACCGGCGGATAAACTAGTCACCAAATGGCGATTGTGGGTTCCCAATAGTTGGGCCACCGGAAAACCGAAGTGATCGGCAAACGAGAGATATTAAACTTTTCGAAGGAGCTCGGCTGAGCACCCAATGTCGTTGAGAAAGACTACATCCTCGGTTGGCTCCTAGCTGGGATAGCTCAGCATCCCGAGCTCGGCGCAAGCTGGATTTTCAAAGGTGGTACGTGTCTAAAGAAATGCTTCTTTGAGACCTATCGTTTCTCCGAGGACTTGGATTTCACCACTACAGATCCAAACCAGTTGAACAAAGAATTTCTTATTGGAGCTTTCACAGAGATTGCCGCGTGGATCTATGAGGCGACAGGTATCGAGATTCCAAGGGAATTAATTCGTTTCGACGTTAATCAAAATCCACGAGGAGGGACTTCCGTTGAGGGACGAATAGCTTTCGGGGACCGATGGAAATGGGTGGAGATCTACCACGGGTAAGGTTTGATCTAACAGCCGATGAGGTGCTCGTTCTCGAGCCAGTGATGCGTAAAGTCCACCATCCTTATTCGGACAATCCCACGGATGGCATTGAAGTTTTATGTTATTGTTTCGAGGAGGTATTTGCAGAAAAGACCAGAGCCCTGAAGGAACGTCTGAGACCACGTGACCTTTATGACGTCGTGCATTTGTATCGACATGATAGCTTCCGGCCCGACCGTCAGATTGTGATTACTACGCTTAAGGAAAAGTGTGAATTCAAAGGGATAACAATCCCAATGATGCAAGATTTTACAGGCCACGCTGGACGTGCTGAGCTAGAGGCCGAATGGGAAAGCATGTTGAAACACCAATTGCCGGCCTTACCTCTGTTCGAACAGTTTTGGAATGAACTCCCTGCGGTATTCGAGTGGCTACATGGAGAACTCGAAAAGATTCAACGACCTGCTTTTCCGGAGATCAGCGCTGGATTGGATCACACTTGGCGGCCATCCGATATGGTTCAAACTTGGAATTCGGCAGTTCCACTTGAAATTATTCGGTTTGCTGCCTCAAATCGCCTATGTGTCAATCTCGCTTACCAGGGAAGTAACCGCTTGGTAGAACCCTATTCCTTCCGGCGCACTCGTGATGGTCATCTGCTTCTACATGCGGTAAGACATAATTCCGGCGAGGCTAGATCGTACCGGGTCGATCGAATACAAGGAGCAGAAGCTTCCAATGTGGGGTTTACCCCTCGGTACGTCATTGAACTCTCAGCTTCCGGACCGATATCCGCGCCGCCAATTCAGCGTATTACCATAGGACTCAGTTTAACTAGAAGGCCACGGACAAGGGTTACGCGGTGGTCTCGCTCTGGTCCAACGTATGTTTACGAGTGCTACTATTGCGGTAAAAAATTCTATCACAAAAAGCATGATGCTCAGCTGCGGCCTCATAAAGATAAACATGGATATAGATGCTCCGGTCGGAGAGGATACCTGGTAGATACGAAATACTAGGAGACAAGATGACTTCTTCCGCAATCGTCCAGAAGCTTTGGAACTATTGTAACGTCCTTCGGGACGATGGGATGAGTTATGGCGATTATGTCGAGCAATTGACGTATTTGCTGTTTCTCAAGATGGCTGATGAGCGGACGAAGGGTCCGCATAATCAGCCAAGCATGGTGCCGGAAGAAGCGACTTGGCCGACACTAATCAAAAGAGATGGCGATGAGCTGTTCGATCACTACCGCCACGTTCTAGAAAAGCTCGGGAACGAGAAGGGTCTGCTCGGTCTGATCTTCAATAAATCTCAGAACAAGTTTCAGGACCCGGCGAAGCTGCGGCGGTTGATCGTTGATCTGATCGACAAGGAAAACTGGTCGGTTATGAGCGCGGACGTGAAGGGCGACGCGTACGAAGGTTTGCTAGAGAAGAACGCGCAGGACGTGAAGACGGGTGCCGGACAATACTTTACGCCCCGTCCTTTGATTGCGGGGATCGTCGATGTGATTACCCCAAGGCCTAACGAAACAATCTGTGACCCGGCCTGTGGCACAGGCGGGTTCTTTCTAGCGGCGAATGAGTACGTTATCCGGCATTATCCGAACATGACGAGAGATGAGAAGCGGAAGCTTAAAGAATCCACCTTCCGCGGTTGCGAACTGGTCCAGAGCACTGCACGTCTATGCGCTATGAACATGATGCTGCATGGCATCGGAGGCGATGAGCTTCCGCTGGTGGTTGCGGATTCTCTGGCAGGAGATCCCGGCGACCGCTATGAGATCGTGATGACCAATCCGCCCTTTGGTAAAAAAAGCAGCACGACCATTGTCGCGGATGATGGCAAAGTGGCCAGAGAAACGGAAATCATCGAACGCGACGACTTCTGGGCGACGACCTCGAACAAACAGTTGAACTTCCTCCAGCACGTCAAAACCCTGCTGAAGCAAAACGGCCGGGCGGCAATCGTTGTGCCGGATAATGTCCTCTTCGAAGGCGGCGCAGGGGAGACGGTTCGACGGAAGCTGCTGCACGAATGCGAAGTCCACACGCTTCTCCGTCTTCCGACTGGTTTGTTCTACGCGCAGGGCGTCAAGGCGAACGTTCTTTTCTTTGACAAGAAACCCGCCAGTGAAACGCCGTGGACGAAGAAGCTCTGGATCTACGATCTCCGTACAAACAAGCATTTCACTCTCAAGACCAATCCGTTGAAGCGCGAAGACCTCGACGAGTTTGTTCAGTGCTACAACCCTGAAAACCGCCATCAACGTCAGCCGACCTGGTCCGAGAAAAATCCGGACGGTAGATGGCGAGCATACGCATATGACGAGCTCATCAACCGCGACAAAGCTAGCCTCGACGTCTTCTGGCTCAGAGACGAAAGCCTCGAAGAGTCCGATAACCTCCCCGACCCCGACGTGCTCGCCCAGGAAATCGTCGAAGACCTGGAAGCCGCTCTCGAACAATTCCGCGAAATCGCCAGTGATCTAGGCGGGGAGCAGGCAGTAGCCGAGAAGAGTGTGTCCGGAAACAATAAATAATAACTCATTCCGCAGGGATTAATGGAGTGAAGGTATGTTGACCAACAAGGATCGCAAAATTGCTGACCAGATTAAAAAGCGTCTTTTAGCGTCTGACGGTGCGCGAATTCAGCGGGTTTTCCTCTATGGCTCGCGTGCAAAGGGTACGGCGACTAAAGAAAGTGATTTTGACTTACTGGTGGTTGAAAAAGATCCTGTGGCTAAGCGAGAGGAGATGATGCGTCTCCGTCAAGTTATCAGCGATCAGCCTCATGCCGTTGATATCTGGGTTATGGGAGAAGAAGAATTTGAAGAGACAAAGGACGTGATTGGAGGCCTTGCTTATCCAGCTCACAAATACGGCTTGGTGTTATATGAGAACACGTGAGCAGGTGAAATGGGATTTCGTACAGCAATGGTTAAACAGGGCTCGCAAGGACTTGGCTGCAGGCGAGTTGCTACTCAAAGGAGCGTTTGAAGATTACGAAAATGTCGGATTCCATGCCCAGCAGGCTGCGGAAAAGTTTATCAAAGCCTTCCTTGTTTGCCACCAGATTGAGTTTTCTAAAACCCACAACATTGCGCTTCTGACGCAGACTGGCGCTGGAGTCGATTCGCTAACATCGTATGCGGTAGAGTTTCGCTATCCGATCTTCCCTCCGTATCGCGCAATGAAGGGGAAAAGGCGCTGCGTTTAGGAGAGAAAACGCGCGATCTCATTCTTGCTTCCCTGAAGCCCTATATCGATGCTGGAAGACCGCAAGGAGGAACTCCATGAGATTTAAAGAATTCCAACAAGTAGCATTGGCTAAGGATATTCCGGAAAGCAATCTTCGGCGGGGAGACTTGGCAACCATTGTGGATATGCATCCAGCAAATGGTGGAGAGGTGGGTTACTCGATAGAAGTCTTCAACGCCCTTGGGGAAACGATAGCGGTAACTACATTGCCGGAGTCGGTCCTTGAGGAGCTCACCGTAAACGAGATTCTTCACTTACGTTCTCTCACCGGCTAAATATGAAAAGCGTACAAGGTCAATTTCCAAAGCCGAGTCTTGCGCGGAAGTCGGAGAGTGTTGGGATGAGCAGAGGAAGAAACAGGGACCGGCTGGTTTTTTAATCGCGACAAAGCTAGCTTTGACATCTTTTGCCTGGGACGGGAGAAAAGGGGACATTCTGAATTTTGAATGTCGAGAGAACCACAACAAAGTCAGCCTCGACGTGGTTTGGTCAGAGACGAAAGCCGGGAAGAATCCGACAATCTCCGCGATCCCGACGTGCTCGCCCAGGAAATCGTCGAAGACCTCGCAGCCGCCCGTGAACCATTCTGCGGAATCGCCATGGATCTAGGCGCTGCTATGCTTACAGAGAAGATCAATAGATGACCGATAAACTTTGGAGATTCGAAACTTTAGACTTGCTCTGCTAACCCGCCGTTTACCGTGTTCAATTGCTCTTCACTACTGCAGCGTCGTTTAATTTCATCTTATTCCGAGTCGAGGATCGATTTTATCTTTCGTGATTGAGTTGACATTATCGTCTGACCTTTGATAACCGAAGCTTATCGATACGTCCTCCAACTTTGACGGGCTCCTAGTGTGAATGAGGGCCGACGAGGAAAAAATTATGGTTCCTCGGAGGAGGATTGTGACCAGAAGAGTCTAAAGCCAGCCGCTTTGGCCATTCGTCACGCCACGGTTGCTGGCTTTCTTATTGATCAATAGGAGGCAAAGCTATGAGTTGTAGCTTTGGAGAATTCTGGCGTTGTTGATGCTGTGGTTCGAGGTGAGTGAACGCGCGGTACTTAGGGCGAAAGGAGAAAGCCATGTATGCGACGATACGACGATACGAGGGCGTGACGAATGCGACTGAGGCTGGACGGCAGGTGAGAGAAAAATTTTTGCCAGTTATTTCTGAGATCGCAGGGTTCGTGGCGTACTATTGGATTGA
>WNFU01014745.1_pt1 | contig 13514 bp, 10 predicted proteins | sample 5400121 | NCBI WGS metagenome assembly WNFU01 (sample SAMN13153360, study PRJNA577476) | soil metagenome | isolation source: 100 cm soil or saprolite under grassland replicate 1 | place: USA:California | collected 2016-06-15
CCATGCCCGATCTGGCCCGACGCCTGGCCGTCGCGCGCGGCGACGAGCTCGCCGACGTCGTCGTCGAGGGCGCCAAGGTCTTCTCCGTCTTCACGCGCGAGTGGCTCGAGACCGAGATCGCTATCTGCGACGGCTACATCGCCGGCCTCGGCGAGTACGCAGGCAAGGAGGTCGTGCACGCGCGCGGCAAATACGTCGTCCCCGGCTTCGTCGACTCGCACATGCACCTGGAGACGACGAAGCTCATGCCCGGGGAGTTCGCGCGCCTCGTTCTCCCGCTCGGCACGACGACCGTCGTCGCCGACCCGCACGAGATCGCGAACGTGCTCGGGACGGACGGCGTCCACTGGCTCGCCGACCTCGCCGACGAGATCCAGCTCGACGTCTACTTCATGGCCTCCTCGACAGTGCCGGCGTCCAAGTTCGAGTCGCCGCGGCGGGCGCTCACGCCCGGGGATCTGGAGGGGCTTCTGCACCGCCGGCGCGTGATCGGGCTCGCCGAGATGATGAACTTCCCCGGCGTCGTCTCCGGGGACGAGCTCGAGCTCGCCAAGCTCGCCCTAGGCGCCTCGCACGTGGACGGGCACGCGCCCGGCGTCCTCGGGAAGGAGCTCATGGCCTACGCCGCCGCCGGAATCCGCTCCGACCACGAGGCCTCGACGCCCGAGGAGGGGCGCGAGCGCCTGCGCGCAGGCATGTGGCTCCTGATCCGGGAAGCCTCCGCGGCCCGGAACCTCGAGGCGCTCCTGCCGCTCGTCGAGGAGTACGGGCCGGCGCGGATGGCCTTCTGCACCGACGACCGCGAGCCGGAGCACATCGCCGAGGAAGGACACGTGAACTCGATGGTGCGGGCGGCGGTCGAGCACGGGATCGCGCCTGAGGACGCTCTCGTCATGGCGACGCTCAATCCCGCCACCTGGCACGGGCTCAGTCATCTCGGCGCGATCGCGCCCGGCTATCAGGCAGACCTACTCGTCCTCCCGGATCTCGAGCGCTTCGAGCCCGAGACGGTGCTGAAGGCGGGGAATCCGCTGAAGGACGTCCCGCCGGCGGAGGTGCCCGAGTGGGTGCGGCACACGGTGCGGATCCAGCCGGTGGCCTCGAACGACTTCCAGATCCCGTGGGAGGGCCGCAAGGCGCGCGTGATCGGACTGATCGAGGGGCAGATCGTGACGGACGCCCTGGAGGAGGAGCCGCGCGTCGACAACGGCCTCGCGGTCGCGGATCCCGCGCGGGACCTCGCCAAGATCGCCGTCGTGGAGCGCCACCTGGGGACGGGGCGGATGGGGCTCGGCTTCGTACGCGGATTCGGCTTGCAGCGCGGCGCGATGGCCTCGACGATCGCCCACGACGCGCACAACATCGTCGTCGTCGGCGTCGACGACAGCGACATGGCGCGGGCGGTGCAGCGGCTGGCTGAGTTGGGGGGCGGACTGGTCGTGATCGCCGACATGGGTGTGCAGGCCGAGCTGCCGCTTCCGGTGGCGGGACTCCTGTCGGTGGAGCCCTACGAGGAGGTCGTGCGGGAGACGGAGGCGTGCGTGGCGGCGGTGCGCAAGCTCGGCTGCACCTTCCCCTCGCCCTTCCAGATGATGGCGTTTCTAGCGCTGAGCGTGATCCCGAAGCTGAAGATCACGGACAGCGGCCTCATCGACGTCGACGAGTTCGAAGTTTCGCCTCTCTTCGCCGATTGAGGCGAAGTCGGGCGTCGTCAGCGGGCGAAGTTCACAGCCCTTATGATCCTGGTCCGCTTGTCTGACAACGCTCTCTTCGAGCCGATTTCGCGGCAGAAGACGTATGAAATCGTCGCGGAGCGCCTTCTCGGGCTCATCAGCTCGCGCCATCTCGGGCCGGGCGACGCCATCCCTTCCGAGCGCGAGCTCGTTCAGCTCTACCGGATCAGGAGCGGCGGCAACGGGAGCTTCACGGTTGCTCAGTTCGGCAACCCTCTCAACAACTCCCTGGATTTCCTGCTGTCCGTTGATGAGGCCAACTACGGCGAGCTCTTCGAGGTTCGGCGGATCCTCGAGGGCGAGGCGGCCGCCCTCGCCGCCTCGCGTCATCGCGACGAGGACGTCGTCCGGATGGCCGCGGAAATCGAGGCGATGGAAGCGGCGCTCGACTCGGAGGAGGGCTTCATCGCAGCCGACCTGCGTTTCCACCTCACGCTCGCCGAGGCGAGCGGGAACCGTCTCATCGCACACCTGATGGACGCAATCCGCAGCCTCCTGCAACGCTCGCTTTCGTCGGCCTACCACATCCCGGGGAGTCCAGAAGGCGCCGTCGTCCTCCATGGTCTCATCCTCGAGGCGATCGCCGCCAGACGGCCAGAGGAGGCGCGCCAGCGCATGCAGGAGCACGTCTCGCGCGTTGAGCGCGACATCACGAGGTCGGGGGACTGACGATGGAGCTCGGATTCGTCGGTCTCGGCGTGATGGGCGGCGGCGTCGCCCGGCGCCTGCTCGCCGCAGGCCACGAGCTTCACGGCTGGAACCGCACGCCCGAGAAGGCGGCCCCGCTCGTCGCCGAGGGACTCGTCCTCGAGGAGTCGCCAAGGGCCGTCGCCGAGCAGGCGGATGTGGTCTTCACGATGGTCACGAACGTTTCCGCGCTCCGTGCGGTCGCCGAGGGAGAGGATGGGATCATCGCCGGTCTCCGCCCGGGCAAGGTATGGGTGGACATGACGACGGCCGCCCCGGCGGTGTGCCGAGAGCTTGCCGAACGGGTCCGGGAGACGGGCGCCGACATGGTCGACGCCCCGGTGTCGGGCAGCGTGTCGACGCTCGAGGAAGGCCGGCTCTCGATCATGGTCGGCGGGAGCGAGGAGACGTTCCGCCGTGTCGAGCCGATCCTTCTCGACATCGGGCCGAAAGTGACTCGCGTCGGCGACAACGGCCAGGCGCTGCTCTTGAAGATCGCCATCAACCTGAGTCTGCACGTGCAGATGGTCGCCTTCTGCGAGGGCCTCCTCTTGGCCGAGAAGGATGGGATCGACCGTGAGGTCGCCCTCGACGTGATGCTCGGAAGCGTCATCGCCTCGCCGATGCTCAAGTACCGGGCACCGTTCATCCTCGACATGCCGGACGAGGCCTGGTTCAACGTCAACATGATGCAGAAGGACATGCTGCTCGCCCTCGAGGCGGGCCGCCAGCTCGACGTGCCGATGCCGACGACGGCGAGTACGAACGAGCTCCTGACGGCTGCCCGCGCCATGGGGCTCGAACACAACGACTTCGCCGTCGTCTATGAGGTGCTCGCCGAGATGGCCGGCCTGAAGCGGGTGGAGCGGTGATGGCGACCGAAGCCGTGCCCGCGGCCGACGTCGGCGCGGAGCTCGCCCTGCGGATGTACGAGCAGATGCAGCGGATCCGCTCCTTCGAGGAGCGCGTCGACCAGCTCTACCGGGGCGCGAAGATGCCAGGGCTCGCTCATCTCTACGTCGGCGAGGAAGCCGTCGCCGTAGGCGTCTGCGAGGCGCTTCGCCGCGACGACTACATCACCAGCACCCACCGCGGCCACGGCCACTGCCTGGCGAAGGGCGCGTCGATGGACCGTATGTTCTGCGAGCTCCTCGGCAAGGAGGAGGGCTACTGCCGCGGCAAGGGCGGCTCGATGCACATTGCCGACCACGAGAACGGCAATCTCGGCGCAAACGCGATCGTGGGGGGATCGACCGGCATCGCGACCGGCGCCGCGTTCTCGGCGAAGGCGCGGGGTACCGACCAGGTCGCGGTCTGCTTCTTCGGCGAAGGTGCACTCGGCCAGGGCGTCCTCTACGAAGTGATGAACATGGCGGCCCTCTGGAAGCTGCCGGTCGTCTACGTCTGCGAGAACAACTCCTACAACGAGTACACCCACTTCTCGGAGACGACCTCGGGCGACATCGGGGCGCGGGCGGCGGCGTTCGGGATCCCGGCCGAGGAAGTCGACGGGCAGGACGCGCGCGCGGTCTACGCGGCCACCCACCGCGCCGTCGAGCGTGCCCGTCGCGGCGAGGGCCCCGGCTTTCTCGTCTGCGAGACATACCGCTACCACGGCCACCACGTCGGCGACGTCGATCGTGCCTACTACCGCTCGAAGGACGAAGAGGAGCGGTGGAAGTCCGAGCGCGATCCTCTCCGCCTCCTCCGTACCTGGATCGTCGAGCGGGGTTTCGCGGACGAGGGCGAGCTCGAGCGCATCGCCCACGACGTCGAGGCAGAGGTGGCGGCCGCCGCCGAGCACGCGCTCGAGGCCCCTTTCCCCGATCCCAGCGAGGTCGACAAGCATGTCTACGCCGGCTGAGGTCACTGTCCCCAAGGAGCACGAGGGCACGCGCGAGATCTCGCTCGCGCAGGCCGTCAACGAGGCGCTCGCCGAGGAACTGCGGCGTGACCCGACTGTGTTTCTCATCGGGGAGGACGTCGCCGAGGCCGGCACGCCCTTCAAGGTGACCTCCGGGCTCGTGGAGGAGTTCGGGACCGAGCGCGTCCTCGACTCGCCGATCTCCGAAGCGGGCATCACCGGAATCGGGCTCGGCGCGGCGATGACCGGCATGCGTCCGGTCGTCGACATCATGTTCGGCGACTTCCTCACACTCGTGATGGACCAGCTCGCCAACCAGGCGGCGAAGGCCCACTACATGTCGGGCGGGCGGCTGAAGGTGCCGCTGACGATCCGCACCACGCTCGGCGCGACGCGTCGGTCGGCTGCCCAGCACAGCCAGAGCCTGCACGCGTGGGTATCGCACGTGCCCGGCCTGAAGGTGGCTCTCCCCTCGACCCCCTACGACGCCAAGGGTCTCCTGAAGACGGCGATCAGGGACGACAGCCCCGTCGTCTTCTTCGAGGACAAGATGATGTTCGCGGCCAAGGGCCCGGTGCCCGATGGCGAGTACACGATCCCCTTCGGCGTGGCGGACGTAAAGCGAGAGGGAGACGACGTGACGATTGTCGCCACGAGCTCGATGGTGTACGTCGCCCTCGAGGCAGCCGATCGACTGGCCGCGGAGGGCGTCAGCGCCGAGGTCGTCGACCCGCGCACCCTCGTCCCGCTCGACCGCGAGACGCTCGTGGCGTCGGCGAAGAAGACAGGGCGGGTCATCGTCGTCGACGAGGGCCACCGTAGCTACGGCGCGTCTGCCGAGCTCGCCGCGGCAATCGGGGAGGAGGCGTTCTACTGGCTCGACGCGCCGGTGCGGCGCGCGGCCGCGATGGACGTGCCGGTGCCCTTCTCCCCGGTGCTCGAGGACCAGACGGTCCCGACGCCCGACTCGGTTGTGGAGCTGTCCCTGTCCCTCGTCGGAAAGGCGTAAGCGATGGCGTTGCGGAGCTTCGGAACGATGGCGGTCGACTGGGAGCAGCGGGCCGACTTCGACCGCCTTCGGCGCGAACGGCTGGCCCGGGCGAAGGAGCACCTGGCGGAGTCGGAGCTCGGGGCGCTCCTCTGCTTCGACATGTCGAACATCCGCTACATCACCGCGACGCACATCGGCACGTGGGCGATCGACAAGCTCATCCGCTTCTGCCTGCTCCCGCAGGGCGGCGAGCCGATCATGTGGGACTTCGGGTCGGCCGCGCGGCACCACAAGCTCTTTTGCCCGTGGCTGGGAGAAGACCGCTCGCGCGCTGGCATCTCGACCCTGCGCGGTTCCGTCGAGGGACGCGCCGAGTCGGTGGCGAAGAAGATCCGCATCGAGCTCGAGGAGGGCGGGCTCCTCGACGAGCCGCTCGGCGTGGACGTGATCGAGCTCCCCGTGCTCCGCGCGCTCGAGGCTGAGGGAATCCAGGTCGTCGATTGTCAGGCGCTCATGCAGGACGCGCGCATGTTGAAGACGCAAGACGAGATCACGCTCCTGACGACGGCGTGCGCGATGGTCGACGCCGCCTACGAGGAGCTCTTCCGCGCCCTGAAGCCGGGCATGCGCGAGAACGACTGCGTCGCGCTCGTGAACCGGGTGCTCTACGAGCTCGGCTCCGAGCACGTCGAGGGCGTCAACGCGATCTCCGGTGAGCGCTGCAGTCCGCACCCGCATGTCTTCACCGACCGGATTCTGCGTCCCGGCGACCCGGCCTACTTCGACATCCTCCACGCCTACAACGGCTACCGCACCTGCTACTACCGCACGTTCGCGATCGGTAGCGCGTCCCGTGCGCAGGTCGACGCCTACCGTCGCTGCCGCGACTTCCTCGACCAGGCGATCGCGCTCATTCGGCCCGGCGTCACGACCGCGGACGTCGTCTCGGTCTGGCCGGAGGCCGAGGACTTCGGCTTCCCGGACGAGGAGGCGGCCTTCGCGCTCCAGTACGGCCACGGCGTCGGCCTCTCGATCTGGGAGAAACCGATTTTCAGCCGGCTCGTCTCCTTCGACTACCCAGAGACGATCCGGGAAGGGATGGTGTTTGCGCTCGAGACGTTCTGGCCGGCCTCCGACGGCTGGTCGGCCGCTCGGATCGAGGAGCAATTGGTCGTGACGGCGGACGGCTGCGAGGTCATAACGCGGTTCCCGGCGGAGGAGCTGCTCGTGGCGGGAGGAGGACACCCCACCGTCGGAGGACCGCTTCCCGGCGTGCGCGAGACGCAGTCGAATCTCAACAACCCGAGCACGACGGATGCGGTCATCGCGTCGGCCCGGCTGGAAGGAGCGGCGACGGACTAGTGCCCCTTCAGGTGATGCTGTCTAGCTCCTGGGTCGCGAGCACCAAGCGATGCAAGGACGCAGGGAGCGCCCATAGCTGGGACTATGGGCGCGACGGAGGACGCCGCAGCGCGCCGCGTGATCGCGGGCCGGGAGCGGGCTGGTATTGCCTGGAGGGGCACTCATGGCGACCGAGGTGATCATGCCCGCTCTCGGCCTGGCCCAGGAAACCGGCAAGGTGCTCCGCTGGCTGAAGGCGGAGGGCGAGAGCGTCGCCAAGGGCGAGCCCCTGCTCGAGGTGGAGACGGACAAGGTGACGGTCGAGGTCGAGGCTCCGGCGGAAGGAATCCTGGGCGGGCTCCGCGCGGGAGAAGGAGACGACGTCCCAGTGGGCCAGGCCGTGGCCTTCGTCCTGGCGCCGGGCGAGTCGGCGCCGGAGCCGGCGGCGGTCAGCCCCGCGCCCGAGCCGGCTGCGGTCAGCGCGGCGCCGAAAGCGACGGAGTCGGAGCCGGCGGAAGCATCCGCCGAGCCGAAGCCCGGTCCAAAGGCCCGCAGGCGACTCGCCTCGCCGAAGGCGCGCCGGCTCGCGCGCGAGCACGGTATCGAGCTCGACTCGGTGACAGGCTCGGGCCCGCACGGCTCCGTGCTGGCCGCCGATCTCGAGGGCGCGAGCGGCGACGGGGCTGCGACCCTGGAGGTCGGCCCTGTCTGGCAGCGGATGGCCGAGCGCGTTGCACGCAGCTGGCAGACCGTGCCGCACTTCTTTCTCCTCCGTGAGGTCGATGCCGGGGGACTGCAGGCCTGGCGCGAGACCGCGCGCCGCCGGCCCGGCTGCGAGGCGCTGACGCACAGCGACCTCCTCATCCGGATCTGCGCCGCCGCGCTGCGCGAGCACCCGCGCGTCAATGCGACGTGGCGCGACGGCTCGGTGGTCGCGCAGGACGAGATCAACGTCGGCCTCGCCGTTGTGACGGACGAGGCCCTCGTCGTCCCCGTCATTCACGGGGCGGACACGCTCGACCTGCCCGCGCTCGCCGCGCGGCGAGCCCAGCTCGTCGAAGCCGCCCGCGGCGGGCGGCTCGCCCCGGCAGACGTCCAGGGCGGGACCTTCACCGTCTCGAACCTCGGCATGTACGGCGTCGATGCCTTCCTCGCCGTGGTGAACGCACCGCAGGCGGCGATCCTTGCCGTCGGGCGCATCGCCGACCGCGTCGTTGCGGCCGACGGAGCGCCGGCCGTCCGCCCGGTCATGACGCTGTCGCTCTCGTTCGACCATCGGGTCGTCGACGGGGCCCGGGGAGCACGGTTCCTGGACACGCTGGCGGCGCTCGTCGAAGAGCCTGCGGGGCTGGTGGAGTAGTGAGCGCAAGTCCCAACCGGAGGCCTGCATGAGCCTCATCCTGGATTTCGAGGCCGAGGTCGAGAAGTCGAGGGGGCGGCCGCCGAAGCCGCCCGGCGAGGAGCAGGAGGGACGTTTGCAGCGCGCCCGCGAGGCCATGGCGGAGCAAGGGCTCGACGCGCTCCTGGTCTACGGCGCGGCCGAGGTCAACGCCGATCCCATCCGCTATCTCTCCGGGTACGTCCACGTCTTCCCGGGCGCGAGCTCGCTCTTCCTCCTCCCGCTCGAGGGAGAGCCGGTTCTCCTCATCGACCAGCCGTGGCACCTCGAGGAAGCCCGGAAGATGGCCTTCGTCGACGACGTCCGCACGTACCCGAACCCCGGGCGGACCTGGCTCGCCGACGACCTCCGCTCGACCGTCAGCGACGCCTTCGCAGCGGCGGGCGTCGAGCGCGGCCGGGTTGGACTCCTCTCGGGCACGACGCCTCTCGTCTACCGGGACCTGCTCGAGTCGGCAGTCCCCGGCGCGACGCTCGCCAACGGGACACCGGTCTGGGCAGAGCTGGTCGTCTCGCCGTCCGACTGGGACGCGGCCAACATCCGCCGGACGGCGCAGGTCGCGGACGAGGGGCTCGCCGCGGCTGTGGAGGCTGCCGGCGCGGGCGTGCCCGAATACGAGGTCTGTCTGCGTTCCCTCGAGCGCATGGCCTCGTTGGGCGCCGAGTTCCTGCACGGAAGCGGGGCTTCGACGCACATCAACATCGGCTCCTTCAGCGACGTCATATCGAACGTGCGGCCGTTTCTCTTCACGGGAAACCGGCTCGAGGAGGGGCAGATGTTCTGGCTCGATCTCTCCGCCTGCTTTGCCGGTTGCTACACGGACACCGACCGGACGATCTCGATCGGAGAGCCGACCCGCGAGCAGCGCGAGCTCTACGACGTGACCGCGGAGATGTACCGGGTCCTACTCGACGGGGCGAAGGCGGGGGTTCCGGGCGGGGAGCTCTGGGAGACGGGCAACCGTGTGGCCGTCGACGCGGGTCTCGGGGACTATTTGAATCACGTCTACCTCGGTCACACGACCGGGATCACCACGTCGTCGCGCCCGATCGTCGCGCGCGGCGAGACGGCCGAGCTCCGGGCCGGAAGCTTCCTCAATCTGGAGCCCGGGATCTTCGTTCCCGGGATCGGCTCGGCCTGCGTCGAGAACACCGTCTATATCACCGAAACGGGGGCCACCCCGATCAACGGGTTCGGCCTCGAGATCCATGTTGTCTAGTGCCCCGTCCAGTGATGCTGCCCGCTTGTCTGTCGACGAGCGCCAAGCGCTGCAAGGACGCAGGGAGCCTCGGTAACGGTGATTTACCGGGGCGACCGAGGACGCGGCAGCGCGCAGAGCGATCGCGGGCGACAAGCAGGCGTGTATTGCTCGATGGGGCACCAGTAAACGAGGCGAAAAGGAGGGTGAAGCGGCGCGCAGATCACAGAAGGCGGATGCGGTGTCAACCCACGTGAACGGAGGTCGTTTGATGCGTCGAATCGTGTGGCTTCTCGCCCTACTGCCGGTGCTTGCGGCCACCATCGCGGCCGGCTGCGGCGGCGGGAACGAATCTGCAGGAACGGGCGGCACCGGAACGGGAGCGAGCGGGGAGCCGATCACCATCGGCGCCTCTCTGCCGCTCACCGGCGACTTCTCCGAGCCCGGAGTCGCCGCCCAGCAGGGCTACCAGGTGGCTCTCCCGAGATGTTCAGCCGTGGCTTCAAGTACCTGTTCTTCGCCCAGCAGGCGACGGCGCAGCACCAGGCCGACCTCTTCTCGGAGTGGGCGGGCGGGCTTCCCGCAGACCAGAAGCCGAAGACGGCGGCGTACGTGATCGCCGACGATCCGTTCGGCGGCCCGGTCGCGGAGGGCATCCAGTCACAGCTCGAGACGGCGGGCGTCCAGACCGTTTACAGCAAGGTCTACCCGCCCGAGACCGTGAACTTCGACGCGATCGCGGCGGCCGTGGCGGCGAAGAAGCCCGACGTGATCGCCCAGGGCTCGGCCGGCCTCGCCGACGGCGTCGGCCTCGTTCGGGCCCTCATCAAGGTGGGCTACAGTCCGAAGCAACTGTTCCAGGCGTCGACTCCCTCGTTCGCAGATCAGTACTCGGACGCGATCGGGATCAAGAACACCGAGGGCGTCTTCTACGCGGTCAGCTACCACGTCGACACGCCGACGGAGGGGAACGAGGAGTTCCTCGCGGCCTACCGGGCGAAGTACAACACCGATCCGCCCGAGGACGCGGCAGACGGCTACGCGGCGGCGCAGGTGCTCCAGGCGGCCGTCGAGGCGGTCGGCGACATCGATCAGGACAAGATCCGCGACTGGCTGCACGAGAACTCGGTCGACACGATTCTCGGGAAGCTCAGCTGGGACGAGACGGGCGCCCCCGAGCAGGCGTTCCTGCTCGCCCAGTGGCAGAACGGCGACGAGGAGATCGTGCTGCCTGAGGACGTGGCGACGAGCGACACGATCGTGAATCCGAAGCCCGGGTGGTCCGGGTAACGGCTCGGCCAACCGTTAGGGGGCGGGGGAGAAGGCTCCCCCGCCCCTCAGCAGGCCTGCGGAAAGCGTGACCCAGCTCGCCCAGACGATCATCCTCGGCCTCCTGATCGGGGGCGTCTACGCCCTGCTCGCATCGGGGTTGACGCTGATCTTCGGGGTGATGGACGTCGTCAACGTCGCCCAGGGGGCGCTCATCATCCTCTCCGCGTTCCTCACCTGGGCACTCTGGAAGGACGCGGGGATCGATCCTCTCCTCGGGGCGCTCGTGACGACGCCCGCGATGTTTCTCATCGGCTGGGCCATCTACAAGCTGACGATCCAGTGGATCTCCGGGAGGCCTGCCTCGACGTCCGTCTTGCTCACGTTCGCGCTGGCGCTCGTGATCGAAGGGACGATGGGCCTCGTCTGGTCCACGACGTACCACGCCGCCACACCCGCCTACTTCTCGCAGTCCTTCAGGGTCGGCGACTTCTATTTCCCGAAGGGGCAGGTGTACGGATGCGGGATCGCTGTTGGGGTGCTCGCCTGCCTCTACGTCATGCTGAAGGCGACCTGGCTCGGGCGGGCGATTCGCGCCGTTTCCGAGAACCTCCAGTCGGCCCGGCTCGTAGGCGTGAACGCGCGCCACGTCGCCGGGCTCACCTTCGCGATCGGCGTTGCGACGACCGGCGCGGGTGGGTCGATCGTCGCCGTCCTCTATCCCTTCCTCCCCGGGTCGCACTACCAGTGGATCTCGCGCCTCCTCGGGATCATCGTGCTCGGCGGGATGGGAAGCCTTCCCGGCGCGTTCATCGGCGCCCTCGTGCTCGGCGTGGCCGAGACGACGACCTCGACCTACATCTCGCCCCGTTGGGCCACGATGGTCCCCTACGCCGTGATCATGGTCGTCCTCCTCGCAAGACCGCAGGGGATCATGGGGGCGAAGCTGCGCGAGGACGTGGTCAAGTGACGGCGCCCGCCGCACGTCGCGTGCCTGTCGGCCGGGCCTGGTCGCTGCTCTCCGCTCATGGGCTGCGTGCGGCCGTCGCGGCCGGACTCCTCTTTCTCGCTCTCTATCCGGTCCTCTGGGACAACCGCTACTACCAGAACATGATCATCCTCTCGCTCCTCTTCGCGATCATGGGGAGCGGCTGGAACGTCATCTCCGGTTTCGCGGGCTACATCTCGCTCGGCCAGAGCGTCTTCCTCGGCATCGGGGCGTACACGGCGGCCCTCTTTTCACTGCGCGTCTTCGAGGGCGCGTCGCCCTTCTGGTTCGTCCCCGTCGCGGCCGTTGTCGCAGGCGTCTTCGCCGCCGTCGTGGGCGCCGTGCTCATGCGGACCCGCGGGCATGCGTTCGTGATCCTCACGATCGCATTCCTCTTCGTGATGCAGCTCGTGACGCTGAACTGGTCCGACCTCACGAACGGGAACCACGGGCTCACGCTCCCGCTCCCGCTCTGGAACCGCGACTACCAGAACTGGCCGTTCTACTACGCACTCCTCGCGCTCATGCTCGGCTCGATTGCCATGTCCTGGTGGATCCGGCGGTCGAAGTTCGGCATGGGGCTCGTCGCGATTCGGGAGGACGAGAACAAAGCGGCGAGCGTCGGAGTGAACACACCGGTTTACAAGGTGCTCGCCTTCGTGGCGAGTGCCGTCTGGGTCGGAGCGGCCGGCGCCGTCTACGCCTACTACCTGACGTTCATCGATCCCCGTGGCATGTTCGACATCGTCGTCAGCGTCATGGTCGTCCTCGCCGTGCTCTTGGGAGGCAAGGGAACGCTCTGGGGGCCCATCCTCGGCGCTTTCATCCTCGAGCCGCTGAACGAGATCACGAACAACGAGTTCGGCGGCGGCAACTGGCGCCTCATTATCTTCGGCGGGCTCCTCGTGGCGGTCGTGCTCCTGCTGCCCCAAGGCATCATTCCCAGCGTCGCCGAGCTCGTCGGGCGGTTCCGTGCGAGGAAGACGCCCTCGCTCGTCGGCGGGCGGCTCGAGCGACCGATCGCGTTGCGCGAGGTTTCCGCCTCTGAACCTCCCCGCGGAACCGGTCGGCCGCTGCTCACGGTCGAGGGGGTCGAGAAGCGCTTCGGAGGCCTCCGTGCGCTGGACGCCTGCTCGCTCACCGTCGAGGAAGGGACGATCACAGCGCTCATCGGGCCGAACGGCTCGGGCAAGACAACGCTCTTCAACGTCATCGACGGGACGATGCCTGCGGACAGCGGCGAGGTGAGCTTCGACGGGGACCGCATCGACCGCCTCCCCCCGTGGAGCCGGGCTCACAAAGGCATCGGTCGCACCTTCCAGATCACCCGGCTCTTTCGCGAGATGACCGTGCTCGAGAACGTCGTCGCTCCGCTCAGCTCCTTCTCGTGGCGGCAGCTGGGCGCGGACGCGGTCAGCGGCCCCGAGGCCGAGCGCGCAAACGACCTGCTCGAGTTCGTCGGCATGGAACGGTTCGCGGCTCAACCCGCGAAGAGCCTTTCGTTCGGCCAGCAGAAGCTCGTCGAGCTGGCTCAAATCCTCATGCTCGACCCGAAGCTGATCATGCTCGACGAGCCGGCCGGTGGGATCAACCCGACCCTCATCGAGCACATCGCCGAGATGATCCGCGAGCTCAACCGCCAGGGGAAGACGTTCCTGATCGTCGAGCACAACATGCCGCTCGTCCTCAGCCTCTGCAATCCGGTGCTCGTCCTCGCGGCCGGCAGCTGCATCTGCTCGGGGACGCCCGACGAGGTGCAGGGAGATCCGGCCGTCCTGGACGCGTACCTCGGCGAGGACTACCTGGCCGGACAGGCCGTGGAGGCACGGTGATGCTCCTCGAGCTGCGAGGCGTCTTCGCGGGCTACGGCGGCGGCGACGTCCTGCAGGGAGTCGACTTGGAGGTGGAGCCCGGGTCGGTGACCTGCATCGTCGGGCCGAACGGGGCGGGGAAATCGACGGTCCTGCGGGTCGTAAGCGGCCTGCTGGAGCCAAGCCGCGGCCACGTCTCCTTCGACGGCACCGCGGTGGGTGGCATGGACCCA
>WNFU01009049.1_pt1 | contig 13513 bp, 10 predicted proteins | sample 5400121 | NCBI WGS metagenome assembly WNFU01 (sample SAMN13153360, study PRJNA577476) | soil metagenome | isolation source: 100 cm soil or saprolite under grassland replicate 1 | place: USA:California | collected 2016-06-15
GGACGCGATGGCGATGGCGACCTGGCGGGCCAGCTCCCAGTTGACCGGCCCGGTCCCGGCAAGCAGCACGCGCTGGATCTCGCGGAACAACGGGATGTCGGCGAACACGTCCCCCAGCGGGACCTCGGGAAGCTTCGGCGGTTCGGGCTCGTCCATCGAAGCCATTCTAGGTGGGCCCGCGCTTTCGGCCCCTGCCGACGGCCCACCTCCCGGTCCGTCCGTAGAATGGGCCTCCATGGACGACCGGGTTCTCGTCCGCGTCACCCCGCACCCCCTCGATCCCGCCGAGGCGGTCGCGTTCGTTGGCGACCCTGGCGCCGGCGGCACGTGCCTGTTCCTGGGGACCGTCCGGGACCACTCCGATTCGGGCTCGGTGACGGGCCTCCAGTACGAGGCCTGGGACGAGCTGGCCGCCACGCGCCTCCAGGACGTCGCCGCCGAGATGCTGGAGAAGTGGCCTCTTCGCAAGGCGGCCCTCCTTCACCGCACCGGGGAACTCGACATCGGGGACGTCTCGGTGATCGTGGCGTGCTCCGCCCCGCACCGGGCCGAGGCATTCGAGGCCTGCCGCCATGGCATCGAGCGCGTCAAGGGCGACGCCCCCATCTGGAAGAAGGAAGCCCTCGCCACCGGTGAGTCGCACTGGGTGATGGGCAGCTAGTGGGGCGGGACCTCGCGATCGACCTCGGCACGGCGAACACGCTGGTGTACCGGCAGGGCGAGGGGATCGTGTTCAACGAGCCCACGGTCATCGCCCTGAACACCCGAACCGGCGACGTCTTGGCCATGGGCGACGAGGCCTGGGAGATGATCGGCCGGACCCCAGGACACGTCGTGGCGATGCGGCCGCTCCGGCACGGCGCCATCACCGACTTCGACATCACCGAGCACATGATCCGGCTGATCCTGAAGCGGGTCGGCGTGGCTCGTTTCCCTCGCCCCCGCGTCCTGATCTGCGTCCCGTCGGCCATCACCGAGGTCGAGCGCCGGGCCGTCAAGGAGGCAGCGCGGAGCGCCGGCGGGCGTGAGGTGGCCCTCGTCGAGGAGCCGCTCGCCGCGGCCATCGGCGCCGGCCTGCCGGTCCACGAGCCGGTGGGGAACCTGATCGTCGACGTGGGCGGGGGGACGTCCGAGATGGCCGTCGTGTCCATGGGCGGCATCGTCACGGGCCGGGCCATCCGCGTTGGTGGCTTCGACATGGACGCCGCCATCCAGTCGCACGTCCGCAAGGTCTACGGCATCGCGGTCGGGGAGCGGACCGCCGAGCAGATGAAGATCGCCATCGGCTCGGCCTACCCGATCCCCGGCCTCCCCAGCGCCGCGATCCGGGGTCGGGAGATCGCCACCGGGCTCCCGAAGGCCGTGGAGGTGGCGGAGGAGGAGGTCCGCGAGGCCCTGGCGGAGTCCGTGGCGCGGATCGTCCAGGCGACCCGGGACACCCTCGCCCAGTCGCCGCCCGAGCTGGCCCACGACGTCCTGGAGACGGGGATGTTCCTGACGGGCGGGGGGAGCCTGCTGCACGGCATGGAGGTCCGCCTGGCCAAGGAGTGCGAGGTTCCGGTCCACCTGACTGAGCAGCCGCTGGAGACGGTCGTGCTGGGGGCGGGGCGGATGCTCGACCACCTGGCGGACTACCGCTCGTCGTTCCTGTTCACGCGAGGGGCCTGACCGGCCCGGCTCCCGCTATCCGGTCCGCAGGAACCGAGCCAGCTCCAGGTTCGCCAGGCGGATCACGCCGAGGATGACCCCCGCCACGACGGCCGCCGCCGCGGCCAGCAGCACGACGAGCCCCAGGAACCGAAGGAGCCGTCGCCACCGTCGCGCCGGCTCCTCGTCCTCCAGCCACCCGGCGACCTCCATGGGCGCAATGCCGGTGGTGACCGACTCCACGCGGGCCAGGCTCCACCCGCCCGGGCCGTCGGTGCGGATGCCGCGGCGGCGCGCGCTCCCCGCCGCGGGGACCGAGGCCGCCCGCCAGGCCGCGACGCTCGACGCCACCGCGCACGTGCCGAGCACCGTCACCGCCACCACGACAGCAACCATGGGGCAGCATTGTGCGCGAACTGGCGACGCACCGCGAGGGCCGATTCTCCGCGCGGCTTCGTAGGATGGCCGGCGCATGTTCCGAAACCGCAGGCTCGCGGCGCTCGTGCCGGTCGGCGTCCTGATCGTGGCGATGTGGTCGGTGTCGTTGCCCTACTTCGCCGAGGGGCCGGGCCCGGCCCGCGACGTCGAGCCGCTCATCCGCGGTGAACCTGTTCCAGGCCGTCGGGGCGTGGCTCGATCCGACCCGGAACGTGGTCTCCGAGGACGTGTTCATCCCGCCGGGCGAAACCCCCGAGGAGGCGAACCGGCGCTCCGTCTCACAGATGGACCAGAGCAAGATCGACGCGGCGGTCGTGGTGTTGTCGAGGCTGGCCGGCTACCCGGAGTCGCACGGCACGGGTCTGTTGGTGGAGAGCGTGGGCACGGGCTGTGCCGCCGACGGGAAACTGTTCCCCGGCGACCTGCTGGTGGCGGTCGACGGGGAGCCGCTCACGAGCTCCGACGAGCTGGGCAGCGACATCCGCGCCAGCCGCATCGGGTCCGTGCTCGAGTTCGACGTCCGTGTGGACGGCAAGGCGCTCCAGGTGCCCCTCGTGGCACGCCGGTGCCAGGGGTCCCTCCGCAGGTTGATCGGCGTGACCACGGTCCCGAACTTCCCGTTCCAGATCACCATCTCGAGCGGGGACATCGGCGGGCCCTCCGCCGGCCTGATGTGGGCGCTCGGGCTCTACGACCTGCTCACGCCCGGCGACCTCACGGGCGGCGTGATCGTCGCGGGCACGGGGCAGATCGAGCCGGACGGGACCGTCGTGCCGATCGGCGGCGTTCAGCAGAAGATCGCCGCCGCCCGCGACGCCGGCGCGACGGTCTTCCTCGTGCCTCGCGGGAACCTGGCGGCGGCGAAGGTGGTGGCGGGGGACCTGCCCCTGATCCCCGTGGACAGCTTCGACGACGCCTTGGCGTTCCTCCAGCGCCGGTAGTGCACCTCCGCTGCCCGCCGGCGTCGGGCACCCTGGATTCGGGAGCCCCGGTGATAGGCTGAGCGACCGCGACCGGGCAGAGGGGAAACGTGGCGCAGGCGATCCGGGCAGGCAGGCGGCGATGGCTCATCATCCTCGTCGCGGCGATCGTCCTGATCGTCATCGCCCTGAACGTCCTGTCCGGCTTCTACATCGACCTGCTGTGGTTCCGCGAGGTCCACTTCTCGAGCGTCTTCTGGACCATCTTCTGGTCGAAGGTCGTCCTGGGGTTGGTGTTCGGCGCGCTGTTCTTCGCGGTCCTGTTCGCCAACCTGCTGATCGTCCGCCGCCTGACCCCGGCGTATCGCGTGTTCACGCCCGAGCAGGAGGTCATCGAGCGCTACCGCGTGGCCGTCGAGCCGTACGTGAAGTGGATCCTGCCGGCGTTCTCGGCGCTGGTGGCACTGTTCGTCGGGATCGGCGCGACGTCGGAGTGGCAGAACTTCCTGCTGTGGAGGAACTCCGGTGGGGTCAGCTTCGGGACGCTCGACCCGCAGTTCCATCACGACCCCGCCTTCTACGTGTTCAGGCTGCCCTTCCTTCACTTCGTCCAGGGCTGGCTGTTCTCGGCGCTGGTCGGGATCACCGTCATCGTGGCCATCGCCCACTACCTGTGGGGAGGCATCCGCCTCCAGGCCACCGGCGAGAGGGTCACCGCCCAGGTGAAGGCACACCTGTCCGTGCTGCTCGGGCTGATCGTGCTGGTGAAGGCGTGGGGGTACTGGCTGGGGCGCTTCGACCTGCTGGTCTCGAATCGGGGCGTCGGGACAGGCGCGTCGTACACCGACGTCCACGCACAGCTCCCGGCGCTCACGCTGCTGGTGTTCATCTCCATCGCGTGCGCGATCGCGTTCCTCGTGAACATCCGGTTCCGGGGGTGGGCACTCCCCGCCATCGCCCTGGGTCTGCTGGTGGTGGCCTCGATCATCGCCGGAGGGATCTTCCCTGCGGCCATCCAGCGGTTCTCGGTGCAGCCGCAGCAGCTCCAGCGCGAGAGGCCCTTCATCGAACGAAATATCGAGGCCACGCAGACGGCATTCCAGTTACGCGGAATCGAGAGCACCGACACGAACCCATCGGCTGATCTCACGCCGGCCGAAGTGTCGTCGAACCAGGCCACCATCGACAACATCAGGCTGTGGGACCCGGACATCCTGAAGGACAACTACCTCCAGCTCCAGCGGATCCGCAATTTCTACGAGTTCCAGGACGTCGACGTGGACCGGTATCCACTGGACGGGACGGAGCGGATGGTGATGCTCTCGGCCCGCGAGGTGAGCCAGCTCGGCATCCCGGGCGACGCCGGGACGTGGCAGAACCGCCATCTCGTCTACACCCACGGCTACGGCACCGTGGCCAGCCAGGTGAACACCGCCACGCCCGAGGGCCAGCCGGCGTTCATCCTCCAGAACATTCCTCCGAAGGGGCAGATCCACATCAACGGCATCGGACGGCGCGTCTACTACGGCGAGCGCCAGGACGTCCCGTTCGTGGTGGTCGACTCGGGTGTGGACGAGCTCGACTACCAGAAGGACTCCCAGCAGGCGACGGCGCCGGCGTACACGGGGCCGGGCGGGATCAAGATGGGCGGATTCCTGGGACGCCTGTTGTTCGCGTGGCGGTACAAGGACGTGAACCTGCTGATCTCGAGCCTCATCAACGGCGACAGCCGCATCATGATCTTCCGTGACATCCGGGAGCGGATCCGGAAGGCCGCGCCGTTCCTCCTGTACGACGGGGACCCGTACGCGGCGGTCGTCGACCGGAGGATCGTGTGGATCCAGGACGCCTACACGGTGACCAACAACTATCCGTACTCGCAGCGGATCAGCCTCGGACAGATCACCGGCGGCAACCTGGTCGGCCAGATCAACTACATGCGCAACTCCGTGAAGGTGGTCGTGGACGCGTACAGCGGCCAGATGCGGTACTACGTGGCCGACCCGTCCGACCCCGTCATCCAGGTCTGGCAGAACGCGTTCCCGGACCTGTTCACCTCGTTCGACCAGGCCTCGCCGGACCTGCGGGCGCACTTCCGGTACCCGGAGAACCTGTTCCAGGTGCAGGCGAGCCAGTTCGCCAGCTACCACGTCACGGACCCGACGGTCTTCTACGGCAAGCAGGACTTCTGGGCCATCCCGACGGACCCGAGCGTGGCGGCCAACAGCCAGGCCACCGTCCCGCTCCGGCCCTACTACGTGATCACGGCGCTGCCGGGGAACAGCTTGGAGGAGTTCTCCCTGATCCTTCCGTTCACACCGTCCGGGCGGAACAACATGGTCGCCTGGATGGCCGCGCGGTCGGACCCGGAGAACTACGGGCAGTTAGTCAGCTTCGAGTTCCCCTCCGGGGAGAACGTGGACGGGCCGATCCAGGTGTTCAACCGGATCAACTCGAACGCGACGTTCTCGCAACAACGGACGCTGCTCGGCACGGGCGGCTCGAGGCTGCTGTTCGGTAACTTCCTGGTGATCCCCATCGGCAACGGGTTCCTGTACGTGCAGCCGGTGTTCGTCCAGGGTGCCCAGGAGGGCGCGTTCCCCGAGTTGAAGCGCGTGCTCGTCGTGCACGGTGGGACCGTCGGCCTGGGCAACAACCTGACGGAGGCGATCGCGGACTCGTTCGGCCAGGAGGTTCCGACTGGGCCGCCCACGCCAGGCGGTGGCGGCGGCGGCCCGGTCAACAAGCAGGTGGCGGCGCTGCTGGCCCAAGCCGTGCAGCACTTCCAGGCCGCCGACGCCGCGTTGCAGGCCGGCGACCTGGGCACCTACCAGGCCGAGATCCAGAAGGCCCAGAGCCTGATCGACCAGGCCAACGCGCTGGCCCAACAGTCCGGACAGCCGAGCCCGACGCCGACGCCGAGCCCCACGCCAACCCCGACGCCGAGCTGACCAGCGGTTGGCGCTCGAAGCCGAGGTTGCTAGCATCGGTGTGCGGGGTGGAGCAGTCCGGTAGCTCGCTGGGCTCATAACCCAGAGGTCACAGGTTCAAATCCTGTCCCCGCGACGAAGCGAAAGCGCAGGTAGATGAACAACTTCGGGTAGAGCGGGCCAGCCGCGACCGCTTTTCTGACCGTGGCTCTGATACCCGTCTGATACCGGCAGGACCGTCTAACGTCTTTTCGCCGCGGCCCGCCTCTTTGCGGAAGGCGCCCTTTTTTCCACCTCCTTGCGGGCAGCCGACGCGTCTACTCTCCGGCCGGTACCGACACCACGTCCCGGCTTGAGCTGATCGACTCGCGAGGGGGAGAGTTCGAGCAGGGCGGCGACGTCGCGCGTCGAGAGGTTCTCGCGCCGTGTTAGTTCCCGAATGGACTCCCGGAGCACGTCGGAGGCCTCCTCCTCGGCGCGATCTGCACGCTCCCGGGCGCTGAGCGCCCGCCGAACCACCGCCCGGGCCGCTGCTGGTAGGCGGATCACCGGGCGCAGCTCGGCTCGGCGCGCGTCATTGACCCAAAGGGAAAGGGCCTCACGGATTCGGTTCATGGCCTGGGCGATCGAGCGTCCCTGGGTATGGGCGCCGGGGACCGCCGGGACTGAGGCAACCCACCAGCCGGCCTCGTCCCGCTCGAGCTCTACCTGATACGTCGCAGCCATCGTGCCCCCAAACACGGTTCCAAGTCCCGCTGGATCCTCGACAGGAGCCCCGGCCCGAGATCCTCGCCGGCGTGGATCGGGACGGTCGTCTGGCACCTCCCGCACCTGACGATCACGTGGGAACTCTCCCGACGAACCTCATGGCACCCGAACTTCCTCCGCAGGATCCGCAGGAGTTCTTTACCTGTCATGATGTCACCTCAGGGCGTCATCTGTCCAGCGCCCTGGACATTTCATCCTCCGGGGGGCAGCATGCCCCGACGGGAACGCTAGCCGATCCGAGCGCCGTCCACGAGCGCAGCGAACCGGGCGATCGCGTCCTCTTCCAGGCAGGGCACCTAAGAACACCCCTATCACACGAGCTCATAACCCAGAGATCAGAGGTTCAAATCCTCTCCCCGCGACGAAGGAAGCCGCAGCACAGCGAGTTGTGGGCGATCCCTGGAGCCAAGGGGGTCGCCCGAACTCTTTTCCGGCTCCGGCCCGGATGTCAGACTTCGTGACCGCTTGCGGTCGGACGATGGAGGGGAGAGGGATGCGCGTGGTCGGGCGGGCCGCCCTGTTCGCGGCTGTGGTGGCGGCGACAGTGCTCGCGTCGGTTGCACCGATCCGGGCTTCCGGTCGAGCTCCGACCGAGTCCCTCCGCTCGGCGACAGCGGTGGCGAACGGCCGGATCACGTTCGTGGCCGGTCCGGGGGACGGAATCCTCCACATGAAGACGATCGACCCGGACGGGCACGGCCCCAAGAAGCGGCTGCGAGCGTGGTTCGCCGCCTGGTCGCCGGACGGAGAGCGGTTCGTCTTCGCGGCCGGGGATCAGGATCTGTGGATCGTCCGAGCCGACGGCACGCACCGAAGGCACCTCACCAACGGGCCCGGGTGGGTGTACTCCCCGTCGTGGTCGCCTGACGGTGGGCGGGTCGTCTTCGCGGGGAGGACCGGCCAGTTCGCGAAGCGATTTCAGCTGTACCTCATCGGCTCCCATGGATCGGGACTCCGGAGGATCACCCACAGTCGTTCCGGGGCAGGGCAACCAGCGTGGTCCCCCGACGGCCGCTGGATAGCGTACGGGGGACGGGGGATCTCGCTGGTCCGCCCGAACGGGACCGGGACGCACTCGGTCACCCGCCGGCACGTGGACTTCTCGCCGACGTGGTCGCCGGACGGTTCGCGGATCGCGTTCACGAGGACATTTCACAGGGGCGTCCGGTACCTCACCGACATCTGGGTCGTCGATGCGGACGGCACCGGGTTGACCCGTCTCACCAACGACGGCAAGAGCAGTACTCCCCTCTGGTCGCCCGATGGCTCCCTGATCGCGTTCGAGCGGTGGAAGAGCCAAGGCAACCAGGACGTGTACACGATGCGACCCGACGGGTCCGACGTCACCCGGGTCACCGGAGGCCCGTACGTCGAGTTCCCGACCTCGTGGCCCGCGGTGCACGGAGCCGCCTGAACCCAGTCATATTCGGACGGGCTGGCGCCATGTCCGAATGTGTCCAGTACGAGGTCGCTGGATCGGCGATCATCGGATCGATGAGTACCTTCTCCGCTGTTGTCACCACGGGGATCTACTGCCGGCCGGGGTGCTCCGCGCGCCCCAGTCCCGCGAACGTCCGCGCGTTCTCGATGGCGGCGGCGGCCGAGGCGGCGGGGTACCGGGCCTGCCTGCGCTGCCGCCCTTACCGGACGCAGCCGGCGGCGGGGTCGGCCGGTCCCGAGTTGGTGTGCCGGGCCGTGCGCCTCATCCTCGACGGGGCCCTCGACGGCCGGACGGAGCACCATCTCGCGGCCCGGCTCTTCGTCTCCGCGCGCCACCTCCGCCGATCGTTCCACGACCACCTGGGCGTGACGCCCGATCAGCTCGCCCGGTCGGCGCGGGCGCACTTCGCCCGTCGGCTGCTCGACGACACGGACCTGGCGATCGCGGACGTCGCCTTTGCGTCGGGGTTCGGCAGCGTCCGGCAGTTCAACCGAGCCTGCCTGGAGGTGTTCCGGGCCACGCCGCGCGAGCTCCGCGCCCGCCGGCGCGCCGCCGATCGCCTCGTCGCGGACGGCGGCCTTGCCCTGCGGCTGCCCTTCCAGCATCCGCTGGACTGGGACCGGATGCTCGGCTACCTCAGGGCTCGGGCCATCGCGGGCGTGGAGTCCGTGTCCGGACGTACCTACCGCCGGACCATCGCCATCGATGGCGACCCCGGCGTGATCGAGCTGTCGCCGGACGGCCCGGACCACCTGGTCCTTCGTGCCCACCTGCCCCACTGGGAAGGCCTGATCCATGTCGCGCAGCGCGCTCGCCGCATCTTCAACCTCGACGCCGACGTCGAGGCCGCGACGCTGGCTCTCGACCCCGACCCGATCATCGGTCCGCTGGTCCGCGCCCGGCCCGGGATCCGCGCGCCGGGGACCTGGGATCCCTTCGACACCGGTGTGCGAGCCATCGTCGGCCAGCAGGTCAGCGTCGCCGGCGCGGGCACCATCACCGCGCGGATCGTCGAACGGCACGGGGTTCCGGTCCCCGGCCTGCAGCCATTCGGCCTGACCCATCTGTTCCCGGCGCCGTCCACGTTGGCGACCGCCGATCTCGGCGGCCTCGGGCTCACCTCCGCCCGTTCCGCGGCCATCAACGCCTTCGCCCGAGCGGTCGCCGACCGGGCCGTTCCCCTGGACCGCGGCAGCCGGCTGGATCAGCTCGTGGAGTCGATCACGAGCATCCGCGGCCTCGGCCCGTGGACGGCCCAGTACGTGGCCTTGCGGGCGGGCGAGCCCGACGCCTTCCCCGCGACGGACCTGGGACTTCGGCGCTCCCTCTCCCACGCCGCGGGCCGGCCGGTAGCGTCACGTGAGGCCGAGAGGGTCGCCGAGCCCTGGCGGCCGTGGCGCGCGCACGCCGCCGCTCACCTGTGGCTCGGCGGACTCCCCCCCGCTCAGATCACGCTCCCGCTCAGGCCATGAGCCGGTAGAAGCGCAGGAATCCCGGTTCGAAGGGAAGCACGTCCACGTCCCGGAACCCCGCCCGCGACGCGTAGTCGCGCAGCGTCCCGGCGCGCATCACGGCCCCGGTGGCCGCCGACGGCTTCTCCGCCAGCCCGCCTGGCAGGCACACGAGCGCGCTCGCCGCGTACATGAAGCGCTCGACCTCGTCGCCCGGTGCCGTGAACTCGTCCGCCACGCGCTCGTCCGCCACGAGCAGGGGCGCGCCGGGGGCGAGGCTCTTCCGGATGGCGTCGAGGACCTCGACGGGCCTGGCCACGTCGTGGATGGACTCGATCACGACCGCGAGGTCGTACGGGCCCTGGTCCTGGACCGTGGCGCCGTCCCTGACCTCGAACCGCACCCGGTCCTCGACGCCGGCCTCCTTGGCCAGGCGGCGAGCCATGTCGATCGAGGACCCGTCGGGATCGAACCCGTCGACGGTGACCCTCGGGTAGGCCTTCGCGATCGAGATCGACGCCCATCCCACGCCGCAGGCGACGTCGATCACCCTGGCCGGCGGATCGGTCTGGAGCCGCGCGTGCACGTCCGCGAGGGACGGCAGGAACTCGCTGCCGAGCTGGTTCACGAGCCAGGGGCGGTTGAAGTCGCCCTGGGCCTCGATCATGTCCGGCCCGAAGTCCCCCCAGGGCACGCCGTCGCCGGTCCGGTACGCCTTCAGCAAGCCGGGAAGGGCCTGCGCGGTCGCCACCAGGAGCCGGGCCAGCGGCGCGATGGAGAACAGGCTGTCGGGGGCCGTCAGGGCCTCGGCGTGCGCGGCCGGGAGGCCGTACCGCCGGTCCCCTTCGGCCTTCGAGTGGTCGTCCACCTCGAGGATGCCCGTGACGGCCTGCTGCTCCAGCCACTCCCTTGCGTACCGCTCGTCGATCCCAGCTCTGGCCGCCATCTCGGCCGGCGTGACCGGGCCCGTCTCCTCCAGGACGCGATACAGCCCGAGCCGGTCACCGAGATAGACGGTGAGCAGGTCGAACCCCCCCAGGCCGGCCTCGAACAGCCGGCCCACCAGGGCACCGGTCCTCTCTTCGTTGGAATCGGATTGCTGGACATCGATCTGCTGATCCGTCATTGCTCTCCCCCTTCGTTCCAGAAGCGCGATCTCAGGCCACGGGTGCGTCAGGCGCCAGTCCGAGTTGCCGCATCATTCCGTCGCCGTCCGTGAAGGACCACCCCTCCACGACCTTGCCGCCCTCGAAGCGGTAGATCCCGACCTCGATGATCGACATGCTCCGACCAGTCGCCGGCTCGCCGAAGAACTCCCCGGTGTTCGTGCCCTCGCACGTGTTGCGCGCCACGACCTTGTCTCCGAAATCGACCAGGTCCTCGAGCTTCATGTGTCCGTCGGGGAACGAGGTCGTGAAGGCGGCCCAGTCGTGCTTCAGGCCCTCGAGTCCCTGTGCTTCCATCCCGTGCCAGACCGCGTCCTCTGCGACCAGCTCGTCGAGGGCGTTGTAGTCGTGCGCGTTGAGCGCCTGATACAGCTGTTCCACCTTCGCCGCGTTCTCCTTCGACATCGTCCGTTCCTTCTCTCAGGCCGGCGGGTCCGCGCCGGCGCGCTCCTCGGCCAGGGACAGCAGCGCGTCGAACCCGCGCCGCATGTACTTCGCGCTGATCCGGAACACCAGACGGCTGATCCCGGGCGCGGTGAAGATCCACGGCGCTCCCTCCAGACGGGTGAGGTCCTCCGTGTACACCACACGCGAGCCTCCGGGGTCCGGGGCGATGGTGTACCGGTGCACCGCCGTGGCCAGCCAGGGGCGGCTGCCGGGCTTGCCCTCCCGCCGGCCCTCGGTCACGAACTCGAACACCTCGGCCGGTGTGGCCTCGGTGACCACCGAGCGGTCCGACCACCGGGCCACCTTGCCGTCGGACCCCGTGGTGAAGAACTCGGTCCCCACGCGGGCCGGTCCCTGAGGCGCGTCCATCGTGAGCAGCCGGGTCGTCTCCAGCTGCCGCCGGCCGGCCCACTCCAGATGGGCGTGGAGATCCGCCAGCAGGTCGTAGACGGCCTCTGCCGGAGCCTGGCTGGTCCCCTCGAACCGCAGCACCGGGTTACGCCAGGCCGTCCGGCGGGCCGTCCTGTCGGTCTGCGCCTTCGCCATGTGAACCACCTCCTCCTCGAACGCTTCGAGCAGGAGCGTGGCAGGGAGGCGCCGTGGAAGGATCGGAAGGATTACCTATTTCGCCCGGCCGGCTACCCGGCCGGGACGTCCTGGGACAGGTGTCGCTGGGCGAACGTGGCCGCCTCGGCCCGGTTCCGCACCTGGAGCTTGGCGAAGATGTTCCCGGCGTGTGTGGCCACGGTCTTGGTGCTGATGTACAGGCGGGCGGCGATCTCGGCGTTCGTCAGCCCGTAGCCCAGGAGCCGCAGGACCTCCACCTCGCGCTTGCTCAGCTCCCCGAGCAGCTTGGGGCCGGTCCGTCCGCCCACGCCCAGCTCCCGCAGGAAGTGGGCCGCCACGTCGGCGTCCCTGGTCGCCCCGAGCCGCTCGAACGCGTCGTGGGCCTGACGCCCGTCCTCTGCGGCACGTTCAGGGTCGTCCCCGGCGAGAGCCCGACCGAGGGCCAGATGGGTGCGGGCCGCCCGGTGTGGCATGTGGACCGCGGTGAACAACTCGATGGCACGCTCCAGGTGGACAGCCGCAGTTCGGGCGTCGCCGGCAGCTCCGGCCACGGAGCCCCAGGCCAGCTCGACCTCGGCCTCCACGCGGGGACGCCCGGACCGCTCCGCCACTTTGGCGAGGGCGTCCGCCGTCGCTCCGGCTCCGGCCTTGTCTCCCTGCGCCACCTGGACCTCGACGAGCTGGGCCAGGAGCGGCGCAGCCAGCAGGGTGTCCCGCCCCAGCTCGTTCAGCCGGCGATGGAGCCGAGCGGCGGCCAGAGCCGTCTGGCCCCTGGCCAGGTACAGGGACACCTGGGGCTGGACGGCCTCGACGAGGTCCTCGTAGCCCCGGAGCAGGGCTTCGGCCTCCTCCAGCCGTCCCTGCATCACCCGCAGCGACGCCAGTCGTGTGGCGGGATGGACGCAGCGAGCGCGCTGGCCGCTCGACTCCAGCGCACGCAGGGTGTCGGTGAGCCATCGCTCGCCCTCTTCCCACTGCCCACCCGCGGTGAGCACCTCGGCGCAGCACGTCCCGCAGAACGCGACCACGTCGGGATGGTTGTAGCGCTTCATGTAGCCGAACAGGGCTCGGTTCCACTGCTCGAAACGCTCGGCCTCGAGCGTCACCTCGGCGGCCATCATCATGGAGCAGAACAGGTCCCCCAGCGTCCGCAGGTCGGCCGGCTCGCCGGCGGTGGCGGCGGCCATCCCCTGGTCGAACCTGGTCATGCCCTCCTCCACCCGGCCCACCCAGATCTCGGCCAGCCCCACGCGACCCAGGGCCGCCAGCTCGAGGTCGGGGTCCCGGAACGCGCGCCCGGCTTCCAGCGCCTCCGAGGCGAGCTCGAGGGACTTCGCCGGATCGACCTCGGCCTCGGACTCGGCCAGCTTCACCCACCCGTGGATCGCGGCAGGCGGGAGCGGGGCCACCAGGTCGCGCGCGCGGGCCAGCCATCCGTTGGCCACCGCGTGATTCCCCAGCGTGTCCCCGTGCTCCGTGCGCAGGAACAACGCGACCCGGGCCGCCGCGTCGTCGTCGCCCCGGCGCCGGTAGGCCGCGTATGCGCGCTCCCAGGCGTCGATCGCCCCGGGGACGTCCGCCATCCACCACCGGGACCGGGCCAGCCCGTCAAGGGCCGCCGCGCTCTCGGTTTCCGCGACCGCGGCCTCGAAGGCCGCCCGAGCGGCGTTCCAGTCGCCGGCGCGCAGCGCCTCCCATCCGTCGGCCGGTTCGCCGAGCGTCGCCGCATGCTCCACGG
>WNFU01006981.1_pt1 | contig 13512 bp, 8 predicted proteins | sample 5400121 | NCBI WGS metagenome assembly WNFU01 (sample SAMN13153360, study PRJNA577476) | soil metagenome | isolation source: 100 cm soil or saprolite under grassland replicate 1 | place: USA:California | collected 2016-06-15
TGGGACCCGTGACCGCCGCCGAGTTCGCGGTCGCCGTGGCCGTCCGTTCAGGGCGTAGCGCTGGGGCGGCACCTTGTCCCGGACGGCCACGGCGACCGCGAACTCGGCGGCGGTCACGGGTCCCACGCCCACGCGCATGACCCCCTCGTAGCGGTCCTCGCCCGAGCGCACCAGCCGCTTCGCGCCCGGCAGCGCCTTCACCAGGACGTCGGGGTTCTGGAGCAGGTCCCACACGGCCTCGCGCGGTCCCTCGAAGGTGAAGGCGCCCTCGACGATCACGCGCGCGTGCCCCCGGCTTCTGCGATCAGCTCGAACAGGCGGTTCGGGCTGAGCGGGATCTCGGTGATCTCTAGCCCCGAGCCGGCGAGCGCGTCCTCGACGGCCTGCGCGAACGCGGCGCCCGCGGGAATGGCGCCCGCCTCGCCCACCCCCTTCACGCCCAGAGGGTTGAGCGGCGACGGGGTCTCGCGATGGGCCGTCTCGACGGGCGGCACGTCGGTCGCCGTGGGAAGCAGATAGTCCATGAACGAGGCGTTCAGGAGCTGCCCGTTCTCGTCGTACACGAGCTGCTCGTAGAACGCGTTGCCGATGCCGTGCGCCACGCCGCCATGGATCTGGCCGTCCACCAGCAGCGGATTGAGCACCCGGCCGCTGTCGTGCACCACGACGTAGCGCGTGACCTCGACCAGCGCCGTCTCGGGATCCACCTCGACGATGGCGGCATGCACGCCGTTCGCCGTGCTGCCGCGCTCGGGCCCGAAGTACGCGGTGGCCTCGAGCCCCGGCTCGGTACCCGGGCGCACGGCGCCGCGCAGCGGGTTCGCGCGGCGCGCGATCTCCCCCAAGCCGACGGCGGAGTCGGGCGCGCCCCGCACCCCGACGCTGCCGTCCGCGAGCTCGAGGTCGTGCTTCGGCGCTTCCAGCAGATGGCTCGCGAGGTCGAGGATCTTCTCGCGCACGGCCACGGCCGCGGCGTGGCAGGCGCTGCCCGCCACCACCGCGCCCCGGCTCGCGAACGTGCCCGTGCCCCAATGGAACTCGCGCGTGTCCCCCGTGATCACGTGCACCTGCTCCACGTCCACGCCCAGCACGTCGGCGACGATCTGGGCGAAGACGGTGAAATGTCCCTGGCCCTGCGTTCCCACGCCGGTCGCCACCCTGACGCGGCCGCTCGGCTCCACGGTGACCCGCGCACCCTCGTAGGGTCCGATCCCGGTCCCCTCGACGTAGCACACGACGCCGATCCCCACGTGGCGCCCCGCGGCCCGAAGCCGCGGCTGCTCCTCGCGCACGAAGCGCTCGTAATCGACGATCCGCAGCGCCTCGTCCAGCGCGGGCTCGTAGTTGCCGCTGTCGTACACGAGCGGCGCCGAATCCTGGAAGAGGATCTCGTGGTTGTGGGGGAACTGCTCGGGCCGGAGCAGGTTGCGCCGGCGGATCTCGACGCGGTCGAGCCCGAGCTGCCGGGCCGCGTAGTCGAGCAGCCGCTCGATCACGAAGACGCCGTGCTGGCGGCCCGCGCCCCGGACGGGCGTGACGATGGTCTTGTTGGTGAAGACCGCGGTGAACTCGCTGTCGTAGTTGGCGATGTCGTAGGGCCCGAGCAGGGTGCACTGGCTGTTGATCGGCACGGTGAGCCCGTAGGGGTCGTAGGCGCCGGCGTCGTGCAGGAAGCGGTCGCGCACGCCGAGGATCCGGCCGTCCCGCGCGAGCGCGATCTCGGCGTCGTGCATCTGGCCGCGCTCCTGCGTCGTGGCGTAGAAGTTCTCCTGCCGATCTTCGCTCCACTTGACCGGGCGGCCGAGCCGCATCGCCGCCCAGGGCACCAGCAGCTCCTCCGGGTAAAACATCATGATCTTCGGCCCGAACCCGCCGCCCACGAACGGGGCGACGACCCGCACCTGCGACTCGAGCAGGCCGAGCAGCCCGGCGAGGCCGTTGCGGATCGGGATCGGCGCCTGGGTGGTGTCCCACACCGTGAGCTCTTCGGCGCGCGGGTCCCACTGCGCCACCACCGCGCGGTTCTCGATCGCCGCCGCCGCGCCACGGTCGTAGCGCAAGCGGCGCGTGATGACCGCGTGGGCGCCCGACCGGGCGCGCTCGTAGTCGCCCTTCCGCTGCACCACGTGGGCCGCGACGTTCGACGGCAGGTGCTCGTGCACGAGCGGCGCCCCGGGGGCGAGCGCGGCCTCCAGGTCCACCACTGCGGGAAGCGGCTCGACGTCCACGGTCATGTCCTCGAGCGCGTCTTCGGCGACGTAGCGGCTCTCCGCCACGACCATTGCGAGCGGCTCGCCGGCGTGACGCACCTTGTCCTTCGCCAGCGGGACCTGGGTGCACGAGTTGAACAGGAGGCCGGGGATCGGCGGGGGCGGGACGAGCAGCGGGCCCGGGCGCCAGAAGTCGCCGAGGTCTCCCGCGGTGTACACCGCGACGACGCCGGGCCGGCGGCGGGCGGCGGCGACGTCGACGCCCTTTACGCGGGCGTGCGCGTGCTGGCTCCGGAGGAACGCGACGTGCAGCATCCCCTCGAGCCGGACGTCGTCGACGAACAGCGCGCGCCCGGTGAGCAGGCGCGCGTCCTCGTTGCGGCGGACCCGCTCACCGACGTAGCGACGGGGACCGGTCACACGCGAGCCTCACCGCGGCGACGATGTTCTGGTAGCCGGTGCAGCGGCACAGGTTTCCCGACAGCGCTTCGCGGATCTCCCGCTCGCCGGGAGCGGGATGATCGCGCAGGAACGGGACGAGCGTCATGAGGACGCCCGGGGTGCAGAAGCCGCACTGCAGCGCGTGCGCCTCGCGGAACGCCGCCTGGAGCGGGTGCAGCGCGCCGCCGGCGCCGTCCGGGGCCAGGCCCTCGACGGTCGTGATCTCGTGACCGTCCGTCTGGATGGCGAACATGAGACACGAGCGCACCGCTTCGCCGTCGAGCAGCACCGTGCACGCGCCGCACACGCCGTGCTCGCACCCCACGTGGGTGCCGGTGAGCCCGAGCTCGTGACGCAGGAAGTCGCTCAACAGGAGCCGCGGCTCCACGGTGCGGTGGTGCCGAACTCCGTTGACGGTCAGGTCGACTGGCAGCTGCTGATTCACCGGCACGCGTCCTCCACCGTCTCAAACGACCGCGCCCACGCCGGAAGGCCGTTCGAGCCGGCCGCACAGTAGGCGGGGGCGAGGGGCGGGGGCGGGGTGCTGGACCGCAAGGGCGAGGCGCTAACGTAACGGCGCGCCACGGCGAGCAGCAAGCCGTGGCGGGGCGTGTCCGCTTGTGGGACCCTCAATCCCAGAAGCGGGCGCGGCGGGCTGGGCCGCGGAAGCGTAATTGCTTCCGAGGCAGTGCCTTATCCCTGGGCGCCACGTGGTATGGTCCGTGCTTCTCGTCGCATCGTGGACATTCCTCGGCCACCGACCAACAAGCGGCGTCGGCGCTACCTGCAGGGCGGCATCGCCGCCGGCGTCGTCGTCCTCCTCACGATCTTCCTTACCAGCTTGAAGCCCGCCGCGCCCGGCGTGGACCGCGCCACCGTGCAGATCGACACGGTGCGCCTCGGGACGATGGTGCGCGAGGTCCGTGGGCCGGGCACGCTCGTGCCGGAGCACATCCGCTTCATCACGGCGCTCGCAGCCGGCCGCGTCGACCGAGTCCTCACCCAGCCGGGGCAGACCGTGCAGCCAGGAACGGTGCTGCTCGAGCTGTCCAACCCGGATGTCCAGATCCAGTCGCTCCAGGCCGAGCAGCAGCTCACGGCCGCGCAGGCGCAGCTCGTGAGCCTTCGCACCACTCTTCAGGCCCAACGCCTGACCCAGGAGGGCGTCGTCGCCACCACCCACAGGGAATACGCCGACGTCAGGCGCCAGACGATGGTGGCGGACTCGCTCGCCCGGCAGAACCTGGTTGCGGCGAACGACGCGGCCCTCGCGAAGGACAAGGCGGCCGAGATGGAGACGCGCGACCGCATCGAGCAGGAGCGGCTGGCGCTGATGACGGAGACCATCGACTCGCAGCTCGCGGTGCAGCGGTCGCAGGTGGAGCGGTTGCGCGCCATTGCGGAGTTCCAACGGAATGTGGTGCGGTCTCTGGAGGTGCGGGCGGGCGACTCGGGCGTCGTCTCGGACCTGACGCTGCAGCTCGGCCAGTACGTGCTCGCGGGCACGCTACTCGCGAAGGTCGTCCAGCCCGGCAAGCTCAAGGCGGTGGTGCAGATTCCGGAAACGCAGGCCAAGGACCTGGCGATCGGCCAGAAGGCCGCTATCGACACCCGCAACGGGGTCATTCCCGGTCACCTCATTCGCATCGATCCCAACGCGATCAGCGGCACTGTGGCGGTGGACGTGGCGCTCGACGGTGCGGCGCCGGGGGCGCGGCCCGATCTGAGCGTCGACGGCACGATCGAGATCGAGCGGCTGGTCAACGTGCTGTATGTCGGGCGGCCGGCGTACGGCCAGCCGAACAGCACCATCGGCATGTTCAAGCTGGTGGAGGACGGCAACTACGCGGTGCGGGTTCCGGTGCGCGTCGGCCGCAGCTCGGTCAACGCGATCGAGGTGGTGCAGGGGCTCAAGGCGGGCGATCAAGTGATTCTGTCGGACATGTCGCGGTGGGATAGTGTGGATCGGGTGAAACTAAAATAGGGGCTCGGGACTCGGGGTTCGGGGCTCGGGCGTCACCCCCGAATCCCGAGCCCCGAGCCCCGAACTCCGAAACAAGGAGAGCCGATGCCGGCCAACGGTGCCGCACTCATTCAGCTCCAGGGAGTCAAGAAGGTCTTTTACACCGACGAGGTGGAGACCCACGCGCTCTCCGACATCCACCTCGACATCAGGCAGGGCGACTACGTCTCGATCGCCGGGCCGTCGGGGTGCGGGAAGACGACGCTGCTCTCGCTCCTTGGCCTGCTCGATACGCCCACCGAGGGCTCGTACCTGCTCGAGGGGCACCCCGTCGCGACCCTGTCTCCGGCGGACCGCGCGCGGATCAGGAACCGTCGCATCGGCTTCATCTTCCAGGCGTTCAACCTGATCGGCGACCTGACCGTCTATGAGAACGTCGAGCTGCCGCTCACCTACCGCGGCATGGCCGGCGCCGAGCGCAAGCAGCGGGTCCAGGCGGCGCTCGAGAGGGTCGGCATGTCACATAGATCCAAGCATTATCCGGCGCAGCTCTCGGGCGGCCAGCAGCAGCGCGTGGCGGTGGCGCGCGCGGTGGTGGGCGATCCTGCGATCCTGCTCGCCGACGAGCCGACGGGCAACCTCGACTCGACCAACGGCGGAGCGGTGATGGAGCTGTTGCGCGAGCTGCACCGCAACGGCGCCACGATCTGCATGGTGACCCACGATCCGCGCTACGCGCAGCATGCGGACCGGACGGTGCAGCTGTTCGATGGGCGGGTGGTGGAGGAGCAGGGGCTCGGGTGTCGGGGGCCAGGTGTCGGGGGAACCGCACGCCAGCCCGACATCCCTAACACCCGGCACCTGACGCCCGACACCTGACGCCCGACACCTGACCCATGGACGCCCTCCTCGCCGACCTCCGCTACGCGATGCGCTCGATCGAGCGACGCCCGGGGTTCGCCGCTGCCGTGGTCGCCTGCTTCGCGCTCGGCATCGGAGCGAACGCGACCATCTTCGGTGTCGTGGACACCCTGTTCTTCCGGCCGCCCGCGCACGTGCAGGAACCGGATCACGTCGTGCGCGTGTATGTCACGAGGACCTCTCCTCCGTTCGGCACGTCTACTTCGAGCATCACCTCGTTTGCCAAGTACATCGATCTGCGAGACGGTGTGCGATCGTTCTCCGACCTCGCCGCCTACTACTCATGGCCGGTGAGCCTCGGGCACGGAGCGGAGGCACGCTCGGTCGCGGGCGGTGTGGTCACGCACACGTTCTTCCCCCTGCTGGGCGTTCGGCCCGTGCTCGGCCGCTTCTTCTCTGCCGAGGAGGATCGCGTAGGAAATGGCAGACACGTCGCCGTGCTCGATTACGTCTTTTGGCGGAGCGCGTTCGGCGGCGACTCGAGCGTGCTGGGCCGACCGCTCCACGTCAGCAACGGCGTCTACACGATCATCGGGGTAGCGCCGCGCGGATTCACCGGGGTCGAGCTGAATGGGGTGGATATCTGGCTGCCGATTGCTACGGCGGATCCGGAGCTGTTCGGGCGTGAGCATGGCGCGAGCCGGGGCTCCTTCTGGCTGCGCATCGTGGGGAGGCTCCGCAGCGGCGCGAGCGTGGCGGGGGCCGAGGCGGAGGCGACGAGCGTATACCGGCGCGCCAACGCAGACGAGTCCGGCGGCCCGCAGGCGGTCGTGAGCCTGGGTCCGATTCAACAGGCGAGGGGGCCGGAGATTCCCCAGGACGCGAAGGTGTCGGTGTGGCTCGCGGCCGTGTCGGCGATGGTGCTGCTCATCGCCTGCGCCAATGTTGCCAACCTCCTCCTCGCGCGCGCGGTGCAGCGCAAGCGGGAGATCGCGGTGCGGCTGGCACTGGGTGCGGCGCGCCGGCAGCTCGTGCGCCAGCTTCTGGTGGAGACCGTCGCGTACGCCGTCCTGGGGGCCCTGGCAGCGGTAGTGTTGACCTTGTGGCTCGCTCCCGTGATCCATCGCTTCCTGCTGTCGGAGGTGGCGTTTCCCGACACGCTCACTGCGCGTGTGCTTGGGTTCACGGCTGCGGCGACGATCGTGGTGGGAATCGCTAGCGGGCTTGCACCAGCGCTGCGGGCGACAGGACGCGGTCTTGCGAACGACCTCAAAGCGGGCGAGCGGGAACGGCCGTTACCGCGATCCGCGATCCGCACGGCGTTGCTCGTCGGGCAGACCGCCCTCACGATCGTGCTCGTCGTGGGTTCCGGGCTGTTTGCAGTCAGCCTCCGCAACGTGCTCGGCCTCGACCTCGGGCTCGACGCCGGCGCGGTGCTCCTGGCGTCCCCGCGCCTGGCGCAGGCGGGGTTCAAGAAGGACGAGATCAACGCGCTGTACGAGCGGATGCGCGAGGGGATTCGCGACCTTCCCGGTGTGCAGAGTGTCAGTCTCAGTATCGGGCACCCGTTTGGCGCCTTCTTCGGCGTGCCCGTGTCGACGCCCGGGCGGGACTCACTCCCGAGGATCGCGGATGGTGGGCCGTACATCTATGCCGTCACCCCCGAATACTTCCGGACGCTCGGGATGACGATCCGCCGCGGGCGAGGCTTCACGACCGCGGACCGCGCTGGCGCTCCTCCGGTTGCGGTCGTGAGCGAGATGATGGCCCGCCTCGTCTGGCCGGGAGAAGACGCCGTCGGCAAGTGCTTGAAGCTCCCGAGCACCTCCAACGTATGCGCCGAAGTCGTGGGCGTCGCGGCCAACACGCGCCGCTTGCGACTGCTGTCAGACACCACGATGCAGTACTACGTGCCACTCGAGCAGCACAGCGATTTCCCCTCCGCGGTCACGGCGCTCCTGATCCGGACGGCCGGGCCGGCCGATGCCATGATCCCGCTCGTGCGGCGCGAGCTGGAAGGGACCGCCGAGAACCTGCCGTACATCGGCATCCAACCGCTCGCGACCATGTTTGCCGGGCAGGTGCGGCCGTTCCGTCTCGGGGCCACGATGTTCGCCGTGTTCGCGGTGCTGGCGGTCCTCCTCGCCGCGTTAGGCTTGTACGGCGTGCTCGCGTACACGGTCGCGCGCCGAACCCACGAGATCGGCGTGCGCGTGAGCCTCGGCGCCGAGGTGCGCGATGTGCTGGGCCTGGTGGTGGCCCAGGGCGTGCGACTCGCCGCGATCGGGGTCCTGATCGGCGGCGCGGGAGCCGTAGTCGGTGGCCGAGCGCTCGGCGCGCTGCTGTACGGGGTCTCGTCGTCCAACATGCTCGTCTTGGGCGGCTCGGCCGCGATCATGCTCGTCGTGGCGGGCGTCGCGAGCTACCTCCCGGCGCGCCGGGCGACGAAGGTCGATCCGATGGTGGCTCTGAGGTACGAATGATCGACGCCCTGCTCGCCGACCTGCGCTACGCCGTGCGGACGCTGCGCAAGAGTCCAGGGTTCGCGACCGCGGCGATCCTGACCCTGGCGCTCGCCATCGGCTCCAACACCGCGGTCTTCAGCGTCGTGAACGGCGTGTTGCTCCGCCCGCTGCCGTTCGCCGAGCAGGATCGCCTCTTCATGCTGGCCGAGCAGAGTCGCCAAGGGGCGTTCCGGCCTCCGTCCTATCCGACGTTCCTGGACTGGCGCGCTCAGAGCTCGGCGTTCTCCGGGCTCGCGTACGTACGGGGCGGAGGGCAGCGGCTTGCCGGCCCCGACGGGGTCCAGAGCATCATCGGTTCCCTCGTCTCCGCCGGATTCTTCGCGACCCTCGGCGAGCGGCCACTGCTCGGCCGGCTCTTCACACCCGATGAAGAGCACTCGGGGGCGCATGTGGCAGTCCTTTCCTACGCGCTTTGGCAGGCGCGTTTCGGCGGAGACCCGCACATCATCGGGAAGGCCCTCTCGCTCAGCGATGGCGTGTTCACCGTAATCGGCGTACTTCCCCGCGACGTAGCCTATCCACCCTGGGCCAGCGAGCAGCTGTATTTCCCGATCGCGACGGTCGCCGCGACCGACCGTGCGCTCACCCAACGGGGCTTCCATGCCGACTGCCGCATCATCGGGCGTCTCAAGCCGGGAGTCACGGCGGAGCAGGCGAAGACGGATCTCGACGGCGTGGCTCGCCGCGAGGCAGCCACGTACCCCGAGTTCAGCGCCGACTGGATCTCGGTCGCGCTGTTTCCGCTGCGCGACGAGATCCTCGGCGAGACGACGCCGCGGCAGTTGCTCGTGCTCCTGGCCGCGGTCGCCCTCGTTCTCATGATCGGCTGTGTCAACGTGGCGAACCTGACGCTCGCGCGCGCCGGCGCGCGCGGCCGCGAGCTGGCCATCCGATCGGCATTGGGAGCCGGGCGGGGACGGGTGGTGCGACAGCTCCTCACTGAAAGCCTGGTGCTCTCGTCCGTGGGAGCTGCGCTGGGCGTGGTCACCGCGCACGGGGCGGTCGCACTGCTCAAACGTGCCGCGCCCGCTGTGCTGCCCCGGCTCGAGACGGTCCAAGTCGACGGTTGGGTCCTCGCGTTTGCCCTCGGCGTCACGATCCTCACGGCGGTGGCCAGCGGGCTCCTACCGGCCCTTCGAGCGGCACCCCCCGACCTGACCGACTCGCTGAAGCAAGGCACAGCCGGAGCCGGCAGCGGACGCGGGCGACAGCGCCTGCGCGCGGCGCTCGTCACGAGCGAGATCGCCCTCGCGGTGGTCCTCGTCGTGGGCGCCGGGCTGTTGATCAGGAGTCTCTGGCAACTGCGGGCGGTGAATCCCGGATTCGACCCGCAGGGGCTCGTGACGTTTTACATCTCGCCGTCGCCGCTGCGCGCACAGGAGCCGGCGAGGCTAGCGGCGCTGTACACGCAAGTCGAGGACGCGGCGCGGGCGCTCCCGGGGGTGAGGAGTGTCGCCCTCACGAATTTCACGCCGCTCTCGGGCGGTGGACTGCCCTCTCCGGTCGAAATCCCGGGGCGTGCCCCGGACCCCGGGCGCGATCCTCGCGTATGGTTCATGACCGTGTCCCCGGGCTATTTCCGCACGATGCGCATCCCGGTCCGCGCGGGACGCGAGTTCACCGAGGCCGATCTCGCCCCCGGCGCGGCCATAGTAGTGAATGAAGCGTTCGCACGTGCCTTCTGGCCTGGCCTGGATCCGATCGGTCGTCAGGTGACGCTGCACAAGGCGGTCCAGGGGCGCCCCGACTTCGGCGAGCCGTTCCCCGGCACGGTGGTCGGTGTCGTGGGAGACGTGCACCACTTCGGTCTCGACACGCCCGCCGAGCCCCAGGTCTACGTTCCCTTCACCCGGACCGTGTGGGGGCATATGAGTCTCGTCGTCCGGACGGCCGGGATCCCGGCGGGGTTCCTCGCGACGTTGAGCCGGGCCGTTCGTCAGGTCGATCCGGATATTCCGATGACATTGGCGGGCAGCACTGGCAGCATGTCGGCAGCGGGCATGGTCGACATCAACGGCGGCCTCGCGTCCCGACGCTTCGACGCGTGGCTCCTGGGCAGCTTCGCCGCTTCCGCGTTGATTCTCGCCGCAATCGGCATCTACGGGCTCTTGGCGTACTCCGTCGGGGAGCGGCGGCGAGAGATTGGGATCCGTCTCGCTCTCGGAGCGAGCCGCGGAGATGTCGTGTCGCAAGTCGTGGGCGAAGGGCTCCGGCTCGGGGTGGCGGGGATCGTGCTCGGCGTCTTGATCGCCCTGGCCGTCACTCGGTTGCTCGCGGCGCTGCTGTACGGGGTTGGCGCGAGCGATTCAGCAACGTTCTTGAGCGTCACGGTGCTGCTCGCGCTGGTCTCCCTGGTTGCGAGTTATCTCCCCGCGCGCCGGGCGGCGCGCGTCGATCCCATGGTGGCCCTGAGGTCCGAGTGATCCAGCTCTCGAACCTCGACAAGTCCGTCTCCCAGGGCAACGGCCGCCTCTTCATCCTGCGGCAGATCACGCTCGACATCGCCGCGGGCGAGTTCGTCTCCATCATGGGACCGTCCGGCGCGGGCAAGTCCACGCTGCTCGCCGTCCTCGGCATGCTCGACGGCGACTGGACCGGCGAGTACCGCTTCCTCGACCACGCCGTTCACGCGATGAAGCCCAAAGCTCGCATCGCGCTCAACAAGGCGCACATCGGGTTCGTGTTTCAGCAGTATCACTTGCTGGACGACCTCACCGTCGCCGAGAACCTGGACGTCCCGCTTTCCTACCGCGACATCAAGAAGAGCGAGCGCCAGGCGCTCGTGGCCGACACGCTCGACCGCTTCGGCATCGTCGCGAAGAAGGATCTCTTCCCGCGGCAGCTCTCGGGCGGCCAGCAGCAGCTCGTGGCCGTGGCGCGCGCCGTGATCCACAAGCCGTCCTTGATCCTCGCCGACGAGCCGACCGGGAATCTCCACTCGAGCCAGGGCAAGGAGATCATGGAGCTGTTCACGGAGCTGAACCGTGGCGGGACGACGATCGTGCAGGTGACGCACTCGGACCTGAATGCGAAGTACGGGAATCGCATCGTGCAGCTGCGGGATGGGTGGGTGGTGCAGTGATAGACACGCTGCTGCAGGACCTGCGCTACGCCCTCCGGACCCTGGCGAAGAGCCCGGGCTTCACGCTCATCGTCGTGCTGACGCTGGCGCTCGGCATCGGCGCCAACACGGCGATCTTCTCGGTCGTGAACGGTGTGCTGCTGACGCCGCTGCCGTACAGGGACCCGTCCCGTCTCGTGGTCGTGTGGGAGAGCAAAGGCACGTCGAACCGCAACGTCGTGAACCCGGCCAACTACATGGACTGGCACGATCGCGCGACCAGCTTCAGCGGTCTTGAGCTGCTGTCATGGACCGGTCTCACCTTCACCGGGGACCAGGCCGAGGAGGTGCAGGGCCGCGCGGTGACGCCGGACTTCTTCGTGGTCGTCGGCGCCACGCCGCTGCTCGGCCGCACCTTCAACGCGGAGGAATCGCGGCCCAACAGTCCGCGAGTCATCGTCCTCAGTGACGCGCTGTGGCGGCGTCGCTTCGGCGCCGACCCCACCATCGTCGGGCGCGCGGTGCCGGTCGCCGGCGGGACGGCTCGTGTCGTCGGCGTGATGCCGTCGTCATTCCGCCCGATGCCGCTGGGCCACGAGGAGTACTGGGAGCCGATGGCGCTCGACTGGTCGAATCGCGCGCGCGCGGGCCGCTACGCGATGGCGCTCGGCCGGCTCAAGGATGGCGTCACGGTCGAGCGCGCCCAGACCGAAATGTCCCGCATCGCGCATCAACTCGAGTTGGACGATCCTGCCTTTGACACCGGGTGGGGCGCGACGGTGGTGCCGCTGATGGAGCAGGTGGTCGGCGGCTCCCGGCGGACGATTCTCATCGTCCTCGGCGCCGTGTCGCTCGTGCTGCTCATCGCCTGCGCCAACGTCGCCAACCTGATGCTCGCCCGGGCGGCCTCGCGCGAGCGGGAGTTGGCGGTTCGGGCCGCGCTCGGCGCGCCGCGCTGGCGGCTCGTCCGCCAGGCGCTGGTCGAGAGCGTGATCCTGGCGCTGGCGGGCGGGGCTGCCGGCGCCCTGTTGGCCAGCTGGGGTGTGCACCTGCTCGTCAGAGCGGCGCCTCCCGAGGTGCCGCGCATCGCCGACATCCGCCTCGACCTCACGGTGCTCGCCGTGACGGCGCTCGTGTCCATGGCCGCTGGCGTGCTGTTTGGCCTGCCCGCGGCGTTGAGCCGTTCGGGTGCCGCGATCCAGGACCTGCACGCCGCCACGACGCGCACGACGGCAGGGGTACCTGCCGCGCGGCTGCGCGGCGCGCTCGTCATCGCGCAGATGTCGCTGGCAATCGTGCTGCTGGTCGGCGCCGGGCTGCTGGTGCGCTCCCTGCGCCAACTGATCGCCGTCGACCCCGGCTTCGATCCAGCCGACATATCGGCGATGACCATCACGCAGCCACGCCCGACCTACTCCGACAGCCTGCGTCGCGTCGCCTTCTACCAGCGCCTGCTCGAGCGCGTTCGCAACATGCCGGGCGTGCGGTCGGCGGGGATGATCAGCTGGCTGCCGATGACGCCGGGGAACGCGGTGACGTCGCTGACCGTGGTCGGGCGCCCCAAGCCCGCCCCCGGCGAGGCGCCCACGGCCGCGATCCGCCTCGTGGACCCGGGCTACTTCGACGCGATGCGCATCCCGCTCAAGCGGGGCCGCTCGCTCGCGACGACCGACCGGATCGGCAGCGCGCCGGTGGCGGTCATCAGCGACGCTATGGCGCACAAGCTGTGGCCAGACGAAGACCCGATCGGCCAGCATGTCAAGGTCGAGTGGTGGCACCCAACCGCTTCGGTCGAGATCGTCGGCGTCGTGACCGATTCGCGTCACGACGGGCTCGACGCCGCGTTCGAGCCGACGCTGTTCTACCCGTTCGCGCAGGAGTCGCAGCAGAGCAGCATGAGCCTCGTCCTGCGCAGCACGCTCCCGCCTGCGACACTGACCCGCATGGTCCGTGCGGCCGTCTCCGAGATGGACAAGGGCGTCCCGGTCGCCGACGCGGTGACGATGTACCACCACGTCGCCGAGACGATGGCGGACCGTCGCTACCCGGCGTTCGTGCTGAGCCTGTTCGCGGCGCTGGCGATCACGCTGGCCGCGGTGGGGATCTACGGCGTGCTGTCGTACACCGTCGGCCAGCGCACGCGCGAGATCGGCGTGCGCGTAGCGCTTGGTGCCCGGCCCGCCGACGTGCTCCGCACGGTGCTCGGCGGCGGCCTGCGGCTGACGCTCATCGGCGTCGCGCTGGGCGGTATGGCCGCGGGGCTCGCCGCGGGGGCACTGGGCAAGCTCCTCTACGGCGTGCACCCGGTGGACCCGCTGACGTTCGCCATCGTGCCGCTGGTACTGGTCGGCGTCGCGCTGCTCGCGATGGCTGCTCCGGCGCGCCGCGCCGCGCGCGTGGACCCGATGGTGGCGTTGCGATACGAATAGGTGTCGGGTGCCGGGTGTCAGG
>WNFU01006983.1_pt1 | contig 13512 bp, 13 predicted proteins | sample 5400121 | NCBI WGS metagenome assembly WNFU01 (sample SAMN13153360, study PRJNA577476) | soil metagenome | isolation source: 100 cm soil or saprolite under grassland replicate 1 | place: USA:California | collected 2016-06-15
ACCAATCACGCAGAGCCCGGCGCTCCTGTCAGGGTCATCGGCACCGTCAAGCATCCCGACCACTGTCGAGTTCGCCAATCCAGCCCTGACTTCACAAAGACTCAAAGCTTCGTGAAATATCGAGGCTAGCGGTGCTCTGCAGTGAGGTTGATCGCGGCTGTTAGGCAGGCGGTGGCCTGGTCGTGGTCGCCGGCACCGAGATCGACACGGCTGCACTATCCGTCGATGTCAACGGTCAGCCCGCCCCGGGCGACCGCGACGTCTCCGGGACCGGCGCGCCGGGCGGCGGCCAGGGCGGCCTCCGCAGGGGTGCCCGGCCACAGGTGGGTCAGCAACAGCCGTCCGGCACCCGCCCTGGCCGCGTGCTCGCCGGCCTGCAGCGCGCTGGACAGGTAGCGGGCGGAGTGCGTGGGCACCTGCTCGGGGTAGGTCGCCTCGGCCAGGAACACCTCAGCGTCGCGTGCCAGCTCGACCAGCTCGGGGCTTGGCCCGGTGTCCCCGGTGTAGGCCAGCACCCGCCCGGCGGCCGTCAGCCGCAGGCCCGCGTTGGGCACAAAATGCGGTAGCAGCCAGGTGTCGATGCCAAACGGGCCGATCTCCAGGTGGTCACCGGCGGAGAACTCGCGCAGCACATAGGCGGCTTGCAGCGTCCCTGACCCATCCAGCGCGAGGACCGCATCGGTCGCGCCCGGCAGCGCATGCACCGGCACGGCGGGCGGCGGGTCGTCCTGGTTGCCCAGCGTCCTGGCCCGCAGCAGGGGGTGCAGGTCGGCGCAGTGGTCCGGGTGGCCGTGGCTGACCAGGACTGCGTCGACAGCCTCGGCGGCGGTGTGTTGGAGCAGCCGTGGCAGGGTCGCATAGCCCGGGTCGAGCAGGAGCCGGAAGCCGTCGTGCTCGACGAGGTAGCCGCTGCATGCCTGCCCGGCCGCGGGCCAGGCGCCACAGCCACCAAGCACGGTGAGTCGCATGCCACCATCCTCTCCTCGAGCCTCTTCGAGCCCCAACCGCTCCGCCAGGCCCTGCGCGGGTCGCTCGTGGCTGCAGCAGGCCCGCACCTGCGCCACATTCCAAGCCCCGCCGAGCGGCTCAGTCGAGCTGCGGGCGACGGTCCAGGCGATGCAACGCGTCGCTGCCCGCATCGCAGAACTCGGCCTCCCCAGCGTGCGGACCTACCTGGAGGACCGCCTGCTCACCCAGGCGTGGACCCAGGCGCAGGTCCAGGGCGAGCTTGGCGCCGCTCCCGCCACCCTGCGGCGCCTGTTGGAGGAGCATGAGATTCCTCGGGTGGCGCCGACCCGGCGGTAGGGTCGAGCGCATCCCAGGCGGCAGCTTATCCACCACGCCGCAGGAGGTGGCGTCGGCGGCGCCGCGGTCACTTCAGGCGCAACAGCGCCGTCAGAGACAACTGCCGAGGTTGTCCCGCGGTTTGTAGAACTTGAGGTGGCGGTCCCCCACCTGAGCCCTGCCATCTGGTAGGTCTCGGGTGATCCGCCAAGAGCACCACAAGGAAGGGGACCGCCATGGGCAAGCAGTACCAGACCAGCAGCGCCGAGGCGAGCACGCCGAAGCTGACCCTCCCAGAAGAAGTCTCGGTCGCGCTGGCCGAGATCGCCGAGTCGGCCACCGAAGGCCTGCTGGCGCTGGCCGTGGGCGCCGGGCTGCAGGTGCTGGGGACGCTGATGGAGGAGTCGGTCACCACACTGGCCCGCCCCAAGGGCAAGCACAACCCCGGCCGGGCCGCGGTCCGCCACGGCCACGAGCACGGCTCGGTGACCTTGGGTGGACGCCGCGTGGCTGTCCAACGGCCCCGGGTCCGCGCCGCCGACGGCTCCGGCGAGCTGCCGGTGGCCGCCTACGAGTTTGTTCTCGAGCACCGAGATCCTGGGCCGGCTGGCGTTGGAGCGGATGCTGGGCGGGCTGTCGACCCGCCGCTACCCGATCGGGCTCGAGCCGGTCGGCGTCCAGGTAGAACAGGCCGCGTCGGGGACCAGCAAGTCGGCGGTCTCCCGCCGGTTTGTCGCCATGACCCACACCGCCCTGGCCGAGCTGCTCACCCGCGACCTGTCGGTGCTGGACCTGGTGTGCCTGCTGGTCGACGGCGTCCACTTCGGCGAGCACACCTGCGTGGTCGCGCTCGGCATCGGCATCGACGGGACCAAGCACCCACTGGCGCTGGTCGAGGGCGCCACCGAGAACGCCACCCTGGCCCGTGACCTGCTGGTGGGGCTGCGCGAGCGTGGCCTGGACACCACCCGGCCAATCCTGTGCGTCATCGACGGCGCCAAGGCGCTGCGCCGCGCGATCCTGGACGTCTTCGACCACCCCGTACTCGCCAGATGCCAACAGCACAAGATCCGCAACGTCCGCGACAAGCTGCCCGAGCGGCTGGGCGGCCCGGTCGAGCGTCGCATGCGCACCGCCTACCACGCCGCCTCCGCCCTGGACGCCGAGGCGCAGCTGCTCACGCTGGCCCGTGAGCTCGACACGACCCATCCCGGCGCCGCCGCCAGCCTGCGTGAGGGCATGGGCGAGACCCTCACCGTGCTGCGGCTGGGGGTGCCGCCGACCCTGGCACGCACGCTGCGCTCCACCAACACCATCGAGTCGATGATCTCGATCTGCCGCGAGCATGCCGGCAACGTCAAGCGCTGGCAGGACGGCACCATGGCGCTGCGCTGGTGCGCCGCGGGGATGGTCGAGGCGGGCAAGCAGTTCCGCCGCGTCAACGGCTACCTGCACCTCCCGGCGCTGCGCGCCGCCCTGGAGGCTGAGATTGCCAAGACTGTCACCGGTCCGTGCGAGGATCAGGAGGTGGTGGAAGCGGCCTGATAATTATCGGGGCCGCCACCGAGGTTCCACGGAACTCGGGACATCCTCCAACTGCCCGTCAACATGGGTAGCCCATCCTGGCGCATGGTCCACGTACTGGACCTCCCCCCGGGAGGTCCAGAGCGGCTGGACGTAGTGGGTGCCGTCCCAAAACGGGAGGGTCACCGGACCGGTCGCGTTGGCCGCCGCTCCGGCGAATACGGCGAGTGCTGATGGTCCGAGGACCAGCAGGTGCTTGGGGATACCGTGATGGTTGAGCTGCTGGAGCTGGTCGGCGCACGCGCGGGCGAGGCCTCGCAGGGCGGCGTCGTCCAGCAGGCCGGGCACGTGGAGTGAGATGAGTTCGCGGGCGCCGACCTCGGCTGCATAGCGTTCCGCGGCGTCGCCGAGACCGGTGCGGCAGGAGATCGCGAGCACCGCCGGGCCTGGTGCCGCGAATGTCTTGCGGGTGGGCTGGGGCGGGTTGGTTACTGGGCCGTCGCTTTCGATAGTGGCAAAGGAGACGCCGGTGCGCTGCCGCACAGCGAGCCGCAAGCGGGTGGTGGTTCGCCACTGGTAGCCGGTGAGGAAGGCCAGCGGCAGCGGCAGGTCGAGGTCGAGCAGCACGGCGGGGGAGGAGGATGCGGCTTGGAGTGCCTCGCGTGCTGTGGCGAGGGCGTCGCCGATCAGCTCCGTGGCGCCGGGGGCCAACAGTCGTGCCGAGGGGTTGATGAGCGTGCGCCAGTCGAAGGTCAGCTCGTGGTCGCCCGATGGCTCGCTGAGCGTGCGGATCGCGATGGTGACCGGGGTGGCGCCGTGACTGCGGTTGGCGGCGACGGCGTTGACGGCGTCGCGGACGTAGCGGCGTGCGACGCGGCGGCGGAACTGCTCGGCCGGTTCGCGCCGTCGCCGGACCAGCCCGTTGCAGTCGAGGAGGTCATCGCCCCGCCTGCCAAGCGCGGCCCGGATTGCGACACGATCCGCATCGCTGCCGGGGTCGACGTCGATGAAGAGCGGCACGATCGGGTAGTCCGGCTCGACGTTCTTGCGCTGGAACGCGGTCGGCAGTTCGATGTTGTTGATGAACCAGGAGGAGAGCGCCGCTCGGGTGCCCCACCACAGCATCCCGCCGGTCTGGGTGAAGATCGCGCTGCGGATGCTCTGGCTGGTCCGGTCGCCAAGGCGCAGATCCTCGGTGTCCTTCCAGCCACCAGCACCGTAGAGCTTGAGCGTGTCCCGGAGCCGGCCAACCGTGGCCGCGTTCTCTCGCTTGTGGCTGAGGAAAGGCTTGATAGTCACCGCCAGCAGCACCTCTTCGCCTTGCGACCGGACCCGCAGGTGCAGGGCTGGTTGCGGGAAGGCTTGTAGAGCGGGCCCAGGGCCAGCGACGGATTGGGGGGTGCGGGCTCGGTTTCGTCGTGTGGTGCCTCCTCGACGGGCCATGTGCCGGTGTGCCGCCAGATGTGCTCGCCGGTGACATGGCGGCGGGCCAGGTCGAACAGCCGCCGCAGGCCGTCCTGGGGCTGCCAGCGGCGCTCGGGCGGGTCGTCCTTGTAGTACAGGCACAGCTCGACCTGGCTGGTCCGGTGCTTGGAGGCCGCTTCCCCTCGGGGGCCGTCCAGGCAGAGCACGGCGGGCCGAGCAAGGTCCGGCGGGAGCAGGAACAGCGCCGCCAGGCGGTAGCGGCCGAAGCGGCCCTCCGCCCAGGCCAGGTAGGCGAGAAGGTCCTCTGGCTCGATCCCGTTGGAGGCCGCGAAGGCGTACAGGTCCGGGTTGCGCTCGATCTCCTCGGCATCGAGCCGTCGGATGGTGCGGTCCTCGCGCAAGCTGGCGCCCTCAAGCGCCTGCACACGTGCCGGGAGCCGCTCCCACCAGCGGGCCTGCCACCGCCGCGGCGACAGCTCGGTCAGCGCCCACGCCATGGTCGGGACTGGATCACCGGGCGGCCCCTTCCGACCCGGATGCCAGCTCCCACGACGCCAGCAGTCCCAGCGGCGAGCGAGTCCGCCACTCGCTCCGGCGAGGTGCTCGGGGCGGGGAACGCAGGACCGAACACCTCGACCCAGGCGTCCAGCGCGTCGCCGAGGTCCTGCTGCTCGTAGGCGGCGTGGGCGGCCTTGCGGGCACGGGCGACCGCGTCGCGTGCCTCGCGGCGCTCGTCGTCCTCCAGACGCTCGTCGACATAGGTGTCGGGGGCGCCGGGGTCGGGGGTGCGAGCGGCAGGCGCCAGCGCGTCGTAGGCAGCGTCGAAGAACAGCACCATGGCTTCGGCGTAGTCGACCTTCTCGCTCAGCGCGCCGTGGAGCACCGACTCGGCGTGGTAGCTCCGGAAGGGCTTGTGGCCGTCGCCCCAGATGGTGCTGAGCCAGTACTTGACCAGCCGGACGGAGGGGATGTAGATCCCGCCGCACTGCTCGTTCTTGTCGATGGCGGCCTGGCGCTGGCCCCGCGGGTGCCCCAGCGTCCAGTCGTCCAGGTCCTCCTCGGGGATACGCCGCGCGAGCAGCAGGCCATCCTCGCCGTCGGATGGCTCCAGCGCGGCGACGAGGTCGATCGTGAATTCGTAGCCGTGGAGCGTGAGCCGCACGGAGCGGACGCGCTTGCGTGCGCTCTTCACCAGCTCGGAGGTGACCGCGGCCTTGCGGATCACCTCCAGCGCGGCTGTCGCCGAGGCGGCAAACTTCCCGTCCGGGTCGTCCAGGATGACGATGATGTCGATGTCCTTGAGCTTGACGATCTGCACGCGGCGGCTGTAAGAGCCGCACAGGAAGGTCTCCAGATACTCGGTCAACTCCTGTGCGAGCACCCCCCGGATCTGCGGGTGGACCCGCTTGGCCGCGTCGTTTTCCTTCTTCGGGGCGCGGACGGTGTCGCGTTCGAACTCCTCGAATCCCCCCTGCACTGACTCAATCTGTTCTGTGGCCAACCTTGCTCCTTCCACTCCGACGACCGTCGGCCTCACCGGCTCGACGCGCGGCGATCATAACAGATGCTCGATGGACGAGTTCTTCTCACGACAGAACCACGAGGAGTGGAGCTTGTCTGCTGTCAACAGACCTCGTAGCCTCGGGTTCTGACCACGGAGGTGTCCATGACTCACTCGACCCTGGGCAGCCGGGTCCGCGCCCGCCGTCAGCGCCTTGGCCTCACCCTGAAGGAGCTAGCTGAAAAGAGCAAATTATCTGTTCCTTACCTTTCGGAGATCGAGCGCAACGCCACCAACCCCACCGTGGAGCGGCTCGCCACCCTGGCCCAGGCGCTGGGCACCACCGCGGCCGACCTCCTCGGCGGCCAGCCGGCCGCCACCAACGGCCCTCCGCTGTCAGTCTCGCTCCAGCGGTTCACCCGCAGCGACGACTTCACCCGGCGAGTCCAGCGCCTCGCCGAGATCGCCGGCCGACCCCCGGAGGACGTGCGCCAAGAGGTGATCAACTTCCTGGCCACAGCCCCTAAGCGCGCCAGCGGCGACCTCACCACCGAGGACTGGCGACGGCTGCTCACCTATTACGCGTCCCTGCTCCAAGACCCGTGAGCGACCACCACAGCACCCTCGCCCGCCAGCTCGGCGCCACGCTGGGCGCTCGCGAGCGCGCCGCGCTCGCCAGCGCGCCACGGGCGTTCCTGGAAGCCCGCGGCATCCGCGTGCGCCCACTCCGCGACGCTCCCGCCTCGGAGCTATGCACCTGCGACGGGGTCTTCTTCGAGTTGCCGAGCCCCAACATCGGCTACCTGCCCACCCCCGGCAGCCGGCGCGAGTACTTCACTCTCGTCCACGAGTTCTGCCACTGCCTGGTTCGCCGCAACGACGACGTGCTCAGCGCGCTCCACGACCTCGGCGACGACGCCGGCCTGATTGCTGAGGAACGCGTCTGCCACGCCTTCGCCGGCCAGATCCTCATCCCCGACCAAGCGATCACCCGCGTGTTGAACGGCAGCCGCCCACAGGCCCGCCACCTCCGCCAGCTCGTCACCGCGTCCAACGGCTCCCTGCAGGCCTGTGCTGTCCGCCTCGCCGAGCACCTCCCCACCACCGGCTACGTGGTCCTGGCCAACCCGGCCCGGCGCCGCATCGACTTCGCAAGCCCCTCCCCAGGCGCCCTCTACCGCTGGGGACGGCAGACCGTCCTCCCCAAGGAACACCCACTGTGGCGGGCCCAGACGGACGGGCGGTTCCGCGGCCAAGGCCCAGTCGTCTGGCCGTCCGGAGGGCGGAAGAATATGTGGCTGGACGCGGTCGCGGACCGCGGGCTCGTCCACGCGATCTTCTCCGAAACCCGCTACTGGGGCGGCGACGGGCTCAGCCTCCTGGACGAGGCACCAGCCGCCGCACGACCAATCGCAATCAGGGGCACCTGCAAACACTGCGGCGCCGACACCTGGAGCTACAAGGCCTGCCCTGACTGCGGTGACGTCAAGTGCAAGTCGTGCCGTCGGTGCGGCTGCGGCGCCCCCACCCCAGCCACCCGGATCTGCACCCGCTGCTGGCTCCAGAAAGGCAAGGCCCAGTTCCGAACGGCCACCTCCAAGGTCTGCCTCGAGTGCGAGTAACCCGCCCATTCGCGATCCCGACGAGCTGACTGCCGCGGCGAGCACGCAGCTCTGGGAAATCCCGTAGGCGGATCACGACGGCTGAAGTAACTCGGGTGCATCGTGATCCTTACTACCTTCTTTCTGGGGTTCATCCGGCACGATCACGACAACAATCTGACAGCGAACGAAACTGCTCCGACCCGGCAGAAGCGATAAGCTTCGTGGCGCCCCCGGACACCTTCTTGTATCTCTCTCCGATGCACCTGATCTTCGCTGATGACGCTAAGCAGGCCAGCCCAAGCCGGCCCGGCATGGGTCCATTGGTTGCCACTGGAGGCTTGATCGTGCCCGCTGAGACCTGTGGCCAGCTTGAGGCGGCTGTCAACCAGGCATGCGGGGATGCTGGCTTCCCCGACGGTGAGAAGTTCAAGTGGTCGCCCGGCCGGGAGACCTGGATGCGGAGCAACCTCGTCGGGGACCATCGACGCGACTTCTTTCTCCGTGTGCTGGGCCTGAGCCGCGATGCGGACGCGCGAGCCTTTGTGGTAATCGAGGACATTAGCAGCAACCCCGCGATCGAGGGCGAGACGGCGGAATTCGACACCGTGATCATGTTCATCGAGCGGATCGAGAACTACCTGAGCGGCCAGGGTTCGACCGGCGTGGTCGTCACCGATCGCCCTGGCGGCGACCGACCAGCGGAGGACCAGTTTCTCACTGACTGCTTGGAGGTGATCCTGAAAGGCACTCCCTACGTTACGATCGAGCACATTCCAATCAATGTGCTGTCCACAGCCTCTCGCCTGGTGCGTCTCCTCCAACTCGCCGACCTGGTGACCTCATGCACGACCGCGTACGTGGCGGGCGAGGAGCGTTACGCCCCCGCGGTATTCCCGGCAATCCTGGCCATCGCGCACCGCGACTACTTTTGCGTTGGCGGTCGTGGAGTGAAGATCCATCCCGATGGCCGATATCGCAACCTCTACCACTGGCTGCTCGGCGATACCGATTTTGTCCGCTATCAGAGCGGCGTGCCGCTTCCCTGGCCGGGCTACGCTTACGCCAAGGACCCACGTGTTCCCTAGCGATCGGCGCAAGGTGAACGCCCAGATGTTCGTAGGCTCGGGTGTGAGCGGGACGAGCGCAGTGAGAGGCGTGGCGGCTGCGACACTTACCCTGTACTACCGCTGCCTGGTCTCCCACCAACGCGGCATGGACATCCCGACGGAGCATCCCCGCACCGTCAACCTCGGTGAGGGCATCCTACTGGAGGCCACCACCGCGTTCCTGGCAAGGCCGTCTATGGGCCGGACCGGTTAGCCTACTGGACGCGAGTGCTCGGCACCGCCGATCAGCCCGGCACGGGCCGCGGGAGCTGGCAAGCTCGCCCCCGACGAGCCCGCGAACACGCCGATCTCGCCCCGACAGCCTGAACAGCAGCCCAGCCACCTCCGAGAAACGCGCTCTAGGAGGCCCCTGAATAATCCGTTTGCGACCCAGTTCCCAACTCGCTGACCTGCGGTTTTACAATCGGCGAGGCGCCAGATTGGCCCTTGTTCAGCGCCCTCCTAGCAGGGTCGGATCATGGGCAGCAACACAGCCATCTGGCATGTCTGGCAGCGGATTTATTTGGTGAGCTCGCGTGATCTTGGATGGGCCCAGGGTGTTCTGGCCTCCGATGGAAGGGATGGCGTGGGGTCTGCGGAATGGGAGAACAGTGCTCCCATGTCCTCGTAGGCGCCGACGCTGAGCGTTTCGGCGTGACACTGACGACACGGCCCGGTGCGGGTGCAGGCGATGCCCGTCACAAGGTTGCGGACGTGGTTGAAGGCGTCGGCGGGATGATCGGCCTTGATCACGTACCAGGTGCCGGCGTGCTCAGCGCCTGAGAGGGCAGCGGCCACCGATGGCCGCATGGGCAAGTACAGTTCGTCCCCATCGAGGCGCACGACGAAAGTCCGGTCGAGGTAGTCGCACTCGTCCGGCTCGGGCCGGTGCTCTGCGAACCAGGCGGCGGCGTCCGTGATTGACCCCGGACCCCATAGCAGGTCCGCGGGATACCGGGTCACCTCGAATCGGGCGTCGAAGTATCGGAGTTCCGAGTCGATGTAGTGCTCGCCGGGGTGAAAGACCGCTCGCAGGATAACGCACTGCCACGGCTGGTTGTCCGGGTCCACTGCGTCGGCCAGCGCTGTGGCAAGCGCCGTGTGCTGTTCGGTCCCGGCGGCGTTCCAGGCCATCACGATGACCTCGCGTGGGATGGGCGCGGGGTAGAGCCGCCCGCCTGGTGTCGGGACGCCCCACAAGTGGTTGATGATCTCGGCCAGGTCGCTGAGGGTGCGGGTGGCCACGACGGGGCCGTCCAGGTGGTAGCCGCTTGGATGCGCGACCGAGTTGCGCAGGTTCGACTTCGCCTGCTCGATGCCACGGTTGCGCTGTCCTCGCAGCAGTCGGACCTGCCGTGCCCAGGCGCGCAGATCCGACAGCATGCCGTTGAACGCCATGGTCTGCCCATCGCGCACGCGCAGCCGCCACCTGCGATGCGCGGAGGCAGAGATGAACGCGTACACCTGGTCATAGCGCTCCGCGGCAACCGCGTGCTCGGTGCCGTCCGGGTCCACGAACGTGACGGCGCCCTGGTGAAACTCGATGAATCGGTCGCGTAGCGCCTGCTCGAGCACCAGGAGCGCGTGGTCGTTGACGAGAGTGAAGATCTCGTAGCACAGCACACCGTACCCAAAGACCGTACGGAGGTCATCGAAGCTCTTGCGGGTACCTTCGGCCACCGCCGGCGAAAGCTCGAACTGCGCAACTACCTGCTGCTGGAACTCCGCACAGTCCTCCGGGCGCATCCGCCCCAGGCCCATGGGGGTGAAGATCAGCGTACGTTCGTCGACCTCACGCAGTTCGTCGAGCGACTTTATGATCACAGTGTGGCCTCCGATGCTGAAGCGAGCCGTACAGAATACGGCCCGAGTGAGCCATAGGGCGGCCCAATTCAAGGAGCGTGCAGACGCAGCATCTGTACGGCGCGAAACGCCTGTCTGGAGGCGGTGCTGGCGCACACCCCGCGAGGTGACTGTTGCGTTACCTCTAGCCGCGGGGACCGTTGCTTGCTTCGCTCAGGGAGCAGCGCGAGCTCCGTCCAAGATCAATCATCGTCGATGGTTTCGCCGGTTGCCGCTGGGACCACGTGGCGGCGGGTGAGGTCGGCCGCCCACTCCGATTGGCCGCCATCGGGAAGCAGGTGGCTGAGCACCACGGCGAACATCGAGTCTTCTGCTGGGTCCAGTTCTCCCAGCGGGGCACCCGCCCACCAGCGGTCGTGATCACCCCATCAGGCCCCAGCTGAAGCCCAATCTGGTCCACCACCACCAGGTCGGTCGGGAACCACTCGCGAGCATTGGAGACCTCGTTTACGGTCAGGTCGACGGCAGCACGCAACGCAGTGGACCCCTTCACCTCAACCCGGCGGACGTCGCCAGGCCGGGTCGCGCTGACAAGGCCGTAGCGCCAGTTCGGCCGGAGCCGTCGACCTGCGGGGCGTGCAACTGGCGGCAGGGGGTGGCACGCCGCTCCGACAGCGTCTCCACCCAGTACCGCTCCTTGGGGTCGTCCAGCCACCACAAGCGTTCAGCCATACCCGCCATCGCCTTCGGCTCTCATGCCCGGCCGGCCCGGTTCACCGTCGTGCCGGCAGTGCGATCCAGGAGTTCTGTTTCAGATGCCCGCGGCCCGCGACGATCCCAGGCCGTGTTTCTGGAGGGTGCAGCTCTCCAAGATGGGGTTGTAGGTCTCCATCAGCTTTTCGTCGACGACGTCGATCCTGCCCCTCGGGGCCAGAGCGTGAGGATTGTCTTGGTGAGTTCGCGTCCACGGTTGAGCATGTCCTGGTCGGTCCATACGTCGGCGTGGTTGTCGACGATCTCCTTGTTGAGGACCAGCAGGCTGTAGTGTGCCAGTAGCGACCGCTTGCCCTTCCCGGCCTCCCTGCCGGTGGGCGCGGCCAAGTGGGCTTCCGCGTCGGTCCAGGGCCGGTTGGACAGCGCCCCATTGAGCTTCTGGGTCACTAGCGTCAGGTTGCCGATGGTGTTGACGAGATGGTCGCGACGAGCGGCTCGTTCCCGGTCCCCGGGCACCTCTTCGGGCCAGTGGTGGCGCCACTGCTGGGGCATGACGTGCTCGATCTCTAGCCTGGGTGGCAGTGCGATGCTCTCGTGACGCTCGCTGCGCCGCTGGGCCTCGATGGCTGCCAGGATGCTGCGCAGCCGCTGCTGTTTGATGTTGCCGTAGGCACGTAGCTCGGGCAGTTGTTCGACCAACTCGGCGTCGGTCGGCCAGGTGCGGGCGTCAGCGGTCTGGCGGAGCAGGAACTCGATGGTGACGCTGCCAGCCTGGTCCATTGGCTGCTGGCCCAGCTCGCGGAGCAACGCGACGACAAGGTTGTTGAGGTCCTTCATGGTGGCTCGCAGAAGTGTGCGCCGTACGGCCCAGCTCTCCATCGCTCCAAGGGCCATGTCGGACTGCTGTTTGGGCACGTCGTGGTTGTCGCTGATCAGCCACAGCAGTAGGGGGATGGTGGCACCCAACTCGAGCGTCTCGACGACCCGCGCGTAGAAGCGGCCCGGGCCAGAGGCGGGATCCAGCTGCGCGAAGTCCCGAAAGGTGTCGGCGTCGCGGCGGAGCTCGGCGAGGAATACCTTGGCACTCGACATGCTGGTCAGGTGCTTGCCGGCGTAGCGCCGGAAGCGGGTGAAGACGGCGTCGGTGGGGACCTCCTCCCCCAGGCGCATCGTCAGCCAGTACTGCAGGAACAGGTCGATGCGGGAGCGGTACAGCCGACCTTGGGCAACCTGGTCACGCCACCAGTCCTCGTCGAAGTCCTGCCAGTAGGTCTCGCTCCATGCATCGACGTCGGCGCCGAGTTCCTCACAGCGTTGGAATACGTAGTTCTTGATCAGATCGGCGGCCAGCAGCGGCGTGCCGCGGTCGTTGAGGGACTCGAAGATGCGCTGATCCTCGTCACCGGCTCCAAGGTCGATGGCCACGATCTGCAGGGACTGCTGCAGCACCTGTGCCAGTGCGGCCAGCCGTGCCTGGGCCCTGGCAGGGTCACCGTCGGCCTCGGCCCAGGTACGGATCGCTTGGCTGAAGAAGCTGTGTGCCTGTGCGATCCGGGTCTCCGCGATCGCTGCGGTGACGTCCAAGTCGTTGTCCATGACCTGCTCGAACGCCGCGCGATCGACCCGTGACGGCCACAACTTGAACCGCTTCGGCGTGCCACGAAAGCGCCGGGACTCGTTGAGGACCAGCTCCTGTAGGGACTCGGCATCCTGCTCGTCACCGTGCTCCTCCAGGACCGACTGCGCGGCATCCAGCACCAACTGCAAGGTGGTGAGCCGCTGCTGGCCATCGATGACCGACGACCGTGACGGGTCACCAGCGGCACTGGGCAGGTACTTGAGCACCACCGCACCCAGGAAGTGACCAGGGCTTGCCGTGTCCTGCCGATTGTCACTATCGCCATGCAGCACAGCCTCAGTGACTCGCTCGATGTCGTCCCACAGCGGCTGCCACTGGTCTTCCTCGTTCCACACGTACGGCCGTTGGAACGGCGGAACCTCGTAGCAGACCTTGCCGTCGAACAGATCACGAGGCGTCAGCGCCTTCGCCTCCATCAGGCCCACCGGCTTCCTTCGTCAGATCGGTGTCATCGGCAGCATGGGCACGAACGCAACCGGCTGCACAATCGCGGCGGACAGCATCCCACGCTCCGCCCAGCCGTGCCGAGGAAGCTACCTGGCGCCCATGCATATCGGCAGTGCCTTGATTCGGACCTCCTGGGAAGTCGATGTGACACTGCGTCGGGTCTCGGGGTGGGGAGCGACTTTGCCCGCCGGTCGCCGAGGTCAATGAGCTGGTCGGTGGCCAGTTCGATCCCAGTCGCTCCGCCATCGTGGCCGGCAGCATCAACCCGGCACCGCTCAGCGAAGCAGGGGTGTAGGCGCCAGAGATTCGGTCATAGGACACTGAGCTGCTAGGCGCTTGAGGAATCCGGATCGACAAAAGGTTGTCTATGCTGCGGTGCTGGTTGTGATGCCGAGGTCGGCGAAGAGGGTCTGCATGCCGATGCGGAGGGTCTCGTAGTCTCGGTCGGCGGCGGTCCAGTGTGCG
>WNFU01006984.1_pt1 | contig 13510 bp, 12 predicted proteins | sample 5400121 | NCBI WGS metagenome assembly WNFU01 (sample SAMN13153360, study PRJNA577476) | soil metagenome | isolation source: 100 cm soil or saprolite under grassland replicate 1 | place: USA:California | collected 2016-06-15
GATGCCTTCAAGAACCATTGAGCAATTGGAGCGTTTTGGAGCAACGGAAGAGAGTGAGAATTTACGGAATTTGCAATTCTGCTAAATAAAAATGGTAGGCGCGTGGGGATTTGAACCCCAGACCCCTACCGTGTCAAGGCAGCGCTCTGTTCTCCTGAACCCTAATTATAATGGCTTTTTTATCATTTATGTAGTCCAACCCGACCAATTACCCGACCAATTTCATTTCGTTCTGTGCTACAGTTGCCGTAGCTCACCTCCACTCATCCTCGTGGAGGCACAACCTCAACCACATTCTAAATCTATAAAGGATCTTCGATGAAATACTCAATGGGTGTCGCCCCTAAAAGACGCAACGGCAAACTTGTCGGTTATGACGGATACCTCCACTATTACGACGAGAGCGGTAAACGCAAAAGTATACACCGCGAACGGAAGGGTAAATCCGAAGCGCGAGAAGCCATAAGAATCGAACTCAACAAACTTGAAGACCACGGCCCCAAAGCCCTGGAAGGCACCGTAACCACGTTCGCTGAGTTAGCCGACTACTGCGAAAAGGAAATTTACGTTGAAGCGGAATACAACGAGGCTGGAGAAAAACTATCAGGCGTTAGAGATGTAAGCACCTACAAAGCACATCTCAAACATTCCAGAGCATTTTTTGGCACCAAGAAACTCGAACATATCTCCGTTGCCGACCTCAAACGTTATCGCTCACATCGCCTGCGTTGTACACGCCGAGGACCAAACGAAACTGAAATCAATATTAGCCCTGGGACAGTTGCTCGTGAGTTAACCACACTACGGGCCATGTTCTATGAAGCCAAACGAAATCAGTGGATTAAACAGAACCCTTTTGAGTTTGCACGAAAGAACGAAATCATCAAATCCAGTGATCGCAAGAAGCGGAACCTTTTCCTGACCTTCGATCAGGAAATTAAACTACTCAAGGCGTGTGAAACAGAAGATCGCCGGCACCTTCGCGCACTCATCATAGTAGCCGTTGACACTGGCGCCCGCTTCGGCGAATTAATCAACCTAACCAAGTCCCAAATAGATTTTCGCGCTGGGAAAATACACGGACTACTTAACTATAAAGACCTGGGCGGAGATAAGCAGCTCCGCAACGCTTCAATGACGGTACGAGTTCGCGAAGCACTCTTAGACATAATCAACAATCCAGGCAAAAAAGCCTTTCGTCAAAACCGGGCCGGGAAAAAGCCTTCCGATCAATTAGTCTTTGGCGTCTCCGATAACGTACGCACAGCATGGGCAGGAGCACTAGAAGACGCAGGCCTTAATGGCGTCGGACTACACTTTCACGACTTGAGACACACGCCCGGCACCAGAGTACAAAAACTGATTAGTATGGGAAACATTGCCAACGCTCTGGGCCACAAAGATCCCAAAACAACAGCACAAGTCTACGTCAACCATACTGAAGAGGATCTGGATGAGTTTGCAAAGGCCGTGGAACAAGCAGTTGAGGCAGGATACAAACAAGCAATGTCGGACGACGCGACGCCCGATCAAGAGTCGACTCTAATCAGCTAATGCGATGAACAACACTGAAACTATTACGATTCGCGCTGCCTCCAATCCAGACGGATCGAAAGTCCTCTGCTCCAATTGAAATATCTTAATTCGGTTAATTGACTTCGACGATCTAAGAACGCCAACTTTGCAACACTTCTCAAATTCGACTTCTGGGTTTTATTCACTTGGCTTGAGCCAATACAACGCGGGTCAATTCACCGCTGCAAATCTATCTCTCGCAAAACGCCGTCAACACCCAACCACACTACCCGAAAGCTCAAGCCCACTTAATAAAGTTAAAAAAACAACTCGTCCCTAAGAAAGCTAGAAGCAGTAGGATTCTTTGACCGGATGTACGACCAAATTGGAAGGGCATTACCAAGTGGCCTTGAATTGCATCCTGTCCTGAACTTTAAGGTTGTCCAATAATTGCCAAACGCGATCCCTCTATCCGCGTTCCGTCACCTCTCTCTGGTGCTCTCCAATAATAGACACCAAACAGATACCAAAGAACTCTTTGATCATCTTTTGCTGAAGTTGAAGAGCTGATCCGACACCTCACATCGCACCCTTACTTGCCAAGAGGTGAGTAGATCTCCTCGAATGCATCCTCAGGTATCCAGGTTTCGTACTGATCCTTCGCGCCTAGCTTCCTGATTACTAGGTAGCCGTCGAAGATGCGGCCAGTTCCCAGTGGTGCCTTCATATTGCTGGTCTGGTTGAATCGATCGAAGCGGATCTTGTACTCAATGTTGGACAGCTTTGCAGCGCGAACGGTAGGGCCGTACCGTGCAGAGACTTCGGGGTCGACTGCTTTGTAGAGCGGCAAGGAGGCGGCGTCAACAAATGGGCGCTCGAAGTCATAAGTCGTCATCAGGTGCTCCAATGAGTCGGGCCAACATCCTCAGCTCATCCCATGAGGGGAAGGCACTTATAAGTGTCTCGCATAACGGCTTGAATTCAGATTTTGAGAGTTGCACGATGGCTTAGACTGAAATGCAGTTCGTTGAGGTGCGTCATGACAAGCTGTTCAGATTCTCTATCAGTCTGAAGTGAACCTCAATCCTTTGGACCCCAGACCTAAACTCATCCAAGCTACCAGTTCGCTTATGCAAATTGACACAACAATCGCTAAAGAGTTTCGTCAACGAAGCACGTTCGGCAACAATGGGGTCCAAGACCTTATTGTAGCGCTGACATAACTCACTGCCATCCAATTGTTCTTCAATCGGCACACTGCAAGTCGTCTTCATGTGATGTTCCAACAAGGTGCGAAGATGATAGAAAGCTCCCGCCAGATCACCACAAGCCGCGGCGCCGACACTCGCCGCGTAGATCTGACGCAATGTCCTTGGAATCTCGCGAGGGACGATAGGAAAGTAAGGCTTACTCCTGCCACAAAGCTGTAGCTTCAGAAGTTCCCGTCGAACCATGAATGTAATCGGCGCTGACTTACATTTATGACATTGAAAATTGAACAACAAAGTCTGATAACCAAGTGGCTCGGCAATAGCTTCCGGATTCAGATGATAAGGACTCAGCGCAAGATGAGGAATCGAATCATGCAATTCGGCACTGCGGCATTTCGAACACCAAGTAACAATCGTCGGTATGACAAACTGCAAATGCATCTCGCGCAGCGGTACGGTCAGAGGGTCGCTCGGTCTGGAACGTGTAAACTGTCTTTCGATCGTAGTAAATCCGCGGTTTTTGCTATAAGGAATCCACGGGCGGTGCATGAACTCGTCAGCAAGTGCTTCCGAAGAATAGTCCTGGTCAGCTTTCGCTGTGATTATTCCTAAATCGATGGACCGATTCTGATAAAGGTAGCCGTCGCTGAGTAATATTTTGAGCACATCGTGGATTGCCTCACTCATGAGATTTTCGATCTCCGGTGATTGAGGCCTGCCTACATATATTTGCTGGAAATCAGATTCGTCAATCATAAGTCTGTCAACAAATCCGTGAGCTCTTTGAAGTAAAACTTCATAATACGAGATTGCCACAAAAACTTCTTTGATATCGTCTGGTTCTTCGGCCCGCTGTCCCGCTCCCTATTAATGCATACTTGCGAGCTCAGCCAACAGTCCTCAACTTCAACACAACTGGCTAAAACTCACGCTTGCGACTGCCAAAATCCTTTGAAACAATCCGAAGTTAAGAGAATCTGGAAAAGCGAAGGAAGGGGTCGGCGAAGAATTGGTGTGACGTATATGTGACAGGCGTGGGAGGCCGTTTTCCTAACTCCTTTATTCCCAACTTAACTTTTCAAGATGGTGCCGAAGGGGGGAATCGCATGGCCCTATGTTCTACAGTGTTTTGCCATCATTTGTCAAAAACCTCAGTAAAGTGACACTTTCTGTTTGTGCTTACTGTGCTTTTGGTGCTTTTCGTGCTTTTTCGTGTGACTCGGATGTGACACCAACTTTTTAGCCGTCTTCCAACAACGATAAGCGGCTGTACGCAGGCCGATCAGTTGGTGATTTTAGGCGGGTCAGTTGCTGAACTGGGAGTTCAGCAAATACCTGCCGATTCCGTGACAGATAATTACCAGTTATAACTTGTTCAGGGACGAGCACTTGAGTGGAGTTTTGCCAGCCCGTCTCGCCGAGGGCAGTTCAGCAACTGATGCGCCGACAACTCTGGGATCGAGCCCAAATCACCAAGAATCCGCCAAAAAGCGCTCCAGTTCAGCAACTGATGCGCCGACGGCAGGAGCACATCGACCGGCCGTAAACCAAATCAACCACAGCCAGTTAGCACCCATCTTTGAACTTCTCGCCCAAGAGCCAGTTCAGCAACCGATCAGCCTGCGTACATTCAGCAGCCAATGTGAAAAAAAGCGCCCAATTCAGCATCTAATCTGCCAACGGCAGGGCCACATCGACCAGCCATAAACTGATCAACGACGGTCACTTAGCAGTGATCTTTGATCTGCTCAGGGGAAAAACGACTTCAGCAACTAAAGTGACCGGGGTACAGTTGGCCAGGGTATGCGCATCAGATTCTAATGAGGTGACGCGAACTAGCGCTTCGCCACCTGCCGGTCGTCTACCATTACTCTAGTCAGGGAGTCTTTGTTTACTCGATAACACTCGCACGCCGCAGCTTCCAATCCGGCGCGATCCATAATCTGCAGGATCCCGCCACCGTATTCAACCAGTCCCTGCTGCAGCAGCTCCCGCGCCGCCAGCGTGATGCGATTGCGCTGATGCCCCAGCATGTTCGCGAGGTGTTCCTGAGTCACCTCGAAGTTTTCTAATTGGACGGAGTCGCTGATCACTAACAACCAACGACTAAGTCTCTGCCGGATGGTGTGCAATGAGTGGCAGATGGCCGACTGTATGATTTGCGATTGCTGAGCAGCGCCATATTTGAGCAACAGTTGCTGCAGCCTCCCTCCGCGATTGAACTCCCCCAGCAGCGGTTCACTCTTGATCACTAAGGCTGCAGCTGGCAGTTGGGTCACCACCCGGCAAGGCATCAGGGGCACCTTCAGGACTATCGGTAAGCCAATGATCCTTCATTTCCAATCGTGCAGATATCCACCGTCCGTCCGTCTTCAGTGAGCGCCAATAACCACGCCAGGCCATCATTCAAGAAGTAGGCCTGACGCACTTCGTCACCGGCTTCGTAGAGAATTCTATTTCTCGGCAGCCGCTGCGACACGTTCCCTAGAAATGGTCTTCGGACCAGGGATTAGGGACTTAGACCACAAGGTCTTTGATAACTTGGTTCTCTGTGTAGGTGCAATTCCTATCGCCCCGATGCTGGGGTGAAGCACTCTCCCCACGGTAGCGACTGACCATCAATCCGTGAAGCGGGAGGGAAAGGCGGTAACTCGGAACCCAACCGGGAACGCCGTCGAGCAGAGCTGCATATGGGTAGGCAATCAAACTCACGTCTGAATCGTCGTAAGAGGAAACAAGCCTACGTGGGTTATTGGCTTGGTCCAAAACGGACATGGAGAAATGACAGGACGGTTTTTTTTTCAACGCTCCGTCGGGAGCCGGGCAATTCGACTGTTGACCCGGACAGCATCCTCGAAGTATCCCGGCGAACAGTGAGACCCTAAGTGCAGCAACAAACAGAGACCAGGAACGTGTTAACTCTCAGCGGCTCTCGGAAGTGGCTCCATTGCTCCCGAGTAGGTGTCAACCGGATGCCGCTGACGAGGGGGATGGTCCAAGAAGCCAAGGCCTGGGGCAATGCTCAGGATATGCTGACGTGGACCACGATGACTGGATGGTAAAGGTACAAGTAGGAGTAGATAAGCTATGAGCACGGCAACCATGCCGATGTATAGATGGGACGAACTCCCCTGGAAGAAATTTCGGCGGACCGTCTGGAAGCTCCAAAAGCGCATTTACCGAGCCAGGCTTCAAGGCAATGTTAAGTTAGTTCGCAAGCTCCAAAAACTCTTGCTGCAGTCCCGCGCCGCCAAGTTCCTGGCGGTGCGACGGGTGGCCCAGGAAAACTCTGGAAAGAAAACCGCCGGTGTCGATGGAGTGAAATCACTAACTACCACTCAACGATTACGGTTGGCGCTCTCGCTAGAGCTTGATTCCAAAGCGCGCCCTGCTCGCCGAGTCTGGATAGAGAAGAAAGACTCTGACGAGCTACGGCCGCTGGGCATCCCGGTGATGTGCGATCGTGCTCTGCAAAGCCTGGTCAAGGAGGCGCTCGAACCCGAGTGGGAAGCGCGCTTCGAGGCCAATAGTTATGGCTTTCGTCCGGGCCGCTCGTGCCATGACGCTATCGACGCCATCTTCAAGGCAATCTCATTAAAGGCGAAGTTTGCCCTTGATGCGGATATCGCCAAGTGCTTCGATAGAATCGATCACACGGCGCTCTTAGCCAAGGTCAACGCCAGCCCTCCGGTCCAACGTCAGCTTAAAGCCTGGCTTAAGGCCGGGGTCATGGATGGCGGAGAGTTGTTCCCAACCGAAGCAGGTACTATGCAAGGAGGAACGGTCTCGCCGCTGTTGGCTAATATTGCTCTGCACGGACTAGAGACGGCAATCGTTTCCAGTTTTCCACGACAGAAAGGACTTACCCTGTCAGTGGTGCGCTACGCCGACGATTTCGTGGTGCTGCATGCAGACCGACGAGTCGTAGAGGAATGCGCAGTGATAGCGCAAGACTGGCTAAGACCCATGAGACTGGAATTGAAAGCCAGCAAGACCCGCATCGCCCATACGCTAGAGGAGATTGATGGGCGAGCGGGTTTCGACTTCCTGGGGTTCAACATCAGACAGTACAAGGTAGGTCGTACCAAGTCTGCCAAGAACACCAACGGGAAGCAGCTCGGCTTCAAGACCATCATCAAACCAAGCGACAAAGCAATCAGAAAGCATGTCCAGAGCCTACGACAGACCATTGATAATCATCGGGGTGTGACCCAGACGCAGTTAATCAGCGCTCTGAACCGCACCATCGATGGTTGGGCTCGCTACTACTCTACGGTGGTTAGCGGGAAGGTCTTCAGTAAGCTCAGCGACTCGCTATTCCAGATGCTTTGGAGATGGGCCAAACGCCGTCACCCGAATAAAGGGAAGAAGTGGGTCGCCAACCGTTACTGGGGTGTGGACCAGGGACAAGGCTGGAACTTTCAGTCACCAGGTCGCCCTCGGTTGCGCAAGCACGTGCATACTGCTATCCGGAGGCACGTGAAGGTGAAAGGTAAGCGCACTCCCTTCGATGGTGATTGGGTGTATTGGAGTATCCGACGAGGCCACAGCCCTGACGTCTCGCCGAGAGTCGCAAAGCTCTTGAAGAAACAACGGGGCGTGTGCATTGAATGCGGGCTTTACTTTCGGGATGGAGACCAGATGGAAGTTAGCTACATAAACCCGCGGCGGTCACGCTGGCGAGGAGCAACTTTCAATCTGCTGTTGGTCCATCAGCGCTGTCAAGAAGCACTTTGCGCGGACCTAGCGCCGCTCAATGGGTACGCATGACAAACGCCGAGTTATCGAGGAGCCGTGTGAACTTTCATGCACGGTTTTGTAGCCGAGCGGCGGAGGCGACTCCGCCGCTTAGGCAGCGACCTGTTTTAGATTTGGTAAGAGACGCTCGTACCGATCGGGCGGCAAGGCGGCCAACAGTCGATTCTCAGGAGCGGATGAGGTTTGTTTTGTGACAGCCACACGACAAAAGTCAGGGATTGGTGGTGGCGGGGTGACGTTTCTGAAACTCTTCTCTCATGGCGCGCCAGCGCGTCCAAGGGTGGCGGTTTCAGCGTTCTGCGGCTGCGTTACTCGTCGCATTTCTTTAATCAGCCCATGCGCTTTGCTGAACTCTGCTCGTGCCGTCTGTTGAGCTTCGGCTTCCGATACTCCTTCAGCTAGGAGTTCCTGATAACGATCTTCAAGATGCTGGGCCATCTCCTCCACGATCTCGGCCTCGCGCGTCGGCTCAAGGTCCAGGCTCGCCAGTTTGTTTCTGATTTCTTCCTTCCAATCATGCATCATTAACTCTCTCGACGAACGACTTAAATAAAGACGATTCCACTGGTAATGGCTCTTGATTCAATCATTCATATCTAAGCGCCACCAGCGGATCGACTTTGGTCGCGCGGCGCGCGGGTAGGTAGCAAGCCAATATCGTCGCAAAAATAAGTAACAGCGTGACGATTCCGAATGTGACAGGGTCAGTCGTGCTCACTCCGAAGAGCAAGCTTCTTATGACCTGCGCGAAGGCTAACGATCCGGCAGCTCCGAATGCGATACCCATTAATGCCAATCTTAGGCCCTCGCCGATGATCAAGCGCAAGATATTCAATTGATTCGCGCCAAGAGCCATTCGAACGCCAATTTCCTTGACGCGCCGTGCGACCGAATAATGGGTGACGCCAAAAATCCCGATCATGGCGAGGAGCAGTGCGGCCGCAGAAAAGAGAAATAGAAGGACTGTTTGAAACCGCCGGTTTGCAGCGAAGTCTCCGAACCTTTGATCCAGTGTGGTCACATCAGAGATAGTTACATCCTTGCTGAGTGATCGAATCTGGCTTCGAACGGCAGGGGCAAGCTGCACCGGATCAGACGAAGCCGTCCGCACTATCAGATCCGCAGCATTCGCGACTCTTTGATCCTGCGGTACGAAGACCTGCGCAATGGCGTTCTTTTCCAGTCCCTGCCGCCGCATATTGGCCACGATGCCCACAACTGTTAGCCACGGTTCCCTCGATTGCGGCGCGGATAACTTGAATCGCTTGCCGAGCGGATCTGTGCCAGGCCAAAAATGTTGGGCCACCGTCTCATTGATGATCGCTACGGCCATTCCATCCTGACGATCCTGTCCAGAGAAGTCGCGGCCCCGCACGATGCGAGCGCCGATTGCTGGAAGCAGCCCTGGCGTGATCGAGTCACAGCTAATCGGTTCATCGACATCGTAAGAAGGTCGCTGTTCGATGGTGATAGGGTAATCCGGGTTTCGTCTTTGAATTGCATCTTCGATCAAGCCCGCCGCCTGAACTCCCGGTAACGCGCGAACCTGCTCAATCAACTGTTCGTAGAGTGACGCGGTTGACTGATCCTGCTTTGATAACGACAGTCGCATGCTGAGCAGTCCCTCAGGTTGAAAGCCCGGATCGATGGACTGGACCTTCTTGTAGCTCTTGAGAAGGAGACCGGTGCCTACGAGCAGCATTACCGAAAACGCAAATTCTACGATCACCAGCGCGTTATGGGTCCTTCGATTGAATGTTGTCACGTCGCCCCTCGAACTTGCTAACGCACTTTGGGGATCGGTGGACGAGGCGTAGATTGCCGGAGCTAAGCCGAGCACCACTCCCGAGATGATGGTTAGCAGCAGAGTAAACGCGAACACTTTAATATCAAGCGCGCTTTCATTTAGTCGGGGAATGTTGGTGGGACCGTATGCAACCAGAAAACGGATCGAAGCATAGGCAAACGCAATGCTCATCGTTCCACCTACGAAGCAAACCAAACCGCTCTCGGTAAGTAACTGTCGGATCAGTCGGCTGCGGCTAGCCCCGATAGCCAATCGAATGCCTAACTCGCGTCGGCGCGCTGCACTGCGGGCGATTTGTAAATTTGCGATATTCAAACACGCTATTAGCAAGACCAAGGTTACGGCTCCAAGCAACAAAGACATTGAGGCCCACATCTGCTTACCGGTGATTTGGGTAAGAAGTGGAACGATATTCACACCAAAACCGGCGAAGTCTGGGTCAGTCGTGGGATAGGCAGATGCAAGTCGGCGCCCAATGGCGTCCATTTCAACTTGCGCTTGTATTAGCGACGTCCCCGGCGCTAGACGCCCAATCACCCGATAGGCATCGCTGTATCTATCCTGTCGTCCGACTCTAACCGGGACCCAAAATTGGGTAGTCTTATCGGGAAACGAAAAATTCTGCGGCATTACGCCAATTACTTTGTAAGAGAACCCATCAATCTCGAGGTCGTGATCAAGAACAGCAGCAGATTCACCAAACCAACGCTGCCACAATTCGTTACTAAGGACGACGACACGCGCGCCATGATCTTCTTCTTCAGAGGTGAACACGCGTCCCACTACCGCCCCAACACCCAACACCGAAAACAGATTTGCCGAAACGCGCCCCGCACTAATTTGCACAAGCTCGTCCGACCTTCGCACGGTAGCGTTAGTAACCCGAGAACAGAGCGCCAGGTCTTTAAAGCTGTGATTCTGCTCCTTCCAATCTTTGAAGTTGAGATATGACGTGCCTTCCTCGTGTAGACTATGCTTCGGATCATCAGTCCATAGGAACACCAAACTATCGGGATCCTTAAAGGGAAGCGGACGGAGCAAGACTGCGTTCAAGACACTGAAGATCGCCGTGTTGGCTCCAATCCCCAACATCAACGTGAGAATCGCCACAGTCGTAACTCCTTTGCTCTTGTACGACATTCGTGCGGCGAAGCGTAAGTCTCGCCAGAAATCACCGATAATGCTGGTGCCGCTGACCCCAGGCGTCGAATCGTGCTTCTGGGTCAAGGACGCAATGCTCTTGAGTTGGAGGAATAGATCGTCATCGTCCAGCGTAGCCAACGTAATATGGTGAGCTTCAGCTTCCGATACTCCTTCAGCTAAGAGTTCCTGATAACGATCTTCAAGATGCTGGGCCAACTCCTCGACGATCTCGGCCTCGCGTGTAGGTTCGAGGTTCAGGCTCGCAAGCTGGTTTCGGATTTCTTTCTTCCAATCAGGCACAGTTTGACCTCTCCAGATAATGAAGAGCTAGCTGATCAGCTTAGTCCGCTCATACGCTCTCACGCAGACAGCGATACTTCTCCAAAACCGCTCTCCTTCAGTTCGCGTTCTCCGGCCAATCTTTGCGCGCCGGTTTCCTCCTCAACAATCAGCCCATCGAACAGCTGCACAATGCGATCGGCATGCTGTGCGTAACGTGGATCATGTGTCACCATGCAGATCGTTGAGCCGCCTCGATGCAGTTCTCGCAAAAGCTCCATCACCGCCTCGCCGTTGCTTGAGTCCAGGTTCCCGGTGGGCTCATTTACAGCGGTTGAACGATCCAGAGTGGGCGCAGCCGGCTTCAATTTGGCAAGTCCCAGCGTAATTGCGCCGACGCCAATCAAGGCAATAAAGAGAAAGATCGCAGTGCGGATTCTTTTTCTTACTTTCGTCCTTGTGGGTCGCTTGATGTCCATGGCTCTTCTCAGTCGTTATCTCAGGCAGGGTTAATTCCGGCCACCCGATCCAGCGCGGCAAAGAAGTCCTTCCAGGTCCTGCGCTGCTCCACAAGTATTTTCTTGCCCGCAGCGGTGAGCTTATAAAAGCGACGGCGACGCTCTCCTGGCTTTTCCACCCAACGCCCCTGAATCAGACCGCGTTTCTCCAGCCGATATAGCAGTGGATAAAGTGAGGCGACGTGGAACTGCAACACGCCTTCCGAACGCCGCTCAATTAGCTTGGCGATCTCATAACCATGTCGCGCCCTTTCTTCGACCAGCGCTAGAATCAGCATTTCGGTGCTGCCTCTTTTCACTTCACGATCAAGCATACTGCTGTCTCTATATGTGGCAATGCCATATATACCAGCATTCAGATTCCTTTGTCAAGGCCTTGGAATTAGATCAAATGGAGCCTCATCTTTCGTTCATTTCCTCTAATCGAGCACAGGCAAATCGCGACCTCGTAATGGGTTGATGAACGACGTTTGTTCGATTTGACGAACGAATTTGCATGGATAGAATCACTGACCATGCGTGATGAACTGGTCTTCGAGCTACAGCGTCTATACCCGCAAATCTACCTCGCCTGCCACGTCAACCACTTGCGTGCTTCGTCAACCGACTGGCGTCTTTCATCGCATGACTCCTCGATTCTCGCGCACCTGAAGTCATCCGAAGGCACAAGCCCGCGCGCGCTGGCCGCGCATCTTGGCGTGGCGCCGTCCACGCTATCCTCTGCTCTCAAGCGGCTCTCGCGGCTGGGCTACATCGTGAGTGAACCGGCCACGGCGGATAGACGCCGGCGCGAGTTGCGTTTGACCAAACGCGGCGCAGAGGCGATGGCCGGGACTTCAGTGTTGGATGCCAGGTGAGTCAGACAACTACTTGAGAAACTATCAGCGCACGAGCGTGAGGAGGCCATTCGCGGTCTCGCGTTACTCGCGAAGCCGCGCGAGCGTTGAAGGAGGTGCAATGAAGCTAGCACTTATCATCGTTGGAGCAATTGTAGTTGTTCTCGTCATTCTCGTCGTGGTCGTGCTGGTGATTGGCTCGCGTCTTCCACAACATCACATCGCGTCACGATCAATTCGACTAGACCGATCTGCGAACGATGTGTACGCCACAGTGCGTGACTTTGACGCGTCTCCCAAATGGAGGCCGGACGTGCGCAGTGTGGAGATGCTGGGCGCGGTCAATGGCCATCTCCAATTTCGCGAGACTGGATCGAACGGCACGGTGACATATGAACTGGTCGAGGACGTCCCCAATGAGCGAATGGTCACCCGAACTGTAGATCGTGATCTAGGCTACTCGGGCTCATGGGCGTTCCGTTTTGATCCTTCTGATCGCGGTACGTTAATCACCATTACGGAGAGCGGTGATATTTCGAACCCAGTGTTCAAATTCCTGGCGCGCTATATTTTCGGGCACACCGCTTCAATCGACGCGTACCTGAAGGCCTTAGCCAAACACTTCGGCGAATCAGCGATGCCGCAAAACGCGGAGCACCCGACAGGATGAGACGACGCTGCGTTCGTATTTCCGACGAAACAGCCCATCAGATACTACGCAATTCATGAAGGTATATCTCACGTCAGCTTCAGAGGCCGCGGCAGTGCGGCCTCCACTTCGGAGAGATTGCTTCAGTCCTTGGCTCGTTGTGCGGTAAGAACGAGGATAATCGCTTCCCCCGAATTGCCGGTGCCGAGCGTGCCCACGACCGTCGGAGTCCCTTCCCGCGCAGCTACGTCAGTTCGAATTCCAATCTGTCTAGGGGTGTTGATGTTGGGTGTTCGCAGGCCGATCAGTTGGTGATTTTAGGCAGGTCAGTTGCTGAACTGGCGAGTTCAGCACATACCTGCCGATTCCGTGAGGGATAATGACCAGTTATAACTCGTTCAGAGACGAGCACTTGAGTAGAGTTTTGCCGGCCGGTTTCGCCGAGGGCAGTTCAGCAACTGATGCGCCGACAACTCTGGGATCGAGCCCAAAATCACCAAGAACCTGCCGAAAAGCGCTCCGTTCAAGGCAATGAAACCGCGAGACTGCGTCCAACCTCAGGTCGCACGAGCGGCATAAACGAGTCTCTGCAGGCACACAGGTCGTCAATGGCCACGTTTCCACCACACAGAATCAGCGCGACATGACTCTCCGGAGAAAACTGTGACTGCAATCGTGTCGCCGCCGCCAGTGTGCATGAAGCAGCGGGTTCAGCCAGCACCTTCGCATGATCCAACAGAACGAACAGCGCTTCTACCGCCTCTTTGTCAGTCACGACGGTAACGCCTTCAAGA
>WNFU01008366.1_pt1 | contig 13504 bp, 20 predicted proteins | sample 5400121 | NCBI WGS metagenome assembly WNFU01 (sample SAMN13153360, study PRJNA577476) | soil metagenome | isolation source: 100 cm soil or saprolite under grassland replicate 1 | place: USA:California | collected 2016-06-15
ACGTGATCGGCTTCGCTCTGCGCTGGGACGGCCAGGAGCATGGCGTGCTTTGGATCTCCGGCGATACGGTTCTCTACGACGGAGTGCGTAGGGTGGCCGACCGCCTCCGGGTCGACACGGCACTCCTGCATCTCGGGGGCGTCCGCTTTCCGGTCACCGGTCCCATCCGCTACACGATGACCGCCAAGGACGCTGTCGAACTCTGCCGACTCATCAACCCGCGCACCGCCATCCCCATCCACTACGAGGGCTGGAAACACTTCCAGCAAGGCCGAGAGGCGATCGAGCGCGAGTTCGCGCGTGCGCCACAAGACATACGCCGACGCATTCGTTGGCTGCCTCTCGGTGTCGAGGTGGACCTCCCCGATTGAGCGGCGGCGCCGCCGTAAACAGCAGGATGATCCCTGGCGCCGGACCTGCACAAGTTCACCGCGGTGATCAGTCGCATGCACATTCGCCGTTGTGTGTTTTGCGAACAGACAACAGCTCGCAGGTACGAGACGGGTACATCAGATCGTGCACGCGCGGGCACGCGCGGGCACGGCAGACATGTCGCTAAGGCAAGATTTGCAGGAGACACGTGATCGCGGGTGCTCGGCCGTGCACGCCAGTACCGATGGTAAGGAGGGGGTCGACGGTTCGAGTCCGTCAGAGGGCTCTGGGAAGTCGCTGCTAATCAGGCCCTTCTGTTAGCCGTGGTCGGGCTGGCTTTGGGCTTAACGTCCACCGAGCGTCCACCACCCGCCGTGCACGCCTTCCGCGCGGACTGGAAAACGAGTCGCTGTGCGGCTTTTGCGGGCCTCCGGTTCGACGTCCACCCAGCGTCCACCGCCCGCTCGAGCGCGAGCGCATCCAGGAGCGAGACGGCGTGCTGGTAGCTGTCGACTGCGAGGTGGCCGTAGTGGAGATCGATCATCGCGATGCTCGTGCCCATGAACCGCGAGAGCGCGAAGACCGGCACGCCTGCACGCAGCGCGAAGGTGGCGTAAGTGTGGCGCAGGTCGTAGAGGTCGCGCAGCGGCTCGATCCCGACGCTTTTCTGAACCGGCTTCCAATGGCGGCGGTTGAAATTGCGAAAGTCCAAGTGGCCGCCGCGCGCGTTTGGGAAGAGCAGCGGGCTACGTTCGCGCGGCCGAAGCTGGTCGAGCGCCTCGAGCGCGATCGCCTGCAGCGGAACCGCGCGTCTGCTCAGCCGCGTCTTGGTGCGCTTGACACGTCCGTTCGCATACGCCCGTCTGATCTGGACGACACCGGTCGCACGATCGACTTCGTCCTGTTCGAGCGCGAACAGCTCCGAGGGTCGAAGCCCGGTCGCGGCCGCGAACACGACCATCGGCCCGAACATCGGCCCGAGCCGCTCGGCAACCGAGCGAATCTGCGCCCAGGACTCGAACGGCCGCTGCTCCCGGCAGCGCCGGGCGGGATTCGGCACCCCGCGCTTGGCCGGGTTCTCATCGATCAGCTTCCAGGCAACCGCCCGATTCAGCACCTGCCGGAGCGCCTGCGTCGCCTCGAAGCGATGCCCTTCCGGAACGGTCAGCCGCCACGCACAGACCTGCTCCGGCGAGAGCTCGACAAGGCGCACCTCTCCTAGCTCGGCGGTCGCCTTCCCCAGCAGCCAGCGCAGCTTCGCGACCGTGACGCGTTCACCTTGATGCGCGTCCAGGTACTCCTCGGCCCACTCGCCGGGCGTCAGCGTCACCGCACGGCGGCCGGGCAGGAGCCGGCCCAGCTTGTTCTGAAGCGCCCGCTGCGCCTCAGCCTTGCTGCTGAACCCGCCCACCTGCAGCCTCGCCGAACCGCGGCCTGCAACGCGATAGCGGTAGGCCCACAACGGCTCCCCATCCGCACACCTCCCCTTCAGCTTGAACACCTGACCCTGCTGGATCACCTCGGAACCTCCTCGATCGAGAACGAGATCGAGGAATCACACCCGCGCCGCGACGATGACCACCCCGCTCACAGAGAGGGTGTCGACGGTTGGCGTCCGTCAGAGGGCTCTGCACGAGCGCCGGAAATCGGCGCTCTCTTTGGTTCAGCTGGACTTGCTCCTCGTCCAACGTGCCGTTGGTATGGAGCCGCTCAAGGAGCTTTCACGATCCGAGCAGCATCGACGTGGAGTGCGCTGAAGGATCATGCGTGAAGCCCGGTGCCGTCAGTGCCAGCCGATCTGCCTCGTCAACCGCCTGTCGTGCTTTCGCTCGCGCCCCGGCCCAGCACTCGTGGTCGGTTGCGACGACTCTTCCGGTGACGCAAGGCTGGCACGTCCTGGAAGGTTCGTCCGCGTTACCGCCGACTCCACGAGGAGCTCGTCCGCGAGGCTGGCGAAGGCTCGCCGTCGATCGGTGGGCTATCGGGCGCCGACACGGCTCGACTTCCGTTCGCTCTGGCCAACTCGGATCGGCTCTCGTGTGGCTGTTGCAGTGTTCGTGTGCCCCACCCGTCGAGGGCGAGCACGATCAGACCGAGCTCGCGGCCGCGCTCTGTCAGTTCGTAGAGCGCCGAACCTGCCGGCGGTGGCAGGAGTCGCCGGCGAGCGACCTCGGCCTGTTGGAGCTCAAGGAGGCGGGCCGCGAGCACGTTCGTCGAGATCCCCGCCAGGCGCCGGAGCAGATCGGTGTACCGCTGCGGGCCGAGAGCCAGCTCCCGGACGACCTGCAGCGCCCACCGCTTGCCGACAAGGTCGAAAGCGTCAGCGATGTTGGTGGTCATTCGGGCTCCAGCTCATTCCGGGACTGTCGACACAGGTCGGTTCAGGTGCCCGCCTCTGAGGGCGCTGGAATGGCGCCCTCGATCTGGTCCCGCCGGCTGCGGCGCAGAAGAACCGCGGTGGTGGGCAGCGCGAGCAGCGCAATCGCTCCGCAGACCCAGAACGCCCACTGAAAACCGCCGGTGAGCGCGGCGTTCGTCGCATGACCGTCGGCGAGCAGCGTCTTCGTGTGTGCGGCGGCGACGGTGGAGGCGATCGCGACGCCGATCGCACCGCCGAGCTGCTGCGAGGTGTTGAGCAGGCCGGAGGCGACCCCCGCCTCGCGCTCGGCGATACCGGCGAGGCCGCCGATCGAGACCGCGACGAAGCTGAAGCCGCCGCCGGCGCCGGCGATGAAGAACGGGCCGGCCAGCGAGCCCCAAAAGTGCCCGTGCTCAGGCACCTGAGCCGCCCAGAGAACGCCGCCGCCCACCAGTGTCATCCCCACCGCCAGCACCGGCCCGAGCGAGATGCGGGTGACGAGCTTCTGCGACAGCCCCGCCACTGCGAGCGAGGTGAGCGTGGTGGCCAGCCACGCGGTACCCGCCTGGAGCGCCGAGTAGCCAAGCACCTGCTGCATGTACAGGGTGCCGACGAAGATGAAGCCGAAGAAGCTGCCACCGACCAGCAGCCCGACCGCATTCGCCACCGCCAACGTCCGCAGCCGGAAGAGCCGAAGCGGCATCAGCGGCGCCTCGACCCGCGACTCGACCACCAAGAAGGCGATCAGCAACACCGCGGAGGCGACGAGCAGCGCTACCGTGCGCGCAGCTGACCAACCGACCTGCGGTGCCTCCGAGATCGCGTACACGAGGAGGAGCAGCGACCCGGTCACGGTCAACGCTCCGAGCGGGTCGAAACGCCGCCGGGCGCCGACGAGGCGGCTCTCGGGCACGATCCGCCGGGCGAGAAGCAGCGCCGTCACGCCGATCGGCACGTTGATGAAGAAGATGTACTCCCAGCCGACGTAGCGGGTGACAAGCCCACCGGCGATCAGTCCCACAGTGGCGCCGATGGCGCCGATGCCGCCCCAGATCCCGAGTGCCCTGTTGCGCTCTGCACCCTCGCTGAACATGTTCGTCACGATCGAGAGCGCCGCCGGCAAAACGACCGCCGCCCCCAGCCCCTGCAGCCCGCGCATCACGATCAGAAAGCCGTCGCTGGTCGCGAGCCCCGCGCCGAGCGACGCGACGGTGAAGAGCGCGAGCCCGATCATGAAGATCCGACGACGTCCCAGCAGGTCCGCGGCGCGCCCGCCGAGGAGCAGGAAGCCCCCGAAGGTCAGCCCGTACGCGGTCACCACCCACTGCAGGTTCGATTCCGAGAAATCCAGCTCGCGCCCGATCGTCGGGAGCGCAACGTTCACGATCGTGACATCGACGATCGTCATGAAGAAGGACACCGCCAGCAATGCGAACGCGCGCCAGCGGTGAACCTCTGTGCTCGACGCCGTGGTCATCGCAAACTCCTTTGCTGGTAGCGATCCGCTACGTCGTCGAGCTCGCGCGCGACCGCCGCGACCGGATCGGGGTCGGTGACGGCGAGCTGGATCGGCGCGAAGCGGGGATCGGTGATGCTGGCCACGTTGCGCACGGCGGCGTAGACCTTCCTGGCGCCGCGGGCGAGCAGCGCGTCCGCGAACGCCTTGCCGATCCCGCGCTTGGCGCCCGTGACGACCGAGACGGTCCCTGTGATCTGCATGAGTGGCCTCCTAGCCGTCGAATCTGGATGACGTGCTCAGTCAGTTGCTTCACGAAACTATGATCCTGGACGATACCAGATGGCGGTTGCGTCACGCAACTGAGACCCGCTACCATTGCGGCATGCTGAACCGTGACTACGAAGGCCAGAACTGCTCGATCGCGCGAGCTCTCGAGGTCGTCGGCGAGCGCTGGACGCTGCTGATCATCCGCGACGTCTTGCTCGGTCTGCACCGCTTCGACGAATTCCAGGAGAGCCTTGGCATCGCCCGCAACGTCCTCACTGACCGGCTCAACCGTCTCGTCGACGAAGGCGTGCTGGAGCGGGTCCTCTACAGCGAGCGCCCAGAGCGGTACGAGTACCAGCTGACGAAGAAGGGTCTCGACCTGAACATCGCGCTCACCGCGCTTCGCCAGTGGGGCGATGACTACCTGAGCGAAAAGCCGCCGCGCCTCCAGCTCCGCAAGGTCGACAAGAAGCCGGTCGTTGCCGCGATCGTCCCGAAGGGCACCAAGTCGCTCCGCACCGACGAGATCGAGACCCTCCCCGGGCCGGGCGCAACGACGGGTCGCGCCCGAAGGAAGAAATAGCTTCGCAGGAATAGGCCGGCTCGACAGGCCGTTGAGGGTTGCATGAAGCAACCTTCATACAACACAGACGCCACGTATCCGCCGCGGCTGTACCTGCTGCCGTCGCTCGCGCCTCCTCGCCGGACGTTGTCGCCTCGCATCGGCTACGCAGTGGCCGCGCTGGTGGTCGGCCTCGGCCTCTTCGCCTCGGTGACGCCCTCGCCGCTCTATCGCACCTACAGCGTCCTCTGGCACTTCTCGCCCCTGACGTTGACGCTGATCTACGCGACCTATGCCTTCGGCGTACTCGCGTCCTTGTTACTCGCCGGTGGTGTCTCCGACGATGTCGGCCGCCGGCCGGTCCTGCTCGTAGCCCTCGGCGCGCTGATGGCGTCGAGCGTGCTGTTCATGGTCGCCGAATCGGCCGCCTGGCTGTTCGTCGCCCGCGGCTTGCAGGGTCTCGCGACCGGCGCAGCCTTGAGCGCGGCCAGCGCCGCTCTGCTCGATCTGCACCCGAACCGCGACCCCGCCGGCGTCGGCCTCACGACCGCGACCGCAGCTGCTGGCGGCATCGGTCTCGGCGTGCTCGTCTCGTCAGTGCTCGTCGAGCTGGGAACCTTGCCCCGCGTCCTGCCCTACGTAGTGCTGTTCGTCCTCTTCGCGGTCGCCTTTGCCGGCGCCTACTGGATGCCGGAGCCGATCGAGAAGCGTGGCCGCTTCCGCCTCACGGCCGAGCGCCCACGCGTCCCGGCTGTCGTGCGCCGTCCGTTCTTGCTGGCCGCTCTGGCGGTGCTCTCCTCATGGTCAATCGGTGGCCTCTTCTTCTCGCTCGGCCCGCAGCTGGCCGCTCATCTCTTCAACTCGAGCAACGTGATCGTCTCCGGCAGCGGCATCGTGGCACTCGCCGGTGCGGCTGTCGTTGCCCAGCTGCTGACCGCGCGCACCGCGCCGTGGATCGGCGCCGGCGTCGGCTCGATCGCACTCGCCGCCGGAATGGTGCTGATCGTCTTCGCTGCCGCCCGCGACTCGAGCGCCGCCTACCTGGCCGGCTCGATCCTCGGCGGCGCCGGCTTCGGCGCCGCCTTCCTCGGCGGCCTGCGCGCGCTCGCCGCAGCGATCCCGCAGCACGAGCGCGCGGCAGTGATGTCGGCCTTCTACGTCGCCGCCTACACCTCCCTCTCCCTGCCGGCCGTCCTCGCCGGCGTCGTCGTCGCACACGTCGCGTTGCCCACGACCTTCGAGCTCTTTGGCGGCGTCGTCGCCGCGATCGCTCTGATCGTCGCCTTCGAAGCCTGGCGCACCCGTCCTACCCCGCAGCTCGCTGCCTAGCCGATGACAACCGGTCGGCGACATGAGCTCGTCCGGCTCGTCGAGCAGATCCAGACGCTCACGCGCGAGCTCCAGAACCTCCGGCGGCATGAGGTCGAGACGCCGGAGGTCGACGCCAAGGAACGCACGCTCGAGCCGCTCCGTCGGCAACTCGCGGCCGTCGCGCAGCGCTCGGCAACCGACGAGCTCGGGAACGCCGCATGACCACCGCGGCGATCGGCTCGTCGAGCATTCGCACCGTTGTCCGGCTCGGTTCCTGGCTGTCCGTGCGGCATTCACTCCGAATCGAGGCAGCCGCCGCTCTCAGCCTGTATGGGCTCTACGAGCTCGCACGCGGCCTGGTCGGCGCGGACACCGCAGAAGCCGAGGGGCACGCCCACCGGCTCGTTGCGCTCGAGCGTTCGCTGCATCTCTTCGTCGAGGCGAACGTGCAGCGCGCCGTTCAGACCCTCCCCGGTGTCACCAGCCTGCTCGGCGTCGCCTACCTGATCCTTCACCTGACCGTCACGGCCGGCGTGCTGCTCTGGCTGCACCGGCGCCGCCCGGACGCCTTCCCGTTCGTCCGCACCGCACTGCTGCTCGCGAGCGGACTCGCCCTCGTCGGCTTCCTCCTCTATCCGACCGCACCGCCGCGGCTAGCCGGCGTCGGCATCGCCGACACCGTCTCCGGCCGCCACGTCGACCTCAACCGCGGCCTCGTCAGCTCGCTCTACAACCCTTACGCCGCCCTGCCGAGCATGCACGTCGGCTACGCGCTAATCGTCGCCGTCGCTCTGCTCCGCCAAGGTCGAGGCCTCCTCGTCCGCGCGATCGGAGCGCTCTACCCGCCGTTCGTGTTGCTCGTCATCGTCGCCACCGGCAACCATTTCTTCCTCGACGCCGCCGCGGGCGCGCTCGTCGCCGGGCTCGCCGCCGCGCTTGCGGCCCTCCTGACGCGGCGACCAGCGACGGCGCGGCTCGCCGCGCTCCAGAGCGCCGGCGTCGCGCCAGAGCAAATCGAGTACCTGAACGCGCACGGCACTGGCACACAACTCGGCAACGGCCTTGCCGGCCACAACGGGTGTCTGGTGCTCGGGCGCGGATGAACGACCGCCGTCCATATTCGCTGCTCCAGCTCCGCGAGCTCGGTCACGGCATCCACGACCTGCCGGAATTCGACACGAGGTACTTCCGCTCGTTCGCCGTCCGGCTCGATCCCCACGAGACGCGACTGCCGATCGCCCGCTTGGCTGAAACGCTGCTCCTAGTCGTCGAGGGGAGCCTCACGGTCGTCTGGCGCGACACGACGCGCGTGTCGACCGAGCTCGGCGAAGGTGACACCGCGTCGACGAGTCCCCCAGCCGTCGAGGTGCTGCAGGCGGGCGCCGAGGGCGCCTCCTTCCTCGCGATGGTGAGCCGGACCTAGGTACTTCGAATTAGAGTTGCGCCATGCAACTGACTTCGTGTAGGCTGTAAGTTGCGTCAAACAACTCACTCACTTCAAGGAGACCGAGTATGTCCAAGACAATCCTGATCACCGGCACCAGCAGCGGCTTCGGCCGTGACACGGCGGAGACCCTGCGCCGCGCCGGCCACACTGTGTACGCCTCAATGCGCGCCGCGGAGGGCAAGAACCGCGAGGCCGCCGAGGCCCTGCGCAAGCTCGGCATCAAAACCGTGGAGCTAGACGTCAGCGACGACGCGTCCGTCGAAGCAGGTGTCAAGAACGTGCTGGCGGAGGCCGGCAACATCGATGTGCTCGTCAACAACGCCGGTATCGCCTCGACCGGCGTAACCGAAGCCTTCACGACGGAGCAGGCGAAGGCGATCTTCGACACCAATGTCATCGGGCTCCTTCGCGTCACCCGCGCCGTGCTCCCCTCCATGCGACAGCAGCACGACGGCCTGATCATCAACATCGGCTCGATCCTCGGCCGCGTCACGTTCCCCTTCGTCGGCATCTACGGCGCGAGCAAGTTCGCGGTCGAAGCGCTGACCGACAGCCTCCGCTACGAAGTCTCGCAGCTCGGCGTCGAGGTCGTGGCGGTGCAGCCGAGCGGATACCCGACCAACTTTTTCCCCAACATTCAGACGCCCGCCCGCATCGAAGTCACCGAGTCCTATGGCGAGGTCGGTCACATCCCCGACGCCATGGTCACGTCCTTGACAGCGACGTTCGAGGGCAAGGACGCCCCAAATCCGCACGACGTCGCGGAGGCGATCGTCAAGCTCGTCGGTCAAGCCAAGGGCAGCCGGGCTGTCCGCACCGTCGTCGGCGCGCCGTTCGGCTCCGACCAGGCGAACGAAGACGTCGCGCCCGTGCAAGCCAAGGTGGTCGAGGCCCTCGGCCTCAGCCACCTCGAAAAAGTCGCCTGATCAACCACCAAACGAAAGGAAGTCGTCATGCCCAGTCCCACCATTGTTCTCGTTCACGGCGCGTTCGGAGACGCGTCCAGCTGGCGGCCCGTGTTCGACCGGCTCGTCCGCGACGGTCACACCGTTCTCGCGCCGCCGAACCCGCTGCGCGGGCTCCCCTACGACGTTTCCCACATCTCGTCGGTTATCGACCAGATCGACGGGCCCGTCGTCCTCGTCGGCCACTCGTACGGCGGTGCTGTGATCACGGTCGCCGGCAGCTCGGAGAAGGTCACCGGGCTCGTGTACGTCGCCGGCGTCGCGCCCGACGAGGGCGAGTCGGTCAACGACCTCCAGGCGCGCTTCCCGTCGCTCGCGATGGGCCCACTCGTGCGCCCGGTCTCGTTGGCCGACGGCAGCGTGGAAGCATCGATCGACCCCGCACGGTTCCACGATGTCTTCTGCGCCGACGTCTCGGACGCCGACGCTGCATTCATGGCGATCTCGCAACGCCCCGTCTCGGCCACGGCGTTCGACGACCCCGCGACCACCGCTGCCTGGCGGACGAAGCCGTCCTGGGCGGTGTTCGGGACTGCGGACTACCCGGTCGCTCCGGAGCTGCACCGCTTCTCCTACGACCGCGCCGGATCCACGGTCACCGAGGTCGAAGGCGCCTCCCACTTCCTGATGCTGTCGCAGCCGGACATCGTCGCCGGCGTCATTCGCGAAGCCGTAATCGCAAGCGCGGTCCAGGTAGCGGCGTGAAGAACATCGGCGTCCCGACCCCGTCGCCCGACGCGGGGTCGAGACGCCATGGGGCGTCGCAAAGAAAGGAGGACAGCATGGAGTTCCTGGTCGAGTTCGAGTTCGAGGTCCCCGCCGGCACCCCTGACGCGGAGGTGGAGCAGCACCAGCGCGCCGAGTCAGCCGCCGCGAACAAGCTCGCTGAGGATGGACATCTCGTGCGGCTCTGGAGGCGGCCGCTCGTCGGCGACGGAACGACCGCGATCGGGCTGTACCACGCCGACAGCCAGGCCGAACTCGACGGTCTGCTCGCCGCCCTGCCCCTGGCCGACTGGCTGCGTATCACCACGACGCCGCTCGAGGCGCACCCAAACGATCCAGCGACGGCCGCTCGATGAGCGCCCTGCTGCCCGACCCTTCCCTGACGCGGGCCTACCGCCTCGAAGCCACCCTGGGCCAACCGCTCGACCTCGGCGACCTCGCCCAGGGCCGCCGGCGGATCGTGCCGCTGACCGGCGGGACCTTCGGCGGCGCCGAGCTCAACGGGACACTGCTCCCCGGTGTCAGCGCCGATTGGCAGATCGTCCTCCCCGACGGCACCGCCCTCGGCGACATCCGCTACACGCTCCAGACCGACGACGGCGATCTGCTCTACGTCCAGTCCCGTGGCGTGCGTCACGGAAGCGCCGACGTGCTCGCCCGCCTCGCCCGCGGCGAGGACGTCGACCCGAGCCAATACACCTTCCGGACCTCAACCCAGATCGAGACCGCCGCCCCCGCACTCGACTGGCTGAACAAAGGCGTCTTCATCAGCGTCGGCGCCCGCCAACCCGACCACGTCATCTACGAGACCTACCTCGTCGGATGAAAAGTCACGACCAACTGGAGGAGCAATGCTCATTCTTCGTCAAAAAATGGTTGCCAAACCGGACAAGAGCGACGTGCTGATGGCCGCGCTCGCCGAGATCATCACACCGGCGCGAGCCACGGAGGGCGTCATCAGCCTCGACATCGCCCGCGTCCTGCTCGAACCTGATTCGTTCATCGCGACCGCGGTCTATGAGGACGGTGCTGCTCTCGAAAGACAGGAGTCACGTCCGGAGGTGCACAAGGTGGTGGCGATGCTGCCGGAATCGCTGGCTGCGCCGCTCGAGCGAACGATCTTCGACGCCTCGCTCGACCCGGCGCTCGTCTAGCTCGACGGCCTCTGGACCTTGTCGCAACCGCACCCAGATCAGAGGAGAAGCACCATGCGCACGAGCCTCAAATCAGCAAGGAGCCCGGATAGCTCCGCCGGGGCATTCGAATCCGAACGCCGAGAGTTGGCGCGCCGCTCCAGTGCCGGCGTCGAGGTGACGCTCAACTGGCACCCCACTCTCGACGAACTAACCGTCTGCGTCCGCGACCGGCGCCACGGCGCCTACTTCGAGATCCGCCCCCAGCGCCACCTGGCACTCGACGTCTACAACCACCCCTACGCCTACGCCGACTTCGCGCACGTGCCCGAGAAGGAGAACCGGCTGGCCGCCTAGATCCATGTGGTGATGGCAGAACCTCCCGTGAGACAGACAATCCCGATGAAGAAGGAGAACAGGATGGCGTCCATTGCACAGCCGGCACACCTACCTGCCCCGAAGCACCACCGCCGCGAGGAGATCGGCCGCGGGCTCGAAAGGCAGCTGTGGATGCTCGGGGTGCAGCTGCTGGGCGAGGGAGCACACTGATGGCGGCCGTCTCGCGCGGATTCCGCGGCCGTCGCCCTGCGGACGTGGATCCGGCGCGCGTCCCACCCGGCCAGTACGTCACGGCGGACTTCCCCGTCCTCTCCGCCGGGCCGACGCCGCACACCTCGCTCGAGCTGTGGGACTTCTCGATCATCGGCGAGTTGGAGGAGCCGCGCCGCTGGACCTGGGCGGAGTTCCGTGCCCTGCCGAGCGAGGAGATCACCCGCGACATCCACTGCGTGACCAAGTGGTCGAAGCTCGACACGGTCTGGCAAGGCGTCTCGGTCGACACGCTCCTCGCCGGGATCGAAACGTCAGCCGAGTACGTGACCCAGTACTCGGACGGCGGCTACACGACCAACCTGCCGCTCGAGGACATCACAGCCGGCAAGGCCTGGGTGGTCTTCGCCTACGCAGGTCAACCGCTCGAGCCCGAGCACGGCGGCCCCGCGCGCATGCTCGTCCCGCACCACTACTTCTGGAAGAGCGCCAAGTGGGTACGCGGCCTCCGGCTCCACTCGACCGACGAGCCCGGCTTCTGGGAGACAAACGGCTACCACAACTACGGCGACCCATGGCAGGAACAGCGCTACTCGGGCGACTGACCTGGCAGCTCGCGGAGCTCGTCGAGGTCGTCGTCGAGACGCCTCGCGTCAAGACGATCGTCTTCGACGTGCCCAGCTGGCCCGGCCACCGGGCCGGCCAGCACGTCGATGTTCGGTTGACGGCAGAGGACGGCTATCAGGCGGAGCGAAGCTACTCGATCGCCTCGGCGCCCGACGGCGCTCGCGTCGCGCTCACCGTCCAGAGGCTCGAGGACTGACCGACGAGCTCCGGGCGGGCGACAAGATCGAGCTGCGCGGCCCGATCGGCGGCTACTTCGTCTGGGAGCCATCCTCCGAGGGCGGGCCGCTCATGCTCGTGGCCGGCGGATCGGGCATCGTGCCACTGATGGCGATGATCCGAACGCGCGCAGCCGCCGGCGACGACACCGAGACGCGCTTGCTGTATTCCTCACGCAGCCAGGACGACGTCATCTATTGCGACGAGCTCGAGCGGCTAAGCGGCAACGGCCTCACCGTCGTGCACGCGCTGACCGATTCGCAACCACCCGGGTGGACGAGCTACGCGCGCCGCGTCGACGCCGACATGCTGGCCGAGGTCGCGCCCAGACCAGCCGAGCAGCCGCGTTTCTTCACCTGCGGGCCGACGCCGTTCGTCGAGGCCGTGGCCCGAGGCCGTGGCCAAGGCGCTCGTGCAGCTCGGACACGAGGCGCGAGCGATCAAGACCGAACGCTTCGGACCCACCGGACGGTGACATGGACGAGCTGATGCTGGACGGCAACGCGATCGCGGGTCTCCTCCAAGAGCTGTTCGCGGTCGAGATGACAACCGCGATCGGGACCTGTGACGACTGTGGTGCGGCCGGGCCGGTTGGGGCCGCGCACCTCTACCGCGGCGCCGGCATCGTCCTCTGCTGCCCACACTGCGACAACGTGCTCGCAAAGATCGTCAAGAATCATTCGCGGGTCTGGATCGACTTCACCGGAATCCGCACTCTGGAAGTCACCGTCTAGCCTGGCACGCGTACGGGCTTCCATCGATGAACTGGCGGATCAGCGCTAATCTCGGCCGACGCACACGTGCGGGCGTCAAGGCCAGCGGTTGGCTGTGGCAGATCACCCGCGGGCATCAGATTGCGACCGTACTGATCGAGATAAGTGCGCGCGCGCAGTCGAGTGATCCGTTGCATCTGCCCGACGACACTCGCCGAGCGCTCGAGACGGACGGAAGAACCGAGCTACTCAAGATCCTCGACTGGGACGAGCCGCCGCACGTGATCCGATGCGGCTCCACCGGCTGCTCGATCAGACGGCACTCGGCGTTACAACTCGACCACCACTGCTGACGAGTGCGATCCGGCCTTACCGGACCGCCGATGAATCTCCACGAGGTCATTGTGGTGATCAGTCCCATCCATCCTCTGCGTTCTCTGTTGTGAGAACAGACAACAAGCCGCGGACACAAAACGGACACATCAGAAACGACACGCGCGACGTCTCGCGACGCACCTCGACCGCCCGCAACGGCCTGATTTGCAGGAGAAACTGTGTCGCGAATGATCGCGCGTGCACGCGCGTGACGTCCCGAAACCTCCATGGTAAGGAGGGGGTCGACGGTTCGAGTCCGTCAGAGGGCTTGTCTGGAAACGCGAAGCCGCTGCAAAAGGCGGCTTTTTTGTATGCGTTCAGTCCCCTGTGTTCAGGCGAGCGTGGGGAGCGGGTCGCCGCGGGCGTGGGTGGTGAGGAGTTGGGTGAGGTAGGTGAAGAGCGAGCGGCCTTGGAGGCGGCAGG
>WNFU01006990.1_pt1 | contig 13501 bp, 10 predicted proteins | sample 5400121 | NCBI WGS metagenome assembly WNFU01 (sample SAMN13153360, study PRJNA577476) | soil metagenome | isolation source: 100 cm soil or saprolite under grassland replicate 1 | place: USA:California | collected 2016-06-15
CTCCGACCGCTTGAAGCAGGTGATGCAGGAGATCGACCCGAACTTCGATGAGAAGGACGCCGGGTTCTCGCGGTTCAGCAAGTTCGTGATCGAAGCCGCGCGTCGTGGCCTGATCACGCTGACCCGACTCGACAACGGGCAGTACGAGATCGCCCTCGGCCCCCAGGTCCAAGGCGCGGCGGCGCAGCCCGCACTCGCGGCGATGAGCGAAGCCAGCGAGAAGCCTCGCAGCCGGGGAGGGCGAGGCGGCCGGGGGGGGGGCCGGGGACGCGGCGGCCGCGATCGTGAAGAGCCGCCAACGGCGCCTGCTGAGCCCGCACCGACCGAGGAGCCGGCGGCGAAGGCCGGGTTCTCGTTCGGGGGCGCGTTCGGGTTGATCAAGCAAGCCGTCGGAATGGGCACGGACGAGGAGCCGGCTCCACAAGACGAAGAAAAGCCGGCGAGTGATGCGGCGGAGGCTCCGCGTCCCGTCTTGTCGGCTCCCACACCCGATACGGAAGAAGAAGACGACATTCCGATGCCGACCTCGTCGGCACCGCCACCGCCCTACAGCACGCCGTCCGGGACCCCGGGCGGCATTCCGATGCGCAGCGCGCGCTTCCGCCGCGGTTCCCGGGGTGGCGCCCGCCGTCCCGGCGCGAGCGCGGGGGGGGGCGTGCCCGAAATTCCCAAGATTGGCGTCGTGGAAATCGATCCCAATTTCCGTCCGCGCGGCGACACGATCCCGGCAAAACCGCCCTCACCGCCCAGTGCACCAGGATCCGTTCAAGAGCGCAGCGATCGCGGTGGCCAAGGCGGTCGAGGTGGTCGCGGCGGCAGGGATCGTGGCCGGGCTGAGAACAGCGAGCGAGGCGAGCGAGGCGAGCGAGGCGGACGCGGGCGCCGCGGCGGGCGTGGCGGTCGGGGTCGGGGACCACGTCGGTTTGAATCCGAGCAGCCCGAGACCACGAACCACAGCGCGCGTCCGATGTCGGCGCCTCCTCCAGAACCTCCAGAACGTTCAGCACCTCCACCACCTCCGGCGGCGCCAGCCGACGCACAGCCGGGGGAATCGTTCTGGTCGAAGGTGAAGCGCGGCCTGACCGGCGGTGGAGGGGGAGGGAGCGCCTAACGGTGCGAGGCAGCGCCGTGCAAGCGACGTTCTACGCGCGACCGACAGAAGCGGTCGCGCGTGGCTTATTGGGCCACATCCTCGTCAGCGATGTCGGCGGCCGGCGTCAGCAGACGGCCGGCCGAATCGTAGAGGTGGAGGCGTACATCGGGCCGCACGATCCCGCGTGTCATGCCTATCGCCACCGTCGTACTGCACGCACCGAGCCCCTGTATGGGCCGCCCGGAACGGCCTACGTGTACTTCACCTACGGCATGCACTGGTGTCTCAACGCGGTGACCGAATCGCAGGACTTTCCGGCCGCCGTGCTGATTCGGGCACTCGAGCCGATTGCGGGCGTCGAGACGATGCGGGGACGGCGAGGCAAAGAGCCACTGTGCTCCGGCCCGGCCCGGCTGTGCGAAGCCCTAGGTGTCACCGGCGCCTTGAATGGCGCCTCACTGCAGCGCGGGTTACTGCGAATCGTCAAAGGAACGACACCGAAACGCGGTGCCATCGCCACCGGTCCGCGCATCGGTATCACGCAGGCCGCCGACTGGCCGCTGCGGTTCTATCTCAAGGATTCGCCTTATGTGTCTAGTTTCAGTGCCGCTCGGTGATCCCTTCCTTCGAGGTCCCCAGACTGATTCGCACGCCGCCCTGAATTGTGTGCGTGTTGCTCTCGAGCAAGAAGTTGCCGGCGCTCGACGTCAGCAGGTAGTGCGCGAACACATTCAGTTTGCTGGAGTAGTTGATCTGCAATCCGCCCATCACCCAGAAGAATGCCCGGCTCGACTGATCGTGGACGCGATCCGCCGCTTCAACCGCTTCACCCAACGTAGCGCAGCTGGAGCAGTCCACCGTCGGGTTCAGCACCTGCATCAAGGCGAACCCGCCGCCGGCGAACGGCTCGATAATCTTTTGCGTCGGGAATGCCAGCACTCCGAACATGAGCCGGCGCATGTCGTGGAATGTGACGTCGCGGAACGCCGGGCCGACCGATGAACTCGAGGAGCTCGGGTCGAAGATGACACCTTGCGCGTCGGACAGGAAGATCGCCTGCTCGTAGGCAACGTACAGCGCGGTGCGGCGCGCGGTGATCAGCCAGTGGCCGCCGATGATCGGATCGTACACGTAGGGCTGTGTGTTGGTCTTCGAAATGAAGGCACCGCCCTGAGCGCCCCAATACCATTGATACTGTCGGCTGAAGCCGCGGCCCTGTTGCGGCGGAATGAAGTAATAGGAGAGGCCCGCGCCTCCCTCGAACGGGCCCGTCCAGCTCCCGCGCGGGGTGGGGTTCAGCGGATCGCGATTTGTTCTGTTGTACATCGCCCGAGCATCCAGCCGCAGCGACAAGTGTTGGCTTAGGAAGATGCGTGCCCCAAGGCCCCCATTGACCATGTTGTCGGTGAAGTCGTAGGGTGGGTCGGGGCCGAAGACGAGTCGCGTGAACCCGCCCGTGGCAAAGAGCGTCGCCCTGTCGCCCATGGGGAAATTGAACACGAGGTTGCCGCTCACTGTGGACACCGACACGTCTTGCGAAGCGGCGGTGTCCACCGTCTTGGTGAAGCCGCCGGCGACCTCGAGGGACAGGCGGTCGCTCCAGGCATACGCGATGCGCGCGCCGCCGCCGAACGAGTTCTTGAGAAAGTACAGGTGGTCGAAGCGCCAGTACGATCCGTACCCGCCTAACTCGAAGCTCTGAGAACGTTGCGCCGCTGCGGGACTCGCCACCAAGGTTACGAATCCCACCACGAGAACCAGCCGCTTCATCGGGACTCCTCCCCACGGCCCCCGTCTAGGGAGCCGCCAACAGTACCGCGTTGAAGAGCAGCTTGAAGGTGCCGTGCGTCTGGCCCCGGAACTGGGGCCGGAACCCGAACAGGATCACCCGTCCGCTGCCTACCGGTGCCTCCACCAACGCCGCTTTCCCTGCAAGCCACTCCTGGAACCGGGCATAGCCGGATCGAAGCGGCTGCGGGAGATACGTCGCCAGGCCCCTGGCGGGGGCCGAAACAGTGAAGGCGGCGCTATTCTCGAAGTAAACCTCGAGGGAATCGGGCACCCCGAGCGTGACCGGGCTCGTAGGTCCCTCCACCCCCCCCAAAACCACACCGAAAATAGAGCCTGGAGCGTAAAATCGCAAAACTTGAGGACCCGATGCCTCCCCGGCTAGAACGTTGACCACCGGGAGGTTAAGGCGTGTAATCGCGAAATTACTTGAACCGTCGAGGCAGACCAGCGTGCCACCACCCCGAACAAAATCCGAAAGGGAGCTGGCGCCCGCCTCACCCATGCCGCCCGCGTACTGCAATGGAATGCGAGTCGAATCGACGCCGCGCAGGATCGAAGAGCCATCGGCATCGGGTAGCACGATCACATCAAACCGCTCCCTCAGCCCTCCCTTCCTGAAATCCTGGTCGTGAAGTGTCGTGTAGCTGATCCCATACTGCTCGAATAACCAGCGCGTCCATCCCTCATCGATGTTGCCTGTCCACGGTTGGTATAGACCGATGCGGGGCAAACGCTGCCGGCTGACGCCCTGACCCCGCGCCGGCGCGGTGCGCGCCGCCGTCACGGTGAATCCGTGGCGCGCCGCGTGCTCGCTGAGAATGGCGCGGGCTCTCGAGCCGCGTACCATCAGGCTGTCGCCCACGATCGTCACCGTCTGTCCTGCGGCCAGCAGCGCCGCAACGGCGCGCGATTCCGCATTGGTGCGGTTCCTCAGGAAAAAGACGTCGCCGCTGCCCTCGATTCGCCCGGGCGTCGGGATCACGCTATCGACCTTCACAAGATTCGCGGTGAATGGTGTGTTTACGACGTCGGCGCGGACCCCCATCGTGAACGGCAACGTCCAGCCGGCGACGTCGTAGGGCGGACGGTCGTTAACGGGCGTGTAGTGCTGCGGCTCCAGCAAGTCTTTCGCGTGCGCCCGATAGGGCTGGCCCATCGGCACGACGAGCGAGCCGGCCGAATAGGTTTGGCCCTCGATCGTAAACGCCTCGGCGGCGCGCCACACCTCGACGCCGCCGGCCGCAAGCACGTTGGCAAGTGTCGTCCACGCCTCGGGATCGCGCTGCTCAGGCGGGGCGGGCAGCACGTAGGCGAACGGGTTGCCGGCGAGCCCTTCCTCCACGGCGCGTCGTCCCAATCCGACAAAGCGGTCGAGCACGGTGACGCGGTCGCGCGCGGCCAGGCGCACCAACGCCTCCGACGTGATCAGCTCGTAGCGTACGATATCGCCGAGACGCCACGTGCCCCCCGCCCATGGCGCCGGATAGTTCACGCCGCGGCCGGGCTGGCGAACGGAGTCGACGGACAGCGTGATCGGCGAGCCGAGTCGCGTACTCGCCGCCTCGGTGAGAATGCCAACCATGTTGTGCCGCGTGGGTGTCGAGCGGAAGCCGCCGTGCCACCATAGATCATATGTCTGCTGGTGTGCGATTCCGGTCATGCCGGCGTCGTACAGTGCGGCCGCCATCTGGGTCCCGACCAGATTCATCGCGGCGACCAGCGCGGGATCGAGGTTCGGATTGACCGGATCCTGGAATGGAGGCACGAAGAGACGCACGCCGTTCGCGCCCATTTGATGCACGTCGTACACGATTTCCGGGAACCAGTCCTTATACAACATGCGCGTGACGAGGCGCGTCTCGACCTGGGTCAGCATGAACCAGTCGCGGTTGTTGTCGTGCCCGATGTACTTGTGGTACAGCCACGGCAGGGGACCGCCCTCGTACCGCGTGCCCTTGTAGCGGCGGTACCAGCTCACGACCGTGTCCAGGCCGTCGGGATTCATGGACGGAATCATCAGCACGACAACAGAGTCCAGCAGCCGGCGCAATTCGGGGTCGGTGGCCAGCCGGTAGGCGAGTGTCATCCCCATCTGGCTCGACGCCACTTCCGTCGAATGGATGTTGTTGCTGATCAGGATGACGGCGGGTTGTTTGCCGCGGATGTCCGCCAGCGCGGTATCGGTGAGCCGTCGCGGATTCGCGAGCAACGCCTGCGCCCGTTTGATCTCCGCAAGGCGCTGCTGATTCGCGGGTGACGTGATCGTCATCAAGAGAAACGGCCGGCCCTCGGTCGTACGGCCGAGCGTATCGACGCGTACATAGCGGCTCTGTTGGGCCAGGCCGTTCATGTAACCGCTGACTTGCTTCCAATCGGCGAGCATCGAGTCGGTGCCGGGTTCGAAGCCGAGAGCGGCGGACGGGCGGATGGGCGGTTCGGCGGTTTGTAGCAACGCGAGGAGAAGCAGCGGTGTCATTAGATCAGCCCCAGTTTTGAGCCCACCTTCTTGAATGCGCGGAGCGCGAAATCGAGGTCATCGCGTGAATGGGCCGCGGAGAGCTGGCAGCGCACACGCGCATGTCCTTGCGGCACAATAGGATAGCCAAATCCGGTCACGAACACGCCCTCGGCGAGCAGCAGCTCGCTCATGCGAATTGCCTTTGCCGTCTCGCCCAGGATCACCGGCACGATGGGCGTCTCGCCCGCCAGAGGCTTGAAGCCGAGCGAGAGCAGCTGGTCGCGGAAGTAGCGGGCGTTCTGATGCAGCCGGGCGACCAGCTCGGGGTGCGCCTCGACGTAGCGAACCGAGGCAAGCGCACTGGCGGCGACAGTCGGTGGGAGTGCGTTGCTGAACAGCTGCGGCCTGGAGCGCTGGGTGAGATAGTCGGTGAGTGCCAGAGGCCCAGCGGTAAACCCGCCGGCCGCGCCGCCCAACGCTTTTCCCAGCGTCGAGGTGATCACGTCGATCTCCCCCAACATGCCGTAGTGCTCGGCGGTGCCGCGGCCGCCCTTCCCGAGGACGCCGGTCGCGTGCGAATCGTCGACGGCAAGCACGGCATCGTACTTTCGGGCCAGCGCGACGAGGTCGGGCAACTTGGCGATGTCGCCTTCCATCGAGAAGATGCCATCGGTGAAGATCAACTTGCGGCGTGCCTTGCCTGCTGCGCGCAGCTTCTCCTCGAGGTCGGCCATGTCGGAATGGTTGTAGACCGCGGTTTGGCACTTTGTGATCGCCTTGGCGAGCCGAATCGAATCGATGATCGACGCGTGGTTCAACTGATCGGAGATCACGACGTCAGCCTCGCCCAAGACCGTAGGGCACAGCCCTTCGTTGGCGTTCCAGCAGCTGACGTATGTGAGCGACGACTCGCAGCCGACGAACTTCGCGAGCGCATTCTCGAGCTCGCGATGCACGGTGAAGGTACCGCAGATGAACCGCACGGAGGCGGTGCCGGCACCCCAGTGATCGAGTGCGTCTTTGCCGGCCTGCACCACGTCGGGGACGTCACAGAGACCGAGATAGTTATTGGAGGAGAGAATGACGACTTCGCCGCGTCCTTCCATCTGCACGCGCGGGTCCTGCGGTGAGTCGAGGTAGTTGAGCCGCTTGTAGACGCCCTCTTTCTTGAACCCTGCCAGCTCGTCCTGCAGCTGCGCCATGAAGCTCATACGATCTCCAGAATGACTTTGCCGGCGTCGCCCGAGCGAATAGCGGCGAGCGCGTCGTCGATCTTGGCCAGCGGGAACTTGTGCGTGATGACGGGGCGGGGATCGAACTGGCCGCCGATGAGAAAGCGGCGCATCTGGTGCCAGGTTTGGTACATCTTGCGGCCGATCACGCCGTACACTGTGATTCCCTTGAAGATGATCTCATTGGCCAAGTCCATCGGGACTTGACCGTCCGGGATTCCGAGCAGCTGCACCCGCCCGCCCATCCGCACGGCCGCGAACGCCTGGTGCAGCGCCGATGGCACGCCTGACATCTCGCACACCACATCCGCGCCCTCTTCGTCCGTTTCGGCGAGGACCGCCTTGACGACGTCGTCTGTCTTCGCATTGATGGTGACGTGCGCGCCCATCTTTTCAGCGAGTGCGAGGCGCTTGGGATTCACGTCCGAGGCAATGACCTTGGTGGCGCCGGCCGCCCGCGCGATGCCTACTGCAAAGCAGCCGATCGGCCCGCAGCCCACAATGAAAACGGTGCTGCCGGGAATCTCCGCCCCCCCGGTTAGCACCGTGTGGAACGCGTTCCCCATCGGGTCCATGATCGCCCCGACTTCGGTAGGGATGTTTCCGCCATCGAGCGTCAGCACATTGGTCGCGGGCATCGTGATGTATTCGGCGAACGCGCCGTCGCGATCGACGCCGATGATGCGGGTGTTCTTGCAGATGTGGCTGTTCCCGGTGCGGCACTGGAGACAGTGCCCGCAGACGATATGGCCTTCCGCGGTGACCAGGTGGCCCGCTCGGAGCCCTGTCACGCCGTCACCGACCGACTCGATCTCGCCGGCAAATTCGTGGCCAACAACGATGGGCGGGCGGATCCGGCCCTGGGCCCACGGGTTCCAATCGGCAATGTGCACGTCGGTGCCGCAAACGCCGGCGTGACGGACGGCGATCAGTACCTCGCCGGGGCCTGCCACCGGCTTCGGGACGGTCTTGACCGACAAGCCCGGGGCGCGGGCGGCTTTCACAATCGCTTGCATGTGAGTCGTCGATTCGGGCGATGAGCGGGAGGGAATCTATCCAGCACAGGGCGGCAGCGTGAGCCCGGCGGGGCGCGCCGGCGGGCGATGACCGGGCCCCCGGCGCGATATCTTAGGGCGTGGCCGCAACGATTCGCGAAGCGACGACGCCCAACACGCATGCCACCGTGGCCGCGCTCCTCGCGCAAGAGCCCGGCTGCCGCCGCGTGCTCGACATCCCATGCGGCGAGGGGGCGTTCGTACACCGCATCCGCGCCGCCGGGTACGAGGCGCACGCCGCCGACATTCAGTCCCTGCTCAAGATTAATGGCGTCCCGTTCACGCATGCAGACATGAACGCACCATTGCCGTTCGCGAACAACAGCTTCGACGCGGTGGTGTGCATCGACGGGATCGAGCACTTGGAACGTCCCTTCGACTTTGTCCGCGAGTCCCGGCGGATCCTACGGTCGGGGGGCGTGCTACTCCTCTCGACGCCCAACATCACCGCGCTCCGCTCACGCTGGCGCTGGTTGCTCACCGGTTTCCACAACAAGGGCAAGACGCCGCTCGATGAGACGGCGCCGAACCCCTGGCATCACATCGGCCTCATATCGTTTCCGGAGATCCGCTACTTGCTCCACAGCAACGGTTTCCGAATCACGGCCGTCGCAGCCAACCGCGTGAAGCCGGTGAGTTGGCTGTACGCGCCGCTCTTGCCGCTGGCGTGGCTCGTGACGGGCTTGGTGTTTCGCCGGTGGGAGAAGGATCCCGCAATGCGCCGGCACCACGCCGAGGTACGCCGGCAGATCTACTCGACGCCCGTGGCGTTCGGCGAGACCCTGATCGTGAAGGCGGTCTGCACGACGCCCGCGTGACCGGTCAAAAGATCGAGCGCGTGAACCCGCCGTCCACCTGGAGCACGGCGCCGGTAATGTAGCTGGCCCGTTCGGACACGAGGAACGCGACCGCGGCCGCCAATTCCGCGGGCGTGCCGACTCGATGCATGGGAATCTCGGCCAGGCGTTGCTTCATCATCTCGGGCCGGGCCTTGGTGAGCTCTTCGATGCGCTCGGTCGCAATGAACCCCGGACAGATGCTGTTCACCGTGATGCCGTCCATCGCGACCTCGTCCGCGAGCGCCTTGGCAAAGCCGAGGACACCGGCGCGCGCGGTGGAGGAGAGAATGAGGCCGGGCAGCGGCTGCTTGGCCGCGACGGAGACCAGACAGATGATCCGGCCCCACTTCGCCTTGCTCATAATCGGCGCGGCGGCGCGCGCCAGGTGAACGGTCGACAGCAGATTCAAGTCGATCGCCTTTTGCCAGGCGTCCGCGGGCTGGTCCTTGAACGAGGCCGCGGGTGGGCCACCGGCATTGCAAAAGAGCACATCCAGCCGACCGAGTTTCGTGGCGACGTCGTGGACCAGCCGCTCAGCCTCGGCCGGGACGCTGACATCCGCGGGAAATGGCGCGTTGGGGCTGCGGCCGTTGATCGCGACCTGCGCGCCCTCTTCCGTGAGCATGGTAGCGACCGCGCGGCCGATGCCGCGCGTACCTCCGCAGACCAGAGCGACCCGCCCCTTCAGTCCGAGGTTCATGCGCGCTCGAGACGCACGGCACAGACCTTGAGCTCGGCCATCTTCGCGTAAGGGTCCAGCACAGGGTTGGTCAGCAGATTGGCGGCGGCTTCACGGAAGTGGAACGGCACGAACACCTGCCCGCGCGCGACGCGATCGCTGATGCGCACGGCGGTGACCATCGAGTTGCGGCGCGACGTGAGCCGAACCAGGTCGCCCTCCCGCACGCCGAGCTGCTTGGCATCCTCGGGATGGACCTCGACGATCGCCGTCGGCTCCCGCGCATCCAGCCCGGTCGCCCGCCGCGTCATCGTGCCGGTATGCCAGTGATAGAGCTGACGGCCGGTGTTCATGACGAACGGATACTCGTCGTCGGGGAGCTCGACGGGATCGGTGTACTCGACCGCGACGAATGTGGCTCGACCGTCAGTCGTGGGAAATGCCTTGTCGAACAGGAACGACGTGCCGGGATGCGTATCATCCGGAACGGGATACTGCAAGCCGGCGCCTTCGAGTCGTTCGTACGTCACTCCCGCCCAGTTCGGCGTCACGCGGGAGATCTCCCGCATCACATCCTCGGCGCCCGAGAACTTCGTGGGCAGGCCGAGCCGGTTGGAGAGATCCATCAGGATCTCGAGATCACCACGCGCCTCACCTGGTGAGTCGACCGCTTTGTGGCCTAGCTGGATGCGGCGCTCCGTGTTGACGAAGGTACCCGTCTTCTCGGCGAAACTCGCGCCCGGCAGCACCACGTCGGCGTAGCGGGCGGTCTCGGTGAGAAAGAGATCCTGGACCGCGAGGAACTCGAGCTCCTGAAACCAGTGCTCGGCGTGTGCGATGTCGGGGTCGGAGATGACCGGGTTTTCACCCATGATGTACATGCCGCGCACGCCGCTCTCGGGCTTCACTACCTCGGTGACCATGAGGCCGCTCTTGAGCGACAGCGACTCCACCGGCACGCCCCACGTGGCGGCGAACCGCGCCCGCACCTTTTGGTTGCCGACCGGCTGATAGTCCGTGTAGACGAAGGGGATGGCGCCGACGTCGGACGCCCCCTGCACGTTGTTCTGGCCGCGAATCGGCAGCATCGCTGCGCCCCAGCGCCCGATCATGCCGCACGCGAACATCATGTTGAGGAACGACGTGACGATGTCGGTGCCGTTGGCGTGCTGCGTCAGCCCCATCGCCCACAGCGAACTGGTGTTGGGGCCGCGCGCGTAGATCTCGGCCGCGCGTCCGATCTTCTCCGCCGGGATGCCTGTGATCTTGGACGCCTTCTCGAGCGTATACGGTGCAACGGCGGCGCGGACCTTCTCGAAGTCATGGGTCCGGTTGGCGATGAACTCCTTATTCTCGAGCCCCCGCGACAGGATGTGATTGAGCATCGCCGAGTAGAGAGCGACATCGGTGCCGGGCTGCATCTGGAGGTGAATGTCGGCGCGGCCCGCGAGCTCAGTGCGCCGGGGGTCGGCGACAATGAGCGTGGCGCGCTTTTCGTGGGCTCGCTTCAGCGCCGCGCCGAATACCGGATGTGATTCCGTCGTATTGGCGCCGGCAATGAAAATGACGTCGCATGCCTCCTCGATCTCGCGCATCGAGCCCGACGCCGCCGCCGTGTTGATCGCGCGCTGCATCGCGGCGACCGACGTCGAATGACACAGCCGCGTGCAGTGGTCCACGTTGTTCGTACCGAGCGCGCCGCGAAACATCCGCATCATCAGGTAGTTCTCTTCGTTCGAGCACTTGGCCGACGAGAAGCAGGCGAGCGAGTCGGGCCCGCGGAAGGCCTTGATGCGCAGCAGCTCCTGCGACGTCAGCTCCAGCGCTTCTTCCCAGGTGGCCTCCCGGAACGGCGAGTACCAGTCCGCCGGTGTGGCGACCCGATCGCGAATGTCCATGTCGAGCCGCTCGAGCAGCGGCAGCTCGCGCACGCGTTTCCCGGTGGCGCGGGGCGGCGTGCCCGGCTTGGCGCGGCCCCCCTCGCCCTCGATCGTCCGCCACGGGCCGGCCCGGCGCTCGGCGCCCTTGGCGCCTTTCCAGATCCAGCGGCCGCCGTCCTTGGTCCATCCCTTCCGTATCAGCGGCCGGGTGAGCCGGTCTCGGTGTTGGGGGAAATCGTAGCCGAACCGGCCTTTCACACAGGTGGAGCCCTGATTCGGAGTGTTCAGCTCGATATCGGGAGAGGTGACGCGGACGACTTTGTTGTCGGCCACATGCAGGTCTACTTGGCAACCCACGCCGCAGTACGGACAGACCGAGCGCACGACCGTGTCCGGATGTCGGATCTGCGCGGGCGTGAACCGCTGCCGCGGCATCACCTCGAAGATCGCGCCGGTGGGACAAACGCGAACGCACTCTCCGCACCACGTGCACCCCGCGCGATCGGGATCGCCGTCCGCGCCCACGATGATCTCGGCGTGCTCGCCGCGGAAGCCGACGTCGAGCACGCCCACGACCTGAATGTCCTCGCAGGCGCGCACGCAGCGCGTGCACAGGATGCAGGTCGACATGTCGTGGCGGATCATCGGATCGCCTGGGCGCTCGTCGCCCGAGCGCAGCGGCAGGTCGCGACCTTCCACGGCCGTCGGGACAATGTCGTACTGCACGAGATAGCGCTCAAACTCGTTGCGCGGACTTGCGCGGCCCCCCCCGCCATTGCGGAGGTGATCGGCGGGATAGCGCTCGGCGAGGAGTCGCAGCACCCCCTTGCGATTCTCGACGGCGGCGTGTGACTGGGTAGTCACGACCATGCCGTCGGCGACTTTTGTCGCGCAGGCTGGTATCAGTTTCGGCTGACCTTCGACGGAGACGAGACAGATGCGGCAGTTGCCGACGATGGGAAGGGTCGGGTACCAACACAGCGTTGGGATCTCGATTCCCGACTTCCGGGCGGCATCGAGAATGGTCTGACCGTCTTCCGCCGCGAGTGGACGACCGTCAATCTTTAGTGCCGGCATACTTGATAAATAGGCCTCCCAAGCTCAGTTGCAAGGAGCGCAGCGATCAAGGACACTGTTGTAAACCGGCATCAGTCGTGATGGGGTGTTCTTGATCGAGTACGGCGAAGTGCGGCGTAAAGCGTGGTGTGAGTCTTGCTCCAAGAGGGAGTGGTTGCGGTGACGACACCTCCCTTTTTGGAGTTTCTCTGTGGCTGGTGGGCTTCTCATTCTGGCCGTCTCGAGTGCCTTGGTAGGCGGCGACGATCCAAATCACAATCAGGGTCCGCTCGCGCGCCTCGTAAAGGACCTCCGCAAGCCCCAACCGGCAGCGCTCGAATGGCAGGATCACACCCTGCGTTTCGGCTCCACCATTCTCATCGCGGCGGACTGGCTCACGACTATCGATGGCCTGAGGCAGGGACTCCCCGAGGCCAACCCTTTGCTCGGCCGACACCCTTCGCTAGGTCGGGCAAACGTCATGATTGCGACGGGGTTGCTCGCTAACGCTTTTCTGGTACCGAAGATCAAAGACCCGAGGCTGCGGCGGGGGATTTGGCTGATTATGGTGGTGATTGAGCTTCACGCCGTGCACAACAATCGGAGCCAGGGGCTCCGGTTCAACTTTCGATTGTAGCTGGGTTCAGACCTTCGGGTCTACCGGCAAATGGCGATGCGTGTGATCGCCATCTTCCCCCTCATCGAGGAACCAGCAGTATGCCCAGATCTTGGCTGGGCGGAGAATCTGGCGGCCGGCGTGCAGGATGATCCCCATCGGCTCGTCGTCGAGTACCATAGGAAGGCTTGTCATGCCCGGGAGCCAAGCAACAATCTTGCCGCAGGGCTCTCATGCTACGTGCCGACGTGCCAACGTGTTACAGTTTTCGGTGGAGGCCTAAGAGTCACTCCGACGCGCGTAGCGCCGTGTCAACCTGACGCGGCGGTTTGATAGCGGTGAACCCGGAGCGCTTTGAGCGACGGCCGCGCTGAACCTGCCAGCCTCGATACAGTGTCTGGAGCGTTTCAGGAGCCAGTGGAATGACTTCACGGTTCTCGGCGGCCGGCGGCAGAATCACATGTACGCCGCCCGATGGCGTCCGCACCTGAAGATCGCTAATCACCGAAGCGCGTTGTCTGGCGCGCAGTGGTCCGAGGCAGGCCGGCGCAATGGCCACGAGTGACGGCGACAAGTCGGGGAACCAGCTCCCAAAATTGATGACGAGCGCCTGGAACGCTCCGGCGAGCTGCTCGGCGACCGCGCGGCCCTCCGCCGCCTCGACCGCGGGCATCCCATTGTGCCATGGGCCGACCGGCTCGAGCCGGGCGACGTCATCGTTGTGCTTGGCGCCGCGGCGCTTGGCGAAGCGCTGTTCCTTGCGGCCCACGACGCCGAGGTGTTTTTGCTGGATCAGGACCTG
>WNFU01006991.1_pt1 | contig 13501 bp, 12 predicted proteins | sample 5400121 | NCBI WGS metagenome assembly WNFU01 (sample SAMN13153360, study PRJNA577476) | soil metagenome | isolation source: 100 cm soil or saprolite under grassland replicate 1 | place: USA:California | collected 2016-06-15
ATCCGTTCAGCCGGTCCTTGACGTAGGTCGCGTAGCTCGGCTTGCTCATCTCGCCGTCGTTCACGATCGCGACGCCGGCCTCCACCTGCTTGCGCACGACCTCGACCACGGCGGCACGAATGCGCGCCCCGAGGGCGGCCGGATCGACCGGCACGCCTTCCTCCTTCGCGAACATCATCCGGATCAAGTCCAACGGACGCGGAAGACTGCCGGTGTGGGTCGTGAGGAATCGCTCGGCGCTCCGCAGCGTCGCCATGGCGTCGCGATGCTAGCACAGGCTCGTCAGTACCCCGCCGGGACCGCCATGGTTCCCTCGCCGACCAGCACTGTGGAGCCACCGACCTTCACCTGGACCGTTCGACCCCGGCGCTTCTCGGCGGACGCTTCCAGCAGGCTGGGGCGCCCCATGGCGATTCCCTGGTCGATCGTCCACGTGAAGTCTCCGTCGGTCGGCAAGCGCTCGGCCAGGCAACCGGCGAGCGTGGCGCTGGCTGAGCCCGTAGCCGGATCTTCCTCGATCCCGAGGGCCGGCGCGAACATGCGCGCGTACAGGCGGCTGCCCGAGTGTAACGCGCCGGCGAAGAAGAACAGGTGAGGCGCCCAGGCCCGAGCGAAATTCAGCGACCACGCGGTGCGCTCGAGGGCCGCGCGATCCACCGCCTCCGTGCCCGCCAGGTGAATGAAGCAGAATGGAACGCCGACGCTCGCGAACCAGGCGTCCAGGACCGCGTCCTCCGAGAGCGAGAGGGTGGTCGCCGCCGCCTTGCGCGCAGGACGGATCGGCGGGCTCTCGATGCCGGTGTCGCGAATCAGACGGGTGAAGGTCGCGCTCGGGTCGAGCCGGATCTCGACCGTGACCGGCCCGACGCCCTCCTCGAAGACGACGACCGCGGTGCCGCCCGGCGTGTCGACGACGCCGAGTCTCGCGAGCACCGCCGCCGTGCCGACGGTCGGATGGCCGGCGAAGGGCAGCTCGATCCGCGGCGTGAAGATTCGCACACGCCGCGTGTGGCGCGGATCCGCGGGTGGCAGCACGAAGGTGGTCTCGGCGAAGTTGAACTCGCGCGCGACCGCCTGCATCGCCCGATCGCTGAGCCCCCGCGCGTCCGGGACGACGGCGAGTTGGTTCCCGCCGAACGGGGTCGGCGTGAAGACGTCCGCGATGACGAATCGATGCGACATCTACCAGGCCGAGCGAAACGCCCGCTTCAACTCGGCGATCCGCTTCTCGTCCCGCTTGTAGAACGTCCACTGTTTAATCCGCCTGGCGCGCACGAGCCCGGCCTGCGACAGGATCTTCAGATGCTCGCTCGCCGTTGGTTGGCTGACGCCGAGCTTTTGAGCGATGAACACGCCGCAGACCCCGTCACGCACGAGATCGCCGTCGACCTGAGGCGGAAAGTGCGCCCGCGGCTCCTTGAGCCAGCCGAGAATCTGGAGGCGGCGTTCGTTCGCCAGCGCCTTGGCGACGTCGACGGAAAGCATATTCGCAACTTTGCCAAGTGGCTAACTCCATGTCAAGATGCGTCGCCCCCGGGTCGCAAGGCCACCCGGGATTGGACGTCTCAGGAGCTCATCAGAGGAGGAGGCGGGGGTGGTGCGTGGGATCGACCGGAAGAGCATCGAAGAGGTTGGGACGGTCATCAGTCCGTATATCCGGGTGACGCCGATCCTCGAGGTGAGCGGTGTCGACTTCGGGCTTTCGTCCTTTCCCCTCACGTTGAAGCTCGAGCTCTTGCAGCACTCCGGGTCGTTCAAGGCGCGGGGGGCGTTCGCCAACCTGCTGCTGCGCCGCATCCCCGAGGCCGGTGTCGTCGCCGCCTCGGGCGGTAACCACGGCGCCGCGGTCGCCTACGCCGCGATGCGGCTCGGCGTGCGCGCGAAGATCTTCGTCCCGACGGTGTCGTCGCCGACGAAAGTCCAGCGGATCCGCGCGTGCGGCGCGGAGCTCGCCATCGTGGGCGCCCGGTACGCCGACGCGCTCGCGGCCAGCGAGGCCTGGGGCGAGAAGGCGGGGGCGCTCCCGGTGCACGCCTACGATCAAACGGAAACGCTGCTCGGCCAGGGAACACTCGGAATGGAGCTGGCGGGTCAAGCGCCGAGGCTCGACACGGTGCTGGTGCCGGTTGGTGGCGGGGGGCTGATCGGCGGCGTCGCGGGATGGTATGCGGGAGACGTCAAGATCGTCGGCGTCGAGCCGGAACTGGCGCCTACGCTCTCGGAGGGGCTGAGGGTGGGCCGGCCGGTCGACGCCCCGGCGGGGGGCATCGCCGCCGACTCGCTCGCGCCTCGCCGTGTCGGCGAGCTCATGTTCCCGATCGCGCAGGCCTATGTCGCCCAGGTTGCTCTCGTGAGCGATCAGGCGATCCGCCGAGCCCAGGACGCTCTGTGGAGCACGGTGAGGATCGCGGCCGAGCCAGGTGGCGCGGCAGCGTTCGCCGCCATCCTCAGCGGAGCCTACGCACCGCGGAACGGCGAGCGGGTCGGTGTCCTCGTCAGCGGCGGCAACTCTACCGCGGTCGATTTCGGCGGCCTTTGATCCGCGCGGCACCTACTGAACGATGAAGTGCGCCTCGCTCGTGCGGCCGGTGCGGCCGTTGATCGGCAGGATGTCCTGGGGACAGGCGGAAAGGGCGACGACGAGGTCCATCTCGGCCCTGAACACCGCGTAACCTCCCGGGCTGGACACGGGCTCGCCCCACGCGAGGCGCCCGTCGGCCGTCCATGGAATGTTCATGAAGAGGTTCAGCGAGGGCGGCGTCGCCCGGATCACCACACCGAGGTTCGCGAGCGCTGCGTGCAGGTTGTCCCGGCAGTTGTCGTGATAGCCCTCCACGCCCAGCAGGCCGTAGCGCCACCGGTCGCAGGGCGCCATGAGTGTGTCGTGCGCGCACCGCGAAGTGTCCTCGACCAGCGTCAGGATCGGGCGCCGCTGATTCGTGACGAACGTGTCGCCGACGGCGGCCGCGAGCTTCATGAACGAGACGCGGCTCGCCTCCATCGACATCCACTCCGTCAGGTCGAGCGCATTGAATGCCCAGATGTCGACCACCTGCGTCCCGTGAGTGTTGACGATCTTGATGCGCTGGCCGGCGCTCACGCGCGCCGCCTTGCCCGAGCGGGCCGGAATCGTGACGAGCGGGGCGGTCATCGGCTCTCCCGTTCGGATTTCTCGCGGTAGTACGAATTGATGCCCGTGTCGGGGGGCGAGCCGCTCACCATCGTGAGCATCGTGGCGAGCTCGCTCCGGTGATGGGCCGCGTGGGTCGGAACGTGGAGGAGGAGCATCCCCAGTGGCCGGCGGTAGGTCCGGCCCCCTGGTGTCGTTCCGTCGAGCGGGCGCGCGAGGTCGGTCTCGACGAGGTCGTCGAGGAACCGCCGCTGCTCGGCCTCGAGCTCGTCCCACCACCGCCTGAGCTCGCCGAGCGTCCGGATGACGAGGCCATAGGTCGGGTCGCCGCGGACGACCGCCGGCGGGCGGCCCCGCCACGTCTCGAGCCAGAACCACTCCGCACCGTAGATGTGAACGAGCATCGCGCGGAGCGTGGGCTCGCTGAACTGCGTGCCGACGGGGCGTCCGGCCGCCTCCTCGCCGAGCGCCGCCGCCACCTCGAACAGCTTGCGATTCGCCCAGTGGTGGTACGCCCAATATTCGCGGACCAGCGCAACGGACATGACTCAGCCCCCTTGGTGCACCGACAACCGTCATCTAGTATCCTACGCGCGCGAGGGATCGAGCGAGTGCGGACTGAGCGCACGCGCGGACATGGAGGTCTTGATCATGACGAGCACGCAGCCCGGCGGACTCTCGGTCATCGAGCAGCTGGCCGCCTACGTGGTGACCGAGTCGTTCGAGAAGCTTCCCGAGGCGACGGTGCGCGCCGCACGCCGGGCGATCCTCGACACGCTGGGCGTGACCCTGGCCGGCTCGGTGGAGCCGACGGCCGCGCGCGTCCGCGCGCTCATCGCGCATCGGCGCGCTCCCGACGAAGCCACGATCATCGGGACACCGCTGCGCGCGTCAGTGGAGGACGCGGCGCTGGCGAACGGAACCGCCTCGCATGCTCTGGACTACGACGACCTGAACCAGTCGCTGTCCGGGCATCCGTCCGTGCCGATCCTCTCCGCCGCGCTGGCGCTCGCCGAGCGCCAGCGTGCTTCCGGCGCGGCGCTCCTCGCAGCGTTCGTCGCCGGGGTCGAGATCGAAGCGAAGCTCGGGCGCGCGCTGAACCCGGCCCACTACGAGATCGGCTGGCACGCGACGGGGACGCTTGGCGTCTTCGGCGCCGCCGCCTCGGCGGCCAAGCTCCTCGGTCTCTCAGCCGAGCGGACCGCCAACGCACTCGCCATCGCCGCCTCCATGGCGAGCGGGATCAAGGCGAATTTCGGGACCGATTGCAAGCCGCTGCACGTCGGCCACGCCGCCCGATGCGGCATCGAGGCGGCCCTCCTCGCGGAGGCGGGCTTCACGGGGAATCCCCGGGCGCTCGAGCACGGCGGCGGCTTCGGCGCCACCCACGGAGCGGGCAGCCGACCGGCATGGGAGCTGACGACGGCGGGCCTCGGCGCGCCGCACGACCTCGTGGACCCGGGCGTCGGGGTCAAGCGCTTCCCGGCGTGCGCGAGTACGCACCAGGCGCTTGACGCGACGCTGGCGCTGGCGGAGGACTACGCGATCGACGCGAAGGCGGTCGTGGCCGTTGAGTGCGGCGTCAGCTACATGGCACCCCGCCAGCTCATCTACGACCGGGCGGAGACGGGTCTGCAGGGCAAGTTCTCGATGCCCTACTGCATCGCGGTCGCGTTGCTGGACCGCACGGTAGGACTCGCACAGTTCGCCGAGGAGCGCGTGCGCCGCGCCGACGTGCAGACCCTCATGCCGAAAGTGCGGATGTTCGTCCACCCGGAGCAGACCACTCGCCAGAGCCTCCCCACGCGGTTCACCGAGGTCGCGATCAGGCTCGACGACGGCCGGCAATTGGAGCGCCGCGTGCGCCAGGCGAAGGGTCAGCCGCAGAATCCGCTGACCGACGTGGAGCTCACCACCAAGTTCCACGACTGCGCGGCCCGCGTGCTGCCACGCGAGCGGGCGGAGTCCGTTCTGGCGACGGTACAGGCGCTTGAGACCGCGCCGGACGTGGGCGGGCTCGCGAGAATGCTGAGCAGCGGCGTCCGCTGACGACAGCGTGGGCTCGGCGCTCACCGTCGGAGGGTCAGACCCTCCAGGTCGAGCTCGGGCATGCGCCCGGTCATCAGGTCGGCGACGATCCGCGCGGTGCCGCAGGCCATCGTCCAGCCCATGTGGCCGTGCCCGCAATTGAGGAAGAGGTTGCGGTGCCGGCCGAGTCCGAGGATCGGCGGCCCGTCGGGCGTCATCGGCCGCAGACACGCGCGGTACTGGCCCTGGTCGTAGTCGGCGGCGTCGGGGAAGAGATCGCGAGCGAGCCGGAGAATGTTGTTGAAGTCCCGCGGCGTCCAGCCCCAGTCGTAGCCGGCGAATTCTGCAGTCGACGTGAGGCGTAGCCGGTCGCCGAGCCGTGACCAACCGACCAGCCACTTCTCGTCGACGCCGGGCACCGTCGGTGCCAGGCCGCCCCGCTTCAGCGGAAACGTCGAGGAGTACCCCTTCGCCGGATAGATGGGCAGGTCGACTCCGGCCGTGCGCGCGACGATCGGCGCGCCCACGCCGAGCGCCAGCACGTAGCTGTCCGCGGTCAGCACCCCGTCGCTGGTGAGGGCGCCGTCGATCCGATCGCCTTCCCCCCGCAGCGCGGTAACGCGCGCGCCGAGCCTCACCACGACGCCGAGCTTCTCGCGACACACCCGCGCCAGATTCTCGACGAACAGCCGTGCGTCGCCGCTCGAGTCACCGACGTCACGGATCGCGCCGGCGATCTTGTGCCGAACCGGCTCGAAGACCGGGTCGAGTTTGGCGACCGCGCCCGCGTCGAGGATCTCCTGCTTCTGGCCGCGCTCGGCGAGGAGTGCCATCTTCTTCGTCCCCGCCTCCAGCTCGGCCGAGTCGCGATAGAGGTAGAGCGCGCCCTGCGCGATCGCGTGATACTCGATGCTCTCGGCCCGGGCCAGCTCGTTCATCACGGCCTGGCTGTACTGACAGAGACGCAGCTTGATCAGCGTGTTCCGTCGCGCCCGCTCGGCCGTGCACTCGCGCAGGAAGCGGAGGCCCCACGTGTAGAGCCGGAGATCGGGCGCGAGCCGCACGCGGATGGCTGTCTCGGCACCGCGCAGCGACTGCCAGAGCATGCGGGGGGCGCGCGGCGAGGCCCATGCGAACGAGTGGCCGGGCGCGATGATCCCCGCGTTCGCGGCCGTGGCTTCGAGACCGAGCGCGTCCTTTTCCTCGACAACCGTGACCTCGTGGCCCGCCCTGGCCAGGAAGTACGCCGTCGTCACGCCGACGACGCCGCCACCGAGCACCAGGGTCTTCACGGCGCGGTCATGCCTCGAGCAGGTAGCCGGTCCGCACCGGGTCGTCGGGATCGAAGAGGAACTGGCTGAAGCCGGTGAGGTAGGCGGTGCCGGTGATCTCCGGAAGGATCGCGCGCCGGCCCTCGACTTCGGTCTCCCCGGCGATTCGGCCCGTGAAGTCGAGCCCCAGCAGCCCGCGACTCGTGACCGTCGAGCCGACGCGCATCAGACCACGATGATGGAAGAGCGCCATGCGCGCGCAGGTGCCCGAGCCGCAGAGGGCGGCGTCGACCTGGCCCGGGCCCCAGACCAGCGCGTTCGGCGACACGCCGGCGACGTCCGGGAGCTCGTGAACGAGGACGTTGTCCACGCTCGCCTTGCCGAGACCGGGAACGTCGACCCGGAGCTGTGCGTTCACCGCCTCGCGGACTGCCATGCCCCGCTGGGCGATCCGCTTCGCGAGCTCCCGCCTCACGGCGACCCCGACGTGGGGCGCTTCGACGATCGCGAAGACGTTGCCGACGCCGACCGCGATGTCGACCGGCACTTCGCCCACCCCGTCGACCTCCACGACCTGCCCGCTGAGCACGACGAAGGACGGCGTCCAGCGAAGCGTGACCTCGCGGACACGGTCGCCGTCCGAGCGCGCGATCGTCTCGACGACACCGGCCTCCGTGTCGATGACCACCCGGGTCTGGACGCCCTCTCTCGGCACCATCCCGGTCTCCACGGCCACGGTCGCGGCGCCGATCGTCGCCTCACCGCACGAGACGTAATAGCCGCCAGCGCAAATGAAGAAGAGCCCGAAATGAGCGCCGGGCGTGACCGGCTCGGTCATCACCGCGATCAGGAGGCTCCGGTGTCCTCGCGGCTCGAGGCAGAGCCCCGTGCGGAGGTCATCGTGATGCTCCCGGAACCAGTGGCGCTTCTCGCCGATCGTGTTCCCCGGGAGCCGCCCGAGGCCGCTCGTGAGCAGCCGCATCCCGATTCCCGCCGTGTGGAAGTCGATGGTCGAGATCACGCGATCGGACCGCATGGCCACGAATCATACCGCGCTTTCCTTTGACGTCGGCGCCGGCGTCACCTACGCTCCAGGGACCATCGGGTCAGGAGGCGGAGGTGAAAACGATCACGCCAGCGTTCAAGCAGATCGCGTCGGGCCTGCGCTTTCCCGAAGGCCCGGTGGCGATGCCTGACGGCTCGGTGATCCTGGTCGAGATCGAGCGGCGTGCGCTCTCGCGCGTCACGCCGGACGGCAAGGTGCGCGTGCTCGCCACGCTCGGCGGCGGGCCAAACGGCGCCGCCATGGGCCCGCGTGGAAAGATCTACGTGACGAACAACGGCGGCCTGAAGTTCGTCGAGCGGCCCGGCAAGCTGTTCCCGATCGCCCAGGCCAACGACTACGCGGCCGGCCTCATCCAGGTGGTCGAGCCCGAGAGCGGGAAGTTCGAGACGCTCTACGACGCCTGCGACGGGCAGAAGCTCCGCGGGCCCAACGACCTCGTGTTCGACAGCGCGGGCGGTTTCTGGTTCACCGATCTCGGCAAGACGCGCGAGCGCGACATGGATCGCGGCGCTGTCTACTACGCGAGGGCCGACGGCTCGATGATCAAGGAGGCCGTCTTCCCGCTGGAGCGGCCGAACGGTATCGGGCTCTCGCCGGACGAGCGGACGCTCTACGTCGTCGAGACGCCGACGGCGCGCTGCTGGGCGTTTCGTCTCTCGGCGCCCGGCGAGATCGAGTCGGCGAACGGCCCGTATCGCGGCGAAAAGGGGACGGTCGTCGCGGGACTCGGCGGCTATCAGATGTTTGACTCGCTGGCCGTCGACCGTGGGGGCCACATTTGCGTGGCGACGCTCATCACCGGCGCGGTCAGCGACATCTGGCCGGACGGCAGTCGCGTTGACCAGTACACGCTGCCGGATTTGATGGTCACCAACGTGTGCTTCGGCGGCCCAGATCTCAGGACCGCGTTCGCGACCCTGTCGATGGGCGGCACGCTCGTTTCGTTCGAGTGGCCCCGACCCGGCCTGGCCCTGAACCACCTGAACAAGCCATGAGCCTCGCCGATCGCTACGGATTGCGCGTGTCGACATCGTCGCCCGTCGCCGCCGAGCACTACCAGGCAGGCATGGATCGGCTTCTCTCGTACGGCTTCGGCGCCGATCAAGCGTTCGCCGCGGCCGTGGCGGCCGACGAGGGATTCGCCCTCGGTCACGCGGGCGCCGCGCTCTTCGCCCTCTTCCAGGGTGACGGCGCGACGGCGAGGACGGCCGTCGACCGGGCGCGTCGACTGGTGGCCGGGGCGACCCGGCGCGAGCAGCAGCACGTCGAGGCGCTGTCTGCGATCGTCGGCGGCGAGACTGGGCGCGGGCTCGGCCTGATCGAAGAGCACCTGAGCGAGTTCCCCCGCGACGCTCTGCTCGTGAACCAGGCGGGCAGCAGCATCGGCCTGGGCGGGCGCGCCGATCGCGAGGAGCTCCGCGCCGCCTTCGTGGAGCGCCTGGGGGCCGCCTACGGCGACGACTGGTGGTTTCAGTCCGCGCTGGCGTTCGCGTATCTCGAGGTCGGCCGCTACGCAGAGTCCCGGCGCCTGTCGGAGAGCTCGCTCCAGCAATACCCGGGCAATGCCAACGCGAGCCACAACATCGCCCACATCTGCTACGAGACCGTCGACAACGAGGGGGGAATCGCGCTGCTGTCCGACTGGTTGACCGGTTACGATCGTCGCGCCCCGTTCCATTGCCACCTCGCCTGGCACCTGGGCCTGTTCGAGCTTCAGTGCGGTCGTCCCGAGCGCGCACTCGAGATCTACGAGCGCGACATCGCGGCATCGCCCAACCCGCGGCTGGCCATGATCGACGGCTCGGCGCTGCTCTGGCGCTTCGGGCTCTACGACTGCCAGAAGGGGATATTGCCCTGGCGGCGACTCGCCGATCTCGCGACGCGCGTCACGCGGCCGGGGTTCATCTTCGGCGACATCCACGCGGCGCTCGCGTACGCGTCGGTGGGCGACGACGCGGCGCTCTCGGGGCTGATCGCCGGCCTGCAGGCCCTCGACGCCAAGGGGCATCCGATCGCGGGCACGGTGGCGCTGCCGCTGGTGCAGGGCGTCGCAGCCTACGTCGCCGGCGACTACGCCGGGGCCCTCGCGCGCATCGAGACCGTCGCCGGCGAGATCCACCGCGTCGGGGGCAGCCACGCCCAGTGGGAGCTGTTCGAGGAAACGATGGTCGTGTGCCAGCTCAGGCTCGAACGCTACGACGACGCCGTGAGGCTGCTCCGCCGGCGCCTCGCCTGCCGCCCATCGCCACGCGACCTCGTCTGGCTCGGCCAGGCCGGGTCGGCGCCGCGGCCGCCGTTCCCGGCACAAACTTGACCACGCTGATGCCGAACTGGCCAGGCCGCCCGGCAATCGCCGGAAGGTTGGCCAGCCGCGTTCGCGCGTAAGCTCCTGCCGCGTCGGCATTTCCGTCAGACGGTCCACTGTGGCATCCGGTTTGCCACTCTTCGCTAGAGCTTGCAGATGAGATCGGAAAGCGCCCGGGTCCACATCCGCCACACACGAAGTACCGCGCTGGCGCATCTGCCTCTTCGGCGCCTGGCGTTGTGCCTCGATTGCGAGGCATGCTTTGAAATCGGAACCTCGTCATGCCCCGCGTGTGGCGGAGCTACCTGGGTGCTTCTGGCGAAGTTCCTCGATCAAGGCCCGCTCAAGGTGCTGCCTCAGTTCCATCCCTTTCCCAAGAGCTGGACGGAAGGGTCGAAGCACCGCGAGGACGCCAACGGGCAAGTCGCCAAGCAGATCCTGGTCGTCGCGCGTGACCGCCAAAAGCTCTACGAATACGCGAAGCGTGCGTTTTCCGGCAATGCCACCGTAGAGGTCATCCTCGATCGCCGAAACGCGGAGCGCCGGCGCAGCCGCGATCGGTCGGGCGCACCCGAGCGGCGGCAGGGCGATCGCCGCCGGCTGCTCGAGATCGACAACCATCTCCGCGCTCTCGGTTGGGCTGTCGTCCGGCTCGACGTGTTCAGGACCCTCGGCCTGCCGCATCGCAACGCTTCTCGCTGACACACCTTGACAGAGGCACACGCCCCTGCGAGGATCGCCACGTGAACGTGATCGGCTCGGGCGCGCACTGGCAGTGGTGGTGGCTCTCCCCTGAAGGCGGCCCCGTCTAGCCCGCGCGCGCGAGCCAGGAGCTCAGAGAAAAAACGGAGCCGCCCCACCGGGGCGGCTTTGGCTTTCACGGCGCCCCGCGTCGGCCGGCTCCTCGCACGGAGGAGACCAGACCATGACCGTGACTACCTACAACACCGCGGGTGGGGATCCGCGTCCACCGAACGGTCGAGGAGATCCCCATCGCGAGCGCGATCGAGCCCGTTGTCCAGGCGCTCGACGCGCACCGCGGAGTGCTCCTGGCCTCCAGCTACGAGTACCCGGGGCGCTACACACGCTGGGACATGGGATTCGTCGATCCCCCCCTCGTCCTCACCGCGCGGCGTCGCGGCTTCCGCCTCGAGGCGCTGAACGCGCGCGGCCGCGTCCTCCTGTCCGCGATTGCCGGGGCGCTCCGCGCGCTCGACGCGGTCGAGCGGCTGTCGGCCACCGAGGAGGTGCTGGACGGCACAATTCGCGCGCCCGCCGGTCGATTCGCCGAAGAGGAGCGCAGTCGGCAGCCGTCGGTGTTCTCCCTCCTGCGCGCGCTCGGCGCGCTCTTCCATCACCCCGAGGAGCCGCACCTCGGCCTCTATGGCGCCTTTGGCTACGACCTGGCGTTCCAGTTCGAGCCCATCCGGCTCCGTCTCGAACGACCGCCCGAACAGCGCGACCTTGTCCTGTATCTGCCGGACGAGCTAGTGATCGTCGACCACCGGCGCGAGGTCGCGATGCGCCGGCGTTACGAGTTCGAGGCCGCGGGCCGCTCGACCGACGGCCTTCCGCGGGTGGGGACGGCCGAGCCGTACGTCGGGGCCACCCGGGTGCCCAAGACCGCCGACCACGAGCGCGGGGCGTATGCGGCCGTCGTCCGCCGCGCGCGGGAGGCGTTCAAGCGCGGCGACCTCTTCGAGGTCGTCCCGGGCCAGACGTTCTTCGCCGGGTGCCCCTCGCCGCCGTCCGAGCTGTTCCTCCGCCTGCGCGAGCGCAATCCGTCACCGTACGGCTTTCTCCTGAACCTGGGTGAAGCGGAGTACCTCGTGGGCGCTTCCCCCGAGATGTACGTGCGTGTCGACGGCGACCGCGTGGAGACCTGCCCGATCTCCGGGACGATCGCTCGCCGGCGCGACCCGATCGGCGACGCCTCCCAGATCGTCGCGCTCCTGACGTCGGCCAAGGACGAGTCCGAGCTGACCATGTGCACGGACGTGGACCGGAATGACAAGTCGCGCATCTGCGCTCCCGGCAGCGTGCGGGTCATCGGCCGCCGCCAGATCGAGATGTACGCGCGGCTCATCCACACGGTGGACCACGTGGAAGGCCGCCTCCGGCCGGAGTTCGACGCGTTGGATGCGTTCCTCGCCCATGCGTGGGCGGTCACGGTCACTGGCGCGCCAAAGGCGTGGGCGATGCAGTTCATCGAAGACCACGAGCAGTCCCCGCGCGCCTGGTACGGCGGCGCGGTAGGCGTGGTGGGCTTCGACGGCAACGTCAACACGGGGCTCACCCTCCGCACCGTCCGCGTGATGCACGGGGTCGCGGAGGTACGCGCCGGCGCCACGTTGCTCTACGACTCCGACCCTGCTGCGGAGGAAGCGGAGACCGAGCTGAAGGCCTCGGCGCTCCTCGACGCGATCGGCCGCGCGGGGGCGGCCGAGCGCCGGCCGGTGGCGACGGCACTGCGCCCGAGTACCGGCCGGCGCGTCCTCCTCGTGGACCACCAGGACTCGTTCGTGCACACGCTCGCAAACTATCTCCGGCAGGCGGGCGCGGCGGTGGTCACGCTGCGGAGCGGCTTCCCGGCCGACACCCTCGATGACCTGAAGCCGCACCTGGCGGTGCTCTCACCCGGGCCCGGGGCGCCGAGCGATTTCGGCGTGGCGGGCACCATCGACGCGCTGGTGCGCCGGCGCATTCCGGTGTTCGGCGTGTGTCTCGGGCTCCAGGGGATGATCGAGTACTTCGGCGGAGCGCTCGGCGTCCTCGATCCGCCCGTCCACGGCAAGGCCTCCCGAATCCGGGTCCTGGGGGGTCGCATCTTCGCGGGTCTGCCCGGGGAGTTCGTCGCCGGCCGCTATCACTCGCTCTACGCGATACGGGAGAGGGTGCCCCCCGCCCTGGAGGTGACCGCCGAGAGCGACGACGGCGTGGTCATGGCGGTCGAGCACCGAGCGCTCCCGCTGGCGGCCGTCCAGTTCCACCCGGAGTCCATCATGACGCTCGCCGACGACGTCGGGCTCCGGCTCCTGGCGAACGTCATGGCGCACCTGGCCACTTCTGAGCTACCATCCCTCCCGTGAACGTGGGGCGGGCCCCCACCATGCGAGGCGAGGCTTCGGGAAAAGGAGCAACGGCATGACCTACGACCTGCTCATCAAGAATGGACGCATTATCGACGGCTCGGGTCGGCCCGCGTTCCACGGCGACGTCGCCGTGGCCGGGGGCAAGATCGTCGAGCTGGGGCGCCTCAGCGGCTCCGCGCGCCAGACCATCGAGGCGGATGGCCGGGCCGTCGCGCCAGGCTTCGTCGACAACCACTGCCACTACGATGCGCAGGTCGTCTGGGATCCGCTGTGCACCTATTCCTGCCACCACGGCTCCACGACGGTCATCATCGGCAACTGCTCCCTTTCGCTCGCGCCCGTGAAGCCCGAGGCGCGCGAGAAGCTGGCGGGCATGCTGTCGTACGTCGAGGCGATCCCGATGGACGTGCTCCAGGCGGGCGTGCCGTGGAACTGGGAGACCTTCCCCCAGTACATGAGCGCGATCGGGCAGCGGCTCGGGGTGAACGTCGGCACGTTCGTCGGCCACTCCGCCGTCCGGCTCTACGCCATGGGCGAGGACTGCTCCGAGCGCGACGCGACGGACGCCGAGCTCGAGATCATGCGCCGGCTGGTGCGCGAGTCGCTCGA
>WNFU01013578.1_pt1 | contig 13499 bp, 15 predicted proteins | sample 5400121 | NCBI WGS metagenome assembly WNFU01 (sample SAMN13153360, study PRJNA577476) | soil metagenome | isolation source: 100 cm soil or saprolite under grassland replicate 1 | place: USA:California | collected 2016-06-15
ACGAGCCATATCCAAATACAACGCCCGAGGCCCGAACATCGACCGGCGCACCTACCAGGCCACCCTCGACATCAACATCCCCACCAGACCAGTCTTGACAACCGGCCCGGAACCTTAACTACCCGGCATTGGGGCTAGCCCTCCGTCAAGTGAGTAGCCGCCGGACCGCCCACCCGGTAGCCCTAGATCGCCCGCTGACCGTTGTCGCGCTGCTGACCTGACCCCGACAACCGCGCGCTCGGCGGCATGTGAGGATGCGCGCCGCTGCACCGGTGAAGGCACCGCATGAGGGTCTGGCAGGGTCTGTGGCGTGACGGGCGTTCGGAGGCGGTGCGAGTTCTTTCTCTCTTTGAGAGGTCACGGGGATGGGCGCACGGTATGGCGCGGCTCGACCGGCGGCGATGGCAGCGGCGCGAATCGCTTGACGCGCATCACCGCGCCGAGCAGTGTAAACATCAGGTGTTGGACGAGCAGCGGCTTGTGGACCATACGGTAGGCGCGTTGCTGCACCGCTTGGGCTGCCTCGATCTCCGGTCGTCGCTCCGCCTCGATCGCGGCGAAGACGGCCGCGTCGATCGGCGCGTCCGAAGCCACGGCATCGAGAAGGTGGTTCGCGGCGACGACGCTGTCGCGGATCGCCAGGTTCAATCCCAGCGCCGCCGCGGGGCCCATGGTGTGTGCCGCATCGCCGAGCAGGAGCAGGCCCGGCACGTGCCACCGGCTGAGGCGATCGATGGATACCCGCAGCACCTGCGACTCGTAGTCCTCGTCGAGCTTGGCCGCCACGATCGTGCGCAGGGGCTCATTCAAGCGTGGCAGGAGCTCGCGTTTCAGTACGGGCAGATCCCGGCGGACGGCTCCTAGGTTGCCCGGGGCGCTGTACGCGATCTGTAGCCGCGAGCGCGTCGTCGCGAAGAGCACTACAACCACGCCCTCGGCGAACATGTGGACGTCGACGTTCTCCGGCAGCGCGTCCTTCGCGTCGGACAGGTCCAGGCGCAGCCATAGCGTGTCGCCTGGCTTCTTTTCGAGCTCAAGCGGAACGCCGAGCTCCTGGCGCAGTTTGCTGCCCCGTCCGGTGCAGGCGACGAAGACGTCGCCCTCGACGTGCTCCTGGCTACCTCCACGCCGCACCTCAAGCGCGACCACCCGATCGCCCTCGCGAACGGCGCGTAGCGCGGTCGTGCTCAGATCGAGCCGGTACCCCTGATGGCGGCTGCATAGCTCGTGCAGCAACGCCAGGAGGCCGGGTTGTGAGACCAGCGCCCCGGGTTCGTTGCCGGCCGGCAGCATCACCCGCCGGGTTCGGCCGAGGAACATGCGGCGCTGCACGTCAACGCGCGCCAGCCCCCGCTCGGCGAGGAGGGGCAGAATCCCCAACCTGTCCAGCAACGGCAGTGCCGACGGCCCGATCAGCTCGCCGCGGAACTCCCGCTCGAAGTCCGGGTGCCGTTCGAGCACCCGCACCGGCACGCCGTTCGTGACGAGCTGGTATGCAAGCATCATCCCGGCGGGGCCCGCGCCCGCGATCACGACCTGCGGTTTGCGCATCGTCCTCAGCGGGTCCTTCTGCTGTGGGCCGCTCGCGCCGGGGCCGAGGGCTTCGGCTTGACCTCGCCAGCGGTCGTTGCCTGGACGGGTTGCGACGATTCCTCGCCGTCCAGCTTGGCCCACCGAGGTCCTCGACGCTACGAGGCGGTAGCTGTCGACGACGAGCGCACGCACCTCGTCCCAGTCGTCGATGCGGTTGACCAACATCTCCGCACCGCCCCGGTACCGTGATGGCCGCAACCGCGGATCGGCCAACACCCGCTGGTCGGCATCGTCGCCCGCAAGTTTGATCGACAACGTCGGCTCGCCCTCGATCTCGTCGAACGCCGCAAACACCTTCCCGCCCACCGTGAAGTGCGGCTTTCCCCATGACCTGCTCATCTTGGTATCCGGCAGCGACAGGCAGATCGCCTGCAGTCTAGCGAGCGTCGCATCAGTGTCCGTCACGTCGGGCTCCTCCTTGATCCGGCGCCCGACGCTACCCCATCCGCTCGCCACAAACGGCCCCTTCAGCCGGGGGTCAGGTCCGGGAAGCCGGGCCCGTGGCCCCCGACAGGTCCCCGTCCCGAACGCCAACGTGGCGATAGACCACATGTCCACACGATCAGCGACGAAAGAAGGCACCTCCCCGTCAGGCTGAACGATCACGGCATTCTCATCCGCCCATTCGGCGTGACCACGACGCGGCGGCGCGGCGCCCGGTTCTCGGCACGACCGGACGGTCGGCACCTCGGTCCGGTGACGCTCCGTAACGCACGGTCGGCGGCAATTCCGTGCGCGCAGGAGGGCACGTCGTAGATCCTCGGTGGATGGGCATTCAAGTCGAGCTGCGTGTAGCCGGCGAACGGATACGAGCATTAGCGGACCCGGGCGGCGGGTCTTTCGACGCTGCAGGCGACTTCGACCGGTTGATCCCTCCCACGGATTCGGCGTTTCCACTGCTTGGCGAAGTGGATCCCCACGGCGAGACGCGTCTGGGCGTGCGCGACATGGCTGCGCTCGTCGCGGAGATTTGATCGCTTGTTGGGGCAGGCGAGGCCCGGCCCCGAGTACCGCGGGCTGATGCGGCTTCGGACCATGGCCCTCTGCTGCTCTCAAGAACTCGGTGAGCTGGTCTTCGTCGGCGACTGATGCCCCTCGCACCTCGGCCAGCCCCGCTGCCCGTCGCATGATCTTGGAAACGTCGGGATATCCATGCCTGGCGGCGGCCATGACACTACTGGACGCTCGGTCTGCGGCAGAACCGGACGCCGGCGGGGCTTCAGCTACCCAGGTCCAGGTCGGTTATCTCACGCTGCCCGTTCAATCTCTAATGTCGAAGCGTGGACATTGACTGGAACGCTGAGCTGGTCGATCAGCTCGAGTGGCACTGGCAGCACCAGCTTCGGCCCCGGCTTGATGGCCTGACCGATGAGGAGTACTTCTGGCCGCCGGTCCCCGGCTGCTGGACCATCAGCCGCCGCGGCGAGAGCTCGGCGCCGGTCTCGATCGGCGCGGGCGAGTTCACAATGGACTACGCCAGGCCGCCGCACGATCGCGAGCCCGTCACCACCATCGCCTGGCGGCTGGCGCACCTCGTCGACGTGTTCGGGTCACCGACGGCATCCCATTTCGGTGGCTCGCCCGCCGATCGCCCGGCGGTGGGCTACTCGGGCACCGCTCAAGGAGCGTTGCGTCAGCTCGATGAGGGGCACGATGCGTGGGTCAGCGACGTGCGCAGCCTGGGCGCAGCAGGGCTCGCTCTGCCGCAAGGCGCCATCTCACCACCGCAGTACGCAGATGCGCCGATGGCCAAGCTCATCCTGTACATCAATGTGGAGGTGATCCACCACGGCGCGGAGATCTGCCTACTTCGCGACCTCTATCTGTGGAAGGGCAGCCGGGATTGCCGATGAGTCCGGATAGCCCTCGACTGCGCCAACCCCGATGGCCTCCAGTGCGGTGGGCACACCCGGTCGGCGGCATGTTCGGACGCCGGCCCTTGGCCTTTCGTTCACGATCTACCCATGAGACAGAAGGTCGAAGTGTGCGCCATCGTCCGGCATGACCCGTGGCACGGCGATGTGACCGTGGCCATCACCGTTGTGGCGGTGGTGCCGACCAGGATGAGGCCGAACGTGAGGTTGAGCGCCTGCAGCGCAACAACGCCGACAAGGGCTGCACGTACTTCTGGACACCAATTCGCTACTCACCGTGCGTCACCGGCGCGATGAACGCCAGCGCACCGGGAGCGGCAGATCCGTGCGCCTGACGTGAAGCACCTATCACCTATCTGACGGCAGCCATACGCCACTCGCGTGACAATGCATTTCAGGTTCGACGCTCGATTTGAGGTGCCGATGTGGGAGCCAGCGTTGCGGCTGTCCGCAACGCCGAGCACTGATCGATATGACCAAGCCGACGAGCGATGGCTACATCACGTGCACGATCTTGAAAGAGATCTCCGGGGTTTCGTGGAAGGTTACAGCATGGAATCCATGGCGGTTTCTGGGCACCGAAGGCACGCGCAAAAAGATCATCATCGCACTCGACCTCCGCCAACGCGCCTTTCTAGCCGCTGTGCGGTACTTTCGCGCATGGTTGCGACGTGATCGGACCCGTCAGCTGGAGATCACTTGGTCCACCGACGATGGTCCACAAAAGAGGATGTTCTTCCGGGTGACTCGATCGGCTGGACCCTCAACCTCACCTGACCCAGCCCACCCAACCCTCAACGCCCATCCCAAGCCCATCCAAGAAGACGCACGACGCCGCCCAGCAAGCCCAACCCTCAGCCACACCAGACCAACCCACCACCACGATCACTGCGGCCCGACCAACCCCGGCCAGCCGCCGATTCACACCAGCTACCTAGGGCCGGGCAGGGGATGGCAGCCCTCTTGTCCGACTCCGGCTGATTGCGCAGCGCTCACATTGGGCCACGTGATCGGTTACTGACTGGTGACAGGTTTCCGCGTCCACGCACCAACCAACCCCGAAGCGACCAGCGTGGCGTCCAGCGCCGTCGCTTCCGCGCGCATCCGCTCCGACAGTGTTTCCACGCCGACATCCTCAGGCATTGCCACTCCGGTGCGCTGCATTAGCGGCAGCATCTGGCGCGTGTTTTGGGCTAGCAGGTCGTAGAGGGGCGAGTTCGGCCCGTGCTCCACGCGGGAGTGCCGGATCATCTGCGGTGCGGGCAGACCGGCCTGCTGAACAATCCGCCCCAGCTTGATCCCGATGCGGGGATCGGTGCCGATGCCGATGAAGGTTTGCTTGATTCGCTGAATCGCCGCCTCATAGACCGGGCAGACCGGCTCCGAATTCGGCCCATCGTCCATGTCGGACTCTTGGAAGGCCACTACTCCGCCGGGCTTTACAAAGGTGATCAAATGGCGCAGTACGCGCACCGGGTCCGTCATGTACTGCAGCACCAGGCGACCGATCAGCGCGTCGACTGGTTCGTCGAGCGCGAGATCGACCAGGTCGTGAGCCAGGAATTGAACGTTTGTCAGTCCGGCGGCCGCCGCGCGCTCTCGAGCTCTGCCAACTGCCTCTTCGGATTTATCAACGCCGATGACTGTCCCTTCGAGGCCAACCAACTTTGCGGCCAGAAACGTCACGTCTCCGGGGCCGGACCCCACATCCAGTACCCTCATGCCGCGATCGATTCCGGCGAGCCGCAGGACATGCTCGGTGAGGTCGCCCAAATACCGGCCTGTGCTGATGATTCGCTCGAGCTCGCCTGCCTCGTGCCCCCAGGGGTAGCGGGCTGGTTGACCGGTTGGTGCTTGTTTCATCGCTCGACCTCCTTGATGGCACACGGTCGCGGGTCCTCGTCACGCAATGACGTTGTGGGCCGGCCCTTCGACTCCTGCCACCATGGCAGGCAGGTGGAGGGCGCGCTAACGCACCCGCCGCCGGGTCAGCAGCGAACGTAGATGCGTCCTGCGTCTAACTGGCCTCCGCGTGCCTTGCCAAGCCTTGTATCCACTCGCGAAGCAAGGTTTGTAGCCGACGTTGGGCGAAAGGGCCCAGGACTCTGGTCAAGCCTTTGAGCTCGGCTTCCAGCACAGCCGTTACAAGGGTCCCCTCGGGGACGGATTCAAATCTCCAGATGGTCGTGTTCGTGGCTCCTTCTGTCTCACCTCGCACTTCGACCTTCTCCGGCGGCGTCATCACATGACGCTCCGTCCTGCCCACCTTGCGTCCCATGACCTTGACTTCCGCTTCGACAAGTACGGTATTTCCGGTACGCTGCGTGACCGTGGCCCGTGTGAAGAGGTCGGAGAATGCCGGCCAAGCCTCGTAGTTAGTCCATGTCTATAGACCCGCTCGCGGGGAGCCTTAACGACCTGTGCCTGCTCGATTCGCACGTTTCACGCGCCTCCTCGATCCGCCGTTGAATATTATCCACCGTCGAACCGCTCAACCCACCACCCATGGGTACAACGCCGAGGCGGTGGCCACGCGTACCCGTCAAAAGTGCGCAAATCCGTCCCGCCGAAAGACGAGGAAATTGACGTGGTACGACGCCGAAGGTGGCCCATTTCGGCGGTAGCCGGCACCGGCGAAGACGATGGACGCCGGCAGGGTGCGTTGCACATATCGATGGATCGTCGAGAGCGACCGCGTGCTCGGCGGGATCGCGCTGCGGCACGGGTGCAGCGACTACTACGGCAGTGACACTTCATGATCTACAACTGCTGACAGGTGTTGCTCGATGAGGCCGTGGGCAGGGGAGGTCGGCTCGGGCGGGCGAAGCCCCGGCCATCGAACTCGCCGCCCACATCACGAAATGTTCTGCCGTACCGGGTACCTATGCCGGCAGCCGCGCCAGGAGTTTGCTGACGGTGTTCTCGTCGAAGGCGCGCACGATGGTGGCGCGAGTCGTGCCACGCGAAGTGATCGCGAGAGCAACCGTGGCGACCGTGTCGTCGTCTGGTGCGTCCAGGATCGCCACGATGTTGTACGGCCCAGGGGTCCAGTACAGCGCCTTGACCTCGCCACCCATGCGTTGTAACAGGTCACGCGCGTCCTGGCCACGCTGGACGGTATCCCTGACGGTCTTCATACCTTCGGCGGTCCAGTTGGCCAACAGGATGTACGTGCGCATTGCGCTCTCCCTTCAGATATCGGGGCTGGCCGCGTCGCCCGCCAATCAGCATGCTCGGGCCGGGGCTGAGCCCGAATCTGTGGAACTACTGGTCTGGGGAGCGGTTGCGTCGGGCGCCGGGACTCAACCTCGACCTCGGCTAGTACGGCCAGCGACGAGCCTGACCACCCCGCCAATGGCCCCACCGCGCCGACGTCCATCCGGACGTCCTGCGTCCGCACTGCGTCGAACCGACCACCGTGGAGGACTATCTGGGTGACGTCATCGGCGAGTGGTACGACGGTGGCTCGGGGTTGGCAACCTGCCTAAGCTGCCACCGGACAGTTGGCCTCAACGACTGGTACTGGTCGCCGCCGTGGGCGTTCGGTTACCTCGGTTTCACGTTCTGGGGTTGGGACTGGTTCAGCGATGCGTTCCTGGGTGAGGTTTCCGCGTTTCTCGGACACCGAGTCCTGCGTCCCTACGGCAAGCTGTGACCGCGCTGCGACACGGTAGACGATGCGACTGGGTCCTCCGACCGTAGCACTCCGTAACGGTCTCTTCGCGGCAGATCCGTACGGCCAGTTGCCGCCAGCCGGGGCTCGCTCGAACGCCGGCGGCAGGTCGTCCGGCCGTTTTGGGTCGATGGTTGCCCGAGTCCGCGAGTGGCGCCGGGCGGTGGAATACGATCTGGCCACCGAGGCCGACCGGGGTGCGGCCGGGGGTCAAGGTCGAGGTACGCGGCGGTGTCACCGGCCCGCCGGACCCGTTGGTACACCGGGACAGCACGAACGCTACTCCTGCGCATCGAAGGTGGCCGAATGGCCCACTTTGGTCTGCCCAGACCCGGCGCCAATGCTTGGCGGTGGTCGTCCCAATCCCAGCGCAGATAGCCGGCCGAAGGCGGGAACAGCGGGCACGGATAGTACAAGGTGTGTTCGTCGCGGGTGGGCGGGTCTTCGTGTCCGGGCCGGGTGTGGTAAGCACAGGCCGAGGGCTGGGCAAACGCCGAGCAGGCTCAACCCGCCGACCTGCCACAGGCAGGCGGCCAGCGCCACCGGCAGCCCGCCGATCTCCGCCTGCAACCGCAGGTCACCTCGGCCCGGTCCTGGTCGGTGGGCGGCTGGACTACCGCAACCTCCGACGAGGAGACCAACCCGGAGACGGCGGAAGGGCTTGTCCGTCCACAGCGGACAATGAAAGGAGAGAGCCCATTCCTTCCCGTCTCAAAGGTGTAGCGCGCCTTGGGGCTTGCGGCAAGGCTCGGGTCGTGCCGCAGAATCACCGCCGGGGCCAGAACCTACGGAAGTGGGAGTCGCGAAGTGCGTGTGTTGTTGTCGACGTATGGGTCGCGCGGGGACGTCGAGCCGATGGTGGGACTCGCGGTGCGGTTGCGGGCACTCGGGGCGGAGGTGCGGGTGTGCGCGCCGCCGGACGAGGAGTTCGCTGGGCTGCTGGCCCGGGTTGGTGTGCCGCTGGTGCCGGTCGGCCCACCGATGGGCTCGATGGTGCGACCGTCGTCGGCTGAGCTGGCCGCGCAGTTCGACCCCGTCGCCGCGGCGACCAAGGGATGTGACGTGCTCTTGGCGACCGGCCTGGCGCACTTCGCCTCGCGGTCGGTGGCCGAGAAGCTGGGCATCCCGTACGTGTACGCGACCTTCTGCCCGTTCCTGCTGCCATCGCCGCACCACCCGCCGCCGCCGCTGCTGGGCCAGCCGTTCCCACCGGAGGTGACCGACAACCGGGTGCTGTGGGACCTGAACGCCCAGCGCTTCAACGCGCTGTTCGGCGCGGCGCTCAACACCCACCGGGCGTCGATCGGCCTGCCACCGGTGGACGACGTCCGGGCACCGTGGCAGGAAACCTCGGACCTCGACGTCGTGCACACCGGCGCGTGGATCCTGCCCGACGAACGCCCGCTACCGGCCGAGCTGGAGGCGTTCCTGGACGCCGACGCACCACCGGTGTATGTCGGCTTCGGCAGCACGCGCGGCGTCTCGGAGGACGTCGCCCCGGTGGCCATTGAGGCGATCCGTGTGCAGGGCCGCCGCGTACTCGTCGCCCGCGGCTGGGCGGACCTGGCCCTGATCGACAACCGGGCCGACTGCTTCGCCGTCGGCGAGGTCAACCAGCAGCAACTGTTCGGCCGGGTGGCCGCCGTCGTGCACCACGGCGGCGCGGGCACCACCACGACGGCCGCCCGGGCCGGCGCGCCGCAGGTGGTGCTACCCCAAGCGGTGGACCAGCCGTACTGGGCCGGCCGAGTGGCCGAGCTGGGCATCGGCACGGCACACGGCAGTCCGACTCCGACCGCCGAGTCCCTGTCAGCCGCCCTCAGCACCACTCTGACCCCCGAGACCCGCGCACGAGCAACCGCCGTGGCCGCCGCGATCCGCACCGACGGGGCAACGGTGGCGGCGACACTGCTGCTCGACGCGATGAGCCGACAAACGCCGCCGGTGGCCACGTAAACCACGCGGCATTGTCGAGCCCCAGGCAAAGCCCAGCGCCAGGCTGCACCGCCAACACGGCACACTCGAAGACCGGCATTCACGGCGGCGTTGCACGCGGCAGCCTGACGTCGTACTCACCTGCGAGCAACAGCACCGGCTTCCCGAACTCGGCCACGGCGTTCCGGGTGGTGACCGGATCCAGCGTGAAACTCCGAACCCGACCAAGATCAGGTGCACCGTTCTCGGCACGTCCGCACACCCAGCTCGAAGCGTTCGCCGTGACGCTCCGTGGCACGCGGTCGGCGGCAGATCCGGTCGTTCGCGCGTGGCCCGTCGGGCGGGCTCGCCTTGCCCATGTCACCCCGCAGATGGCGGCGCTGAAACGCATGGTCGGCCGCCTGGGGGATCTTCGTTCATCGGCCGGGAGAATTGCGATGCCAAGGTTGTCGCCTGCCGGGATGATCGTTTCGTGACCAGTAGCAGCGGTGCCGAGCACGGTGACCGGGATCTGGCGATGGCCGGGGAGATTCTGCGGACCGTGGTCGGCTCAGGGGTGCACGGAATTGCGATCGCCGGCACCGACGACCACGACGAGATGGGCGTGTTCATCGAGCCGCCCGAATGCGTGATCGGGCTGCGCGGCCCAGCCGATCACTACGTGCACCGCACCCAGCCGGAGGGTGCCCGGTCCGGCCCCGGCGACACGGACCTGGTGATGTACTCACTGCGTCGGTACCTGCGCCTGGCCACCATGGGTAACCCAACCGTACTGCTGATGCTCTACGCCCCGGCACCGGCGGTGCTGGTCTGCCAGCCGCTGGGTGAGCAGTTGCGGGCCCTGGCCCCGGCGGTGCTCTCCCAGCGGGCGGTGCGCCGGTTCCTCGGGTACATGAACGGTCACCGCGACCGACTGCTCGGCCGGGGCCGGCGCAGCCGGGTGCCCAACCGTCCCGAGTTGGTGGCCCACGACGGCTACGACGTCACGTACGCCTCCCACGCGCTACGGCTGGCCTACCAAGGCTGGGAGATCGCCCGCGACGGTCGGCTGACCCTGCCGATGCCCGACCACGAACGGGAACGGGTCCTGCGAGTCAAACGCGGCGAGGTCGCTGACCTGGCCCAGGTCTTCGACGAGATCGACCGGATCCAGGCCGCCATCGAGGAGTGCCTGGCCACCGGCCGTACACCACTGCCGGCCCACCCGGACCTGGCAGCGATCTCGGCCTGGTCGGTCACCGCCCACCGCCAGCACTGGCGCTGGACCTGACCTCGCCCCTACCTCAGAGATCAACACGCTGATCGCGGCATGACAGGGCGTTTCGGGCGGGGCTCAGGGCACCGGGAAGTCAAGCGGAGCGCCTTCTCCAGTAACCCCGTCGACTTGCTCGCGGAGCAGGTCGGCGTGCCCGGTGTGGCGGGCGTACTCCTCGATCATGTCCGCCAGCAACCGGCGCAGGCTCATCCCGTTTGGGGTCGTCTGCTCCAAGCCACCGCGGGAGAGCGCCTCGGCCAGGGCTTCGCGAGAGCGGTGCACAGTGTCGACCCAAAGCGCACGTAGCGCATCGGGGGCGTCGTCGGCCGCCGTACTCCACGCCCAGTCCTCCCAGTCGCTCTCGAGGTCCAGTTGGTCGAACGGCGCCCTGAACTGTCGATCGGCGAGCCTGTGCTGGAAATAGAGCTCCTCGACCCACGCCAGGTGTTTGAGCAGGCCTCCCAGCGTTATCGACGACGCACCGAGCCGCAGCCCCAGCCCTTCGGCGTCCACATCGGCACACTTCCACGCGAACGTGCGCCGGTTGCGTTCCAGGGTGATCAGGGCCGTGTCGACCTCGTCGCCGCGCATAAAGCGCTCGATGTCCCACTCTGGTGGCTGGCCCGGCGTGAATCCGAAGGTGCTTGTCATGCGAGCAACCATAGGCATGCCTCTGGACAAGACAGCTTTCGGACGGGGTGGCGCTTGACTGACCTGCAGGCCGGTCAGAGACAAACGCTCGTCAGCATGAGCGAGCACGCAGAGGCATGGAATGCGTTTCAGCCACGCGTGCTCGGGGCCACCTCGCACACCATCACGCAGTTGCCCTGGCCCTTGGGTCGGTCGTAGGTGAAGCCTTCGCGCTCGTACATCGTGCGGGTGCCGTTGTAGAGGAACGAGGAGTTCTTCTTCCGGACGCCGGCGGTGTCGTGCGGGTAGCCCTCGACCAGGCCACCGCCAGCCTGCGCGATCAGCTCGACGGCTCCGCGCAGGGCAATCGCCGCCAGGCCCTGACCGCGAAGACCGCGCTCGACCAGGATGCAGGTGACCCGGTAGTCGGGCAGTCGCTCGGCAGTGGCGAGGTACTCCTTGCGGTGATGGATGTCGGGTAGCTCCTCGGGTGATCCGAACTCCGCCCAGGCGACGGCCCGGTCGCCGTCGTAGACCAGCGCCGCGTGCGCGACCCCCTCGGCCACCAGACGTTGCTTGAGCGCCCGGTTCCCCTCGCGGCTCTGGCCCTTCTCCGCACAGTTGGGGTGGAACCTCGTGCACCAGCAGCCGGCGAACATGCCCCCGTTCCGCTCGACGAGAGCGGCGAAGTCGTCGAAGGTCTCCGATGTGAGCGCCTTGATCGTGAAATCGGACATGCTGGCAACCTAAACCGATTGCGGACGTTCGTCGTCCGGCAGCTCATGCGCTGCCACGGCGCGCCGTACGCGCCGTCGAGGGCGAAGGGCGCGGCCAGGCGTCTCCTCGCAGACGCACGCTCATCGGCATGTCCGAGCATCGGCGTCAACGACGACTCGCTAAGGTGAGTGATGCGGCGCGCCGGCGGCCCCGCGCCCGCAGCGCGGCAGAAGCGGATAACGCCGGCCAATGGGAGCCGCGGCTCGGGCACGCCTTGGATCTCGACTCGGCACTGGACATAGTCGTTTGATGTGCGAGCATTCTGCACTGTCCGGGCAAGGTGGTCTCACGCCGACCGATCACAGATAGAATGAGGGTGTCGATGGTTGACGAGGACGTGGCGTGGTACCAGCGATTGCTCGATGCGCAGCCGGATCTGATCGACTTCCCATGGTGCTGGACGGTCGTCCAGCCGTTGACCAAGCCGGTCACCGTGGCGGAGGTCGTACGGCGGCTCGGTGGGGACCCGGCCGACATCGAGGAGCGTGCCGGGTGGGACTTCGATCCGCCTGACGTTACGTTGCACCTGCACCAGGTGGGGCCCGCCGTGGTCATGGGTGAGGCGGGGGGCTTGCAAGGCGGCCGCGACGAGGCCCTGCGGTGGTTGTCCGATGGCGCTTCGGTGCACACCTCGTGGTGGAGCGACGCCAATGGACGCAGTCTCCTGTGCTACGCCGCCTTCGGCGTGGTACTGACGCGGCTGGAGAACATCGACGATAACGAGCCCATCGGCAAGCAGCCCACCGCCCTCGACGAGGATCGCGCCGCGCTACGCGAGGATCAGGGCTACCCGGCCCAGCTGGCCCTTGTCGAGCGGCGCACCGGCATCCGGCTGGACGCCGAATGGTTGGACCAGCCCCACGCCACTGTGGTCGTACGCACGCCGATCCCGGACGACCCGCGCCCGCCGGGCACGTTCGGCTTCGTGGATCCGGACCTGGCAGCCATGTTCCTGCTTGCCGACGAATCCACACAGCGCGCCGCACTGCGGTGGGTGCTCGACCTGCTCGCCGACGAGCAGGACCTGCGCGGCGAGCCTGCGGTCCCTTCCGTGCTCGACGCGTTGCCGCAGCACTGGCCGACCGGCGAGGATCTGTCACATCAGCTGGAGTCGCTGCGAGTCCGGCTATGGCGGGATGTCGACGCCAGCCCGGGAGGGTCGCCCGAGCGCTGGCGGCACTTCTACCGCGTGCGCGCCGCTGAGGCGTTCGTGGCGACGTTACCCGGCTCCCGTGGCCGGTCGTACCCGACGGACGCGTTGTGGTGCGCCCAACAGGCGTTTCAAGACCGGTGGCCACCCATCCGCGCGGAACTGTGGCAGCGGGCACGGCGTCAACCCCGGTAGGCCGGCATCGAGCAAAATACAGCAGGCCATCGACGATGGCATCGTCCTGCTGCACCGGCTCATAGTGGCGCCGCACGACAACAAGATGTTGGTGATCCACATCGGATAATCGCGGTTGCGGCGCAATGCCAACGCCCGCCATTTGACGTGCGCGCGCAACGCCGGGACGCCGATTACGCGGCGAACGCCACCGAGCTGAGTCCCCAACGATCGAGCGCAGCCTGACCAGACCCGGTAAACGTTCGGGGTGATCTCGACAAGCCGGCCGCGCACTCATCTCGGCAAATCCGGATGCCGCCCGGATCGCGTTCCGTCACGTTTCGTAGTCACGAGTCGTTGACGACCCGTCGTCTCGTTTACGCCAACCGCTCACGCCTACTCACGGATGCCGATCATCGCTCTGTACGTCGGGCGTGC
>WNFU01006995.1_pt1 | contig 13498 bp, 15 predicted proteins | sample 5400121 | NCBI WGS metagenome assembly WNFU01 (sample SAMN13153360, study PRJNA577476) | soil metagenome | isolation source: 100 cm soil or saprolite under grassland replicate 1 | place: USA:California | collected 2016-06-15
TACACGGTATCCAAGCTAACGATCCGCAACTGAGTGGCGATGTCACTGGAGAGTGTGGGCGCCGCGGCAGCGGACGGACGACGCGGTCCTGACGACGCTGTTTGGGCTCGGCGTATCCGCGGGCGTGCGGCGGAAGCGGGACGGATCGGAAGGGGCGGTTAAGGAGTCGTTGCGAGCGCGCGGCGGCGGAACTGCTCTGGGCGCAATGGCGCTGGCGTGACCGAGAAGGGCCCTTTATGTCGCCTACGCTCTTGGAGATAATCGGCGAACCCGGTGGAGGTGCGATATGGCACGCGACGGCTATCTGATCCTCGACAGCGACCTTCACATGATGGAGCCGGATGATCTGTGGGCCCGCTACCTCGAAGATCCACATCGAGCGAGCCCGCCGCGGTTCTTCGGTGGCCAGCAGCGAACACTCAGCGACAGCGTCGAGGACAAAGGCAACGCCGATACCATCATGGGGATGGAGGTGCAGGGGCTGGCGATTCCCGCGCATGCCAAGGCGACGGCCGCCACCGCATCCAGCCGCGAGCTGCGGCGCCGGAGTCGCGCGCGGCACCCCCACTTCCAGGTCGCGCGCGGGCGCGGCTTCGACCCGGACTCGACCCTGACCGCGATGGATATCGAGGGCGTCGACGTCGCCGTCATGTACGGCACGCGCGGCCGGCAGATCTTGATGCACGACGACCTCGCGCCGGACTACGCGGCGGCGCTGGCGCGTGCCTACAACAATTGGGCGCACGACTATTGCCAGAGCCAGCCGAAGCGGCTGAAGTTCGCCGCCCAGGTCGCGATGCACAGCATCCCGGCGGCAATCGAAGAGGCGCGCCGATGCGTCAGGGAGCTTGGCGCCGTCGGCATCATCGGCACCCCGAACCCGGTCAACGGCCAGCATTTGCACGACGAGGCGTGCGAGCCGCTGTGGAGTGCGCTGGAGGAGCTCGACGTGCCGATCGGATTCCATCCGACCGGCAACACCTCGCTCAAGGACGATGCGGGGCGCCGCTTCGTCGGCCACGCCAACTTCCACCCGATCGCCCATGCCATTCGCAATCCGGTCGAGCTGATGGGGGCCATCGCCAGCATGACCACCGGCGGGATCCTCGAGCGACACCCGCGCCTGCGCTGCGCCTTCCTCGAAGGCACCGCCGGATGGCTCTACTGGTGGCTGTGGCGGCTCGATGACCAGTGGGAGAAGTTCGGCCCGGGCTGCGAGCATCAGCTGTCGATGTTGCCCAGTGAATATTTCAAGCGCCAGTGCTACATCGCGCTCGATGTCGACGAAGAGCCGGCGGTCGACGTCGTCAACAAGATGGGGGCCGACTACTTCGTGGTCTCGACCGACTATCCGCATTCCGATGGCGCGTTTCCCGAGGCGATGGAGCAGTTTCTCGGGCTGCCGTTCCGCGATGAGGTCCGCCGCAAGATCCTTTGGGACAATTGCGCGCGTCTCTACAACATCGACACGCCGGCGGCCGCCTTGACGAAGGACGCCAACCGCGTCTCTGCGGCCCTGGGCTAGGAATCCAAGCATGATCACACAGTTTGGCAGCCTGTTCGCTGGCCACGTCGATCTGGACGACGAGGGGCTGGACGGCACGCCGGCGAACGACCGCTGGCTCTCCGACGAGCATCTGGCAACGGTGTTTCCGAAGAGCGAGGCGATCGCGAAGCTGATGGACCGGACCGGCTATGACACCTTCTGGCTGGCCGAGCACCACTTCCAGCGCGAAGGGTACGAGTGCATCCCGAACATCCTGCTGCTGGCCCTGCACCTCTGCCACATCACGAAGAACATCAAGATCGGCTGCGGCTTCAACATCGCGCCGATGTGGCACCCGCTCCGGGTGGCCGAGGACTACGCCACCGTCGACCGGTTGACCGAAGGCCGGGTCATCTTCGGCGTCGGGCGCGGCTACCACACGCGCGAAGTCGAGACCTTCGGCGCGCCGCTACTCGACCAGGACGCCAACCGCGAGCTGTTCGAGGAGCAGGTCGAGATTATTTTCAAATCGTTCAACCAACGCGCCTTTTCGCACCAGGGCAAGTACTACACGCTCCCGCCCCAGGTGCCCTACCGGGGCTACGAGCTCCAGGAGATCACGCTGGTGCCGCGCCCGAAGACGCTGCCCGTCGAGTGCTGGCAGCCGGTGGTCAGCGCCAGCCCGCGGGCGCTGGACTTCATGGCCAAGCACGGCATCAAGGGCATCATCGGTGGAGGCGCGGCGCAGGGTGGAGCCACCGACAAGGTCGTGCAGGCGTTCCGTGAGGCGCGCGCCCGTGCCGGACGGGAGACCGAGCTGGGCGGCGACCTCTGCATCGGGTTTTCATTCCACATCGCCGACAGCGTCGAGCAGGGCATCAAAGAGGCGACGCCGTTCTTCGAGGAGAACATCAAGATGTTCGCCCCGCTGGGCTTCGTGCCGGGTCTGACACCGGAGCAGATCGACGCGGTCGCCGACCCAAAGCGGGCGCGTCAGGCCAGGTTGCCGACCCTGCGCAACGCGATCAAGGCAGGCACGTGGCTGATCGGCCCACCGGAGCTGATCACCGAGCAGCTGATGGAGCTCCAGCACAAGTACCCCGGCCTGGAGGTCGTCAACGTCGGCCAGCCGGTCGGCACGCCCCAGGCGGTGATTCTGGAACAGCTCGAGCGCTTCTCGGCGCAGGTCATGCCGGCCTTCAAGTGACATGGGGGGCCACGCGGAGCCCCGTACCTCATTGAACTCGCCCATGAGCGCCCGGTTCCAGGGTACGGTGAGCCGCCGGTAAGGGGCTTCACGTCGGCCAGGGGGGTTAGACGGCGCCGCCTCGATGTCCCTGGGGCGGCGTCGGCAACGTTGGCAAGTTCGCCTTGAACCCGCCCATGATGCCGAACACCGTGAAGAACGCGGCCGCCACCAGGAGGGCCGCCAGGGCCAGCGCTACGACGACAGCGCGGGCGTAGCTCGAAAACTGGGCCAGTTCGGCCTTCATCTGCTCGTACTCTTCCTCGGCGGTCACGCGCGCCCCAGCCCGGCGGCCAAGAACAGCGCGACGACGACAAGCTGCTTCATCGCTCGACTTCCAGCCGCGCCAGCAGATCGCGGGCACGCAGGACGAGGCAGTCGTCCGCGTGGTCGGCGCGGGAGATGCTCACGTCCTCGTCCATCTCGACGTTTGTTGTCGCTCTTCACGCGTAGAGCCGGCGCGCGGCCTCGCTCGTCCATGGCTACATCGCGTAGAAGGCCAACGGGAGCATCGCGAGCGATCGTACTGTCGTGCACCGGCCGGCGTCAAGCAAAGAACACAAACCTATCGGTTTCCGAGAATTCGAGGGCGTTTCGCCAGGCGATCATTTTTCCGGAACCCAGAGCCGCGGCATTACCGGAAACCGATAGGTGCCGGCGACCAGCTGCCCGGGTGGCGTGCATGCCGGCGGCGTTGGCCGGGGCCAGTTGAACGCCGACCGCGTCGAGCAGAGTCACCGCACCACCAGCCCATCGCCGATGGCGCCGCCGATGATCGGCCCGATGTAGCGGTGCTCGACGACAACGGCCCCGCACCACCAGGTCGCGTCCGGCGGCAGGTGAGGATTTAGGCCCCCGAGGGACCTCTCACAGGTGTCCGGGGACTGGGCGCTCGTCGCCCGGTAGATCAGGCAGAGCGCCCACCAGCAGGCTCAAGGCGGCGATCAGACTCGGCAAGCCGTCGCCCGAGGAAGGCGCGGTGATGGTGGTCAGTGCCTTGATCCCCGAGAAGGCGGCGCGCGCACGCTCAAGCAGCAAGGCGAAGCTCTCAGCGGCACCACGGCTCGGGTCGGTGCTGCTTAGCATCTGGAGCATCAGGTGGGCGCTGCGGATCACCGAGGTCTGCTCTTCGGTCATTTCAGCGCCGCGACTTCGCATCCCATGCGCTGACAGGGAGCGAAGCGCCGCCTGCGACGAGCAGCGAGGTCCTTCGTGCGAGTCGCGTCATCGCTTGCCCTCCTCGGTGATTCGCCTCACGCTGATCCGTTTGAAGGCGTCCCAACTCCGCACCTCTACGCTGGCGGGCTGGCCGACGCTCTGGACGCGTGTGTGGACGATCTTTCCGCCCGCCGTGCTGTACGGCGGGCCGACGACCTCCCACTTGCCGGTCTCGTCGGTGATGCGGTCGCCGATCTGGAGGTGCAGAGGGAGGATGTGGTAGGAGAGAAGTTTGATCTGCTTGGTCTCGCGGGTTGCGCTGAGGGTCGGTGCCTGCCGCATGGTCTCCCGGAGCGCGTGGAGCGAGGCTTCGGCCTGTCGCACCAGCCCATCCGCAGTGCCACGCAACTGGAGGCTTTGCACCAGGCTTCGCACCGCCTCACGCGCCGCCTGCGCCCCGCGTCGTACTTCCACTGGAAGCATCGCGCAGCCGTAGAGGTGCGCCCGGAGGCTGTCGGTCAGGTCCGTGTGACACCATGGGCACCCGTGTGAACGGATGCCGAACAGATCAAGTGAGGTAACTTCTCGCAGGCGGAACTTCCCCATGCAACGAACGCACTCAGCGACTTGATGGTCCCGACAGTAGACGAAGAGAAGAGTACGCTCCTCGGCGCTCAGAACACGAGGCCGCCGACAATCGAGATGGCCCAGCAGCCCGTAGCCGAAGACGATGGTGTCCTCCGGCGAGATCATTCGAGAGCACTGCCGGCACGTCGCGGTCTGCTGTTCCGCCATCGGAGCACCCCCGATCCGAATGGATCAGCCAGATGCCATTGGGGCAGGACGCCGGCTTGCGTCAACCCAGGTGCTCCAGTGGTAGGCGCGGCGAGGATAGCAGCCAGGCGCGACAAGTCAAGCCCGGCCACGAGCATCAGCGCTCGTGCAGCATCGCACGCAGGACGCGGTCGCGCGCGAAATGGCTCCCATACCCTCGAGCGTTCGTCGCGCCGCGGCGAAGCCGGCGCGCTCCTCGGGGTTTATGCCGGCAGCCTGAACCCCTGCCGGGCCAGCAGCTTCCAGCCGCCGTCCTGCTTTTGCCAGACCTGAAGGGCACCGATCTTGGTGGTAGTCGCCTTGCCCTCGAGTTCGGATTCGGCCAGGTAGATGTGGCGCGCGATGGCGGCATTGCCGACCACTGCCACCTTGAGCTCGGGGAAGGCGAGCGACTTGACGACCTGCTTGCGGGTCATCACCCCGTTGATGAATTGCTCCTTGGTCTCGACCCTTCCGTCAGAATGGCCGTAGCTGATCTGCGCGGACGCCACCTGCTCCAACTTGACCTTGTCGGCTTCGAGCAACGCCTTTCGCAGGATCTCGACGCTCTGGGTGACCGCCGCCTCGTCGGCGGCTTCGGCGCCCGCGAAGCCACTGAGCAAGAGGCCGGAAGCGCTGAGAGCAAATGCGCCTGCAACCGCGAAGTCACGACGCGACACGTTCATGGGTTCCCTCCTCGACAGGTTTGGTCAACGCCCGGTTCGCCGAAGCCTACCTCCGTCCGGCTACCCTGTCGAAGGGCAATTATCGACCGGGGCTCTTGACAAGGGCGCTCCGGTGGCGGAGATAAGAGGACCAGCGCGCACTTGATCGTGTGAGAGGAGGAGGACCATGGACATCGGCAGCGGAAAGATCCCCTGTGGCCCGATCTGCTTCGCCCTGCAATATCGCGACATCGACGGTGGCGCACCCCACGGCGCGGGAGGGGGAGGCGGGAACCATGCCGACCAGGGCGTGTGCCTTCAAGTAATCGGCACCGTGGACGGCACCGAGCGGGAGCTGCTCCGGTTCGAGTGCTTCGACAATCACCCTCACTATCACTACGACCCGGCGAACACGAACGTCCGCGTCATGCTCGACCCCACGGTCACCGGCAATCCACTCCGGTGGACGATGACCCAGCTGCGCCGGAAGCTGCCGGCGATGCTGGGGCGCGCCGGGTATGACCAGATCGCGCTGCAGATCGACCCCTCACAGCTGATGCCTACGCTGGACGAGGTGGAGGCCAAGGCGTGCGAAATGGCGATCCAAAAGCGTCGCACGGTTCGCCACAATCGGGGGACGGAGGTGATCGAGGCGGGCAACATCCGGTTCGGCCTGGAGATGCGTGTCGCCGGTCAGGGCGACGGCGGCATGGCCATTCACGTCCTCGGCGACATCGCCGGCCAGGAGGTCGAGCTGCTCGCCTTCGACTGCTTCCGCATCTACCCGCACTACCACTACGGGCCCAGGTACAAGAACGAGCGGATCTACCTGGACAAGACGCTGGTGCCGGATCCCTTCAAGTGGGCGCTCGATCAGTTCAAGAGCGGGAAGCTTCCGGCTATGCTGACGCGCGCCGGATATCCGACGGTGGCGGCCGCCCTCGACGAAGGGCTCATTGCCGAAAAACTCCCCGAGGTCGAGGCGAGGGCGCAGGCCATGCTCCACTAGGCAGCGGCCCTGTCCATCACCCGCTCGAGGTCGCGGCCCGCGGGCTCAGGCGAGGTGCTTCTTGAAGAAGGAGATCGTCCGCTCCCAGGCCAGCTTGGCCGACGGCTCGTGGTAACGCGGCGTCGAGTTGTTATGAAAGCCATGCTGGGTGCCGGGATACATGTGCATCTCGTACTGGACGCCGCTCGCCTTCAGGGCCGCCTCGTAGGCCGGCCAGAGCGCGTTGACGCGCTCGTCGTTCTCGGCGTACTGGATCAGCAGCGGCGCCTTGATGGCCGGCACGCGCGCTGTTTCGGCCGCCGCGCCGTAGAACGGGACGCCCGCTTTCAGGTCTGCGCCGAGCGTGACCGCCAGGAAGTTGGTCGTACTGCCGCCCCAGCAGAAACCCGTGACCCCGAGCTTGCCTGCGGACAGCGCGTGCGCCTTCAGGAAGCGCGCGCTGTTGACCATGTCCGTGCGCAGCTTGCCCTGGTCGAGGCCGGCCTGGAGGGCGCGGCCGTCGTCGTCGTTGCCCGGGTACCCGCCGACGGGCGACAACCCGTCGGGAGCGAGGGCCAGGAACCCCTCGGTCGCGACTCGGCGCGCCACATCCTCGATGTACGGATTGAGCCCGCGGTTCTCGTGGATCACCAGGACGGCGGAGAACGGCCCCTGCGCATTCGGCTGCACCAGATACCCACGCATGGTGCCTGAGGTGCCGTCAGGCGACGGGTAGGTCACGTACCGGGCCTTGATCCGCTGATCGGTGAAGGAGATCGTCTGGGCCAGCGCGTAACGGGGCAACAGGGCCTGCGCCATGGCCAGCGCCGACACGCCGCCGATCGTCAGCGCGCCAGCCCGCTGCAGGAACTCGCGCCGGTCGATGCTCCCGTGGCAGTACCCGTCGTAGAGATCGAGCACGCGCTGGTCGATCTCGGTCTGGGTCAGCACCGGCGCCGCCTCCGGTGCGAGGGTCGACCGATCCGCATTCCACTGTTCAGTCATGGCTGGTCCTCCTCCGCTCGAGTCGGCATTCTAGCTCACGGTCACGCCTCGGACCACCGAGGATCCTCGCTCTGTGAGGGGGGACGGTGGGGGGTGAAGGCGAGGGAGACGCAGGAGAACGATGCGGTCTCAGGACATCGCCGTGGTGGCCGGTATTGCCACATTTCTGCTGCTTGATGCGGGTGGAGGATTGGCCGGGGAGAAGGTCCAGGTCAGGTGGAACGGCAACTACCCGCACAATGACGAGCGGACGTTCTCCGCGGACTACCAGCTGGGCTGGTCCAAGAACTTCATGAACGGATTCCCCGAGGAGAACGGGGTCGTCCAGCGCGACGGGTTCCTACCGGCCGAGGTGGTCAAGCCGAAAGGACCTGGCCCATTTCGATTCGTCGTCCTGATGCAATGGATGCGGCGGAATGGACAGCGTCGCAACGAAGTGGGTCGAGACGTATTACTCGTCGGCAGATCGTCAGATACCTCACGGGTGATCGGTGGGAGAGCGGGGTCGAGCAGAAATAGCCGACCGCTAGCCGGCTCCATGGTACCCTCGTCCGGCCGTGAGCGCCTCGTGAACGTGTGGACGATCACCAGGTAGGCTAGATTGCCGCCAACGCTGCCGTCACGTGCCGGCGTGTTTCGGAAGGTCCTCCTCACCGGCGCCATCGCTCTCGCCCTCGCGACGCCGCGAGCGGGATTCGCGGAGGAGCCTGCCGCTTCCCCAGTGCTGTCCTGGGAGACGGGCGAAGGCAAGAGCTACTTCATCCCTGCTCTCGAGGTTCCGGCCTTCCTCCTCGGGCTCCACCTGTTCAACCGGTTCCTCACCGATTCCAACGACTACAACACCGACGGGCACTCGATCTGGAAGAACCTGACGGGCCCGACGGTGATCGACAAGGACCCGTTCAGCGTCAACCAGATCGGACATCCTTATCAGGGAAGCATCTACTATGGACTCGCGCGGTCGGCCGGCCTCAACTACTGGCAGTCGCTGGCGTACAGTCTCGCCGGAAGCTACCTCTGGGAAACGTTCGGGGAGACCACGCCGCCCTCCCTTAACGATCACATCGCGAGCGGCATCGGCGGGTCGTTCGTGGGCGAGGCGCTGTTCCGGATGGCCAGCCTGCTGCTCGAGGGTGGCGGCGAGACGCCCGGCTTCTGGCGCGAGGTCGGTGCCGCGGTGCTCTCGCCGCCCACGGGCTTCAACCGCCTCGTCTTCGGCGACCGGTTCGACGCGATCTTCCCGAGTCGCAATCCGGAGGTCTTCATCCGCCTACGGTTCGGCGCCACGCTCACCACTACTGTGAACAACGGGGGCCTCTCGAACGATGTCAAGGAGCAGGAGGGGTTCGCCGACTACGCTATGACCTATGGACTTCCCGGGAAGCCCGGCTATCGATACTCGCGCCCGTTCGACTACTTCCACTTCGAGTTCACCGCGGTGCCCAACGCGAGCACGGTGTCCAACGCGATCGAGAACGTCTCGATTCGCGGCCTGCTCGCCGGAGCGAAATACGAGGTGGGCGACAACTATCGCGGAGTGGGGGGCCTCTTCGGGATCTTTGACTACTTGTCGCCGCAGATCTTTCGTGTCTCGACTACCGCCCTTGCGCTCGGCACCACCGGCCAGTGGTGGCTCTCTCGCGCGATAGCCCTGCAAGGCACGGCCCTCGGCGGCGTGGGCTACGGTGCGGCCGGCACCGTCGCGGACAAGGAAGAACGTGACTACCACTACGGGGTCGCCCCGCAGGTGATCCTCGGGCTGCGCTTGATCTTCGGCGACCGGGCCATGCTCGACGGGACTGGGCGCCTGTACTACGTCGCTGGGACGGGCTCCGGAGGCGGGAACAGCAGCTCCGATTTTGGAGCGGAGATCATCAACCGCTGGATCGTGGGATTCACGGTACGTATCTTTGGCCCCCACGCCATCGGGATCCAGTACCTCGTCTCGACGCGCGACGCGGGCGTTCCCGGCCAGCGCGACCGACACCAGCAAGTGCAAACCGTCAGCCTCGCCTACAACTTCCTGGGCCACACTCGGTTCGGCGCCGTCGAATGGCGCACAGAGGACGCCGGCAGCCGCTGAGCCGACGGCGTCACGCGGCGCCCCCACTCGACGACGTGCGCGGCGGCGCGTTCGGTGATCGGTGCTGTCGCGGGTGTCGACACGGCGCCAGCCGGAAACGGCGCATCAACGGTTCGACGATCGCAAGCCGGTGCGCCCGGGCGGGAGCCGCCCCGAGCTTGTGGTGTCCAAGCCCGGGGCGGCGATGTGGCGATCAGTTCTGCCAGCGGTGAGGGTGGCGCCATCCCCAATACGGATAGGGGCTCACGACCACCGGCGGCGGAGCGACGTACACCGGGGGCGGCCCTGGAACGTAGAGCCTGGCGACGGGCGGCTCCGCGTAGACGACACAGCCGCCGAGAAACAGTGCAGCTGCTAGCACAAGTATGGTTTTCTTCAAGGGCGCACCTCCAATTTTCACTCTCCGGGGCCCTCCTGGCCGCAGCGGCCAGGAGGCAGACGCGGACCCGCCGGGGGCGGAGCCGAGTGTGGCTGAGTCAGGCGCTACCGGCTCTGCCTGGTCCGCGCGTTGTCACGGCCCTGCTGGCCGTGCGTGCCCGCGGCCTCGTCGGCGCGGTCGAGCCCTTGGAGCTCGCCGCCCCTGTTGGTGTGCTCATTGAGCTTATTGTCCTGCCGATGAGGCGCGGCCTTCTCGTCGGTCTTAACGCTGGGCTTCGCATCGGCACCGCCACGAGTCGGGGAAGCACCGAGCCCGAGGGAGCCCCCGGCGGAGCCGTGGGCCGCCCCGGGCGAGCGCGCGAGGGCCGGTGCGGTGCTCCATGCCACGAGCGCCGTGGCGGCCGCCAGAACGAACAGCCGATTCGTGCTCATGTCTTCATCCTCCTACTTCACTCTCCTACTTCACTTTCTCCCACTTCAGTTTGTGGTGTCAGGCTCCGAACAGCACCCGACGCTCTCAGGAGGAGCAAGGGGGATGCCAGCGAACGGGAATTTCTAATGGCGTCGGGTACTTCCGGCTGCGGACGTGCCCGGGTTGCCGCCGCGGGGACAGGAAACTAGTAAGCGTTACACCACAGCGCGGTAAGAGTTACATGCGCGGTGACGCCGCTTCCTCGTCGAACCGTACGCAGCGCTAGATTGGCCAGCCGTGCTCCGCGATGTCGACCCGGTTGCCTTCCGGGTCGCGGATCCAGTTCTCGGCGACGGCGCCGAACGTGTTGGCCACGGATGTCGTGTGGGCCGCCTCCTCAATGGCCTTGACGTCGTCGACGACGAAGCCGAAGTGATTGATCCCCCAGGGCTGGTTGGGATTGTGGATCAGGGCGATGCCCACGAAGCCGTCGGACAGATAGACGGTGCCGTTGGGCCCGCGGTGCTTTTCTTCGAGGCCGAAGAGCTTCTTGTAGTAGTCGGCGAGCTCATCGCGATTCTGGGCGTTCAGTGCGATGTGCCGGATCCGCGGTTTCGTCATGGCCGATCTCCCGTCCGCCTCTCTCGAGGCCGCGAAGGATATCTGGGACGCGGTTCAGCTCTTCCCGATGTTGTAGCCACGAGGCTTGAGACAGTCGACAAAAACCTGCCGGCGTTTGTCGGCGTTCGCGGTCCAACCGACGAAGTCTCGGATCGCCTTCCCCACCGTCCCAAGCCCGCTCTCGGCTTCCCGCTGTGCCTCGCGGTCGCATTCGAGAAAGTCGATCAGTGTGCCTACGGGATCATTCGCGGTCGGCGTGCGGACCAGCCGTACGCTCTGCGACGTGGAGCGGACCCCGGGCGGCGCCTCGTATCCCGCTGAGATCATGCATGCGGCATAGCCAGCAGTGACGACTGCCGTCCCCTTCGCCCACTCGTTGCATCGCGCACGGTCGGCTTCGATCTGCGAGGCGCTCTGATCTCGGAGCGGCGTCACCTTGACCGTTGCCGCCGCGCTGCAGCCCGACAGGGCCAGGAGGGCGGCGAGACCGAGCAGCCCCTTCGTCATCGGCTCCGAGCGTAGCACGCGTTCAAACCACCTAGCGGATCCCGCGACGGGACCCGCACACCCGGGATGATATCCTCACGGGCATGAGAGCGCCGACTCGAACGGTCGCCGTGACGATCGTGATCGCTCTTCCTCTGCTCGCCCACGCGGGCGGCTCGAACTACGGCGTGGCGCCGGGCGCCCGAACTGACCCGGCCGGGAAGATCTCCGAATGGCCGGTGCCCACGCCTCAGTTCGCCCGCGATCCCGCACCCGGCCCCGACGGAGCGATCTACATCGCCGTGATGTTCGGCAACAAGATCGCGCGCTTCGATCCCCGAACCCAGACCTTCAAGGAGTGGGATCTGCCGGTCGGCGCCCGGCCGCACGGGTTGCTCGTCGACCGCGACGGCCAGGTCTGGTACACCGGAAACGGCGACGGCACCATCGGCCACCTCGGGGGGTGATCTGGTTCACCGTCCAGAGCGGTCACCGCATTGGCCGCATGGACACGCGGACGGGCACCATCACAGAGTACAAGGCGGCGGGTAATCCATACGGCATCGCCCTCGACAAGGGCGGAAACGTCTGGTTCTGCCAGCTCAGTGGCGACAAGCTCGGGCGACTGGATCCGAAGACTGGGACGATCACCGAGCTCGTCCTGGAGCGCGGCTCGCACCCACGACGCATGGCGGCCGCCCAGGATGGCTCACTCTGGGTGACGCAATACGGTAACGGCAAGCTCGTGCGCGTCGATCCCGTCGCCCGGAAGGTCGTCAAGGAGTACGCGCTTCCGGCCGGGAAGGACGGCGGCCCGTACGCCGTCACCGTGGACTCGGCAGGTGCGGTGTGGGTCAACGAGATCAAGACCGATACAGTCGCGCGTCTGGACCCGAAGACCGAGCAGCTCCGCGTGTTCGCGTTGCCTTCCAAGAGCGTCGGTATCCGCAAGATGATCGTCGCCGCGGACGGCCGCCTCTGGTATATGGGAAGCCACAATGGGCGGCTCGGCGTGATCGAGTAACCGCGCCTGTCCCCGCGCTCTACTCGTCTTCGTCGTCGCCGCCGTCTCGCTTAGCTTCGTCGTGAATTGCCTGATCATCAGGCGTGTAACCATTACAAAGCGGGAAGAAAATTTTTCGACACGTCCCGATCATGATGGCTCGTTCGCCGGCCTTTTGCCCGCGTGCGTGGAGAACTTGAGGTTGGTGTGTGTAGAAGTTACGGCATTCCCGTCGCGCTTTGCGGTTGCCGGCCTCATATTTCTGCGATGGGGCGAAAGGGCGGCTGGCACGGACTTCGCACTACCTGGGAGACAGCGGAGGTGACGCCAATGAAGGCGGTCGTCCGCCGGTCGAGGTCATGAAGCGGGAACTGGTTTGGGGCCTCACGATGCTCATCGTGCTGACTGAAGGCACAATCGCTTCGGGTGCGCCTGAAACGCGCCCGAGGGCTCGGCAGCCGCAATTCGTTCGGGAGGCCCAGCGGGCGCTCCGCGACCTCGGATATTCCCCCGGTCCGATCGACGGCGCCGTCGGTCCGCAGACGCGCGCTGCCCTGGCGAAGTATCAGAGCGCCGAGAAGCTATCGGTGACGGGTAACCTCGACGCGGAGACCACGGCGCGGCTCGACGTCCACCAACGGCTGTTTCGTCCCACGGGAGTCCGGAGCGGCGGGCTGGAGCGCCCGACTCGTCGCCTCCAATAAATAATAACTCCAATAAATAATAAATGGTGACGACATGCGCGGAATGCGGCGAGCGTTCCATTGGCTTCGACCCACGTCCAGGGTTTGGCGCTGGGTGCTCGGCGTCGCGATTGCCGCGATCCTCCTGGCCTATGCCTTCGCGTTCCTGACGGGCGAGGCGCTCCGCCGCTACGTCGAGCGCGAGGTCAACCACCGGCTGACCGGCTATACCGCCCGGATCGGGACGCTCGAGATCCACCCGTTCCTCGGCTCGTTCGAACTGAGAAACTCGATCATCTCTCAGGACGCCAACCCCAATCCTCCGGTGGCCTCGATCGACCGGCTCCAGACGACCCTGGACTGGCGCGCACTCCGCCATGGCCGCGTCGTGGCCGACATCCTGTTCGAACGTCCGAAGATCCACGTCGATCTCACGCACGTCGAGACGGAAGCGACGAACGAGGTCGCCCA